>ERZ1370068.10644-contig-9325_pt1 | contig 21668 bp, 32 predicted proteins | sample MGYA00561227_ERZ1370068 | MGnify/ENA primary metagenome ERZ1370068 (study PRJEB38410, sample SAMEA6850437) | metagenome | study: Metagenomic assessment of the ecological functions of the soil: analysis of the soil microbiota associated with the... | reverse complement strand
TGTACTTCGTTCAGTTACACGTATTACTCTACTCGGCGATGGAAGGGCGAAGGCAATGTATCTTGAAAGGCACATTCTCATTACAAATAATGCGGGGGAAAAGGCATCGACAATATTCGACCGACTGATCGAAAAGCAAGAATGAAATTCAACCACGTATCTGGCTTGGGTGCTTGACTGGAGCAAGCCATTATTAATTTTATAAAAATATAATAATTTTGATGCAGCCTGGATGAAGCTGCAGCACCTCTGTTTGACATGTCTTCTTATCTCTCCAACACATTACTACCATAGCTACAGCTGTGGCGCAAGCAAGTGAGGTCAGCCAATTTTTCAATCATCTTTTTGCGCTACTGCTGACGAGGGCAATCTTCGAGAAGAGTTGAGGCTAAAGGATGCGGTTAGCGGAGCAAATTACACGGAACGGCCCTGACAGTGGAGTGACACATAGCAGGGGATGGTTAGAATTACCAAAAGCCACGGCTGCATCGATAACCACGTATCTAACTCACGCCTACTGATCCATTTCTTTGTTGATCTTGAGGTATTAATCCCTGCAACGCTTTACCTGGTCCGCTTCAGTAAGAAATGGAGGCCCCATCAAGCGATCGGTGATTGCACTCTGCGTCAACGCACTGGGACTTGTCAACTGATCGCGATCAGATTTACTGATCTCATTTGCATCCATGGCAGCCTTGGCCAACGCTGCATTTTGGTGAGACCGGAACAGAGCGGGAGTACTACTTTCGAAATCTTGTTTTTCAATCGCTTTGTCTGCTGAGTCCTCGCCATGCCGAGGTTTTCATCGGCAGGCGAGATGGGACACCGCCTGCCGGGAGAATGACAGCTCTCTTTTGCACCGGCGGCTTTTCATCCGCTCGCCGGCTGAATCCTCGATCCCTCTGCCAGCTGAACCACTGATCACCAATTGGCCAGGGAGCGGTCACCGTTCGCCGCGGCGACAACCGCTGCGCCTGTTTCCCTTTTTGCGCTCCTGAGCGAAACAGACTCCACTTTTTCATCTGCCAATCCCAATACCGCTGCCATCGTTGATGGATTTAACTCGCAGGCCTTTGTCATCGCCTGCTGCACGAACCGAAACCAAACTTGTACGCATCTTCAAAGCTCAATGTGCCTGTTTGACCAGGCAGAAAGATTCACCCAGTGAATCGCCTCGCGACCATGTCTGCTTTGCATTTTCAATAGCTTCTGTAAGCAATAATAGAGTGAAGAGAAACCGCGGGCTGGGTTACTTTGTCTGCTTCAGGTCTTCGTTCGGTGCCACGAAACATAATGTCCGAAATACAGAAACCTAAAATTTCATTTGCCTGTTCAAACAATTTTTGAGACACACTATTCTGGTAATGCTCCACTCCATTCCAGGAAATTGTGAGACCCTGTCCCGGAAGACATAAGCATGCTTCATGATTAAGCCCGATTAAGGTTCAAAATCAGAGTGTTTCAACGCGCAACTATCATAACAAGATTATAGTCTCAAACTGGCTGAAGGAGAAAGGGGCGGGCCACGGCATCTGTCCGGCTAACTAAGGTCCGCAGCGATCAATTTCAAACTCATTCGCCACACGGTGTAATATGATTATTCAAAAGCTCACCGTCAAAGCGCCGAGGTAGTTGTAACAGGTATCTTGCTTTTGCGCTCCGCGCGCATCATCATGCACAATGTTTCGCCTCGATCATCACAGCTACCTGAGTGGCTGCAGTCGATTACGCGTTATTGCACCCAGAATTTGAGTGGTCATTCTTCCGCACCTGCAGGCGTCTTGCAAACACATCGACCACCGCGAGGCCAGTTTGCTAAGGCCGACAATATAACCCATTCGGGATGCTGAGGCAATGTGAGCTTTGGCCCAAAAAGGAAGCATGTGATGCTCGCGCACTGAATACAGTTCGACGTCCTCTACGATCACCATTTCGCTGACGCTTTCCCCAAAACTGCTTGCTGACTCAGATTATTTTTTTGCGCTCATCTTTGTAGCCCTGGGCCATAAATTGTACTGCTGCTTTTGCAACCCGCATAGGTGTTTTTCACCAGTACCCTTCCTGTCAGGGTCCTCACCGATCCAGTTTTAATATCTCCTTGTTATTCTTCGCCATCCGCTTGTTCCAATTCATCACCGACACTCTTCAACTTTTACGCATGACATAGTGAATATGTTTTGTGTTAAGGTTACTGGTTCCTTTATTATTTTAGTAATTCCATCTAGTTTACAGGTACTCTGTATGTAAAATTCCTCGGTGTTTCACGCCACTAATCTCACCTGCGAGATCAAACTTGCTATCAATGCTTACCGGTGGCATAGCAGCTATGAAATCACTACAACAATGTTCTCAGCCGTCGGGTTCAGATTTTAAAAATTACTCGGTGTCAAGGGTTTAGATTCTTTGTGATCAAACCTTTCGGACAAGCTTCTCTCCCTGATGATGTCAGATAAAAGTTTAACATCCATTACACCTGCACCTGTTTCTTTATCCGGTTCGCCAGCTGCTATTACCTCCGTCTCGTGATTATGGCCATGATGATACTGGGCAATGCGCATTTGCCGGACTGCTTTCTCATTTTTTTTGCTTTATAATCCCAGGCCGCATTATATAATCTATAGAGCCGCAGTATAAATGCTCCTGCCTGAAAACTGATGCACTTTCTCGCCCATATTCCAAATTACAAAAATTTACTTCATGGCGCTGATCTCAAGCAATAAACTCTAACCTTAACGCAAAAAATAACATAAAATAGTTTACCGTTGTAAATCATTGGTCCACCGAAATATTCAACATAGATCCTTGGAGTTTCATATAGTCTGACGCAGTGCAGTTGAATCATTAGCCGGCAAATGGGACCGCAAGCTGGATTCAAATTCTCATGACCAGGTTTTCCGAGCTGCACATTTTCCCCTGCATAAAATCAACATCGAGATTCAGGTTCCTGTGATCAAGTTTGTCGACGACATGTTCGTTGATAATAATGCTCAGTTTTTTTGCATCAACTAGCAACCCGATATCAGGATCAGGCTCGCCTTTTACTCTGTAACGGACAATTCATAAGTCGAAGTGCCTATGCCAATTGTCGTTGGCACATTACCCAAAACCTCATCATTGTTTTCTTTCTTGCTCCGTGAAGGGTTGTCTCAGTTTATGAGCCGCGTTGAAATGTTCCGCTCTTGTGTAGAGACTAAAAGCCACAATAATAAAATGAATGGCAAAAGTTAAGTAAAGCAGTTCTGCTACATCATGAATCAAATAACTTGCGCCCGGGGTTGTATGGGATATTTTTATTCGCCTTGCTGCAACGGCAAAGAAATAGAGACGCCTTTTTTGAGTGCTACGGGAATACAAAAAACTCTAAAAGCATGTGATCATCACCCATCACGAGGCATCCGGGCTTACGGCCACAACATATCGCCTTTTAAAACAAATACTACAATTAAACACGCCCAGACCTCAAGTGAATACGAGGCAGCGGTGTGGCCGGATGTTTTGACCGAAAAATTCCATTGGGAACCGTGAGTCACGCCGTAAAAAAAGACAACCATTGCCCGACCAAAGTTGTAATAGAATTAAAAAGCTGGAAAACCCTGTTTGATCCTCCAGCTTATTCCTCGTGACCGGTAGCTGTTAAGAGGATGGCTTGAAAATACAACGATGGGCTTTAAAGAAATCAGAAGTTAAGAAGAAGTCACGCCATCTCGGTCAATGAAATAACGACATCAAGGCAAAGAGCCAGAATTTTACGAGGAGCCTTTTTGGCCCGGCGATCGAATCCAATGGAGGGAAGCAGCACCCATCACTACATGCCTGATGGAAAAGATACCATTCCTTCAACTTCGCAGCATTTCAAATTATATGGCAGAAAGGGAACCAAAACAAAAATGGGACATAGAAAAGATCATCGAATCGTCAATCTGAATAAAGAGTTGAATACACCTGGTAGAGACAGTAAAATTAAAACGATAAACTTGAAACTTTCACTTGGTTTCTCTCCTGCCCAAACAGAATACCTTCATCTTTTGATGCATTGGTCAGTAAAAAATTGATACAGCGGGGATTTGAATTTGAGGTTATGCTTGAGGGATGTTGAGAAACGCTCAATCAATGGGCCCTGGAGAGCAGGCTTGATGTTGCCAAGCTGAGCTTCCTGCACTTTTTTTCAATCCAGTGATGAGTATATTTCCTAGCCGAATTCAGGAAGCGCATTGGGGAAAGGAAGTTGGGCCCTTGTTAATATCAAGGTCAGGGCGCGACAGATGAAACAAAATTCGACCAGGCCAGCTTATTGCTTTTGCTCCGAGAATCACCATGACAACCGGCTAATCCTCCTTTGGCAGCTTTTGCCTAATCCGATATCGCAGTGAATATAAAAATTGTATGATCTTCTCGCTCCATCGAAGAGGCGGTGCCAAGTGGAGAAACGGACCATGTAGAAGCGTAATTAAGCATGAAAATCGGTACACCTATCAGCAAAGAGGATTACATAAAGTAAAAGATCTCGGAGAATATTGGGAACAAAAATGAAGTGCACCAATACCGCTGGGATTTACTATTTTGGGCGATCTGAAAGAAGAGTAGATTGCTGCTGAGGGTAAAGTTCACTAATAAAGTTTGGAATACGCTTGCTTCAAATTATCCTTTATAACAGATTATGTAAAACAACATTCCCAGGAAATGTAGTGAGGAGGTGATGCGCCAGCATATTGACCTGTATGTAAATAATTACTCGCTTGACCTGGGAGCTGACGGCAAACGGCCATGTGAAACCTTGCATGATGTGTACAAGCAATCAGCGGCGGAGAAAGCAGTTGCAGCTCATTCTTTGTTTCTTTAATGCGCAAAACAAAAGCCACCCGTCTTGCGGATGGCAGTGGTATCAGAGACAAGTATGAAATATAATTAATGAGGTTGCTCCACAATTCCGGCCTTAACTGGCATACATGACCAATCCGACCATGGATTTGGTACCGGTTTTTGTTTTTAATTTATCACGTATGGCCTCCACCGTAGCTGCGGCTGAGGTCACACAATATCAGCTATTCTTTTGTGCTCTTTCCTATCGCACATAGTCGTCAAATAAGTATTTCTTTTTCTGTCAGCTGTACATCGTGAGGGGGTATTTGATTCGACGGTTCGTTTTTGTTCGAAGACCATTGAGCAATGCCTTATTGGTAAGATCATTGAAAAAGAACTCTCGCTGGTAGCAGGTTCTTATGGCCTAGGTAAATAGTTTCTGAATCGGAATCTTTGGTCAGGTAGGAATTGGCGCCTATCTCCATCATACGGCTGATCATTGAATGATCATATGCATGGAGAGCATGATCACCCTTATGTTCGGTACAGCCTGTATTCAGGCAGCGTAGTTAGTCCATCCATGGTCGGATCTGGATATCGAGCAAAACTCACATCGGGCTGAATGTGTTTAAGGAGATTGAGCAGCTGCATGCCATTCTCGGCTTCGGCTACCATTTTGGTATGTCGCCTACGGGCTGATAAAGAAGTTTTACTCCTGTACGGAAAAGGGCATGGTCATCGGCGATCGCCACCTTAATTACGGTGTGTGGGGTCGAGGTTCTTCATGAGGATATTAATTAAGTTGAAAACGAATAATTATGTTTTTTATTGTTGCTTTTGCGTGCAAATTGAAAAAAAGCTGCCAAATATTCTATAGTACAACTACGTAATTTAACCATGTGGAAAGTACCAAAAGCCGATTTCAATTGAAAACTTACTACATCAATAAAAGGAGCTTTACGAACTAACACAGTAAAAACCATGACAAGAAAATCGGTCACTATTGCTCTTGTTAGCATAGGCCTGCAGAGCATATTTTTGTTTCAGAAAGTTGATTGATACGGAGAACTCGTGCTTCATACTCTACCGTCCAATGTCCTGAATACCGTCCAGAAAGTTTTTAAACAAACCTTTGAAAAACTGACGGCAGACCTCAATCAACTTTCTCTTTCTTTCCTCCCGTTTTCAAAGCCAATATCAACGAGAGGCAATCATCAAAGAAAATTAACCTGAGTCCCTGTTTTTAAGCTAAATCAAGTTTAGTAATTAATTCTTCTCTTCAAGCCTGAGGAAAAGCCAAAAGCCCCAACTAATAGATAAAAATCGAGAAAGATCAATCGATCTCTGGCCCGGTAGGCGGCACATCAGCTTTTATTAATAACCCGTCAACTAAAGTCGTGAATGTCTGCAATTAAGATGTCATCGGATCGTCAAGATGCAGCCCGAACTCATACGAGCTGGTATAAAAACGGATCCTGGTAGCGATCTCCCCACCTACTTCTTTCGTTAAAACAAATATTATCTGCATCTAACCAGATGATGAATAACAAATTACTCTCTCTTTTTTACCTTTCCGCGAAGTATGTCTTTCCAAGCGCCTGCTTTGTCGCTGCCAGGATCGATATCGGGTGGGACAATGATCTATGCTCTAACAATGGAATTACGGACGCTTTGAACTATCAAGCAGCGGCGAAGCGTTTACGGGAGCCGGCATTAGTTAATACGAATTGGGGTTTCTAAATAGTTTTTCTTATTCATTGCGATCAACATTCTTCAAACAAATCAGGCCCCTGTCCCCATATAAAATTGCAAATCGCATTTCGAACAATAAGGAAAAAAAAACAGGCCACGCGCGTTTTCGACAAACTTTGGTGTTAGTAGCAAATATCAAATTAAGACTGTGAAAGGCATCCTAAGCAAGGTCGAGCTTACTGAAACACACGCAATCTTGCTTCTTTATTCAAGCACGATCGTTCTTCTTTTGACTCTGACAAAGATTATCCGAAAAGAGAAAATGAATTGCCACTTAGTGGACCAGAATCGTCTGCTTGCCTCTATTTTTAATTACGGATGCAACTTCTCAATCGGTCTACTGCTGTCATTTCGTCGCGCCGGAGGTGCAAGGAAAACAAAGTCCCCGCTAACATATCTGCTTATATATTTGCTAGGTTCTAAGAGTATCCAACTTTTGCGCTACTTTAGTCAAGATTTATCCACTCAATTGCAGTTGAAAAGCCTCCCTCTCTCATGTATCCTATTTGGCGTCGCTGCTATTCTTCTTGTTTGGCATTCTAACTCGTCTGTTTATAAAGCGTGTTTCAGTTGAAACGGCCATAGAGAGTATCTCCCTGATTCCGTTTTGCCTCTACTATTTCTTTAGAATTGCCTAATAAATCCCCCTTTTGCTAAAACCAACCGGTGCACCGGCATTTGGATCACAACTGAAGTATTTCATTTCTGTTTACACATTGCATAACTCCATATTACTTGGTTTTCTTTGATTATTTTTAAAAATATCGATAGCGAAATGCAAATGATCGATTTCATCGGATATCGATCTGGTGGTTTTATTTTTGGCCAAGGCAACTTTTACAAAAATCCAAAACGTGGCAAATGGTTAGTTTGAGTCATTTCCTTCACTCTTATTCTATTTACATGTTGACCTCTTTTGTCATGAGCTTTTTATTTATTTATCAAAGGAAACAGATAAGCATATTTTAGAAGCAGTTGAAAAGCTTCAAGCTTTATGATCTCATGAATAGGACATTTTAACACACAGCTCGAGCATACAAGAACAGACATTCCAACCATATCTCGAGAGAGATTCATGTGCTGTGATCTTTAAGCTTCACTTACCCTTGCAAGGTAAATATCTCTGCAATACACTCGATTGGAACCACCCCGAGTAGAAACCCATAAGACATCAAAATAGACTCCTCACTACTAGCAAATTGGCAAGGCAATAGCCGACCTCAGCGATATTATTTCAAAGGGAATGAATTCGGAGCTAATCACTAATCAGGGCTGATTGAAGTACTAAAGAAACAAAAAGCTTAAGGAGCTAAATTTATTTGAACTGGACTACGTGGTCACAGGGAGTCCCTGTTTTTATGGATTCGCAAAAGAACTTGGTCATTTTGAGAATAATCCAGGAAGCATTTAACAATATTATTAAACATGCCAAGGCAACATCAGTCAAGTTAAGCTTGGAATATAATTTTGACCACATTGATGTACTAATAGCTGACTGAATGGCAGAGGACTTTTGTAAGAGAATTGCTGTTGAACAAAACTAAAAATAAAGAATCAAATGCCGGTCTGAACAATATGCAAAAAAGGGCAGCTCTATTTAACGGACGAACAATTATTGACAGTGCTATGGATTCCGGCACAAGCTATTTTTGTAACTATTCCTTATTAACTAATGGAAAAAGCAGTTACTTACATAAATGTCGCTCTTGCCGATGATCACTATATTGTTAAGGAGCGCTATTAGCTTCTTTAATTGATAGCTTTGGGGATTGTAAAGTTATTCATCAGTCAAACAACGGAAAGGAGTTGATAGATTGGTTTGAAAACGGGTTGGTACCTGATGTTGCCATACTGGATCTTAACATGCCTGAGATGGATGGTTATGAGGCGGCTCGCGTAATACAAAAATTTCCGACTGTAAATGTTTTAATGCTGACCATGTATGATTCTGAATTATCGCTTATAAGATTACTTCAGGCAGGGTAAAAGGTTTTCTAAAAAGGATATACATCCATCTGAATTAAAATTTGCCATTCACTCAGTAATGAATGCCGGGTATTACTATTCAAATCATACGGCGGGTAAGTTGGCCAATCTTTTTCGATCTACCGATGAGAAAAAATTTCCTGCAAAACATGATGCTTTCGGAGCAAATTGCAATTCTTAAAACTCGCTCTGCTCTGATCTTGCATTACAAAGAAATTGCTCAAAAATGAGTTTGAATCCAAGGTCGGTTGATAATTTAAGAGACCAGCTATTCATCAAACTGGATGTAAAGAGCAGGGTAGGATTGGCGATGGTAGCAATAAAAACGGAATAGTTACTCTTTAAATAGTTACTTTTTCTGCAACAATATAAACTCTTGGTTCCCCCAAAGTGAACTTCTTTTTACCGGAATACTCCAAATCTCTTTCACCGCGAAGTCCCGATTTTTTTAACATAGCTTCCGTCTCATTCAGAGAATAAACATAATCAACGGCTTTTTTTGTCTCTGTATTTCCATCCGGAGCAATAAATATCGATTCGGTTTCAATACGTGCAGGAGAAAATAGGTATTTACTGGTTGTATAAACATTTTATATCTCCAATAGTTGTCCAGGAATTGTCTTTGAGCTGTTTTAATCACAATTTCAGCTATCATCCATGAATTGAAAATAAATTTGCCATTTCTCCTTAAGGCTCGCCCGGATTCCTGAAAATATTTTCTCTGAATCTTCTTCATTAAAAACTACATGCTGTTTCCCATGCAAATAATAAGGTCGTATTCATCTTCGGACTGAAATTGCATTACGTCTTGCTGTAAGCGCAGTAACAGGTAGATTCTCCTTTCCTGCTATTTCTTTTATTTCATTGATATAGTCAGCGAGGTTGTCAACGGCCGTAACATTAATTCCTGCCTTGCTAATGGACAAGCGCATGACGGCCATAGCCGCACATCAGAGTCAAGCACTTTACTTCCGGGCTTTCAATCCGGCTTCGTTTGCACGGTAATCTACTTCCTGCGCCTTTGTCAAAGCCTCAGGGATCAGCACGCGCCATATATCTTTATAATAACCATCAAAAAACTATTATTGATATTTTCGGCCCGGGTAGATGAGCATGAAAATTTTGAGGTAATTTTTATTCAAGCAATTTATTTCTCATGTGCGTACATTACAAGACCGGCAATGGTTTTGGCGCCAGACCTTTTTGCTTCATGTTTTGACGAGATAGTCTCAATCGTTCGCGGGCTAAGAAAAACTTCTTTGGATATCTCTTCTGTTGTTTTATCTTCTGCAATCAATTTCTAAAATTTTAATTTCTTTCTCTGAAAATTTTACCGGGTTAGGATAGAACTGCCTGATCGTTTTTTATGCTGCAGTTTCAGAAGTACGGCTTTATTCACCAGGTCGTTGAAATAGAAATCATCATTCATGCAGGTGATAATGGCCTGGTAAATTTCTTCGGGTCTGTCGTCTTGGTAAGATAGGCATTGGCCCCCATTTCCATCATCTTGGTGATCATTTCCTGGTCATCGTACATCGTAAGCGACAACGATCTTCACTGCCTCGTGCTCTTTGCGTATCATGCTGATGGCATTAATGCCATCCACTTCAGGCATACGAATATCCATTAATAATACATCAGGCTGCTTTGATCTGGAGTTTGTGCATCAGGTCCTTACCATCCTCAGCTTCCCAAAGAATTCTGAGGTATTCCTTGTCTCTTCAGAGCCATTTTGATACCATCCCTGAAGATTTTGTGGTCATCGAGCGATCGCTACACGGGATTTGTTGAGCAGTCATAGTTTAGGTTCTGAAATTATTTAAGGGTGAAAAATCAAACGAAAATAAACTATTTCAATTGCCCACATAGTAGAATTCTTTAGTTGGTTCTCAAATTGTTAGTTTATGATCGATCTTTTCGACGCGTGAGTATTGCTATGAACGGTACGTAATATTACTAAGAATAATTCGAAGAACCTATGATTTGATCCCGGTAAAAACCGAACGGGCAAAATCGGGGATTAATGCTCTTGTTTCTGCGCCTCTCGGAGAACCTATTTTTGAAGCAAGTTGATTGACCAGACGGCCCCGACTTTGATCCAATGTCCTTAAACCGTCCATAATTGAATTCTAATTATCCTTGAAAACCGTGTAAAGGTCTGCTGCCAGTCAACTTCTCTTTAAAACAACTGGGCTTTACCACATATAGCGATTTCTTATCAACAACTGTTAATAACCCGGAAAAACGTAAATTTTCCGGGTTTTTTATTGTTTTTACTATAGTAATTTTACTAAATTTACATAGTAAATTAACCCTTTTTAAAAAGAATATTTACTGCGGTTTTTCCGATGAAACTCCACTACAGAACTGCATTTCAACAGACAGTGAAGGGCTAAATTGAAATTGTACCTATTGAGAAGGGTGGTATTTAAATCTTCTTTTATAGAAGAATTGATGCTAAACCCTCTAAAACTTAAGAGTATGAAAAGGCAAATAGCTTGCCGGCTAGAAGTCACAATTTGGGAACAAGACTAAAGACTAACAATAAGATTGGCCACCTAGAAATTATTGAATTAAGGAAAGCTTTTCTATATTTGGGGAAAACCCAAATAATATAGAAAAGCTTTTTTACAAATACTAACGTACTCTTTTCTCTTACCGGTCGTAGTTTCTCTCGTATTTATCAATAAAGCAAAAGCAAAAGATGTTTTACTGATAATGGGTTTACTGCATTACATTCTTTTTCCTCAATATTTTTTTCAACGCATTGCAGGAATTGAACTAGAACTGTCTACATACTTTATTTATACACTACTAGAATACTCTACTTTTGCAAGTTGCTTCTCAATCAATATAAGAAATAAAAAGCGAAGATTTTGGTTTTGTACTAAGCATGTCTTGTTTACAGTGCTTCTCTTTGCTATTCAACTTTCGTTGTCAAGTTTAGTAAATTTGATTCTATACCAATTGCCGCAGAAACCTTGATTTTTGTTAGTTTTTTCGATTTACTTTTTACGAGCAATTTCAAAGATCCGATCGGCTCTTTATATATATAATCACTATTGTGCTTTTGGTTCACCATAGGGATTTTTAATTTATTTATGCGGATCTCTTTTATTTATGTGTATGGAGATCCAGATAACGACCAATAGAAAGAGAGCAATTTTGGTTCTTTTTACTTATGTCGTCGAAATCGTTAAGAATATATTATTTTGCTAGTAGCAGTAATTATTTATTCGTCGAAAATCTTATTATAAACCTAAAAAATAGATATACCCTATTTAGATATAAAAGAACTATTATAATGTTTTTCTTTACAAGTCACCACCCACTCAGATGTTTCCCTACTGTACTTCTTTTAGGTACACTTAGGGATGCTGGTGCTTGTTATAGGACTTATCCTGTTTATCATCTTCCATCAACGCAGGGTAATTCGTTACCAGCAAAAATTGCAGAATCTTGGAGATAGAACAGCAAAAATGATGCTGACGGCTTCTATCAAACTCCAGGAAGAAGAAAGACAAAGGCTTGCCGCCGATCTTCACGATGATGCAGGACCCTTACTGGCTACGGCAAGGCTTTATTTAAATGAGAACCTTGTCAACCAGGATAAAAAGCACGCAGTTGCAGTCGATCTACCAGGCAAGGCAAATCATTGACGATACCATCCAGCTCATCCGCAATATCAGTCACAGCCTGATGCCACCGACGTTGAAGAATTTCGGTTTGGAATCGGCCGTCAATGACCTGTTTCAAAGATCAGCGGCTCCGGCACCATCGAATGCCAGCAGCCGTTTCCATGATTACAGCGACAGGCTAAAACCCGAAAAGAGCTGGTCGTTTTTCAGGATCATACAGGAACTGATCAACAACATTTTAAAACACAGCAATTCCAGCTTTATCCATCTTACAGAAAATGTGCATGGCGATAAATTTTATCTACGCATTCATCATGATGGAAGAGGAATTGTGCAATCCGATTTTGAAAAACTGACCAAGAGTAATATAGGCTTAGGATTGAAAAATATAAGCAGCCGTATGCGTGTGGTACACGGAAGCATCAATTTCGAAAAGGATATTTCACAAACCTACTATAAGATCACGCTTGAGTTGCCAAAAGATGATCCTTATGAATCCTGAAGAATTTTAATTGCCTAACTTTGACGAACACCTAATATCTATGGGAATCATTAAAGTTGCTATTGCCGATGACCACAAAATTTTTAGAAAAGGCGTAATTCTCTTCGCTTCGTCCTTTATACCAATATCAAATTCGTTCTGGAAGCCGAGAACGGCGATGACCTGCTGGCCGGCATTCCCGACGCGCAACCGGACGTTATTTTGATGGACCTCCGCATGCCCGGTAAGGATGGCATTGAAGCGACAAAAGCTGTGAGCAAACTTTATCCCAATATTTACGTGGTGGTGCTGAGCATGTATGAAGATGAACGGTTTGTTTATCACCTGATGGAAAATGGAGCCAATGGTTATCTTTTGAAAAATGCAGAACCCATGGAAATTCGGAGGGCTGTATATGGAGGTATACGAAAAGGCTATTATCTCAATAATTTCGTCAACCGAATTTTGCTGAAACGTTCACATGCGAGGCAAAAAGTTGTTCCTCTCACTTAACAATGAGATCACTCTGAGTGATAAGGAAAGAGACGTGCTTCGCTATATCTGCATGGAGTTCACCGCCCAGGAGATCGCTCAAAAAATGGAGATCAGCCCTCGCACCGTAGAAGCTATTAAAGACCGGCTGATGGAGCGTTTCGGCAGTAAGAATACCGCCGGGCTTGTTTTCTTCGCCGTAAAAAATAACCTGATCGAGTGATGATCGAATTTAATTTAAAACACCATTTCAGGAATCTCTCCCTCTACGATCAGCTTTTCCGGTTTTTGACCTTTATCTCATCAGTAGAAATTCCGGGCGCTCTTTCCAGCAATTTGAAGCCGTTCTCGGTAACGTCTACTACTGCCAGATCTGTGACGATCTTTTTTACGCAGCGGGTCCCGGTTAATGGCAATGTACAATGAGATAATAATTTCGACTCCCCTTTCGGATTGGTATGCATCATTGCCACAATAATATTTTTCTGCGCTTGCAACAAGGTCCATTGCTCCACCCATTCCCTTTACCATTTTGCCAGGTATCTTCCAGTTTGCAATGTCCCCTTTTTCACTTACTCCATAGCGCCAAGGACCGTCAGATCTACTTTGCCAGCCCTGATCATTCCGAAGCTCATAGCAGAATCAAAAAGCCGAACCCGGAACAGTTGTAACAGTTTGTTTGCCGGCATTGATCAGGTCAGGATCTTCCCTACCCTCCTTCGGAAACGGACCGATGCCCAATAATCCATTTTCACTTTGCAAAACAACTCTTTATTCCCGAAGGGATATAATTTGCTACCAGCGTTGGTATGCCAATACCCAAGGTTCACATAGTACCCATCTTTTAATTCCCTTGCTATTCGTTGTGCTATCTCCTCTTTTGTAAGTGGCATTTCAGTATCATTGATTTAATTACCGGAAAATTGAAGACCAAACTTAACTGACCTTTCTAAAGGTCCTCTGCTCTATCCTTTTTTCATAGTTTTTTCCCTGGAAGATCTTATGTACATAGATCCCCGGCGTATGAATAAAATCTGGATCCAGCTCCCTGCAGGCACCAATTGTTCCACTTCCGCAATGGTTATTTTGCCGGCCATTGCCATCAGCGGATTAAAATTCCTTGCAGTTTCTCCTGTAAATTAAATTGCCCTCTGGTATCTCCTTTCCATGCTCTTTACCAGGGCATAATCAGCCTGGAAAGCATATTCCAGTAAATATTCCTTTCCGTTAAAATTTCTTATTTCTTTTGCTCTGCTACCTCCGTTCCTGCTCCAGCCGGTGTATAAACTAGCAGGCATTCCATAGCCAGCAGCGAGACAACGAGTGGCAAGTGTACCCTGTGGTATCAGTTCCACCTCTAACTCTCCACTCAGGAGTTGTCTTTCAAATTCTGCATTTTCTCCCACATAAGATGAGATCATTTTTCTTACCTGTCTTTTCTTCAGCATCAAACCCATTCCAAAATCGTCAACGCCTGCATTGTTTGAAATACAAGTGAGGTCCTTAATTCCTTTTTACCAGTGCAGCAATGCAGTTCTCCGGAATACCACAAAGACCAAAACCACCCAGCATTAATACATCACCATCTTTTGATATTGCCGATAGCTTCATCAGCATTTAGTACCACTCTTATTCATAAAATGAATTAGCAATAAAAATTAAGAAACTTGCGATTATTACTTTGGAAGCTTTCGGAGAAATGTGGTTTAACCAATGAATCTTTACGGACAGGATGGGTGGGACGAAGATGAGGATTCAATTTTCCGTTTGGTGAGAGAATCGATAATAGGGCGAAACAGATCAGGCCGGGAACTATAATAATCAAAGCTGAGCTTTAAATTCCTCCCGTGTTATTTTGTGAATATGAAAGATCTCTTCGTATAACCTGATGGATTCATCTCTTTTGGTGTGTGTGGAATCTCTTTAATAAAAAGCTGCTACGTACTGGTCGGCACGCATCATATCCCACATTACTTCCCGCATTTCCTTTTCCGGTAAAATGTCTTTTTCTGGTCTTTTTCCGAACAGGAAAAAAAGAAATGAGCAGTAATAATATGCCAGGCAAAAATTTCATTTCATGTCCTTGTATGCACTGGCGTTTGTTACATCGAGTTTCATTAACAGATCCCTTGCCCGCTTTTTTACATCGGGATTTGCCTCTGCTGAACGTTTTAATTAACTCTGTATTCTTGCCCTGGAAAAAGAACTGGATAGGCATTGAATTAGGAATTTCAGTATTGATCGTATTCAGATAATTAAGACTGTTTATGATACCCAGTCTCGCTTCATCCTCCTTATCAAAAAAATTATCCAACCCGATCCGGTAATAAGAGTATAAATGGCGTCGTGCATAAGTGCAAAACGGGAATTATTAAGATTCTTCTGCCAGGAAATAAGCGGTTTCGTAATCCATCAAACTGTTTCCATCCTTTGATGCCTCCTCCTTCCAGGGAGCTGTTATTTACAATATTCCATGCCTTTTGTAAAATAAGCATCGCCGCCGCGCAGGGAATATGAATCATAATCCATTCCCAAAATAATATAAACGTAATAAACCAACGTAGCCGTAAGGTTAGCGGCCAGCGATCAGAACCCTGGATCCTGTTTTCATTGAAATCGATAGGCTGAAATTCCACATACCTGAACGTAAAATCGGGGTCCTGGAAATTTATCAATGGAGAGTCGTAGGTAGTATTGTAAACGGGTCTCGCTGCCTGTACTGTCAAAGTAGCCTCATAAGAATTATTCCCAAGGTCTTTATCAAGATTGGATCAGAAAACTGCAGTTGATCCTTTTCGGCAGTTTGAAAATTATCACTCGTCCATTTACGGTTATTAATAAAATTATTAAGGGCTGACTGCAGAGTTTGAAATACCTTTTATCAACCTGGGAGCTGATCTTGTCTGACAATACAGTTATGCGTGCCTGGAGTTCCTGTGATTGAACAAAAAAGCAGATAAAATAAAACCCGAGCTACAAAAAACTTTTTATTCATAGAATAATTGAATTATGGTATCGACAATATCCTTAGCTACGTCTTGCTTAGTCTTCGTTTCAAATTGAAATTCTTTTCCTCCTTTCTCCAAAAATAGTCACCTTATTCATATCGCTGCCAAAGACAGCATCTTTTTTTTTTCATTCAAAGAATTTAAAATAATAAGCATCAGCATTTTTCTTTTTTCAATTCTTGCTAAGGCATTTTTTTCTTTCATCGGTTGTTTCTAAAGCAAAACCCACAAGTACCTGCTGTCCTTTTTTCTGCTCTCCCAGCGTTTTTAAGGATATCCTTTGTTTGTTTTAACTCCAGCAAAATGTCCCTTTTCACTCTTCTTTATCTTTTCCTTTTCCCTTTTACTGGTGTATAATCGGCAACAGCGGCCGCCATTACTCCAATGTCCGAATTTTTAAATGCCTTTATGCAGGCATCATACATTTCTTCAGCAGTATTCACCTTAACTAACCGCAGCCCATTCGCTAATTCGACGGTAGGCCCTCCAATCAATATCACCTCTGCTCCCCTGTTGTGAAGCTCATTTGCAATAGCTGCTTCCATTTTTCCACTCGAATGATTCCCAATAAAACGGACAGGGTCAATAGGTTCGTATGTCGGGCCTGCAGAAACAAATGCCTTTTTGCCGGTAAGAGTTTTTCGAAAAATTATCTTCCAAAATTGAACAATAGTTTCCGGTTCCGCCATACGACCATCACCGTACAACCCGCTACGGCCAGTTCTGCCCTTTTCGACAGGAATAATTTATTGTCAAAGGATTCGATTTTCTTCAGGTTTTCCTTTGTCGCCGGCATGATGCCACATATCTTCATCCATAGCAGGCGCCACTGCACCATAGGGCAGGTAGCCGATAAATAAACAGCTAGTAATAAATTATCGCATAGTCCGTGAGCCATTTTTAGCAAGAGTATTGCAACCGAGTGGCGCAATTATCATTGCGTCAGCCCAGCGACCGTACGACATTACATGATTGGCCCAGATTGCTCATCAAACAGATCAACCAATACCGGATTTCTTGCAAGAGTGGACAAGGTAAGCGAGTGAAACAAAATCTTTGCCGAAGGGGTCATCACTACTTTTACCTCTGCTCCTGCCTTTGACCAACAATCGCACAAGATAAGATGGCTTTATAGGCTGCTATGCTCGCCAGTGATGCCAACCAATATTTTTCTTCCCTGACGCATGATGTGTTCACAAATAATAGCGAGATTTTACTTCTCATTGTTCTTATGCGTTTGCAATGATATACGCAAAAACGCATCCCGATAATCCGGGACGCTGAACAATTATTTGGTCATCTTTCCATCATTTCAACTAAAAGAGTCATCTTCGCCTTTGCGGAAGTATACTTTTTCGTCAAGAAATTCCTGCGTGGCCAATAAGGCAGGATTAGGCATTCTCTCGTATGCCCTCGAAATTTCAATCTGCTCTTTGTTTTCGTGAATTTCTTCAAGACTATCAGTATGACTAGGCAAATTCTTCCAACTTATTGTGCAGTTCCTCCTTCAAGAGAGATGTTGATCCTGGTTTCGCTCCGTTTCCCGACGATGGGAAATAGACTCATATAAATTTCCGGTTTTGTCTTTAATGTCATTCAGGCTTCGTGTTTCCACGATACATTGACGGTACCAGAACTAAGCTGACGTCTTAGTTTGCTCATTATTTGATAAGTTTTTAATATTAGTTTGTGACAAATTTAAATAATGTTCTACATCTTTTGAAAGTTTACTCTCAGGAAACCGGTCCAGCAAAATCATTGCACTCTTGCAATTAACCTTTTCAAATCGTTCTTCCTTCCTGTCTTCCTACACTCAGCTCAGCGTAGCGATAATATGATTTAATGGTCATAAACTTGTACTCGTCCGCCCTGTTTGATTCAGGATAGTTGGTTAATATTTCCGCAAAAGCCACCGCGGCAGCGCGGAACTGGCCAAGATCATAATAGAGTTTAGCGGCCTTATAATCTTTTGTTTCCAGTTTATCGTGGCAGATATCAATGATCTCATTGGCCTCCTTAATGCGGGTGATCCAGGATGCAGTATTAATAAAACTTTTGCATCATCCCAATCGCCTTTATTGTATTGGTTTGATCAAGTTCGGGCTTTGGTGATTGCTTGTAAAAACAATTAGCCCGTCATATAATCCATCTCTTCGGCCCGCGGACTGTTGGGGAACAGCTTCCAAGGTAGGTCTTAAAAAAATTCTCAGAGTTTACATAGTCCTTTTGGTAGAAGGTACTATAAGCCATTTTGTAATAGATATCTTCAAACTCCTTGCTTGTTTTATAATAAGGAACTACATCTTCAAAAAGCTGGTAAGCATTAGTTATACTTCTTTTTGACATAAATACTTTTCAGCCATGCGTAGCTTTATATTCCGGGTTTTTACTCTTAAGCACTTTATTTAAACCATTACAGCTGGCTAAAACGCAAATGGCCAATAAAATAAGGACAGGTCTCATAAAAGGTGCAAAGTTAACAGTTCGCCTGTATATTTTAATTTTAATTAGGTCAGGCAGAAATCGCACAGATAAAATCGCTGTTCATGCAAATCTGTCGTAAAAAACATAGCATGCCAAACCTTTGGAGTTAAGGTTTTCTAAAGACGTTGCCATCTCCATACCTGTTTAATCAATAAAAAACCCTCCCAAATGGGAGGGTTTTTATCTATCAGCAAAATGTACACCTACTTAGTTTTTCTCAAATTCGGGTGAGGAGCCGGCACCGTATTTGGTCCTTCTTCACCGCTCGCTTGCACCACGCATGTCAACTGTATTGCAATCACCACCTTCCTGGCCATATTGGAAGATAAATCTGATCAGCGCTGATTCCTTCTTTTTCAACAAGATAGTTGATAGCCGCATTTACTCTATCCCAGCTCAATTGTTGTTCTTGTTTTGTAGAATTGCAATAACCAACTACTACTACTTTACATTCGGGATTATTGCGCATGCGGGCACCAACACTAGCAAGCAAACTCATATTATCCTCACTCAAACTAACTGACTTACTCTGTAAAGTCACACTGGGTAATGCTCCTAATTTAGTATCAACAACCTGGTTTCTGTTGTCATCGATCAACCCGGCATAACAGCTTGTACCTCGGGCATGGGACATTTACCAACACCATCAGCATCTACCGGCTGGCAAATATGTTGGAGTAACCAGTTCTTTATCCTTACAATCAGGAACACCATCACCATCAGTATCGCGTGCTTACACCATGTGTGTCAACAGGGCAACCTTGCGGGGTTTGTTCCTGGTCAAATTGGTCAGTAACACCATCACCATCGCTATCAGGCAATACTGGTTTTGGCAATACGCATCAAACTTTGGATTGCGAATTTCGCTGTATGCATAATCCAAAGGATTCAACCACCCAAAGAGGTTCAACAGATTTTGAACCAGGATTATAGTTTAAGCCAACACTGAAAAATTATAAGCATCCTTATCGCTGGTTATGAGCTATTCCGCTACATTTCCGTTCCCGCAATTTTCCTGCATATTGCTGACCATCAAGAAGGTCTGCTTTGGGAAGAGAAACCTTGTCTTCAATGGCTATATTCCACCGGTTACTCAATTTAAATTGAACACCGCCTGCCGAAAACAAATGCAACCCTGAAAGGCTTGTCACCCAGTTTTGCGCGATAGATTATCTCTCTGTCGCCTGTGTTTCCCAGCGTCGTCATCAATAAATTTTTCAATGCCATTCAAGCGCATCTTTTTATTGGAATAAGTAACTGCGGGATGCAGCTAAAATTATAAGGCAGACCATTTGCGTCCAATGCATTATCCTGGCTGACATATGTCATACCGCCAATACCTCCGAATCCGTAGAAATTCACGCCGGTCTTGCCCTTGTGAAATCGAATATTATTCAAAGTAATAACTCCCTGCAGACTTCAATTCCTGGGTATTGGTTTTGTAATTGTAATAAATGGTATTCTGCAATAAACCGCCCGGGAGCAGTCGATAAATTTGTGACAATACCGGGATTTGTCCTAAAACCAGTCCGATGGTGCGAAATTCAATCCCTTTTCATTAAGCCAATCGTATTCTAATCTCATTGAAAAAGCATAACCCAATGCCTTTCTCTACATGCATACCGGAAACCACCGGTCGGAATCCATGCTCTTACATCACCGGAAATGGTTGAGGTACCTCCTTGATTCCAGTTCCCATTGGTTGCGGGGCTTTGCGGGATAATTGTAAGTGCCATTCAAGAACTCAGTATGCTGAGGCATTCGTTTGGTGAGGATCACAGATGAATCCTCATAAGATCCTGACCTGTGCTTGTGAAAATGCTGAAAATACTAACAGGCAACATCAGGCCTGCCTAATAGCGTGTACTTTTGCTCGCCATAACTAAGAATTAAAATTTATGAAAACAACAATGTCCTAATCCACGGCAAAAATATAAACTGATAAGTAAATACCAAAATTTTAAAATTTTGGGGGATTTAGACAATGTTTTGTTTTTTCTACGCTCAGAGTTGTATAAAATACTTTAATGGGTTACTCTTTTGAGATGTAAATTGCTGTTTTACTTTTAAATGAAACTTCCTGTTGACCTGATCGAAAATGAATTAAAGACCTTTGAGGTAAAATTCAAAACGCTGTGGAGCAGCCAAGCGCCTATGCTTGACCGCATTATGCGTTACATTGTAAAAACGTAAGGGCAAGCAATTGCGACCTATGTTTGTTTTCTCTATCTGCAAAAACTTTGCGGAGAGATTAATGAGTCCACATACAGAGCTGCTTCGATTGGTGAGGAAGTTCTTCATACTGCAACGTTAATGCATGACGATGTCGTCGATGATTCGATGGAACGACGAGGATTTCTTTCTGTGTACGCATTATGGAAAGCAAAGGCTACCGTACTCATCGGTGATTATTTGTTTGCCAAGGGTCTGTTACTTTCACTTGACCACTGTGATTACCGTGTGCTTCATATTCTTTCCGATGCCGTGCGAAAGATGAGAGTGAAGGCGAATTGCTGCAACTGGAGAAGAGCCCGCAATTTAAACCTGGATGAGGACATCTATTATGATATCATACGCAACAAAAACGGCCTCTCTCGTAGCTTCCAGCTTGCGCAGCTGGTGCGTGGTCAACCACCAACAATGATGACTTTACTGAAAAAATGAGATCGTTTGGTGAGAATGCAGGTATGGCTTTTCAAATTAAAGATGATCTTTTTGATTACACAAGCGATAACATAGGTAAGCCTACCGGCAATGACATCAAAGAAAAAAACTGACACTCCCTCTTATTTACACATTGAATAACGCTGATAAAAAGACAAGAAGAAAAATTATATTCATCATCAAAAATGAAAATAGCGACAAGGAGAAAATAAAATATGTAATTGAAAAGTAATTGAATGCGGCAGGTATAAACTATACAATGAAAAAGATGAACGAATTCAAACAGAGATCTATCGATGTTTTACATCAATTCCCTGACAATCCTTACCGGAAAGGACAACCTTGTTAATCACGTATTAAGCG
>ERZ1370068.3538-contig-2650_pt1 | contig 21669 bp, 31 predicted proteins | sample MGYA00561227_ERZ1370068 | MGnify/ENA primary metagenome ERZ1370068 (study PRJEB38410, sample SAMEA6850437) | metagenome | study: Metagenomic assessment of the ecological functions of the soil: analysis of the soil microbiota associated with the... | reverse complement strand
TTGTACTTCGTTCAGTTACGTATTGCTCGCCTTCACCATCAGCTCGAACCGGAACGCCAGGCCGGGCGTCTCGTCGATCGCCGTGCAGCAGCCGCGGATAATCGAGCGGGATCGACCACGATCAGCACGTCGCGGAAATTCTTGGCCGCGGCGCGGACCATGCTCGGCCCGCCGATGTCGATCTGCTCGACCAGCGCGTCGAACGGCGACGCCGGGCTTCTGCGCGGTCTCCGCGAACGGATACAGGTTGACGACGACGACGATCGATGAGGCCGATGCCGTGGGCGGCGAGCGCCGCGAGATCGTCCGGATGATCGCGGCGCGCGAGGATGCCGCCGTGCAGCTGCCGGGTGCAGCGTTTTCACGCGGCCGTCCATCATTTCGGGAAAGCCGGTGAGGTCGGAGACGCCGGTCACCGCGAGGCCGGCGTCGGCGAGCGCGCGCGCCGTGCCGCCGGTCGAGACCAGCTCGAAGCCGCGCGCCGCGAGGCCGCGGCCGAGATCGACGATCCCGGTCTTGTCAGAAACGCTCAGCAGGGCTCTTGGCATAATGTGGAAAGTCCAGTATTATCTCTGCCGACGCCGGGCGGGCCTGGCGCCGTAAGGGAAAGGCCGCACAACGCGGCCTTTTTTTGTTCAAACGACGCGGTCATCGCGTCACAGCAAGCAGGAAATAGAACGATGCGCATCACAGGCAAGGTCAAGTGGTTCAACAACGCCAAGGGCTACGGGTTCATCGAACGCGACGGAGGCAGCGACGTCTTCGTGCACTACTCGGCCATTCAGGGCGACGGCTTCCGTTCGCTCGAGGAAGGCCAGGCGGTGGAGTTCGAGATCGTCGACGGCCCCAAGGGCCCGCAGGCCGGCAACGTCACCAAGATCTAGACCGCTTGATCAGGGCTGATGGCTGAGGGCTGCAGGCTCGCCGATGCCATCCAGCCTTCAGCTCTCAGCCGTCTCGCATGTCATCACTCCCTTCACGCCTTTCAGCGCCCGCGCCGTAAAGCTCACCTTTCCGTCCTTCACCGCCACGCGAAACGCGACTTCCGGCGAGCCGGTGTCTGGCGCAGCTTCTTGACCTGGCTCTTCACGAGCTCGGCGAACTTGTGGAACGGCGGCGCGTCTTCGCCGACCTCGCGCCGCGCTTCGGCGAGCGACTCGTACAGCTCGGTCAGCTTGTCGATCTCGCGCACCGGATCGCGGAACGACGAGACGTGCAGGATGCGATCCTCCGGGCGCCTTCTTCGGCTCCTCGACCGCGCGCTTCTGCGCGAACGGGCCCGGCCGCCCTTCCTCGCGCGCGCGCAGGCCGCGATCCCAGAGATCGATGAACGCCGCGTAGCGCGACTGCAGCGTGGTGAAGCGGAAGCGATCGCCGGTGTTCGGGATGTGGCCGCGGTCGAGCTGCTTGACGAGCGCTTCGACGCGGGCCGCGCGTCTCCCACGGCGGTTTCGGGCAGCCGGCCGGCGAAGAACATGTTATGCTCGGCCTCGAGCTGCTTGAGATCGGCCTCGAGCCGCGTCAGATCCCGATCGATGGTTGCGAAGGGGCACCGGCGCTTACCGCGGGATGAGGAACCAGACGAGCGGCAGCCAGAGCTCGCGCGCGTACGGCACCGGCCGATCGTCGATGAGGACCTCGGTCGGCGTCCGACGCCGCCGACGATCTGAAACGAGATCGCGCAGCCTGGCGGCGTCGCTCGACCAGAAGCGGGCGCGGTAGCGCAGCGCCGTCGCCGGTGCCGGTCTCGCGGAACTCCGCCGAGGCGCGCGCCAGCTCGAGCGCGGCGGCGAACGCCGGCACGTCGAGCGCCGGAAACACCAGCGTGATCGAGAACGGCCGCTGCTGCGCGCCGAAGAGCGCCTCGTGCAGATCGGGATCGAGCGCCGCGAGCTCCGGCGGCGGTCGGCTGCTCCGGCAGCTCGGCGTACGGCCAGAAGCGCTCGAGCGGTCGTGTATTTGGGCGGATCCGCAGTCATCGGCTTGATCGCTGGAGGAGCAGGATAGCATACCATTTCGGCGATGCCCGACTTCCGCACGATTCCGTCGATCGAGCGGCTGCGCCAGCGCGCCGGCGGTGCGCGCGCTCGAGGCGCGATTCGGCGCCGACGCCACCGTCGACGCCCTGCGCGCGGCGGCGGCCGATGCGCGATCGGCCATTGCCGGCGGCGACGCCGGCACTTTCGGCCGAAGGCGGCGGTCGTCGCGCGCGATGGAAGCCGACGGCCGCGTCACAGCTCGGCTGACGCTGTTCCGGCCGTCGCTGCAGCCGGTCATCAACGCCACCGGCGTCATCATCCACACGAACCTCGGCCGCGCGCCGCTGGTCGGCGTCGGCCATCGAGTCGCGTCGCCGAGGTCGCGCGAGGCTACTCGTCGCTCGAATACGACCTGGGCCGCGGCGCGCGCGGGCGGCGCGACGTGCACGCCGAGGCGCTGCTCTGCCGCCTGACCGGCGCCGAAGCGGCGGTCGTCGTCAACAACAACGCGGCGGCGACGCTGCTCGTGCTCGCGGCGCTCGCCGGCGGGACGCGAGGTCATCGTCTCGCGCGGCGAGCTCGTCGAGATCGGCGGCGGCTTCCGCATCCCGGACGTCATGGCGCAGTCAGGCGCCGTCCTGCGCGAGGTCGGGACGACGAACCAGACGCGGGGGGCAGACTATGCGGCCGCGATCAGTGAACGGACCGCGCTGCTCCTCCGCGTCCATCCGTCAAATTTCCGCATCGAAGGCTTCACCGAACGCCCGTCGCTGACGGATCTCGTCACCCTCGGCAGGAAGTTCAACGTCCCAGTCGCCGAAGATCTCGGCAGCGGCCACCTGAGTGCCGATCCGGGGTCAGACCTGGGGTCAGACCGGGTCAGACCCGGGTCTGACCCTCTTGGCACGTGAACCGGCGGTCGACGCGTCGGTCGCCGCGGGCGTCGACGTCTGCTGCTTCAGCGGCGACAAGCTCCTCGGCGGACCGCAGGCGGGCATCATCGTCGGACGCGCGGCGCTGGTCGACCGGATCCGCACGCATCCGCTGATGCGCGCGCTGCGCGTGGACAAGATGACCTACGCCGCGCTCGAGGCGACGCTCGACGGAGTACGCCGCCGGACGCGCGGCCGACGACGGTGCCAGTGCAGCGGATGCTGACGATGACCGCGCAGACGAGATCCGCGCGACGCGCAGACGCCCTCGACGACAGCGCATCGCGCACGCTGACTGGATGGCGCGCGAAGTCGTCGCCGGGCATGTCGGCCGTCGGCGGCGGCAGCGCGCCGGGCGTCGAGCTGCCGACCTGGCTCTGCCGCGATCGCGAAGGACGCGCTGTCCGCCGACGCGCTCGAAGAGCGGCTGCGCCGCCTGACGCCGCCGGTCATCAGCCGGATCGAGGACGACCGCGTCGTGCTCGATCTTGCGCACCGTTCTTCCCGCAGCAGGACGCACCGCTCCTCTCCCTTCTCGCCGATCTCTAAGACCTCCCTACTGTCGATTCCGACTGACGTCGAAAATTGACATTCTAGAATTGGACACGCGCCCAAAAGCCGAGACGTCGTTTTTGCTCCGGGTTTCCAGCAATCCTGGTTGGCGCGCTGTTATTGCACGAGAGTTCGTCGGCAGCGTAGCTGGTTCTACCCCCAGGAGGCTCGCATGCGACTTCGAGGCACTTGCGGCGTCGGCGTTCACTATTCGGTGATACCTCACTGCCGCGCAGGCGAATCGAGCGAAGGTGCGCGTCTGTGTGAACGTGAGAACCAGCGAGCTTCGGTTGCTCACCGGCCGCTCGTGCCCTGCCAACATGGCGCTGGTGGCGTGGAGCGTGAAGCCCGCCGTTTCCATCCGGCGGTCATGCGGGACCGGTGGACCGCAAGTCCGGCAGGGCCAATCCGGGACCGCAAGGCGCCTGCAGGACCGGCCGGACCCACGGGACCCGCGGGACCACAGGGAGCCGCAGGGGCTTCAAGGTCCGACCGGCGCTCAGGGCCCATCTGGATCGCAGGGACTGTCGGGGCGCGGGGACCCGCCGGACCCGCTGGGACGTTCAACGGTGAGGAGTCGTGTCGATCGTCGATCAGAACGGACTGAACGTGGGTGTCGCATCCGAGTTGTTCAGCGGGCTGGTGCTTCGTCGCCTGTCGGCAACGACGCGATCGTTTTCTTCGCGTCGGTGAACGGTCCAACAGCTGGACCGATCGATTTCTACCATGCGACGACGGACTGCTCTGATGGACGTTACATCCCGATCTCGGCGGCGCGGGCTTCGCGTTACTTCGCCGCGGTCCGCGGTGGCACGGCGTTCTACACGAAGACGGTGGACCCGACAACCGCGGCGCCGGTTCCAATCGTCGCCTCCGAGCATTTCGACGCGAATGAAGACGCGACGCAACCAACGCCAGGGAACTGCAACGCAGCGGCCGATCCCGGTCCGGTCGGCGCGCTGACGACGACGAGCGATCCGGCGCTGCTAAACCTGGCGCTGCCGCTGCGATTGAAGTAGCGGCACGGGACGCGAAGCCGCCATATAATCCGCCGCATGAGTCGACGGCTTCGCGTCCTCGTGCACTCGGGCCTGCCTCACGCCTGTTCCTGCACGCCGGTCGCGTTCTGCACAGACGCGGCCGGCGGCAACGGCCAGCCGACCTGAGCTAGCTGCCGGTCAGCGCATCTTCGACGCGCAGTGCGCGTGGTGCCACGGCAACGGCGGCGACGGCGGCGCCGGACCGAATCTCCACGGCAAGCTGCTTCACGCCACCGACGCTCGAGCTCGATCGTCGACATCATCAACAAGGGCATCCCCGGCACGGACATGCCGTCCTTCCGCCTCGACCGAGCGCGGAGACGCGCCAGACGGCAACCTACGTCATGTCGCTCTCGCGCATCGCCTCGCGCGCCGGGCCCGGCAACGCGGAGCGCGGCGCGCGCGCTGTATCAGTCGAGCGGCTGCGGCTCGTGCCACGTGGTCGATGGACGCGGCGGCATTCTCGGCCCCGAGCTGACCGAGCATCGGCGGACGCCGCGGCGCCGTCTATCTCGCGCGAGGCGATCGTCAAGCCGGCGGCGTCGCATCCACCCGGCTATCTCGTCGTCCGCGCGGTGCCGAGCGAGCGGCGCCGAAGATTCGCGGCATTCGTCGTCAACGAGGACGTGTTCTGGATCCACCATCCGCGATGCCAGCGGCACGGTGCACACGCTGCAGAAATCCGAGCTGGCGCGCGTCGATCGCGAGCTCGAGGGCGACGCTGATGCCGTCGTATGCGAATCGCGACTGCTCGCCGCCGCAGCTCGACGATCTGGTCGCCTACCTGGCGACACTGCGAGGTGCGAAATGAGGACGCGAGACGAGGCCACGGGCACAAAGGTGCGCGCAGGGCGCAAGGACCAGTGCTTGTGCGCGGCGCTTCTCGTAGCATCCGCGGCACTCGGCGCGCAGCAGGACGGCCAGTGGCTGATGTATCCGGCTCGTACAGCTCGCATCGCTTCTCGCCGCTGACGCAGATCACCACGGACAACGTCGCGAAGCTGCGGCCCGCCTGGGTGTACTCAGCCGCCGGGCACCGGCTCGGTCGAGTCGACGCCGGTCGTCGTCAACGGCGATCATGTACGTCACGTCGGGACCGACGATGGTGGCGGCGCTCGATCTGAAGAGCGGCAAGCCGCTGTGGGAATGGACGCGGCCGATCGCGCCGAGCGTGCTGAACCTCGGCTTCCCGCGCGTCAACCGCGGCGTCGCCGTGCTCGACAACATGGTCTACGTCGGCACGCTCGACGGCTATCTCGTTCGCGCTCGACGCGCAGCGCCGGCATCGAGCGCTGGTCGGTGCACGTCGGCGAGAACCCGACCGGCCACTCGATCACCGCTGCGCCGCTCGTCGTCGACGACAAGGTGATCGTCGGCATCAGCGGCGGCGAAGCCGGCATCCGCGGATTCCTCGACGCGTACGACGCGAAGACCGGCAAGCAGGTGTGGCGCTTCTACACCGATTCCGTCGCCGGGCGAGCCCGGCAGCGAAGGGTGGCCCGGCGACAGCTGGGTTCACGGCGGCGGCGCGACGTGGCTGACCGGCTCGTACGATCCGGCGCTCAAGCTGCTCTACTGGGGCACCGGCAACCCCGGTCCCGACTGGAACGGCGACTCGCGCAAAGGCGACAACCTCTACACGTCGTCGCTCGTCGCGATCGACGTCGAGACCGGCAAGCCGCGCTGGCATTTTCAGTTCACGCCCCACGACGTCCACGACTGGGACGCCAACCAGATTCCGGTGCTGGTCGACACGCAGGTCGGCGGACGGCGCGCGCTCGCTCGTCGTCACCGCGAACCGCAACGGCTTCTATCTACGCGCTCGATCGCAAAACCGGCGAGTTCGTGTTCGGCACGCCGTACGCAAAGCAGACGTGGGCCAAGGGACTCGACGAGCGCGGCCGGCCGATCGAGATTCCCGGCATGGAGCCGTCCGAGAAAGGGACGCTGGTCTATCCGAGCCTTCAGGGATCGACGAACTGGGCGAGCCCGTCGTACAGCCCGGCGACCGACATGCTCTACGTGCCGGTGCGCGAGATGGGATCGATCTACTACAAGACCGGCGTCGAGCATAAGCCGGGGACCTATTACACCGGCGGCAGCGAGAAGCGCCTCGACGAGGAATCGTGGGGCGCGGTGCGCGCGCTCGACGTGAAGACGGGCAAGCAGGCGTGGGACTTCACGCTGCCGACGCCGACGTGGGCCGGCGTGATGGCGACGGCGGGCGGACTCGTCTTCAGCGGATCGAACGAAGGCAACTTCTACGCGCTCGACGCGAAGAGCGGCAAGCCGCTCTGGCAGTTTCAGACCGGCGGCGCGATCCGATCGGGCCCGATGTCGTGTCGCGTCGGCGACAAGCAGTACGTCGCCGTCGCCGGCGGCCATGCGCTCTTCGTGTTCGCCATGCCCGAATAGAGACATGGCGGACGACGATGAGCTCAGGGCTGATGGCTAATGGCTATGGTTCATGGTGGCGTCCATTTACCATAACCATCAGCCATTAGCCTTCAGCCATGACGCAGCTCAGAACCCCAGCCTGACCCCCACCTGCGCCTGCCTCGGTTGGCCGCCGCCGTACAGCGTCGTCAGCAGCAGGAAGTTGGTGCTGCGGCGATCGCGCGGTCGGATTGACGAAGTTCGCGCGGTTGGCGACATTGATCATGATCCATGTTCGAGTCGAGCGTGCGTGCGCCGCCGACCTGAATCGCCAGCCGATGCGCGTATCGAGCTGCACGTAACCGGGACCGTAGGCGCCGTTGCGTCCGCCCGCGTTGTCGACGGTGATTGCGTTCGCGCCGGTGCCGCTGTAGGTGCCGGCCGGGTAGCGGATCGGACAGGATCGCCGTTGCGATCGGGATCGCTGTTCGGTGTCGATCAGGCTGAACGCCGTGCCGCTCAGCATCCTGAGCGTGGCGCTCAGGGTCATCCCGTGCGTGTGCGGCACGTCGCCGATGCGGCCGCTGAGCACCAGGTTGTGGCGGCGATCGAAGTCGGTCGGCCCCTGGCCGAGCGCGAGATTCAGACCGTTCAGCACCTGGTAGTTGTTCGGTCGAGGTCAGCGCCCCGCTGTTGTTCCCGCGTGAGTTGGCCAGCGTGTGTGAGACGCGGCCGCTCCAGTTGTGGGAGTCGCGCTTTTCCAGCACCACGTTCAGCGCGTCGTAGGTGTAGCTCGCCGATGTTCCGCCGCTGCCATACGTTGGTGACGAAGGTCGGATCGACGCGGATGATCGTGCCCGATGCGGTCGTGTTGACTCGAAGCCCCGGGTTCAGGTTCTCGAGCAGCCCATTGGTCGCGGGCGATGGTGTGCACGTAGTCGGCGCTGGCCGACAGGCGCCGAGCCGAGCTGGCGCTGATAGCCGACGCTGATCTGCTGGTGTGCGGCTGAGACCGGTTCGGCGTGTCGAGGAACACGTCGCCCGTGTTTCTCACGAATCGATCCGGACGGATACAGGCTGTTGAGCAGCGCCTGGTTGACCACCGGGCCGTTGACCAGCATCGGGTTGGTCGGCAGCCTGCCCGCGCGCGGGCCTGGATCGATGTTGTCGGCCGGGAACTGCGCCGTCACCGACGGCACGCATGACGGCCGGAGGTGACGTAGCTGTTCAGCTGCCCGAAGTTCGTCTTGTCGTAGAACAGTCCCCAGCCGGTTCGGATCAGCGACTGCCCCTCGTCCATCGTGTAGGTGAAGCCGACGCGCGGCGAGAGGTTGTTCTTGTCCACCGGGTAGGCGTTCGGATCGGTGAACGCCGGGTTGTTCGGTCTCGTCGAGCGGCGTGAAGTCGATGTCGTAGCGCAGGCCCAGGTTGAAGCGTGGCGTGGTCCGAGACGTGCCACTTGTCCTGCAGGAAGCCGGTGTACGGCCGTCTGCGTCATGGTGATGGTCTGGTCGGTCGGCGCCTGGATGGTCAGGCGCTCGGGGTAGGTCGACGGGTTCGACGCGGTTGAACGAATGTGTTCGACGGGATCGTGAACGTGCCGTTCAGCTGCGCGTTGTTCTGGAAGTGCCACCGCACGTAGTACATCTGGAACCCGAACTTCAGATCGTGAGCGCCGGTCCTTGTCGCCCGGAACGCTACCAGCTGAACGTGTCGGAGAATTCCGGCGAGTCGGTGATCCAGTGCGTGCCGGCGTTCCGGACGCCGTCCTGGAAGGTCAGGTAGGTCAGGTTCGGCCCCTGGCGTCCGCATCGCCGTCTCGTTGGTCGCGACGCAGTCGTCGAAGTTGGCGCTCCAGATCAGCCCGAACGGCGAGATTCTGCTTGCACGCCGGGAAGCCGTTGGGCGCGAACCGGTCGTCTTCGCGCGTCAGCGACAGGCGCATCGTGTTGACGCGGTTGGTGCCGAGCACCGAGTTCGACGTGGATCGATCCGGTGTCGTCGCGATCCCACTCCTGCTGCGCGGCGGTCAGCGGTGACGGCGGCGTTGTTGGTCTGGTTCTTCTGCGGCGACCACTCGGTGATCCAGCGCGCGCCCCAGCTGGTGTTGGCCGCTGATCTGATGATCGACGCGGTAGACCGTGTCCCATGACGCGCGTTTCGGTAATCGGTCGTGTAATTCAGGTCCGGCCGCGCGGGAATCTGGATCGTGCGCCCTTCGTTCAGCCGCACCCGCTCGACGTCGACGAAGAAGTGGATCTTGTCCTGCTTGATCGGGCCGCCCAGCGATCCGCCGAACTCGTTCTTCTCGGTGTCGGCCTTGTCGAGGTTGTTCTGCGCCTGGAAGAAGTCCTGCGCCCGCAGATCCTTGTTGTAGAAGAACTCGAACGCGCTGCCGTGGAACTTGTTCGTGCCCGGACTTGATCACGGCGTTGACGATCGCGCCGGACGTGCGGCCGAACTCGGCGTCGAACTGGCCGGTGAGGACCTGGAACTCCTGCGCGGCGTCGAGCGGCACGCGCGCCTGGGCGCCGTTGTTCTGGCCGAGGTAGTCGTCGTTGTCCCAGCCGCCGTCCACCAGGTAGCTGTTGTTGCGCGAGTCGACGCCGTTGGCGGTCAGCGTGTCGGATCCCCACGACGCCAGGTTCGCGGTCGGCACGATGCCGGGCAGCAGGCCGGCGAAGTAGGTAAAATTGCGCGCGATGCTCGGGATCTCCGACAGCTCCTTCGTGGTGATGTTGCCGCCGATCTCCTTCGACGTCACGTCGATCAGCGGCGACTCGCCGGACGACGGTGACCGTCTCCTCGACGCCGCCGAGCTCGAGCTGAATGTCGACGTTCACCTGGTTGCCGACCGCGACGGTGACGTCGCGGCGCACGAACTTCTTGAAGCCCTGGATCTGCGCCGCCACCTGGTAGCGGCCCGGCGGCAGCGCCGCCATGAACCAGACGCCGTCACCGCTGCTCAGCGCCTCGCGAAACGTGCCCGAGTCCTGGTTGGTGACGGTGACCGTGACGCCGGGCAGCGCGCCGGCCTGCTGGTCAGTCACACGGCCGCGGACTTGCGACGTGCCTTCCTGCGCGATGGCCGGCCACGCCGCCAGACACCCCCGAGGACCACCGCCGCTACGCGAACGCGAATCCTGTTCATGTCAGCCCTCCCGAAAAACTGAGTGGACACACAACATGGGACACGACGCCGACGTTGTAAGAGCGGAAGAAGCCGATCGGTGAACCGCGACGGAACGACGCCGGGTTATGAAGAGTTGACCTTACGCTCGCAGGAGTCGAGCGGTCAAGATTGGAGGAAATTTTAGGCATGCTCGCCTGAGCGCTTCAGCGGCCAGGTCAGCAGCTTGCCCATCCAGCGCACCGGCCGTTCCGGTGACCAATCAATCGGCAGCAGGAGGAGAGGCACGCCCACAACGCTTCGTCCAGGCCGCCGCTGTTCTGAATCGCGCGCAGCGTGGACGGGTCGTGCCAGATCGCGACAAAGAGCAGCGCGCCGGCGCCGCTCAGCGCTCCTCCGATCACGGCGGCTGCGAGCGCGACGAGGACACCGGTCCGCACGTGGCCCGTCCGCCACGTCTGCCAGCAGGCGGCGATCGCGAAGGTGGCCATCAGCATCCAGCTCGCTGACCGCGCTGCGCGGATGGACGAGCCGCGCGTGTAGACCACCGGCGCCCACGCGTCGAACAGCAGCCGCACGTTCAGGATCGCGGCGACCAGCGCACCCGGAAGCCTGCACGCGCGCCAGAGGAAGCCGGCAACCTGCTTCAGGTACCCACGCGTCGGCCGCCCGTCCGCGCGCGGGGCACGATCGTTTCGCGGAACTCTTCGAGCAGGTCGCCGGACACGCTCTCGCGCGACGCGGGCGGCAGCAACAGCCGGAGGAGGGCGTCGGCCCAGGCCGGCGGCGAGGCGAAGCGACGATCGTCGGTGTTCATGATACCTACATTGTAGAGTTTCGAGACGGCCGCGTCAAGCCCGAAGTCAGGAACCGGCCAGATAGCCCGGCCGCGCCTTGATCGTGGCGCGCCGGTTGCGCACGCGGACATCGAGCTTGTGCCAGCCGTCCTTCGCGACGCCCTTCGGCGTGTAGCTGACCAGATAGCGGTGCCGGAACTCGTCGAGGATGCCGAGGAAGGTGGACGCCAGGTTCGCCGTCTTGTCGATCTCGAACAGCCGGCCGCCGGTCAGCGACGTCAGGTCGCGCAGAAACTCAGGCTTCAGCCGCGACACGACCGACACGCCGTAGACGACCACGTCCGCGCGCTTGGCCGCGTCGAGGACCGCGTCGGCGCGCAGCCAGCTCGAGGTGTCGACGCCGTCGCTGAAGACGATCAGCAGCGCCGCGGCCGGCATCTGATTCGCCGACCATGATGCCGGCGTAGGTGCCGTCGACGAGCGCGGTCTGGCCGGCTGCTCATCGCGCGCGCCGAGCGCCGCCTGCACCGAGCCGACGTCGGAGGTGAGCGTCGCGCCGAGCCGCACCGCGTGGCTGAACGGCGACCAGCGCCGCCTGATCGTCCTTCTTCAGCGCGGCCAGCAGCCCGCCGCCGGCGCCGCGCAGCTGCTCGAGCCGCTCGCCGCCACGCTGTCGCTCATGTCGAGCGCCAGGATCACGTTGAGCGGGACCTGCGTCGAAGCTGACGAGCGTCGACCGTCCTGCGGCACGCCGTTGTCGAGCGACTTCGAAATCGGCCGGCCCGAGACCGCGAACAGGCTGGCCGTTGTCGGTCACCAGCACGTCGACCGCACGGCTTCGATCTTCGACGAGAACGCCGGACTCTGCGGCGCGGCGCCGGCTGACTCGAGCAGTCCAGCACCAGCGGCGATCGGTCAACGTCGCTCGAGCCGGCGACTCATTGCAGGCGCTCCGCCCGATACGGCTGCTCCATCGCCTCGAGCAGCTCTTCCGCGTCGCGCGCCTGCACGACGTAATACCACCACCAGGGATCGTCCTGCGCGTCCGCGGTCGTCGTCCTGGAAGCGCGAACAGGCGGCTCGATCGCGCGCAGCGCGCCGGCGCGATCGCCCGTAGCGGCGCGCCAACTGGCTCAACGCCACCAGCGGCGACTGGGCCATCGGAGACAGAGCTCGGCCGCCTGCTGTACGCCAACGCGCGCGCGCGTCGCGGTTGCCGAGCGCCTCCTCTTCCGCGCCGAGAAACAGCTCGGCGCAGTAGCAGCATCTGGCCGATCGGCCAGGCCGGCTACGGCGCGAGCGCAGCTCGACCGCGGCTTCCGCATGCTTGCCGAGGCCGCCCAGCACGCGCCCGTAGCGCATGCCGCGCTTCCGCATAATCCGGTCTGATCTCGAGCACCCGCCGGAACAGACGCTTCCGCCTCGCGCAGCTCCACGCGTTCCGATCCGACGTCCAACGTCACACCGGTCGGCAGGATGGCCGAGCGCACCGCGGTCTGGATCGGCAGCGCCGGCGTAGGCCTCGCGCTGGCAGGCGCTCAGGAACAGGAATGTCGGGATCGTCCGGGAAGATGGCGCGGGCGCGATCGAGGTGTGCACTTGTCGTGATCCTCGCGCAGCTGCATCCACGACGCGGTGCGCGCGATACCACTGGCGTACCATCTCGTCGTGCGTCCGGGATGCCGCCCGGTCGCCACCGCGCGGCACTGCACCAGATCGAGCAGCATCCGCGCGATCTCCCAGTGGATCGCCGACTGGCGGAGATCGATCTCCTGGCCGTCCGGAGATCTCCATGCGGAACCGCTCGAGACCGCCCGTCGGGCGTCCGACCTCACCGGGCGCCACCATCGCCGCCGGCGCCAGCATCGCGACGTCGCATGCAGGATCGCGCCGTGGCGCAAGATGTAGTTGTCGTCGCCGCGTGGCTCGCGGCGCGGACCAGCTACCGCCAGCTGGCGGAATTCGGGATCGAGCTCCGCTGCCCGCGTCCATCGCCATACGACGGTTCGATGCAGCACGCCGCCGGCGCGCAGCGCCGGCACCTGCGAGCGGTGAAGATCGACCTGCGTGTAGCGAATCTGGGTGCCAGCACCGTTGCCCCTCGGGCCGCACCGTGAAACCGCATCGCGCCTGGGAGACGCATGATCTGCATCAGCACGTTAGCATCGATCCAGAGCTGCTTCAGCTGGGCGTTCGGCCGACGCCGCAATCTCCGCGAGCGCGGTCGTCGTCTTCGCCGGGCGCATGCCCGCGCCGTCGCCTTCAGCCATCGCTCCAGCCGCTCCGAGCCGGCCCTTGCCGACCTGCTCGATCTGTGTGGCGGGCTGAGCCCCGGGCCCCGGCGCTGGGCTGGCCGCGCCGCCGCCTGCGCCCCGAACGCCGAGCGCATGCGCACAAGACGAGCGGAAGCCCGCGCCTGGCAGTCACGGCGTGATGCTGGCGCGGAATGGACGGCGCAGATCGTCGAGCAACCGGCTGGCGTTGCGCGCCTGCGCAATCTGGCAGGTCCCGCGACGGATCGTGACGCTCCGCGACCACTGGCCGGCAATGCGGAGCACGGGCTGGAGCGCCTGCAGGGCGCCGGCGCGATCGCGGCGCCGCCACGCGAGCTCGCTGAGCGCAGGCCAAGGGCGACCTGCGCTGGCCCGGCGCACAGTGTCGCCGCGCGGGCGAAACGCCGCCTGCACGACGCATCGTGCTCCGCCGATCTGCTCCTCGGCCGCTCCAAGAAACAGCTCGCCGTCATGCTGCAATTTTGTGTTGCGCATGAGCGCAACGAGCGTCGGCACATCTGGCCACATGCCCGGAGGTCATCGTCGGACCACGAGCCCACCAGGGCGGCCGCCTCGTCAGGCTCACCCGGCGCGTGATGCAGCGTTGCTTTCAACCACTGTTCGACCCGGAGGATCCTGTCGTCGCGGGGATCGGCGGCGGGTTGGGCGTCGGCTGGCCGCACGTGCACCGTCGTGGCAAAAGCAGTCAGCAGGGCTGCGGATATCAACGCCCGCGCGTGCACGGCGCGAATCGTAGCACTTCAGCCGGGGATCAGAGATCGTCGAAATCGAGGCGGCGGCCCAGTCGAGGACGCGCGTCGGGAGGATGCCGAGATAGAAGATCAGAATGGCCGACACGATCAGCGCGCGCGCCGGCGATTTTCGGCACCGGCGGGAACTGCGCCGGCGTGTCGGTCGGCGTCATGTACATCATGACGACGATGCGCAGGTAGAAGAAGACCGGAGACGACGCTGGTCAGCACGCCGACGATCGCCAGGCCGGTGTAGCCCGCCTTGACCGCCGCGCTGAACACGTACCACTTCGCGATGAAGCCGGCCATCGGCGGGAAGCCGCCGAGCGACAGCAGGAAGATCGTCATCAGCGCCGCCAGCGCCGGATGATCGTTCCACAGACCCGGCGTAGTCGCTGCACCTGATCGTTCGGCCGATCGGCGTTGTCGAGCAGCGCGATGACGCCGAACGCGCCGATGTTGGTGATGCGCGTAGGTCAGCAGGTAGAACAGCACCGCGCCCTTGCCGAAGTCGTTGCCCGAGACCAGCGCGACCAGCAGGTAGCCGCCGTGCGCGATGCTCGAATACGCCAGCATCCGCTTGACGCTCGACTGCGCCACGCCGACGACCGTGCCGACGATCATCGTCGCCGCCGCGACGATCCAGATGCACCTGCGCTCCAGCTGCGCGCGCAGCGGCTCGAACGCCGACAGGAACACGCGCGACGAACGCGGCGAACGCGGCCGCCTTCACGCCGGTGGACATGAACGCGGTGACCGCGGGCGGCGCGCCCTCGTAGGCGTCGGGCGTCCACATGTGGAACGGCACCGCCGCCACCTTGAACGCGAAGCCGACGATGCAGCAGGCCGAGCGCGAGGAAGCTGCATCGGCGTCGGCGCCATCGCCTGCGCCGCCATCAGGCTGCCGATGCGATCGAGCCGCGTGCTGCCGGTGAGCCCGTAGGTGAACGCGATGCCGTAGAGGAAGAAGGCGCTCGACGAACGCGCCGAGCAGGAAATACTTGAACGCCGCCTCGGTCGACGCCGGCGAGTCGCGCCGGATGCCCGGTCAGCACGTAGACCGCCAGCGACAGCACCTCGAGCGCGAGGAAGATGACCAGCAGATCCGGTCGCCGTCGCCATCAGCATCATGCCGGCGGTCGCAAACAGCATCAGCGCGTAATGCTCGCCGCGCGGCAGCCGCTCGCGCTCGATCGGTCGGACCGGAGATCGCCAGCGACAGCAGGCCGACGACGATCAGCGATCCCGGTGACGAACAGGCCGAAGTTGTCGGCCGCGACCACGCCGAAGCTCGACGCGTTGTGGTTCCAGAGCAGCACCGTCGCGAGCGCCGCGCCGAGCGAGGCCGACGACGCCGAGCGCCGGCGATCGGCATCCGCTCGCCCGGATCGCGGAACGCCTCGGCCACCATCGCGGCGATGCCGGCCGCGGTCGACGCACGCCATCGGCACGATTGCGTTGAAGCGAGGCGTCATCATGGCGTGGCTCGCGGCTACGGGGCTTGGGGCTCGGGGCTTCGGCATCCGCCTCGCCTGATGCGCGCGGCGCGCGCCTGCTGAACCTGGTTCAGCATCCGCTCGACCGACGGCTCGATCGGCCGCAGGAACAGGTTCGGGCAGCACGCCCATCAGAATCGCGACCGCGATGATCGGCACGATCACCGCCCACTCGCGCGGCTGCAGATCCGACAGGCGCGCGTTCTTCTCGTTGGTCACCGGACCGTAGTTCACGCGCTGGAACATCCACAGCATGTAGGTCGCCGACAGGATCACGCCGGTCGCCGCGAACGCCGCCAGCCGCGGATCCCAGCGGAACGCGCCGAGCAGGATCAGGAACTCGCCGACGAACCCGTTCAGCCCCGGCAGGCCGATCGACGACAGCGTGACGATGAGGAACGCCGCCACCAGATGCGGCGTGACCTTCTTCAAGCCCGCCGTATTCCGCGATCAGCCGCGTGTGCCGCCGGTCCGACAGCATGCCGACGATCAGGAACAGCCCGCCGGTGCTGACGCCGTGGTTGAGCATCTGGTAGACGGCGCCCTGCACGCCCTGCGTGTTCATCGCCGCGATGCCGAGCACGACGAAGCCGAGGTGGCTGACGCTCGAGTAGCGCCACCAGCTTCTTCATGTCCGGCTGCACCATCGCGACCAGCGCGCCGTAGATGATGCCGATGACGGCGAGCACCGCCAGCGCGGGCGCGAAGAACGCGCGCGGCCTCCGGGAACAGCGGGAACGCGAACCGCACCAGGCCGTAGGTGCCCATCTTCAGCATCACGCCGGCCAGGATCACCGAGCCGGCGGTCGGCGCCTCGACGTGCGCGTCAGGCAGCCAGGTGTGGAACGGGAACAGCGGCACCTTGATCGCGAACGCCAGCGCGAACGCCAGGAAGAACCAGAACTGCGTGGTGCGGCGGCACCTGCATCTCGTACAGCTTCAGCAGGTCGAAGCTGTAGCTGCCGGTCGCGGTGCTAGTGCAGGTAGGCGAGGCCGAGAATCGCGAGCAGCATCAGCACGCTGCCGGCCATCGTGTAGAGGATGAACTTGATCGCGGCGTAGATGCGCCGCTCGTAGCCCCAGATGCCGATCAGGAAGCTACATCGGCACCAGCATCGCGTCCCAGAAGATGTAGAACAGGAACAGGTCGAGCGAGACGAACACGCCCATCATCGCGCTCTCGAGCAGCAGCACGAAGATGCAGAACGCCTTCGGTCTGCTTGTGCACCGATTCCCACGAGCCGAGCAGCGCCAGCGGCGTCAGGAAGCCGGTCAGCACCAGCAGCAGCAGGCTGATGCCGTCGACGCCGACGAAGTAGCTCGATGCCGAACGCCGGGATCCACGCGTGGCGCTCGACGAACTGGAAGTCGGCCGACGCCGCGTTGAAGCGCGCCCAGAGCAGCAGCGTCTCGGCGAACACCAGCAGCGACACGATCAGCGCGATCTTGCGCACGCAGCGGCGCGCTCTGCTCTTCGTCGCCGCTGACGAAGAGCAGCAGGATGGCGCCGGCCACCGGCAGCGCGACGATCGAGGTCAGGATCGGGAAACGGCATCGAACGCCTTCCAGACACTACAGGCACGCCAAGGACACAGGTTCAATAGTCTCTGCCACGCGCAGTACTCCAGGATCATGACCACTCCCAGGAACACCGACGCCGCGTAGGCGCGGACCGAGCCGGTCTGCATGCCGGCGCAGCGATCGCTCGCAGCCGGCCGACAGTCTGCCCGACGCCGTTGACGGCGCCGTCGATCAGCTCGAACGTCGACGACCTTCCACAGCGCGTCCTCCGACACGATCCGGATCGGCTGCACGATCGGCCGCGTCGTAGATCTCGTCGACGTAGTAGCTTGTTCAGCAGCAGCGTGCGGACGCCGGCGAACCGCTCGGCCACGCGCGTCGGCGGCGCGGCCGGTTCTTCAGGAAGAAGTACACCGCGATGCCGATGCCGGCGACCGCGACCGGCGATCGACGCCAGCATCAGCGTCGCTCGAGCCCGTGCTCGGCCACCTCTTCGACGGCTGCGGCGCCGAAGCTCGGCTCGAGGTAAGCGCTCGAACCAGTCGCCGCCGCCGAGGATCGCGGCAGCCCGCGTAGCCGGCGACGACCGAGCCGACCGCCAGCACGATCAGCGCGAGCGCCATCGCGGGCGGCGCGTCGTGCAGATGGTGGTGCGCCGGTGCTGCGCGATGCGCAGCGGTGCGGATCGGTGCGCGTGCAGCGCGTGCGCGTCGGCGCTCGCCCGCGCGGCCGAGCGCATGCGAAGGCCCATGGAACGCCAGGAACACGAGCCGGAACATGTAGATCGCCGTCAGCAGCGACGTCAGCAGGCCGACGACCCAGAGCATCGTGTGGCCGCTCGCGAAGGTGCGGAACAGGATCTCGTCCTTGCTGAAGAAGCCCGGCGAAGCCCGGGACGCCGGCGATCGCCAGCGCGCCGATCGAGGAACGTCCAGTAGGTGATCGGCAGCTCCTTCTTCAGCCCGCCCATCTGCCGCAGATCCTGTTCGCCGCGCGAGCGCGTGAATCACCGCGCCCGATCCGAGGAACAGCAGCGCCTTGAAGAACGCGTGCGTGTAGAGGTGGAAGATGCCGGCCGCGTAGGCGCCGACGCCCATCGCCAGGAACATGTAGCCGAGCTGCGAGACGGTCGAGTACGCGAGCACGCGCTTGATGTCGTTCTGCACGAGGCCGATCGTGCCGGCCATCAGCGCGGTCGCGCGCGCCGATCACCGCGACGATCGCCAGCGTCTGCGGCGCGTGGCTGAACAGCACCGCGTTGCGGCCGATCATGTGCACGCCCGCCGTCACCATCGTCGCCGCGTGGATCAGCGCCGAGACCGGCGTCGGCCCTTCCATGGCGTCCGGCAGCCAGATGTAGAGCGGAATCTGCGCCGACTTGCCGGTCGCGCCGACAAACAGCAGCAGCGTGATCCACGACATCGTGCCGAACGCCGTCTCGGGGCTCAGCCGCGGCGGCGCGCGCGCGACCTCCTGGAAGTCGATCGTGCCGAAGCGGACGAACAGCAGCAGCACGCCGAGCGACGAAGCCGAAGTCGCCGATGCGGTTGACGATGAACGCCTTCTTGCCGGCGTCGGACGGCCGACTTCTTCTGATACCAGAAGCCGATCAGCAGATACGAGCAGAGGCCCGACGCCCTCCCAGCCGACGAACATCACCGAGGAAGTTCGAGCCGAGCACCAGCACCAGCATGAACGCCGCGAACAGGTTCGAGTATGAGAAGTAGCGCGCGTACTCCGCGTCGGTCTCCTCGTGCATGTAGGCGGTCGAGTAGATGTGAATCAGCGAGCCGATGCCGGTGATCGACCAGGATCATCACCGACGACAGCGGATCGAGCCGCAGCGTGAACGCCGGCGGTGAAGTCGCCGGACGAGATCCAGGTGAAGACCTGGTTGGCGATGCGCGCGCGATTCGGCCGGCAGCGCCGACCGAGCTGCCACACCGCGTACCAGCGACACCGAGGAACGAGCCCGACCATCGCGCCGCACGCCACCGCGCCGGCCGCCGCCTTGCTGACGCGCTTGCCGAAGCTGGCGTTCAGCAGGAAGCCGAGGAACGGGAGGAGCGGGATGAGCAGCAGCATCGGCCAGCGTCCGACCAAGAGACGAAGACACGAAACCGCCAGAGACACGACAGAGACCGCATGAGATCAGCGTCTCTGTGGTCTCTGCGGTCTCTGCGGTTCTCGTGTCGAACATCGTGCTCGTCACCATTTCAGCGCCGCGAAGGAGTCCGGGTTCAGCGACTCGCGGTGGCGGAACAGGCTGATCACGATCGCCAGGCCGACCGCCGCCTCGGCGGCCGCCACGGTCATGACGAAGAACACGATGATCTGGCCGTCGGCCGAGCCGAGCGCGCGGCCGAAGGCGACGAACGTCAGGTTCACCGCGTTCAGCATGATCTCGATCGACAGCAGGATCGTGATCAGGTTGCGCCGCACGAACACGCCCGGCCGTGCCGATCGCGAAGAGGATCGCCGACAGCATCGAGGTAGTGGTTGAGGGTGACCATCACACCCTCCGATCGCGCCGATCGCGCGGGTTGTCGCGCTGCGCCAGCACCACCGCGCCGACCATCGCCACGAGAATCAGCACCGACGTCACCTCGAACGGGAACGCGTAGTCGGTGAACAGCGAGCGGCCGATCGCGCGCGACCGAGCTGACCGGCGCCGCCGGAAGCGCGCCGGTGTCGCCGCGCTCGCGTCAGCGCCCACCACCAGCTCGACGACCAGCGCCAGCGCGAGGAGCGCGCCGAACCGCATCGGCGCCGGGCCGCAGCAGCGGATGGACGCGCTCGTCGAACTTCGGTGTCCTCGTGCGGCGCGTTCAGCAGCATCACCACGAACAGGAACAGCACCATGATCGCGCCGGCGTAGACGATGATCTGGATCGACCGCGACGAACGGCGCGTCGAGCAGCACGTAGAGCCCGGACAGCGCGCCGAACGACGCGATCAGCAGCAGCACGCTGTAGATCGGGTTGCGCTGCGCGATGACGAGCAGCGAGGCCACGACCGCCACCGCCGCCGAACAGGTAGAACGCAGCATGCAGCGTCAGCAGTCCGAAATACAGCACGCCGGCGGCGGTGCACGAGCAGGTTGATCACCGACAGCGGCAGCAGCACCTTCCAGCCGAACGCCATCAGCTGGTCGTAGCGGTAGCGCGGCAGCGTCCACCGCATCCACACGTAGAAGAACAGCAGCGCGCCGACCTTGACCAGGAACCAGATCCAGCCGAGCGACTCCGGCAGCAACGGCCCATGCCAGCCGCCGAGGAACAGATCGGTCGCCACCGCCGACACCGTGACCATGTTGATGTACTCCGCGAGGAAGAACATCGCGAAGCTCATGCTGCTGTATCTCGGTGTGGTAGCCGGCGACGAGCTCCTGCTCCGCTTCCGGGAAGTCGAACGGCGCGCGGTTGGTCTCGGCGATGCCGGCGGTCATGAAGATCAGGAAGCCGAGCGGCTGCAGGAACAGGAACCAGCGCGGGATGAACCCGAACCACGACGCCCGACTGCGCGTTCACCAGTGTCGGTCAGCGACAGCGAGTTGCCGATCGAGCAGCACGCTCGCGAGCGCGAGGCCGTACGACAGCTCGTAGCTGATCATCTGCGCCGACGATCGCAGGCCGCCGAGCAGCGAGTGCATTTGCTGTTCGAGCTCCAGCCGGCGAGCACGATGCCGTAGACGCCCATCGACGCGATCGCGAAGATCACCAGCACCGCGACGTTGACGTCGGCGACCTGCAGCCGCAGCGGCTCGTCGAGCAGGCCGAACGAGCGTCGTGCTCGGCGCCGAACGGCACGACGGCGAAGGCGGCGAAGGCGGCGCGTCGCGGAGATGATCGGCGCCAGCGCGAACGAGCAGCGGATCGGCCGCGCGCGGCCGCAGCTCCTCCTTGAACATCAGCTTGATGACGTCGGCGAACGGCTGCAGCAGCCCCTGCCAGCCGACGCGAGTCGGACCGAGCCGCTGCTGCAGCAGCGCCGCGACCGTGCGCTCCACGCACACCATCGCCGCCGCCGAACTCAGCAGCGCATGACGAAGACGAACGAGCGTCAGGACGATCTGCGCGAGCAGCAGCGGAGTCATGGCTCGTACGGGCGATCCACGCCGGCCCGATGCTCGTGGCGCATCGTCAATGCGCCCACCGGCTGCCGCGCGCGCCAGTCGGCGCGGCAGCGTGCAGCGCCCTTCCTTGATGTGCGCCTCGTACTCGTGCCGGAAATGCTTCAGCGTCGTCAGCACCGGCGTGACCGCGGCGTCGCCGAACGCGCACAGCGTCTTGCCGCCGATGTTGCCGAGATGCTCGCGAGCAGATCGAGATCGCGCATCTGCCCTTCGCCGCGCTCGATGCGGCTGCAGGATCTTGTGCAGCCAGTCGGTGCCCTTCGCGGCACGGCGTGCACTTGCCGCACGACTCGTGGCGGTAGAAGTGCAGCAGGTTCTCGGCGAGCCAGACCATGCAGGTGGTGTCGTCGAGCACGACGATCGCCGCGGATCCGAGCAGCGAGCCGGCCTTCTGAATCGCGTCGAAGCTCGCCTGCGTGTCGAGCTGATCGGGCATCAGGATCGGCACCGACGATCCGCCGGGGATCACCGCCTTCAGCGTCCGGCCTTCGCGGACGCCGCCGGCGTAGCCGTCGATCAGCTCGCGCAGCGTGATGTTCATCGACGCTTCGAAGACGCCGGGGCGCTTCGACGTGGCCGCTGACGCAGTACAGCTTCGGGCCGCCGTTCTTCTCGGGCCCGAGCGATCTTGAACCAGTCCGCGCCCTTCGAGATGAGCAATACGTAACTGAACGAAGTTCTACAAC
>ERZ1370068.4053-contig-3148_pt1 | contig 21671 bp, 23 predicted proteins | sample MGYA00561227_ERZ1370068 | MGnify/ENA primary metagenome ERZ1370068 (study PRJEB38410, sample SAMEA6850437) | metagenome | study: Metagenomic assessment of the ecological functions of the soil: analysis of the soil microbiota associated with the... | reverse complement strand
CTGCAGGCGCGTGGAGAGTCGCCTCTCGCCGTCGGGCAGCGTCGGCCCACGGCCTCACGGCATCGTTGCGCGGCGGCAGGTGCGTGCCTGACGGCACGATGCCGAGCTCGATCTGTCGGGCGAGCCGGCGATCGCGCTCGGCGTCCCAGCCATGGGCGAACAGCGCATCGTATTGGCTGGATCAGGTCGAACGGCGCCTGGTGCGGCGCATGGCAGGCGCCGAGCGCCACGCCAGGTCAGCCACGGCGATCTTGTCGTTGTCGGCGACATGATCGGCGATGATAGCGGATCGCCTGGTCGACCAGGTCGGACGTCAGGTGATAGCCCGTGGCGAACGTCCCGGCGGCATCGATCGGCGTGTTGTCGCGCACCAGCTCGGGCGCGTACTGGTCGGTCTCGGCATCCAGGAAGCCGTAGAAGCGGTCGAAGCCGCGGCCGAGCGGCCAGCCGTCGAACGGGCCGGTGGCGCCCGATTTCGGTGAGCGGCGTGACGTGCCATTTGCCCAGCATGTAATTGCGATAGCCATGCGGGCGCAGCATCTCGGCCAGCGTGCCGGCCTCGCGCGCGATCTTGCCGCGATAGCCGGGATAGCCGCTGATCGAAGTTGGCGAGGCAGCCGACGCCGACCGAATGGTGGTTGCGGCCGGTCAGCAGCGCCGCCCGCGTGGTCGAGCACATCGCCGTGGTGTGGAAGCCGGTGTAGCGCAGCCCTGCGGCCGGCCAGAGCGTCGATGGTCGGCGTGGCGATCGGCGAGCCGTAGCAGCCGAAATCGGAGAAGCCGACATCGTCGAACAGCACGACCAGGATGTTGGGGGCGCCCCTTTCGGCCTCTTGCGGTCCGTCGCCGGCCAGTAGGGCTGTGGACTCGCCCACCGTCTTGCCGATTGTTGCCGGCCATGCGTTTCCTCTTTGTTTCGCCAGTTGTCCGACACTGGCGCTCGCCAAGCAACTTGTGACGCTTCATGGCTCGGGCTAGGGAAAGTTATGGCTCAGTTCACCTCCGATGGGCTTGGCGCTCGCCTACGACGAATTCGATCCAGCGATGCCGCAAGGCGATCGTGCTGGTGCACGGCTTCTCGTCCAACACGCTACGAGAACTGGAAGCGCATGGGCTGGTACGACGCCATCGCCGGCAAGGGCCTGCGCGGCTTCGCGCTCGATTGCCGCGGCCATGGCGAGAGCGCCAAGCCGCACGAGCCCGACAAATACGAGCCGCGCAGCGATGGCGCGCGACGTGTTTGCACCTGATGGACCATGCCGGCGTCGAGCGCGCGCCATCTTGCTGGGCTTCTCCATGGGCGCGCACATCGCGCTCGACCGCCGCGATGAATGACGGCGGTCGCATCGACCATCTCGTCGTCGCGGGCGTCGGCGGCAGGATCTTCGAGCCGGCGCGCGAGCCCGACGGCATGGCCAAGGCGATGGAAGCCGCCTCGCCCGACGAGATCGCCGATCCGATGCTGAAAAGCTTCCGCCACTTCGCCGACGAGCAGAAGGAGGACCGGCTGGCGCTCGCCGCCTGCTCGCGCGGGCCGCGTCGAGCCGATCACCCGCGACGCGCTGATTGGCGATCCGCCGGCCGACCCTGGTGATCGCCGGCGCGCGCGACCAGCTCGCCGGGCCGCCGCAGAGGCCTGGCCGACGCCATCCCCGGCGCCAAGGCGGTGACGCATCCCAGGCTGCGACCACTTCTCGATGATCGCGCATGGCCTGTTCAAGGCCAGCGGTCTTCGACTTCTTCGACGGCTGGCTGGAGTAGCGTGCCGATGGCCAAGGTGCCGTTCAAGCGCATCCGCGAGCGCGCCGCCAAGCGCAAGGGCGGCGAGAAGGTGCTTGCGAGCCTGATGCCCAAGAAGCCCAACAACAAGGCGCTGGCCAAGCTGGGCGACGACCGCGTGCTGTCGGAAATGGCGGCCCGCGTGTTCTCGGCGGGCTTCGTGTGGAGCGTCATCGACCAGAAATGGCCGGGCTTCGAGGAGGCCTTCCTCGAGTTCAATCCCAAGCGGCTGCTGTTCCAGCCCGCCGAGTTCTGGGAGAAGCTCGCCTCGGACAAGCGCATCGTGCGCAATCCGCAGAAGATCAGGTCGGTGCGCGAGAACGCCAGGTTCGTGAGCGAGATCGCCGCCGAACACGGCAGCTTCGGCAAGTTCTGGCCAACTGGCCGGCCGACGACCAGGCCGGGCTGCTCGAGGTCTTCGCCAAGCGCGGCTCGCGGCTGGGCGGCTTCAGCGGCCAGTACCTGCTGCGCTTCCTCGGCTGGGACGCCTTCGTGCTGTCGGGCGACGTGCTGCTGTGCCTGCGTCGATGCCGGGCGTGCCGATCAGCGCCACCGGCACGTCGAAGAAGGACCTGCAAGCGCGGCGCAGGCGCAGATCAACGCCTGGGCCGGAGGAGAGCGGCCTGCCGATGACCCGCGTCTCGCGCATCTGCGCGCTGTCGATCGGCGAGAACCACGACGTGGCGCGGCTGAAAGAGGTCATGCAGCTATGACCGACATCCTGCTGATCAATCCCAACACCACCGCCTCGATCACCGACCTGGTGCTCAAGACCGCCCGGCGCTTCGCCTCGAAGGGCACCAGCCTGCGCGCCGTCACCGGCGCCTTCGGGCCGCGCTACATCGCCTCGCGCGTGGGCTACGCCATCGCCGGCCACGCCGCGGTCGATGCCTTCGCCAACGACCGCGGCCGCAAGGACGCCGTCGTGCTGGCCTGCTTCGGCGATCCCGGGCCTGGCCGCGCTGAAGGAGATCGCCAAGGTGCCGGTGGTCGGCATGGCCGACGCCTCGATCCTGCAGGCCTGCGCCATGGGCAACCGCTTCTCCATCGTCACCGGCGGCGAGCGCTGGAAGTCGATGCTGGAGGAATTCGTGGCGAGCCACGGTCTCGCCTCGCGGCTTGCCTCGATCCGCACCGTCGCGCCGACCGGCGCCGACATTGCGCGCAATCCGAAGGCGGCGATGGCGCTGCTGGCCAAGGGCTGCACGCGCCTGCGTGCGCGAGGACGGCGCCGACGTGGTGATCCTGGGCGGCGCCGGCCTGGCCGGGCTTGCAGCCAAGCTGAAGACGATCGGTCGATGCGCCGCTGCTCGATGGCGTCGCCTGCGCCATCTCGATGGCCGAGGGACTGGCGCAAGCAGAAGCCGGTCAAGGCCAGCAGCGGAGCCACTCGCCTTGCCCGCGCCGGTCGATAGCGTCGGGCTTTCGCCTGCCCTCACGAAGCTGCTGGGTTAAGTTCCTCGGTGTCATCCCGAGCGTAGCGGGAGACCTTCCTGCTGCCCTCAGGATCCATCGCTACGCTTCGGGATGACAGCTTTGCCTTGCCTCGAATCACGGAGACATGACAGCGTTCTACGCCAACGTCGGCATTGGGTCACACCCATGCGGTTGGTCAGTTTTCGCCATGCGGGCGCAGCCAAATTCGGCGCGGTCGTCGACGGCGGCATCGTCGATCTGTCGGCACGGACTGTCGTCGCGCTGGCCGAGCCTGCGCGAGGCCATCGCCGCCAAGGCGCTGCCGGCGAGCTGGCCGCCGCCGCCAAGGGCGCCAGGCGCGACCTCGCGTTCGACGAGGTCGAGCTCGATCCGGTCATTCCCAACCCCGACAAGATCCTCTGCATCGGCCTCAACTATGCCAGCCATGTCGGCGAGGTCGGCCGGCAGCTTCCCGACCGTGCCCAGCGTCTTCTCCCGCCTGCACAACACCCTGGTGCCGCACGGCGGCAGCATCGTGCGGCCGCGCGCCTCGATCGATTTCGACTTCGAGGGCGAGCTGGCCGATCGTGATCGGCGAGCGCTGCCGGCACGTGCCGCGCGCCAGCGCGCTGTCGGTCGTGGCGGGCTACACCTGCTTCCTCGACGTCAGCGTGCGCGACTTCCAGAAGCATTCGGTGACGGCCGGCAAGAACTTCCCGGCGACCGGCCCGCTCGGACCGTGGATGGTGACGGCCGACGTGATCGCCGATCCGCAGCGCGCTCGAGCTCACGACGCGGCTGAACGGCAGCGTGGTGCAGCACGACACGACCGATCACATGATCTTCGACGTCGCCACCATCATCGAATATCTCTCGACCGTGACCTGGCTGGAGCCGGGCGACATCATCGCCACCGGCACGCCTGACGGCGTCGGCATGGGCCGCAAGCCGCCGCTCTGGATGAAGGGCGGCGACAAGGTCGAGGTCGAGATCTCCGGCATCGGGACTCTGGGCGTCAATGTCGTCGACGAGTGAACAGCTCGCGTTGCCGGCCGCACAGGCCGGGTGGAGCCGCGACGCCAAGGTGATCGCGCTGATCGCCGTCGCGCATTTCGTCAGCCACGTCCACGTCATGCTGCTGCCGCCGATCCTCGGCCCGGTGACGGAGGCGTTCGGCGTCAGCTACACCCAGATCGCGCTGGCGCTCACCGCCTTCAACGTCGCCTCGGCGCTGCTGCAGACGCCGGCCGGCTTCCTGGTCGACCGCATCGGGCCGCGCCTGATGCTGACCGGCCGGGCTGATCGCCGCGGCGCCGCCATCGCGGCGGCCGCCCTGCTGCCGGGCTACTGGTTCTTCGTCATCGCCTACGCCCTGATGGGCGTCGCCAACACCGTCTATCACCCGGCCGACTATTCCGATCCTGTCGGCCGCCATCGACGGCAAGAAGATCGGCAAGGCCTTCTCGATCCACACCTTCGCGGGTTACCTGGGCTTCGGCGTGACGCCCGCCATGGTGCTGGCCTGCGCCGCCATCTGGGACTGGCACGGCGCCTTCCTGTTCGCCGCCGGGCTGTCGTTCGCCGTGGCGCTGCTGCTGATCGTGGCCGGCAGCGTGCTGCCGCGGGTCGTGCGCAAGCCGCTGCGGGCACGTCCAGCGGCCGAGGCCAAGGTCGGGCTCGGCCTGCTGCTGAGCGCCGCCGATCCTGCGCAACCTGCTGTTCTTCTTCTGCCTCGCCATGGCCAGTGGCGGCATCCAGACCTTCACCGTGGTCGGCACTGGGCGCGCTGCACGGCACGCCGGCCTCGGTCGGCCAACATCGCGCTGTCGGGCTTCCTGCTGTTCAGCGCCGGCGGCGTGCTGCTGGGCGGCATCATCGCCGACCGCACGCCGCACCATGAGAGGGTGGCGGCCGTGGGCTTTGCCTGCACCGCGGCCATGGCGATCCTGATGGCCTGGGTCGAACATGCCGGCCGCGATCCTGATCGGCGTCATGTCGCTGGGCGGCCTGCTGAACGGCATCATCCAGCCGTCGCGCGACATGATGGTGCGCGCCGTCACGCCGCGCCGGCTCGTTCGGCAAGGTGTTCGGCTTCGTCACCACCGGCTTCAACCTCGGCGGCATGGTCGTCGCCGCTGCTCTATGGCCTGGCTGATGGACCGCGGCGAGCCGCGGGCCGATCTTCATGATCGTCGTCGCCTTCATCTTCCTCGCGCTGGTGACCGCCATCACCCGCGCCAAACCGCAGGCCAAAGCCGCATGGACTCGCTAGCGCCCGCTCGACCAGACCGATGCCAGAAGACCGAGGCGCTGGCCCGCCGCTACGGCGCCGCCCTGCCGCCGGCCGGGCCGTGGAACGAGACCATCGCCACCCTGCTCGATCACCGCTCGGTGCGCGGCTTCCTGCCCGACCCGGTGCCGCCGGGCACGCTGGAGACCCTGATCGCCGCCGCGCAGTCGGCCGCCACCAGCTCCAACATGCAGTTCTGGTCGGCGATCGCCGTCAGCCGATCCGGCCAAGCGCAAGGTGCTGGCCGAGATCGCCGGCAACCAGAAGCACATCGAGCAGTGCCCGCTCTACATCGCCTGGGTCGCCGACCTGTCGCGCAACGAGCGGCTGGGCGAGGCCGAGAAGACCGACCTCGAGAGCATGCCCTGGCTGGAGACCTTCATGGTGGCCTGCATCGATGCCGCGCTCGCCGCCCAGAACGCCGTGGTCGCCGCCCAGTCGCTCGGCCTGCGCACCGTCTATATCGGCGCCATGCGCAACGATCCGGTCCGCGTCGCCGAGCTGCTGGGCCTGCCGCCGCAAGGCCTTCGTCGTGTTCGGCTCTGCGTCGGCTACGCCGATCCCGCAGGCCAAGAACGAGGTCAAGCCGCGCCTGCCGCAATCCGATCGTGCTGTCACCACGAGCGCTACGATCCGGCGCCTGAGACCCGGGATCGCCCGGCCTACGACGCCGAAATGAGCAAATTCTCCGGCCCGCCACGAGCTGCAGGCCACGACCTGGACCGCAGCGGGTGCTGAACCGCATGGGCCCGCTGAAGTCGATGAACGGCCGCGAGCGGATGCGCGCGCGCGCTGGCCAGGCTGGGCTTCGAGATCCGCTAAAACCGCGCCCCGGCCTCAGCGCCAGCGCCACTTGTGGCCAAAGCGTGTTCCTCGGCCCGTGTCCGGCGAATAACTATTAGCGGAACCGCTGTTCGATCGGGCCGTTCGTTATCAGCGGCCGGCTTGCCCCGGATGAGGAGCAGCGCGGCCGCATTTTTTCCAAAGGACGTTGTGCATGACAAAGTTTCTTCGACTCACGCCGTTGGCGCGTTCGTTCGCCATCGCGTCCCTGACGCGTGCGCTGCTCTGCTGGCTCGCTCGGCCCGGTCATGGCGCAGACCGCGACCACGCCCGACAGCAAGGTGACGCCGCCGGCAGCCGCCGCGGCCACCAGCAGCAAGCCCGAGACCGTCGAGCAGCGCATCGACCACGCTGAAGGCGTCGCTCAAGATCACGCCCGACCAGGAGAAGAAGTGGAACGGCGTCGCCCAGGCGATGCGCGACAACGCCAGCGCGATGGAAAAGCTGGTCGCCACCAAGCGCGCGATCCCGCCGGAGAAGACCACGGCGGTCGACGATCTGAAGACCTATCAGGAGTTCACCGAAGTCCGTCTCGACGGGCTGAAGCACCTGAACTCGGCCTTCAAGTCGCTCTACGACTCGATGCCGGCCGAGCAGAAGAAGAATGCCGACATGGTGTTCGAGAAGTACGGCCCGTCGTAGCGCGCGAACGCAGGGCTAGGGAGGTCCATCATGACAAGCAGAAAACGCATCGGACTGGCGGCCAGCCTGGTGGTGGCGGGCTCGCCTCTGACCGCCGTGGCTGCTCCGGCCAGCGCCGCCTGGTGGGGCAACGGCCAGTGGCACGAAGACAACCGCTGGACAACAACAACAATAACAACAACCAGAACAACCGGTACTACGGCTACCACTATCGCGACCCGCCGGTTGTCTACTCCACGCCGTACAATTACGGCTACACAGCCGCCGCCGGTGGTCTACGACAACACGCCCGGCTTCACGATTCGCATCCAGTAAGTAAGCGCGAAAATGCACCAACGGCGGGCAGCGATGCCCGCCGTTTTTTCGTCGGCGACTGCAACTGTGGCAAAGCATGTCTTTCGGCCGTTTCGGCGAGAGTTTTGCCGGAACCGGTTCTGCGGCCGCGGCGTTCCTCGGTCAGCGGCCGGCCTCCGACAGCCTGGGGCAGCGTAGCCGCTTCTTTGGAAGAGGAAGCAACGCATGACCAACCTGTTCACTCCCCTGACACGCGTTCGTTCGCCATTGCGTCCCTGAGCGGGCGCCGCCCTGTTCGCCGGCTCGTTGGCTCCCGCAACGGCGCAGACCATCCCGACGGCACAGACGACGCCGCCGGCAGCGGCGGCGGCCATCAGCAGCAAGCCGGAGACCGTCGAGCAGCGCATCGCCACGCTCAAGACGGCGCTCAAGATCACGCCCGACCTGGAGAAGAAGTGGGATCGGCGTCGCCCAGGCGATGCGCGACAACGCCAGCCAGATGGAAAAGCTGGTCGCCACCAAGCGCGCGATCCCGCCGCGAGAAGACCACGGCGGTCGACGACCTGAAGACCTATCAGGAATTCACCGAGGTCCGTCTCGACGGGCTGGAAGCACCTGAACTCGGCCTTCAAGTCGCTCTACGACGCGATGCACGCCCGAGCAGAAGAAGAACGCCGACATGGTGTTCGAGAAGTACCACGCCGTCGAAGCCTGCGTCGCAGGGCTTAGGAGGTCCATCATGACGAGCAGAAACCGTATCGGACTGGCGGCGAGCCTGGTGCTCGGCACGCTGGCCTTTGCCGCCGTGGCCGCGCCCGCCAGCGCCGCCTGGTGGGGGCAACGGCCAGTGGCACGAGGACAACCGCTGGAACAACTACAACGACCGCTACTACGGCTACCATTACCGGGAGCCGCCGGTGATCTACTCGACGCCGTACAACTACGGCTACGTACGCGCCGCCGGTGGTCTACGACAGCACGCCCGGCTTCTCGATCACGATCAGGCCGTAAGCGGCCGAACGCGAACACGGCGGCAGCGATGCCCGCCGTTTTCGCTGCCGCTGTTCACCTGGCGCCTCCTGGCGACCATCGGCAGGAAGCCATGGACAGGCGCACCCTCCTGATCGGCGCGCAAGCGCCCTTGCCAGCTCGGGCGTTGCGGCCCCGCGCGGTCCTCGCCCAGGACAGGTACCCGTCGGCCCATCAAGCTCGTCATTCCCTTCCCGCCGGGCGGCCCGACCGACATGCTGGGCCGGCGCTACGGCGAGAAGCTCTGGCGGTCCTCGGCCAGCCGGTCGCGATCGACAACAGGCCGGCGCCGGCGGCGTCCTCGGGCGCCGATCTCGTCGCCAAGTCAGGCCCGACGGCTACACGCTGCTGCTGGGCTCGTCCTCCACGCAGGTCACGCGGCCCGTTGCTGATGCCCGAACCCGCCCTACCATCCGGTCAGCTGACTTCACGCTGTTCATCATCGGCTTCGTGCCCATGGTGATCTCGTGCAATCCCCGGCTGCCGCTGCGCACGACACTGCCCGAGTTCGTGGCGCTCCTCAGGCGCCAACCCCGACAGAGTATCGCTAGGCTCTCGTCCGGCATGGGCAGCATCGGCCATCTGGGCAGCGAGCTCTTCAAGCTCAAGGCCGGCAGGACTCGTCTCGCGTGCATCGTGCCCTACAAGGGCAACAATGCTCTGCCGTGCAGGCCGCGCTGTCGGGCGAGGTCGACTGGCTGTTCGACACGATCGGCACGACGCTTCGGCCACCAGCAGGCCGGCAAGCTGCGCTATCTCGCGGTCTGCGCCGAGAAGCGCACTGTCCGTCGTGCCCGAGCCTGCCGACGACCGCCGAATGCGGCCTGCCCGACGTGCTGGTCTCGACCGTCAATCCGGTCGCCCTGCCGGCGGGGCGCCGCCGAGCGTCGTGGAGCACCGATCGCCTGAGGCCACGCCGCCGGATCATGGCCGACGAGACGCTGCAGGCCGACCTGCGGGCCCTGTCGATCGAGCCCGGTCGCCGACGCCGACCCGGTGAAATCCGCCGCCTACTTCAGCGCCGAGACGCGAGACGCTGGGGCGCCGATCATCAGGCGAGCGGCGCCGAAGATGGAGATGAGCGTCTTTCGTAGAACACCGACCACTTTGGAATCGGGATAGTCGAGCACCGGGCCGCAGCGGTGAAGCCCGCGCGCTCGTAGACCGTCCAGGCGGCGGGATGGCGGTCGCCGGTTTCCAGCACCAGCCGCGTGATGGCCGCCTCCGCGCGCGCCAGCGCCTCGATGCGCTCGACGATCATCGCGCGCCGATCTTCTGCCCGCGATGCGAGGGTCGCGTGCACATGCGCTTGACCTCGCCGATGCCGTCGGCATGGCGCTTTTGCAGCGCGCCGCAGGCCACCGCTCGCCGCCGTCGCGGGCGATGAAGACCGGTGGTGTCGGGTCGCGCCATCTGCTCGACCGTCAGATGGAAGACGAACTCAGGCGGCGTGAGCTCGAGCAAGGTGGCGTTGAGCTCGGCCACCAGGATACGGATATCGTCCTGCAGTGGACGTTTCGATCGGCGATGGAGAGCGCCATCGTCAGACACCGTGCGGCACCAGCACCTGGCGCACCGTGGCCACCGTCCTGCAGGCGGTCGAAGCCCTCGTTGAGCTGATCGAAGCCGATGCGCTGGCTCATCATGCGGTCGACCGGCAGCTTGCCCTGCTGGTAGAGCGCGATGAAGCGCGGGATGTCGCGCACCGGCACGCAGCTTCCCATGTAGCTGCCCTTGATGGTCTTCTCCTCGCTGACCAGCACGCTCTGCTTCGGAAGGAGAAGTCGGCGGCGATCGGCGACAGGCCCGCCGTCACCGTCGTGCCGCCCCAGCGCGTCACCAGATAGGCCGTCTCCATGGCCTTGATGGTGCCGGCGAGATCGAAGGCGTAGTCGACGCCGCCGTTGGTGAGATCGCGCACCTGCTTCACGTGATCGGCGTCCTTGGCGTTCACCGTGTCGGTGGCGCCGAGCTGGCGCGCGAGGCCGAGCTTGTCGTCGGAGAGGTCGATGGCGACGATGCGGCCGGCGCCCGCCAGCACCGCGCCCATCAGGCCGCTCAGGCCGACGCCGCCCAGGCCGACGATGGCGACCGTGCTGCCGGGCTGGATCTGCGCGGTGTTGATCACGGCGCCGACGCCGGTCACCACGGCGCAGCCGAACAGCGCCGCCACGTCGAGCGGCAGGGTCGGGATCGATCACCACGACCGAGCCGCGATCGACCACGGCGTACTCGGCGTAGCAGCGAGACGCCGGACTGATGGTTCACCGGCTTGCCGTCGAGATGCAGGCGATGGTGGCCCGACAGGAGCTGGCCCGCGGCGCGCGGCGTGACCGAGCGCTCGCAGATATAGGGCCGGCCCTCGAGGCAGCGCCGGCAGCGGCCGCAGCTCACGTTGAAGGTGAAGCAGACATGGTCGCCTTCCTTCACGTCGTGCACGCCGGCGCCGACCTCGACGATCTCGCCCGCGCCCTCGTGGCTCCAGCACGATCGGCACCGGCCGCGGCCGATCGCCGTTGATCAGCGACAGGTCGGAATGGCAGAGCCCGCCGCCGCCCACCTTGACCAGCACCTCGCCCTCGCCGGGCGGATCGAGATCGACCTCGACGACATGGATGGGCTTGCTCTTGGCGAACGGCCGCGGCGCGCCGCAGACCGTGAGAACGCCGGCTTTCATCTTCATCAGGCAATTCCTCCGTCGACCCGGACCAGCGATCCGGTGGTGAAACTCGATTTGCTACGAGGCGAGATAGAGCGCCGCCGTCACGATCTCCTCCGGCCGGCCGCTGCGCTTGAGCGCCGCCGTCGGATTGAGCTTGTGCTCCTCGCTCCACGCCTTGAGACGTCGGTCAGGAAGCGGCCGGGCGAGATGGTGTTGACCCGCACCTTGGGCCCGTACTCGAAGGCGAAGGCCTCGGTGATGGCATTGAGCGCGGCCTTGGCGCCGGCATAGGGCGCGATCTGCGGCCGCGGCCTGAGCGCGCCGGCGCTCGAGATATTGATGATCGAGCCGCCCGTCGCCCGCCGCCATGCGGCTGCCGACCAGCGACATCAGGCGGAACGGGCCCTTGAAGTTCAGCGACACGATGCGGTCGAAGAGCTGCTCGGGCGTCTCGAGCGACGACGGCGCCAGCGGCGAGGAACCGGCATTGTTCACCAGGATGTCGACCTTGCCGAAGGCGGCATAGGCCGCGTCGACCAGCCCGTCGAGCTCCTGCCAGTTCGCCACGTTGCAGGCATAGGTCGCGGCCTTGCGGCCCAGCGCCCGGACTTCCGCCGCGGCCTTCTCGCAAGCCTCGAGCTTGCGGCTGGTGATGAAGATGTCGGCACCGTGGGCGGCGAAGGCCTTGACCATCTGGTAGCCCAGGCCGCGGCTGCCGCCGGTGACTGAGCGCGCACCTTGCCGGTGAGATCGAAATAGTCGCTCATGTCCGCGACTCAAGACGTTTGACGCTGGCATGTCACTTGCTAGGCGTATTGGATGGCGGAATTCAGCAGGTCGGCATGAGCATCCAGGTCGCGCTGCATCATCGAACGACCTACCGCTACGACAGGCCCGTGGCGCTGGGGCCGCAGGTCGTGCGCCTGCGTCCGGCGCCGCATGCGCGCACGCCGATCCTGTCCTACTCGCTGCACGGTCCGACCCGCAGCGAGCATTTCATCAACTGGCAGCAGGATCCGCAGGGCAACCACCTGGCGCGCCTCGGTCTTCCCGGAGAAGACCGAGCTGTTCGAGGTCGTGGTCGATCTCGTGGCCGACATGACGGTGATCAATCCGTTCGACTTCTTCCTCGAGCCCGAGGCCGAGCAGTGGCCGTTCGCCTACGATGCCTCGCTGCGCCGAGGAGATCGCGCCGTTCCGCAAAGCTCGAGCCGCCGGGGCCGCTGCTGCAGGCGTGGCTGGCCAAGGTCGACCGCACGCAAGCAGCGCACCGTCGACTTCCTCGTCGGCCTCAACGCGCGGCTGCAGCAGGAGATCGGCTACATCGTGCGCCTGGAGCCGGGCGTGCAGGACCTGCGAGGAGACGCTGTCGCTCGCCAAGGGCTCGTGCCGCGACACCGGCTGGCTCCTGGTCACCATCCTGCGCCATCTCGGCTTCGCCGCGCGCTTCGCCCTCGGGCTACCTGATCCAGCTCATGCCCGACGAGAAGCCGCTCGAGGGACCTGAGGGTCCGACGTCACGACTTCACCGATCCTCCATGCCTGGTGCGAGGTCTACCTGCCGGGCGCGCGGCTGGATCGGCCTCGATCCGACGTCGGGGCCTGCTCGACCGGCGAAGGCCATATTCCGCTCGCCTGCACGCCCGAGCCGTCGAGCGCGCGCGCCGATCGAGGGCGCGGTCGAGCAGGCCGAGGTCGAATTCTCCTACGACGATGACGGTGACGCGCGTGCAGCGAGACGCCGCGCACCACCAAGCCCTACACCGACGAGCAGTGGGCGACGCTGCTTGCGCGTCGGCGACGCGATCGAGCGCGACATCAGCCAGTGCGCGACCTGCGGCTGACCATGGGCGGCGAGCCGACGTTCGTGTCGATCGACGACATGGACGGCGCGGAATGGAACACGCTGGCGCTGGGCCCGGAGAAGCGGCGGCTGGCGGGCGTGCTGTTCCGCAAGCTTGCGCGACCGCTTCGCCAAGGGCCCGCTGCTGCATTTCGGCCAGGGCAAGTGGTATCCCGGCGAGCAGCTGCCGCGCTGGGCGCTCGGCTGCTACTGGCGCAAGGACGGCCGAGCCGATCTGGCGCGATCCGCATCTCTATGCGCTGGAGTCCAAGCCGGTCGGCGCCACGCCCGAGATCGGCGCATCGCTTTGCGCTGGCCTTCGCGCGAGCGGCTGCAGCTCGATCCCAGCTACCTGTTCTCGGCGCTTCGAGGACACCTGGTACTACCTGTGGCGCGAGCGGCGCCTGCCGAGCAACGTCGCGGTCGACACCGGCCAAGGTGAGGGACCCGAGCTGGAGCGCGAGCGGCTGGCGCGGATCTTCGAGCAGGGACTCGAGAGCTCCGTCGGCTCGTGCTGCCGATCGCCGCGCGACCACGTGGCACAGGCAGGAGAACGGGCACGGCGGCCGCTGGCGCAGCGGGCCGTGGTTCCTGCGCTCGGAGAAGTGCTACCTGATCCCGGCGACTCGGCCGCTCGGCTACCGCCTGCCGCTCGATTCGCTGCCCTGGGCGGCGCCGGCCGGACACCGACTTCATCGCCGAGCCCGACCCGATGGTCGCCGCATCCGGACCTGCCGCCGCTCGACGCCTTCCGCCGCGCGCCGGTGCTGCGCCGCCAGGAGCGCGGGCTCCGCTGCCGACGACTCAACGGCGACGGCGAAGCGCCGCCGCGAGGCCTGGCGAGCGCGCGCTGGCGCCCGATCTCGGCCGGCGGCCCGGCGTCGGCACACTCGGCCGCCGGCATCGTGCGCACCGCGATTTCCGTTCGAGCCGCGCGACGGCCACCTCTTCGTCTTCATGCCGCCGGTCGAGCGCACTCGAGGACTATCTCGACCTGGTCGCCGCGGTCGAGGACACCGCCGAGGAACTCGGCCAGCCGGTCTTCATCGAGGGCTATCCGCCGCCCGGCGGCGATCCGCGGCTGCTGCAACTTCAGCGTCACGCCCGATCCCGGCGTGATCGAGGTCAACATCCATCCCTCGGCGAGCTGGCAGCGAGCTCGTCGACACGCACCGAGATCGTCTACGAGGAGGCGCGCACGACCGCGGCTGGGCGCGCAGAAGTTCATGATCGACGGCCGCCACACCGGCACCGGCGGCGGCAACCACGTCGTGCTGGGCGGACCGTCGGCCGCCGATCCGCCCGCTCGCTGCGCCGGCCCGATCTGCTGAAGAGCCTGCTGGGCTACTGGCTCAACCACCCGTCGCTCGTCCTACCTGTTCTCCGGCCTGTTCATCGGCCCGACCAGCCAGCATCCGCGCAGTCGACGAGGCGCGCAACGACGCCGCTGCACGAGCTCGAGATCGCCTTCCGCCAGATCGCGCCCGGCCGCGCAGACGCCGCCCTGGCTGGTCGACCGCATCTTCCGCAACCTCCTGGTCGACGCCACCGGCAACACGCATCGCACCGAGTTCTGCATCGACAAGCTGTTCACGCCGGACACGCGCCGCCGGCCGGCGCGGCCTGCTGGAGCTGCGCGCCTTCGAGATGCCGCCGCATTGGCGCATGAGCGTCGCCCAGCAGGCGCCTGCTGCGCGGCCTGGTCGCCGCCTTCTGGGACCGGCCCTACGAGACAGCCGCTGAGCCGCTGGGGCACGCGGCTGCACGACGATTTCATGCTGCCGCACTTCGTCTGGCAGGACTTCAGCGACGTGCTCGCCGATCTCCGCGTGGCGGGCTACCGCTTCGAGCCCGAGTGGTTCGCGCCGCATTTCGAGTTCCGCTTCCCGCGCATCGGCGACGATCGCCCAGCGCGGCGTCGAGCTGGAGCTGCGCCAGGCGCTCGAGCCGTGGCACGTGCTGGGCGAGGAGCCGGCGGCGGCGGCACGGTGCGCTATGTCGATTCCTCGGTCGAGCGCCTGCAGGTCAAGGTCGAGGGCCTGAACGACGCGCGCCACGTCATCGCCTGCAACGGCTGGCGCTGCCGCTGCACGCCACGGGCACCGCCGGCGAATATGTGGCGGGCGTGCGCTATCGCGCCTGGCAGCCGCCGTCCGCGCTGCATCCGACCATCGGCGTGCATGCGCCGCTCACCTTCGACATCCACGACAGCTGGAGCGGCCGCTCGCTCGGCGGCTGCACGCTATCACGTGGCCCATCCCGGCGGCCGCAGCTACGACCGCGTGCCGGTCAACGCCAACGAGGCCGAGGCCCGCCGCCGCGCCCGCTTCTTCCCCGATCGGCCACACCGGCGGACCGGCCGCCGAACCCAGGCCGATCGACAATCCCGAGCATCCGCTGACGCTGGATCTGCGAAGGGCGTGATCGCCCTTCTTCTCTCCTCCCGCCTGGGGGAGAGTGAGGGGAGCAGCATGCGCCATCAGTAACCCCTCCCGCCAGCGGGGAGAGGAACATGAAGGCCGTGCGAGGTGGGTGCGGTAGACCCCGCCCTCTGCCCATGCGATCTTAGCGCTCCTTTTCCTTCCCGCGGGCCCATGGAGTCGTTGCGCGGCCTCTTCTCTCGCCGGCAAGCGCCTACGACGAGCTGGTCACCGGCCAGAAGTCGATCCGCTATCACTGGCAAGGCATCCTAAGCGTCATCCGCGCGCTGCCGGGCGGGACTGGGCGAACGCGTGGAAAGCGCGCGCCGCCAGCTCGAGGAATCGGGCGCCACCGGTCAACCTGCTCGACGACCGCGGCAGCGCCGCGCTGGACCTTCGACCCGCTGCCCTTCGTCATCGCCCTCGACGAATGGGCCCAGCTCGAAAGCGGCGCTCGATCCAGCGCGCCTGCCTGCTCGATGCCACTGCTGGCCGATCTCTACGGGCCGCAGACCGCTGCTCAGGCGAACAGCTCGTGCCGCCGATGCTGGTCCACGCCAACCGGCACTTCCAGCGGCTCCTGCCGCGTCACCGACGGCGCGGCGCCCACCCGCTACCTCGCCCACTACGCCGTCGACCTGGTGCGGCTGGGCGACGGCCGCTGGCACGTGCTGGCCGACCACACCGAGGTGCCGTCGGGCATCGGCTATGCGCATCGAGATGCGCCGCGTGCTGGCGCGCAGCCTGCCCGAGGCGTTCCGCTCCATCCCGGTCCGCGCATCTCGGCCCGTTCGTCGACCGCTGGCACGATCTGCTGCTCGCGCATGGCGCCGGCTCGACGTGGCGCAGTCCCAACATGGCGGTGCTGACGCCGGGTCGCTGTCGGCGACCTATCTTCGAGCATGCTCCATCTCGCGCGCGCGCTCGGCGTGCCGCTGGTCGAGGGCGGCGACCTGGTGGCGCGCGACGGCGAGGTGTCGATCAAGACCCTGGCCGGGCTGCGGCCGGTGCACATGCCGCTGCGCCGCCTCGACAGCGCCTTCGTCGATCCGCTCGAGCTGCGCGCCGACTCCGCGCTCGGCGTCACCGGCCTGGTCGAGACCACGCGCAGCGGCACGATCTGCGCTCGCCAACGCGTGGGCTCCGGCGTCGTCGGAACGCCGGCCATGATGCCGTTCCTCGAGCGGCTGAGCGAACGCCTGCTCGGCCAGCCGCTGCAGCTGCCGTCGCTCGACGTGTGGTGGCTGGGCGAGCCGGCGGCGCTCGCCTTCGCGACTGGCCAACCTCGACCTGATGATCGTGCGGCCCTGCCTCGGCCAGGACCGCGAGCCGATCGTCGTCGGCATGCTGGAACGGCCGAGCGCAAGGCGCTGCGAGGAACGCATCTCGCCCAGCCCGGCCAGTTCGTGGCGCAGTATCCCGTGACGCCCTCGCTCAGCCCCAGGTCGGACGGCACGGCCTGGCGCCGGCCGCCGTGGTGCTGCGCGTGCTTCGTGAGCGCCGAGGGCGACAGCTATCGCGTGCTGCCGGGCGGCGCTGGCGCGCGAGCCGGCGGGCGACACCTGCGCTGCGCTCGCTCAGCCGGCTGAACGGCACCCTGAAGGACGTCTGGGTGCTGGCCGAGGACGCCGCCGACGTCAGCTGCCCGTCCGACGCGGCGCTTCCACCAGCTCGCCGTCGAACGCGGCGGCGCCGACCTGCAAAGCCGCGTCGCCGACAATCTCTACTGGCTCGGCCGCTACATCGAGCGGCTCGACAACGATGCCCGCCTGCTGCGCACCACCGCCACGCAGGTGGCGCAGGGCGCGGTCGGTCCGCGCGACGCCGATCGAGCTGCGCCTGCTCGGACGCCTGCTGCAGCCACGCCAAGCCTGATGGACCGGCCTCGGCGCCTGTCGGCGCCGGAGAATGCCGCCTTCCAGCAGGGCCTGCGCGCCGTCGCCGTCCGGACGAGCACGGGCTCGATGCACGTGCTCGACGCCATCCAGCGCCTGACCAGCACGCATGCGCGACCGCTTCTCGGTCGACATGATCGACGGCCGCCGGCCCGGTGATGGCCGATGGTCCGCCAGCGCCTGATCGGCGGCGCGCGGCAATCTCGATCCGCTGCTCGCCGCCCTCGACGACATCGTGCGCTTCGTCGCCATCCTGTCAGGCCTCGCGCAGGAGAACATGACGCGCGGCACCGGCTGGCGTTTCCTCGATCTCGGCCGCCGGCTCGAACGCGCGCAGTTCATGGCGACCGGCGCGCCTCGGCCCGTTCACCCAGTCGCCGATCGACTGGGAGCGCCGCGATGCGGCTCGCGCTCGAAGCTGTGCGACAGCACCATCACCTACCGCACCCGCTATCTCGGCCAGCTCCAGCCGGCGCCGGTGCTCGACCTGGTCGTGCTCGACGTGACAGCAACCCGCGCTCGCTTCGCCTTCCAGCTGCGCGCCATCGAGCGGCCATCTCGACTATCTGGCGCGACGTCTCGGGCGTCCGCGGTGCCGGCACTGCCGGAGTCGCTTCGATGGAAGACCTCGATGCCGCCGTGCAGCAATTCGCCGGCGACGAGCAGGTGTGGCGCCACGAAGGGCTGGCGCTCGCCATGCTGCGCGACATCGCAGACGACGACCGACGCGCCGGCTCGAAGCAGCTCTGCCGAGGCGATCACGCGCGCCTATTTCAGCCACGTCGGCCGGCGCAGGCCGTCGGCTCGTCGACGGCGTGAGGCGCACGGCGATGAAGTACCTGCTCTCGCATCCGCACCACCTACACCTACGCCAGCAGCGTCGACTCGGCGCACCACATCGCCCATCTGCGCGCCCGCGCCTTCCCGGCCAGAAGGTCGAGCTCGATCAGCATCGAGACCAACCCGGCGCCGGCGCTGCCGTGCAGCATGTCGATCATTTCGGCAACAGCATCGACATCTACCGCATCGACAAGCCGCACACCCGCTTCGACATCGAGGTGCGCGCCGCGATCGATGTGCGCTTTCCCGATCCGCCGCCGCGCCAGTCGACGCCGCCGTGGGAGGAGATCCGCGCTGCGCTGAGCGGCGACGGCTTTCCGCGCTCGGTCGAGGCGAGCGAGTTCGTGCTACAGATCGCCGCTGGTGCCCGGTCGTCGAGGCGCTGAAGCGCCTACGGCGCCAAGTCGTTCACCGCCGGGCCGGCCGATCCTCGAGGCCGCGCGCGAGCTGACCGCGCGCATCAAGGCCGACTTCAGACTACCATCCCGGCGCCACCGACATCCAGCACGCCGCTGGCCGAGGTGTTCGCCGGCAAGGCAGGCGTGCTGCCAGGACTTCGCCCATGTCGAGATCGCCGCGCTGCGCGCCCACGGTCTCGCCGCCGGCTGCACGTCTCGGGCTACATCCGCACCGTCCACTCCAAGGAAGAGATCGAGCTGCGCGGCGCCGATGCGCAGCCACGCCTGGGTCGCGGTGTGGTGCGGCGAAGCGGCGGGCTGGGTCCATCTCGACCCGACCAACGACCTGGTGGCGAGCGAGGACCACGTCGCTGTCGCCTGGGGCCGCGGACTTCTCCGACGTGAGCCCGCTGCGCGGCGTCATCCTGGGCGGCGATCGCATTTCTATGGCGTCGCCGTGACGTTGAAAGCACAAATCGACCAATCACATTGCGGACCAGGCTGATGGCGTGGAGGCCTCGGTCTCATTTGGACGCCAGTCTCCCTCGGGAGGAACTCGAGGCGCTGGAAGCGCCCGCCGACGCGAGATGCCGAGCAGGCGGCCACGACATCGAGGCGGCCGGATTCTGCATCATCCCCGACGTCCTGGCGGCCGATCGGTTGGCGCGTGCGCGAGGCGCTGTATCGGGCGGCGAGTGAGACAAGGCGCGCGGCTGGGGAGCAGAAGTTCCGGCTCGACTACGCGCACGACGACACCAACCAGCGGGTCTGGAACGTGCTCTAGCCGCGACCGGTCTTCGCCGACCTCGCCGAGCACCCGGCCGCGCTGCGGCTGCTGACGCTCGTGCTCGGCTGGCCGATGCTGCTCGGCAACCTCTCGGCCAACATCACCGGGCCCGGCGGCGGCGAGATGGTCCTGCACGCCGACCAGATCTTCGTGCCCGAGCCGTGGCCGACCGAGCCGCAGGGCGTCAACGTCGGCGTGGTGCGTCGACGACTTCACCGACGAGAACGGCGCCACCTGCATCGTGCCCGGCAGCCACCGCTGCACCGCCAGCCCGACCCGACGAGGACGTCGCCGGCACGTGTCGCGCTCGAGGCGCCCGCCGGGTACGATGGTCGTGATCGAGAGCCGGCTCTGGCACCAGCACCGGCAACAACCGCACCGCGCGACGAGCGCCGCGCCGGCATCTTCGGCTGGTACACGCGGCCGATCTATCGCGCACCCAGGAGAACTGGTTCCTGTCGCTCGATCCCGCCAGTCCGGCGGAACGCCTCCGACGGCACTGTTCGTGCTGCTGGGCTACCAGGCCGGAAGGGCCTCGGCCTGGTCAACGGCAAGTCGCCTGCCTGATGCGGAGGGCCGAATGGATATCGAAGCCAAGAAGCGCCAACTGCTCGACGACGGATGCTGTGTCGTGCCCGACGTCCTCACGGCGGCAGAGACCGAACAGGTGCGGGCGCGATTGCAAGGGCGGCCGAGGCGAGCGAGCGGTTGGGGCGTGCTGACGCGCCAGATCGGGCTCGATCCCAACGAGCACAATGTCCGCGTCTTCTTATCTGCTGGAGCGCGACGTGATCTTCGTGAGTTGGATCCAGCATCCGACCGCGATCGAGTTCGTGACGGCGCTGCTGGGCCCCGACTTCCTGATCTCCAACTTCACCGCCAACATCGCGCTCCCGGGCAGCAAGTCGATGGAGCTGCATTCCGACCAGGGCATCGTCGTGCCCGGAGCCGTGGACTCCATCCCTGGAGCATCAACATCATCTGCGCCTGAACGACGTCGACGAGGAGAACGCGCCACGCGCTATGTGCCGGCAGCCATCGCTGCGCTGGGCCTTCGGAGCTGCCGCCACGCACGGGAGAGGTCGGTGTCTTCAAGGCGTCGGCTGGATCGATCGCCGTCATGGATGCGGCCGTCTGTGGCACACATCGGGCGCCAATAAAACGCCGCAGTCGCGCGAGCGCGCGCTGCTGTCTGCCATTACTGCGCTCGTTCATCCGCCAGCAGCAGAACTGGAACGCCAGCCTGTCGCCCGAGACGATCGATGCGCTGTCGCCGCAGTTGTGGGCCTGGCTGGGGATGGAGGCGCGGGCCAACGCCGTTGGCGCAACGGCTGCGCATCCATCCTGTCGCCACTCATACGAAGCTGACGTCGTAGACGATCAGCCGCCGAGGAAACTTCGTCCATTCTGTGTAGTCCGCATCGCGCGTCACGCGCTTCATCAGCTCTGGCGTCGGCGATGCCCAAAAAGGTTTGCCGGGCAGCCGTCGCGCAGGGCGCGCAGGGTGTCGGATGTCTGACCGCGGCGGCGAAGGCCTGGTGGCCCCGTAGGGCGATGCGCACGCGTCGCGCGCCGAGATACGTCAGGTCGGTGAGACGTTCGACACGCCGCCCAGGATCAGCGGCAACTTCGTGGCCGCGAGCGCATCGAGCTCGGCCCGCGTCCTCACGCTGACGAAGAACAGCGCATCGACGCCTGCCCTCCTCATAGCCTTGCCGCGGGCGATGGCGTCGTCGAGGCCGCTGATCTGAGCGCGCTGGCGGCTGGCGATGCACAACGTTGATTCTGCCGGCCGGCCAGCGCGCTCTTCATCTTCGCCGACGCCCTCGGCGATCGACGTGAGCCGTGGCTTGGCCGCGCCGAACGGCGTCGGCAGGTTTGTGCCTCGAGGCTGGTCGCCGACGCCCGCGCTCTCCAGCTCCTGGACCGTGCGCTTGGCGTTGAGCGCATTGCCGCAACCGTGGTCGGCGTCGACCATCAGCGGCAGATTGCCGGCGCGGCTGATGCGATAGGCCTGGCCGGCAAATTCAGACAGAGTGAGGACGATCAGGTCGGGAGCGCCCAGCACCGTCAGCGAGGCCGTCGAGCCCGCAAACATGCCGACCTCGAAACCGAGATCCTCGGCGATGCGGGCGGAGATCGATCGAACACCGACAGGGATGACGCAGCGGTTTCCGCTGAAGATCGCGCGGAAGCGCCGGCGGCGGTCGGTCCAGTTCATGCTGTTCCCAATTGCGGTGCCGAAGCTAGCAAAGGCATCGCAGCAATGCAGGATCGCATTTCGACGGGCAAACGCGGACCGGCGAGGCCGTAGTGCGGTCCCGGACAGGGGCGTAGCGTTTGCCTTCAGGGACGGGGATGCCAGTGCGCTGCATCCGGCCCCAACAAAGAAGCGCACAGGGAAATGCTACGTTCGAAGTCCTCGACCGGCAAACCACTCTGACCGGCAATCAAAGAGGATCCTGTCGTTGCGATCATCGGCGATGCGCTGAATTCTTCGATTTAGCAATACGTAACTGAACGAAGTAATATC
>ERZ1370068.3918-contig-3014_pt1 | contig 21675 bp, 28 predicted proteins | sample MGYA00561227_ERZ1370068 | MGnify/ENA primary metagenome ERZ1370068 (study PRJEB38410, sample SAMEA6850437) | metagenome | study: Metagenomic assessment of the ecological functions of the soil: analysis of the soil microbiota associated with the... | reverse complement strand
TTGTACTTCGTTCAGTTACGTATTGCTCGCTGGATCGACGTGGCTCAGCTCAAGGCTGAACATCGTGCTGGGGCACCAACATCGTGTGGGGCACGAACATCGTGTGGGGCGACGCGCATCGATCGTGGGGCACCAACATCGTGTGGGGCACGCGCGACGACAACATCGTGTGGGGCACGAGCGACGACGACAACATCGTCTGGGGCACGATCGACGACTGACAACATCGTGTGGGGCACCTGCGACGACGACAACATCGTGTGGGGCACGCGCGACGACGACAACATCGTCTGGGGCACGTCGGACGAGCGACAACATCGTCTGGGGCGAGCGCCTGACGGCGACAATATCGTCTGGGGCACGAACGTCGTGTGCGGGCGACGCGGGCCCTATCGTATGGGGCAGGCGCCGGAACATCGTGTGGAATGCGGGCCGACTGTCAGGGGCGGCGGACTCATGGCGAGAATGCCGTGCCCAACCGTACTCGAGCCGACGGTGAAGCGCGCGAGGTCCCTGCGCGACAAATGGCGCACACCGGCCGCCTGGACGCTCAGGACTCCCGATGCGCGTGGGGTCACGCCGTGGACCCTGCGCGAGCCGCGCTGCAGCGACGCCCCGGCGCTCTTCGTCGGCCCTCACGACCTGGACAGGAGTCGCGCTTCATCATCGCCGCTGCCGCCGCGACCGTCCAGGCCTTCGAACGGTTCATCGCCTGGACGCACCGCCAGCGCGCCGCCGGCCAGGGTATGCCTGCTTCGCGGTCGTGCCGCGCGGCGCCTGGACGCCGCGATCGGCCTCGTATCCAGGTCCGGGCGCTCCAGGCGGACGTTCGCCACAGCCGAGTGGGGCTTCGCCATCGCCGTCGGAGCATTCTGGCGCTGCCGGCCGCGTTCCGGGGACGGCGCGCGGCTCGTCGTCGGTCTTCGTTCGCATTCATACGACGTGGCGCGCGCACCGGCTCTGAGGCGCGGGCAGTCGCTCCAGCAACGGCCGCGGTCACGACGGCGCTTGCGCCAGCCTGGCGCCGTCCGCGAGCGGTTGCCTGCGCCAGCTCGTTCCTGCGTCACGGACGGGAATCACGACCGAGGGCGCTGTGGGCGATCCTGCGCGAGCAGTGGGTCGACAGGGTGCGAGCGGTGCCGAAACCGCGCATCCTCCACTCAGCGTAATCCACTAACAAACCACTACAATGTCCCGCGGACATGGATGTCCCGCGCCCTTCGACTTCGACCTGCCACCAGACCTCATCGCGCAGGAGCCGGCCGCCGACGCGAGGCGGCGCGCGGCTGCTGCGGCTCGACCGCGCAACAGCGGCGCCGATCGCCCATTCACGCTGATGTCGGCGCGCTCCCGGAACTGCTGCGCACCAGGCGATCTCCTCGTCGTCAACAACAGCGCGTTTTCTGGCCGGTTGCTTGGGCGGCGCTTGCCGAGCGGCGGCGCCGTCGAATGCCTGCTGTTCAATCGCTGACGACGTGAACGCTGGGAAGCGCTGATGCATCCCGGGCAGAAGCTGCGGCCCGGCGCGCACGAAGTCCTCTTCGACGGCGTGCCGCACGATCCACGGCCGCGTGCTCGAGCGCCTGCTTTCACGGGCGATCGCGTCGTCGGCCGTCGGACGGCGGACGGCATCAGCCGTCGACGACGCCGTCGACGCGATCGAGCCACGTGCCGCTGCCACCGCCATACGTCAGGCGCCCGACGATCGTCCCGACGATTCGCGAGCGCTACCAGACCCAGTGCCATCGCCCGCGCCCGCCATGGTCCCGGTGGCCGCGCCGAGCAGCGCCGGGCTCCATCTTCAAGCCGCACTGCTGCTCGACTGACGCTCGCTCGGCCGCGGCATCGGCGTCGCGGGCATCACGCTGCGTATCGGCTACGCGGCACCGTTCAGCCGGTCCGGGTCGAGCGCGTCGAGGATCATCGCCTCGAAGCCCGGAGCGGTGCGAGGAAATCGAGCGAGGCCGCCGCCGCCGACCGATCAATCACGGCGCATCGCCGATGGCCGCCGCGATCGTCGCCGTCGGGACGACCACGCCGCGAGGACGCGCTCGAGGCGGTGGCGCAGCGACACGACGGCGGCGCTCGTGCCCGGGCGCGGGGAGGCCGGATCTCTTCATCTATCCGGGCTTCGAGTTCCGCGTCGATCGGCCGGCTTGCTGACGAACTTTCACCTCCGCGGTCATCGCTGCTGATGCTGGTGGCGGCTTTCGCCGGCTGGGACCACGTGCTAGCCGCATACCGCGACAGCCGTCGCAGAGCGATACCGCTTCTACAGCTACGGCGATGCCATGCTGATCCTGTAAGTCGAGGTGCTAAGCCGTGCCGCGCTGTGCACCTGCGGCTGGCACGCATGACGTGATAAAATCGGCGGTTCCGGCCGGAGTAGCTCAGTTGGTTGAGAGCACGCGTCTCATAAGCGCGGGGTCGGCGGTTCGAGGAAGTCCGCCCTCCGGCACCGATCCTTCGCTCCCGCTGCGTCAGGAAGAGCGCCGGCTGGCGGGCCGCGCTACCTGTCCAGCGTCGCACCAGGCGCCGAGGATGAACGGCTTGACAAGCCGACGCGAGGCATCGGTTCAACCGCTCGCGCTCCGGCGTCCGGGCCCCGGCGCCGACGGATACTCGATGGACGGCCTCACCGTCTCGCGTCTGCGGCACTTCGTCTCGCCGGCACGAGCTGATGCGCGCCGAGACCCGGTCGCCGTGCGTCGCCACAGTGTCGGGCGGATCGGACTCGGTCGCGCGCTCGTCGCACGTCTTGCGCTGCCCTCGCCGACGCCGGCGACCTGAGTCTCGTAGCCGGCGTCGTCCATTTCAACCACCTGAACTCACGCCCCTCCGCGAGACGGCGAAGAAGCGCGATGCCCAGCCGGCCCTGGGCGTCGCCGCGTCGCTCGGGCTGCCCCAGTTTCGTCGAACGCGCCGACGCGACCGTGTAACGCGCGTGCGAAACGCCATCGCCGGTGGCGATCCGAGTCGCGGCGCCGCCCGTACGCCGAGCGCTACCGAGTTCTTCGACCTGCGCCCGCCGGCACTGCGCGGCGCGACCGCGTCGCGGTCGGCCACACCCGCAGCGATCAGGCCGAGACCGTGCTCCTCCGCCTGCTCGCGCGGCGCCGGGCCCAGCGGACTCGCCGGCAGCCAGCATCCGCGGCGACGACGCCGTTGATCCGCCCGCTGCTCGCGTGCCGCCGCCACGAGCTGCGCGACTGGCTCGACCGAACGGTCGCATCCCGTACGTCGACGACGAGTCCAACGCAGGACGTGAGCATCCCGCGCAGCCGCGTGCGCGCCGAGTCTCCTGCCGCTGCTCGAGCACGCGGTTCAACCCGGCATCGTCGACGTGCTCGCCGATCGAGGCGGCGCTCGCTGCGCGAAGCCTGGCAGGCCGTCGGGTGGACGCGCCGCCGACCAGCTGTCGCCGCGCCGCGATCCGCCGCATCGGCCGCTCGCCGACCGGCGTCGGCGAGATGCGACGATCGACCTCGCGGCGCGGCGCGTCCGCGCCGGCTCGCGCTGCGGCGCGCGCTTGCTCTGGCGCGCGACTAGCGGCAGGTCGGCTGGCCGGCGTCCCATCGCGTTTGCGCACACCGAGGCGGACGCTGCGGCTCTGCCCGGCGCGGACGGGCAGGGCGACGCGCAGGCCGACTGCCTGGGCCAGCGGATGGAACGTCAGCGGCGGTCCGAGCCTCGTCCTAACAGGTAGGCCGTCGGCTCGGCGCGGAAGGGCGGCGGGCTCGGGACTCAGGCACCGAACCTTTTCCGGCTATCCGCTGTCTATTCCAGGAGAGGTCCGCGCTGCGCGGACGCCGGCTGCGTCGTCTCCGCCGAACCAGGCGCCCAGCGCACCACGGCGGGGCGAATGCGGCTGTCGAAATGGGCAAGGGCTTCGTGGCGCACGTGCGGCGCGAGCCTCTGCAACGCAGGCAGCTCGGCCGTGCGGAACCGGCGGCCGGGCGACCGGTTCCGGCCCGGCGGGGCTCGGCGGCAGGGACAGAAGCTGCAGGACCTGTTTCGTGGACCGGAAAGTGGCGCGGACCGACTGCGCGACGCGGTGCCGCTCGTGGTCGACGAAACGGATCAGATTGTCTGGGTGGCCGGCTACGGAATTGACGAGGCGTTTCAGGTTACGGACCCCGTCGCAAGCCGTGCTAATCTTGAGACTTACGCATTAAGGTGCCTCGGGACCGCTGGGAGGATTCTCGCTTGAACTCGACGTTGAAGAGTCTGTTGTTCTGGGATGCGTGCTCGTCGTTCTCGGTGTGCTTATCTGGAATTTCTCGACCAAGTTCCAGTCGCACGAGCGCACCGCTTACGTTCAGCGAGTTCATGCCAGTGGGTCGACTCAGGGCACCGTCGCGCGCGTCGCCATCACCGGTCAGGACATCGCCGGCACTCACGAAGAACGGCGACCGGTTCCATACCTACGCGCCGGCGCAGTACGACGGCCTCGCCAACAAGCTGATCGAACGCGGCGTGCAGGTCGAGGCGAAGGAACCGACCGCCAGTCCCGTGGGCGTCGCTGCTGTATTCGTGGGCGCCGGTCCTGCTCATGATCGGCTTCTGGATCTTCTTCATGCGCCAGATGCAGAGCGGCGGCAACAAGGCGCTGTCGTTCGGCAAGAGCAAGGCGAAGCTGTCGTCGAGCTCGCAGAAGAAGGTCACGTTCAAGGACGTCGCCGGCGTCGACGAAGCGAAGGAGGAGCTGCAGGAGATCATCGAGTTCCTGCAAGGAGCCGCAGAAGTTCCAGAAGCTCGGCGGCCGCATCCCGAAGGGCGTGCTGCTGATGGGCCCGCCGGGAACCGGCAAGACGCTGCTCGCGCGCGCGGTGGCCGGCGAGGCCAACGTGCCGTTCTTCTCGATCAGCGGCTCGGACTTCGTCGAGATGTTCGTCGGCGTCGGCGCCTCGCGCGTCCGCGACCTGTTCGAGCAGGGCAAGAAGAACGCGCCCTGCATCGTCTTCATCGACGAGATCGACGCGGTCGGCCGCCATCGCGGCGCCGGCCTCGGCGGCGGCCACGACGAGCGCGAGCAGACGCTGAACCAGCTGCTCGTCGAGATGGACGGCTTCGAGTCGAACGAAGGCGTCATCCTCGTCGCGGCGACCAACCGTCCCGACGTGCTCGATCCGGCGCTGCTGCGTCCCGGCCGCTTCGACCGCCGCATCGTCGTCAACCGTCCCGACGTGAAGGGCCGCGAAGGCATCCTCGGCGTCCACACGCGCGAAGATTCCGATGTCCGACGACGTGGACGTGCCGGTGCTGGCGCGCGGCACCGTCGGGCTTCTCGGGCGCGGATCTGGCCAACCTGGTGAACGAGGCGGCGCTCAACGCCGCGCGCTACAACCAGAAGGTCGTGCGCATGCACGACTTCGAGTTCGCGAAGGACAAGGTGCTGATGGGATCCGAGCGCCGCTCGATGATCATCAGCGACGCCGAGAAGCGCGTCACCGCGATCCACGAAGCCGGGCACGCGCTGCTGACCGTGCTGCTGCCGCACGCCGATCCGATCCACAAGGTGACGATCATCCCGCGCGGCATGGCGCTCGGCCTCACGCAGCAGCTGCCGGCCGACGAGAAGCACAACTACTCGCGCGACTACCTGAACGATCAGATCGCGATCCTGCTCGGCGGCCGCATCGCCGAGGAGATCACGATGGACAGCCTCACGACCGGCGCCGGCAACGACCTCGAGCGCGCGACCGAGCTGGCGCGCAAGCATGGTCTGCGAGTGGGGCATGAGCGACGCGATGGGGCCGCTGACCTTCGGCAAGAAGGAAGAGCAGATCTTCCTCGGCCGCGAGATCGCGCAGCACCAGGACTACAGCGAGGACACGGCGCTCAAGATCGATCAGGAAGTGAAGCGCTTCGTCACCGACAACTACCAGCGCGCGCACGGCGCTGCTCACGCGAGAACAAGCGACACGCTGCGTCGAGCATGGCCGACGCGCTGCTGGCGCGCGAAGTGCTCGACGCCGACCAGGTGCAGGCGCCTCGCCGCCGGGCTGCCGCTCGACGACCCGCAGCCGGTCGCGGCCCGGCCGCGCTCGCCGACGAAGACGAGACGAGCGCGCGCGCGAAAGAGCGCGCGCGCCGATCGTGCCGTCGCTCAACAAGCCGCTGCCGCAGGAATAACGAATTAGCAATTGGGAATTCGGGAGTGGCGTAGATTGATCCGCTTCCGAATTCCGATTCCCGATTCTGATGTCGTTTCCACCGCGCCGTCCCCTACACCGCTCGCACTTCCCATCGGGCGCGATGCTCGACCTCGGCGACCGTCCGCTCGTCATGGGCATCCTCAACGTCACGCCCGACTCGTTCGCCGGACGCTCGTCCGGCGCCGCGACCCGTCAGAGCCGATCGACGCCGGCGCTGCGAATGGAAGCGCGACGGCGCGGACATCATCGACGTCGGCGGCGAGTCCACGCGGCCCGGCGCCGAGCCGGTGTCGCGCGGACGAGGAGCGTCGCGCGAATCCTGCCGGTCGCTCGAGGCGCTGGCCGGGCGGCTGCGGATTCCGGTCTCGGTCGACACCTACAAGGCGGAGGTGGCGCGCCGCGGCCGCTCGCGCCGGCGCGGCGATCGTCAACGACATCAGCGGCCTGCGTCACGATCCCGCGCTCGCCGCAGTTGTCGCCGATTCCGGCGCCGCGGTCGTTCTGATGCACAGCGCGCGGCCGGCCGGCCACCATGAACGACGAGGCGCGTGCACGCCGATGTCGTCGCCGACGTCGCCCGAGAGCTGCGGGACAGCCTCGCCACGCGCGACCGCAGCCGGCGTGTCCGCTCGACTGCATCGTCGATCGATCCCGGGATCGGGTTTGCCAAACGAGCCGCGCACAGTTATGGTGTGCTGGCGCGATTGCCGCGAACTGGCGGCGGCGCTCGACCGCCCGCTGCTGGTCGGGCCGTCGCGGAAGTCGTTCATGCGCGACGCCGTCGGTGGGCAGCCGGCGTCCGACCGCGACTGGGGCACGGCCGCCGCCGTCACCGCCGCCGTGCTCGCCGGCGCGCACATCGTCCGCGTTCATGCGGTCGCCGAAATGGCGCAGGTCGTTCGCGTCGCAGAGGAGATACGGAGGGCTGCCAGTCTGAGCACATGAACTGGCCTGACTGCGTTTCCTCCGCCGTCCCCCGATCGGCTGGTGGGACCTCGTCGACATCCTCGTGGTGTCGATCCTCATCTACGAGGTGCTCAAGCTCATTCGCGGCACGCGCGCGGTGCAGATGGCGCTCGGCGGCGGCGTGCTCGTCGGCGCTCTTCTACGGATCGCGATGGGGCCACCTCGAGACCATGAACTGGCTGATCCGCAACATGTTCGGCTACATCGTCTTCGCGGTCATCGTGCTGTTCCAGTCCGACATCCGGCGGGCGCTCGCGCATCTTGGCCGCGCGCCGTTCTTTCGCTATCTCGCCAAGGCCGAGTCGGCCGAAGAATCGATCGAGGAGCTGGTCGATGGCCGCCAGCATGCTCTCGTCGCAGCGCATCGGCGCGATCATCGCGCATCGAGCGGCAGATCGGCCTGCGCAACTACATCGAGGGCGGCATTCCGCCTCGACGCCGTGCTGACCTACGACCTGCTCGTCGAGCATCTTCCAGCCGACGTCGCCGCTGCACGACGGCGCGGTCATCGTCCAGGAAGATCGCGTCGCCGCCGCGGCCTGCTTCCTCCCGCTGACTGTGAACCCAAGCTCGAGCAAGGGCTCCGGGTCGCGCCATCGCGCCGCCATCGGCTTGACCGAGGAGAACGACTCGGTGGCGATCGTCGTGTCGAAGAGACCGGCAACATCTCGCATCGTCGCCGACGGCCAGATCGAGCGCGGGCTCGACCGCGCGACGACGCTGCGCACCCGCCTGCGGTCGCTGGTGCTGCAGCGCCGGAGCCGTCGCCGGCGCGCGAGGTCGCGGGCGTGCGTGAAGCGTCATCTGGCCGTTCCGTCACTTCGGTCTGAAAGCTGCTGTCCCTGATCGGTCGGCGCTGCTCCTCTGGATGGTGGTCTCCGGCGAGGAAACCGTCGAGCGCGGTCTGCGCGTGCCGCTCGAACTGCAGCAGCTGCCGGCGGGCGTCGAGCTGACCGGCGACGTGCCGACGACCGTGGACGTCCGCGTGCGCGGCGCGTCCGGCACGCTCAGCCGCGTCGTCGCGGGCGACGTCGTCGCCGTGCTCGATTTACGCTACCGCGCCGGCCAGGCCGCCGGCTCTTTCCGCTGACGCCCGACCAGGTGCGCGTGCCGTTCGGCGTCGAGGTCGTGCAGGTCGACGCCGTCGGCGCGTCGCGATGGTGTTCGAGCGGCTCGGCGTCGCGTCAGGTGCCGGTCGTGCCCGCGGTCGACGGCAGGCCGGCGCCCGGCTTCGTCGTCGGCCCGATGGCGGCGGATCCCGCGATCGGTCGAGAGTGATCGGTCCGGAGAGCGCGGTCAAGCGCGTGAGCGAGGCGATCACCGAGCCGGTGTCGGTCGCCGACGCGCGTGAGCCGGTCACCGAAGAAGTGACGGTGGGGCTGCTCAATTTCGACGCTCCGGCTGAAGAACCCCGTCGTGTCAGGTAACCGTGCAGGTGGTGCCAACGCCTACTCGAACGCACGCTTCGCGGTCGGCCCGTGCATCTCTCCGCAACCTCGCGCAGAATCTGTCTGCGCAGGCGGTGCACCAGGACGCGGTGGACGTACCGCCGGCAGCTGCTGCTCGAGGAACTGCAGCGAGCGGCTGGCCTCGCCGAGTGTGCACGCGCAAATGGTGTTCGAGATAGGCCTTGGTCACCGCATCGAGAAACGCCACCGCGAACTGCGGGTTGGTGTCGTTCAGGCTGACCCGAATGACAGCCCGACTGGCGGCCGGCTTCCTCGACCTTCAGATTGCGCAGCATGTCTTCGTACACCGCGCCGGGGTCGTTGGCGATCGACTTTGAACCGCGTGCCCGGACGCGCGACCATGGTCGCCACCTGCAGCGATCCAGCCCCACCATCGATCGTGAACGGCACTGCCTGACCGATGCCGCCGCTCGGCCAGCTGCGTATCGTCCGCGTCGAGCAACTTCCAGCCGTTGCTTGTTGCCTGCAGCCACAGCGGCTTGCCGAAACTGGCGCGCGGCACCACGAGCTGCGCAACCTTCAGCGACTCGCCGCCCCAAGGAAGATGTCGAGAAAGGGCAGGTCGCAGCGGGCGCCAGCAGGGCCGCCCTTGTCGCGGCGCCCAAAGGTGCGCGGCGTACCAGTTACCGAGCAGCGGGAAGCGGTTGTCGACCCCGATGTCGATATCGGCACGCGTCTGCGCGATCGCCTGGCGACGACCTCGCGTGAACGGATGATCTCCACCTCGCCCTGGAAGTACCCGGTCGGCTGCTCCGGGTTCATCTGATACTGCGAGAGATTGGTCGCCAGGTTGCGCGGGCCGCGGTTGTCGATCTGCACCAGCGTGTCGGCCGCGATAAACCGGGGCCGCCAGCAGCAAGTACAGCAACCCCAGCACCAGCACCGCCAGCCACACGCCCGCGAACAGGCGCAGGTGCTGCAGCAAGTGGTCGGCCAGCGACAAGCATCGGCGAGGGGCCCGATGGCGCCATCTGACCGTACGCGTAGTGCGGCGGTGGCGGCAGCATGGACAACGGCGACAGCACCTGCATCGGTGCCACCTCGTGCCGAGGGATGTTCATTTTCATCGTGGGAACTTGGTTGTGACGTCGTCGATGGTCAAGCGCAAGAAGTCGGCGGTCGGCAGGATGTTGTTGACCACGCGAGCCCAGCGCACCACACCCACCGCGTCGACGTACACCACGTCGCGCGAGCGCATGTCGAACTGCTCGCCCAACAGCATCGCGGCAGGGCTGGCAGCGTCGAGGTGGTAGATCTGCGGCTTGTTGCCGTTGTTGCGGATCACGTAGATCTGCCCGGCGTTGGCACTGAACGGGTTGACGCCGCCGGAGTCGGACAACGCCTCGGTCAGCGAATAGCGGCCACGCGGCATCACCAACGACATGGATCCTTGCGTATTGGGCCGTCCCACTTCACCCAGCACGAACACCTTGTTGTAGCGGCGCTCGGGGACGTTGACCACGTCACCGGATTGCAGCAGGAAGTTTTGATCGGTCAGACCCTTGTAGTAGAAGGCATACATGTCGACTGGCGTGGTGGTGCCCCCGCGCGTCACGGTGATGTTGCTGAGATCGGCCTCGACGGTGGGCCCTCCGGCCTGCGAGATCACCTCCGCCAGGGTTGGCGCAACGTCGGTGATCGGCACCGTGCTCGGCGTTTTCACCTCACCGGACACAACCACGCGCTGGCTGCGAAACCTGAGCACCGCCACATCGACCTGCGGCGTCTTCAGGATACGGTTCAGTCCTTGCTGGATCGTTTGCTGGATTTCCTGAACCGTGCGACCGGCAGCCTGTACCTGTCCGACGTACGGGAAGAAAAATTTGCCGTCAGAATTGACTACACGGCCGACCAATTCGTTGGCCGTGCCGCTGAGGGTTGGTGAGCTCCGGGTGCTCGAACACCGTGACCCGCAGCTCATCTTGTGGCCCGACGACATAGACCCAGGGTTCGGTAATCGGCCGAAATCCGGCGGGCCGATCCGACATGCGAGCCGCCACTTGCTGTTTGAGGCTTGTGCAAGGTGCGCGCGTCGATCGCAAAGATCTCGGCACGGGCGCGGATGTCCGCCGAGGCATCGCTTGCGCCGGGTGCGGTGATGTTCATCTGCTGACCGGGAACAGTACACCCAGCCAGAACGAAAAGCGCCAAAACGGCGATCCAACGATGGACAAAGGGGTGTTCATGGATGTAGACGCGGAGCGTCGTTGTTGTTCGGCGTGACTTCCATCGCAAACGGTATGCCTGCTTCGACGACTGGCCGCTCGCCCTGTCCGCTCGAGATGCAAGTTGCGGGCCAAACCGGGGAAACCCGGCGCGGGCTGCATGAGGGGCGCGCCTAGAATCCAGCGCACCAACGAGGAGCCTCACGCAATGCCAGCGTCCCGCCGGGCTGCCGCCCAGGCCACCGAGAGCCAGGGCCCGCGCATCCTGAAGAAATATCCCAACCGGCGGCTCTACGACACCCGGGCGAGCAGCTACATCACGCTGGCCGATGTGAAGAAGATGGTGCTCGACAACGAGCGCTTCGAAGTGCGCGACGCCAAGAGCGGCGACGAGATCACGCGCAGCATCCTGTTGCAGATCATTCTCGAAGAAGAGACCGGCGGCATGCCGATGTTCTCCACCGAGATCGCTGGCCCAGATCATCCGGTTCTACGGCCACGCGATGCAGGGCATGATGGGCACGTACCTGGAGAAGAACCTGCAGACCTTCGTCGATCTGCAGCGCCGCTTCAGCGAGCAGGCGCACGGTGCCTTCGACGCCAAGCCGTTCACGCCCGAGGCCTGGGCGCAGTTCTTGAGCGGCCAGGCGCCGGCGATGCAGGGCCTGATGGGCAACTACCTCGAGCAATCGAAAACGCTGTTCCAGCAGATGCAGGAGCAGATGCAAAAGCAGGCCGGCGCATTGTTCCCCGGCGTGCCGGGCTTCACCAGCGGCAAGCGCTGAGGCAGGCCCCTTTCCCGCCACGCTTGCGTGCCGCCGAGCGGGTCATTCGGTTTGGGGCTGCAACGGTTTGACGGGCGTGCGGGCCGCCGGCCGGCATGCTCGACAATCGCGAGATGTCCGCAATCACCGACGGCGCCACGCGGCCCGCACCCACGATCGGCTTCGTCTCGCTCGGCTGCCCCAAGGCGCTGACCGACTCGGAACTGATCCTCACGCAGTTGAGCGCCGAGGGCTACGCGACGTCCAAGACCTTCGCCGGCGCCGATCTGGTGATCGTCAACACCTGCGGCTTCATCGACGATGCGGTCAAGGAGAGCCTGGACACCATCGGCGAGGCGCTGGCCGAAAACGGCCGCGTCATCGTCACCGGCTGCCTCGGAGCGAAGGCCGGCGAGGGCGGCGGCAACCTGGTGCGCAGGTGCACCCCAAGGTGCTCGCGGTCACCGGCCCGCACGCCACGCAGGAGGTGATGGACGCGGTGCACCAGCACGTGCCCAAGCCGCACGACCCGTTCGTCGACCTGATCCCGCCGCAGGGCGTGAAGCTGACGCCCAGGCACTACGCCTATCTCAAGATCAGCGAGGGCTGCAACCACCGCTGCACGTTCTGCATCATCCCGTCGATGCGCGGTGACCTGGTGTCGCGCCCGATCGGCGACGTGCTCGGCGAGGCGCGGCGCACTGTTCGCCGCCGGCGTGAAGGAGCTGCTGGTCGTCAGCCAGGACACCAGCGCCTATGGTGTCGACGTCAAGTACCGCACCGGCTTCTTCGACGGCCGGCCGGTGAAGACGCGCATGTTCGAGCTTGTGCGAGCAACTGGCCGCTGCTGGCCGAGCCGCATCGGCGCCTGGGTGCGGCTGCACTACGTGTACCCGTACCCGCATGTCGACGAGTTGCTGCCGCTGATGGCCGCGGGCCGCGTGTTGCCGTACCTCGACGTGCCGTTCCAGCATTCGCACCCCGACGTGCTGCAGGCGCATGAAGCGCCCGGCCAGCGGTGAGCGCAATCTGGAGCGCATCGCGGCGCTGGCGCCGTGACCTGTCCGGAGCTGGTGTTGCGCTCGACCTTCATCGCCGGCTTTCCCGGCGAGACCGAGCAGGAGTTCCAGCACCTGCTCGAATTCATCGCAGCGAGGCCGGCATCGACCGCGCCGGCTGCTTCGCCTACTCGCCGGTGGAGGGTGCCGCGGCCAATCAGTTGCCCGATGCGGTGCCGGCCGAGGTGCGCGAAGAGCGGCGCGCGCGATTCATGGCCCGTGCAGAGGCGGCATCCACCGAGCGCCTGAAGCGCCGCGTTGGCGCCACCATGCAGGTGCTGGTCGACCATGCGCCGGTGCTGGGTCGCCAGGGCGGCCGCGGCCGCAGCTATGCCGACGCGCCGGAGATCGATGGCACCGTGCGCCTGTTGCCGCCGAGCAAGGCGTCGACCCGGATCAAGGTCGGCGAATTCGCCCGCGCGCGCATCGTTGCCGCCGAAGGACATGACCTGATCGCCCAAGCGCTTTAGCAACCCAATGACCGAACCCTGACGCCGCTGTCGACGCAACTGATCCATCACGAGTACCAGCCGCCCGCGGGCTTCGGCGCCGTGCCACTGGGCGTGTACAAGGCATCGACGGTGATCTTTGCCAACCTGGCCGCGCTGCGCTCGCGCGACTGGCGCAGCAGGAACGGCTACACCTACGGATTGCACGGCACACCGACCACCTTCTCGTTGGAGGCGCGGCTGGCCACGCTCGAAGGGGGCAGCCATTGCGTGCTCGCGCCCAGCGGCCTGGCGGCGATCGCAATGATCAACGTGGCGCTGCTGCGCGGTGGCGACGAGGTGCTGTTGCCCGATAACGCGTACGGTCCGAGCCGGGAAATGGCGCGCACGCTGCTGGCCGATTGGGGCATCACGCACAAGCTGTACGACCCCATGGACGCGGCCGGCTTCAAAGCGCTGATCGGCGAGCGTACCAAACTCGTGTGGCTGGAGGCGCCGGGCTCGATCACGATGGAGTTTCCCGATCTGCGCGCGCTGGCGCGCGCGCGCACGCCAGCGCGGCGTGCTGAGCGCGCTCGACAACACCTGGGGCGCTGGCGTGGCACTCAATGCATTCAATCTCGGCGAGGGCGCGGCGGTCGACCTGTCGATGCACGCATTGACCAAATATGGCTCCGGTGGCGCCGACATCCTGATGGGTTCGGTGGTCACGCGCGATATCGCGCTGCATGAGAAGCTCCTGTTTGCGCACATGCGCTTGGGCATCGGCGTCGCTGCCAACGATGCCGAGTTCGTGCTGCGCTCGTTGCCGACGCTCGAACTGCGTTATCGCGCGCACGACCAGTCGGCGCGACGCATCGCCGGCTGGTTGAAGTCCCAGGGCGTGGTGCGCCAAGTGCTGCACCCGGCATTGCCTGGTGCCCCGGGACACGAACATTGGGCCAGCCATTGCCGCGATGCCGCGGGGCTGTTCTCGATCCTGCTCGATCCGGCATTGCCGGCGGCGCGTGTCGATGCCTTCGTCGAGTCGCTCAAGCTGTACAAGCTCGGCTACTCGTGGGGTGGGCCGGTGAGCCTGGTCGTGCCCTACGACCTGAGGCTGCTGCGCGGCGAGGCCGCACGCTCGCGCGGCCACCTGGTGCGGTTCTCGATCGGGCTGGAGGCCCCCGACGACTTGATCGCCGATCTCGATCAGGCCCTGGAGGCGTTGCGTTAGGCGCTGCCGATAGCGGTCACACGCGAGCGCGGCCACAGGCCCATCGCCAGCGCCGTGCCCACCAGGATGACCGCGCCGCCGATGATCATCGATGCGCTCAGCTGCTCGTCGAGGAACAGCCAGCCGAACGCGGCGGCGAAGGCCGGGATCAGGAAGGTGACTGCGCTGGCGCTGGTGGCACCGATGTGGGCGATCAAGCGGAAGTAGAGAACGTAGGCCACGCCGGTGCACAGCAGTGCCAGCAGCGCCAGCGCGATCCAGGCGATTGGGCTGGGCATCGATGATGGCCGCTGCGCCCAGCCGGGAATCGCGAGCAGCAGCGCCGCCGACAGCTGGCTGCCGGTGGCCATCGCCATCGACGGCACGCCGGCGAGCCGCTTCTTGGCATAGGTGGCGCCATAGCCATAGAGCAGCGTCGCCGTCAGGCAGGCCGCAATCGCCACGGTCGCGCTAACACCGTGCTCATTGAGAGCAAATCCCGCTTTGTCCCACGCCAGGCCGATCACGCCGGCCAAACCGATGCCAAGGCCGAGCACCCGCATTGCGCCCAGCCGCTCGCGCAGCCACACCGCACCAATCGCCGCCGCCCACAGCGGCGTGGCCGCGTTGAAGATGGCCGACAGCCCGGCGTTGATCGCCAGCAGCGCCACGCCGTACAGCACGAACGGCAGTGCCGAGTTGATGATGCCGAGCCACGCGATTGCCCGCCAGTGGGTTCGCAGCGCCGGCCACTGCCCTTGCACCAGCAGCAGCGGCAACAAGAACAGCGCGGCGCCCAAGCAGCGCAGCGCGGCCATCGCCATCGGGCCGAATTCCGCGGCACCCAAACGCATGAAGAGAAACGACGCGCCCCACAATGCGGCCAGGACCATCAGCTCGAGCGCGTCGCGAATCTTCATACCAACAGCGCACCCTCGTGCTGCAGCAGCGCCTCCTTGCGCTTCAGGCCGCCCGCGAAGCCGGTGAGCGAACCGTCGCTGCCGACGATGCGATGGCACGGCACGATGATGGCCACCGGATTGCGGCCGATCGCGGCACCGGCCGCCCGCGAGGCCTGCGGTGCGCCCACTTGCTTGGCGATCGCGCCATAGGTGCTGGTGTGGCCCGGTGGCACGTCGAGCAGCGCGCGCCAGACGGCGCGCTGAAACGCGGTGCCTTGCAGGTCCAGCGGCACCCGAAAGCGCGCCGGACAACGGCCGTCCCAGTAGCCATCGAGTTCTTCGGCGGCCGCCGCCAGCCAACACTGGCTCGAGTCGGTGGGCACGTCCAACTCGGTGTCGTAGTGCACCGGTTCGTGAAACAGCAGGAAGGCAAGGCCCTTGTCGGTGGCCGCCAGCGTCAGCGGGCCCACCGGTGAATCCAGGCGCGTTTGCGCCACCAGTCGAGTCGTATTCATCATCATCAGGTCTCCAGGGATTGCCACAGCCGCATCACCGCGTAGCTGCGCCAGGGTTGCCAGGCTTGCGCCTGGGCGGCAGCCGCCGTCACATCGCGCGTGCCCAGGGCATTGAGCACGCCGATGTCGCTGGCGGGGAAGGCGTCGGGCCAGGCCAGCACGCGCATCGCGATGACCTGGGCTGTCCATTCACCGACACCGGGAAGGGCCCGCAGACGTTGCAGGGTGTCCTGCAGCGGTGCGGCGCGATGCAGTTCGAGCGAGCCGTCGCACACCGCGCGCGCCAGCGCCTGCAGTGCACCGACGCGCTGGCGCACGATGCCCAGGCTGCCAATCGCGTCGGGGTCGGCGCCCGCGATCGCCTCGGCCTGAGGAAACAGCCACTGCAGATCGGCAAATGGCGTGGACAACGGCACGCCGAAGCGCTCGACCAGCCGCATCGTCAACGTGCGCGCGGCCTTCACCGTGACCTGCTGGCCGAGCACGACGCGAGCGGCGGTTTCGAAGCCGTCGAACGAGCCGGGCAAGCGGATGCCCGGTCGCGCGTCGAACGGCATGGCGGCCAGCACAACGTCGATGCGGGTCGGATCGGCATCGAGATCGAGTGCCTGCCGTGTGCGCTGCACCAGTGCGCCGGTGACCGGAGCGAGCTCGGGAGCCAGCGCCAGTTCGACCTCGTGGCGAAGCGGCACGAAACGCCAAGCCATCCAGCCCCCAGCATGCGGCCGCGATAGGGCAATGCCACCGTGCGGCGCATGCCCTGGGCATCGACCGCCTCGATGCCGTCGAGGCGCGCGCGCGGCGAAGAATCGCAACATCGCGTCGTGCTGATAAGGTGGCCGATAGGCCAGGCGCAGGCGCAGCGTGGTGGAGGCCGCGCGCTGCGCCTCGTCGTCACCGTCGACGCGGGCGCGACGCAGGCCACTGGGGTTCATGCGATAGCGTTCGGAGAATGCGGCATTGAAGCGACGCAGGCTTGCGAAACCGCTGGCCAGCGCCACCTGGGTCACCGGCATCGTGGTGTCGGTCAACAAGTGTTTGGCCAACAACAGGCGCTGCGTGGTCAGGTAGTCGATCGGCGCCACGCCGACGTGCTGCTGAAAATGCGCCGCAGGTGGCGGTCGGTGACCCCCATGCGCGAGGCCAGACGCGGCATCGACAGCGCGCTGCCGTCGTGCGCGGCCTGCTCGATGGTGCGGGCCGCCTGCTGAGCCAGCGCCTGCGACGAATCCATCAGCGACAGGCCCGGCGCCAATTCAGGACGGCAGCGCAGGCAGGGCCGAAAGCCATTGGCCTCGGCCAGTGCAGCGTTGCTGAAGAAGCGGCAGTTCTCGCGGCGCGGCAGGCGCACGCGGCACACCGGCCGGCAATACACGCGGGTGGTGGTCACGCCGACGAACAAGCGGCCGTCGAAACGGGCGTCGTGCGTGCTGATCGCGCGATAGGCAGCGTCGTCATGCAGGGTCATGTGCACATGATAGGGCGGCGTTGATGCACTACTCGCCGTTTTCGGACCTATGCCCTGACCCCATGCCGGCCAGGTTCCGAGCGCACCTCGTCATCGGTCGCGACGCGGCGGCGCTGTGCGCTTCAGCACGCTGCCTACAATCGCGCCTTTCGAGAACAGGCAGCGCCTCATGAATCCGGCACCCAGTGTGTTCAAGGCCTACGACATCCGCGGCATCGTGGGCCAGACCCTCGACGAGCATTTCGCCGAGCACCTGGGCCGTGCGTTCGGCAGCGAAGCGGTGGCCGCCGGCGAACGCGCAGTGGCCGATCGGACGTGACGGGCGTCGCTCGGGCCCGGCTTTGTGCGCGGCGCTGGCGCGCGGGCTCGCGTCCACCGGTCTCGACGTGGTCGATCTCGGCGCCGTCACCACGCCGATGCTGTACTACGTGGCGGCCACGCGCGGCAAGCTCGGCTGCTGCTCGCGGCATCCAGGTGACCGGCAGCCACAACCCCAAGGACGTACAACGGCTTCAAGATGGTGCTGGCTGGCCGCGCGATCTATGGCGAGGACATCCAGCGCCTGCGCGAACGCATGCAGCGCGAGGACTATGCGACAGGCGCCGGGCGCCTGGGCAACATGGACGATCCTCGGCCGAGTACACGCGGCGCATCGTCAGCGATTGCAAGCTGGCACGCCGCATGCAGCATCGTGGTCGACTCGGGCAACGGCATCCCGGGCGCGTCGGCGCCGGGCATCCTGCGTGCGCTCGGCTGCGAGGTGATCGATCTGTACTCGCGAGGTCGACGGCGATTTTCCGAACCACCACCCGGACCCGAGCAAGCCGGAGAACCTGGCCGACCTGATCAAGGTCGTGCATGCCACCGATGCCGAGCTGGGCCTCGCATTCGACGGCGATGGCGACCGGCTGGGCGTCGTCACGCACGACGGCCAGATCATCTTCCCCGATCGCCAGTTGATGCTGCTCGCGCGCGACGTGCTCGCGCGCAATCCGGGCGGCAACCATCATCTACGACGTCAAGTGCAGCCAGCGCCTCGGCACCGACATCCGCGCAGCCGGCGGCGTGCCGCTGATGTGGAAGACCGGCCACTCGCTGATGAAGGCCAAGCTCAAGGAAGACGGTGCGCCGATCGCCGGCGAGATGAGCGGCCACATCTTCTTCAGCGAGCGCTGGTACGGCTTCGACGACGCGATGTACACCGCGGCGCGGCATGCTCGAGATCCTGTCGCGCAGCGCCGATCCGAGCGCGGTGCTGAACGCGTTGCCCACTAGCGTTCAGCACGCCGGAGCTCAACGTGCCGTGCGCCGAAGGCGAGCCGCCGCGCGTGATCGACGCGCTGCGGGCGCAGGCCAGCTTCGCCGGCGCGCGACGAGCTGATCACCATCGACGGCCTGCGCGCCGATTATTCAGACGGCTTCGGCCTCGTTCGCGCGTCCAACACCACGCCGGTGCTGGTGCTGCGTTTCGAAGGCCACACTCAACAGGCGCTCGAGCGCATTCAGCATGCTTTCATGACGGCGCTGCGCGCGGTCAAGCCCGATGCGCAGTTCGCGGGCGCGGCACATTGACGGTGCGCGCACGCTGAGCGGGCCGCGATGATTGCGCGCGCGCTGTGGTCGCTCGTGTTGCGGCTGGCGTTGCCGCTGGTGTTCGCGCGTCTGTGGTGGCGCGGGCGGCGCGAGCCGGGATACCGCCGAGCCTGGCGCGAGCGCCTGGGCTCGGACCGTCGAGCCCGCCTGGTGCGGTGTGGGTGCACGCGGTGTCGCTTGGCGAAACGCGAGCGGCCGGCGCGTTGATCGACGCTTTGCGCAAGCTGCGGCCTGACGTGCGCATCCTGCTCACCCACGGCACCGCCACCGGGCGCGATGCCGGCCGCGCGCTGCTGGCGCGAGGCGATCACCAGTGCTGGCTGCCCTACGACACGCCCGGGGCGGTGCGCCGCTTCTTGCGGCGCCATCGTCCGATCATCGGCGTGCTGATGGAAACCGAGGTGTGGCCCAACCTGCATCCATCAAGCGGTTCGCCACGGCGTGCCGATGGTGGCTAGCCAACGCGCGCCTGAGCGAGCGCAGCGCGCCGCAGGGGCCGGCGCTTCGACGTCGCTGATGCGGCCGGCCGCCGCGCAAGCTGACGCTGGTGCTCGCGCAGATCGCACGACGACGCGCAGCGCATGCGCGAGGCCGGCGCGCGCGAAGTCGAGGTGTGCGGCAACCTGAAGTTCGACATGACCCCGACCCTGCGCTGGTGGCGCGCGGTCGTGCCTGGCGGCGACGCGCTGGCGCGACCGGTGGTGCTGATGGCGAGCAGTCGCGAGGGCGAGGAGCCGCCGCTGCTTGCGGCGTGGCGCGCACAACGCGAGCCGCGTCCGCTGTTGCTGCTGGTGCCGCGCCATCCGCAGCGCTTCGACGAGGTGGCGCAGCTGGCGCGCGACGCCGGCTTCACGCTCGCGCGGCGCAGCAGTTGGGGCGACGAGCCCACCGCGTCCGAGGCCGCGGGCCGATGTGTGGCTCGGCGATTCGATGGGCGAGATGCCGCTGTACTACGCCGTCGCCGATGTGGCGCTTGCTCGGCGGCAGCTTTGCGCCGCTGGGCGGGCAGAACCTGATCGAGGCGCGGCCTGCGGCTGCCCTGTGGTGATGGGGCCGCACACCTTCAACTTCGAGCAGGCGGCTGAGCGGTGCGCTGGCCGAGCGTGCGGCGCTGCGCGTGGCCGACATTGAAGCGGGCGTGCCGCGAGCGATCGAGCTGGCGCTGGACCCGCAGCGCGACCAGTGGTCGCAGCGCGCGCTGGCGTTTGCCGAGCTGCATAAGCGGCGCGGCGCGGCGCGATGGCCGAGCGCATCGTGCGCGTGATGGACCGCGCGCGCTCAGCGCGCGGGCGCAGCTGCTCAGGCTCGCAGCAGGTCGAGCGGCTGCACGGCGGACGCTGCCCGGCAACACAGCTGGCGTCGATCGCCGAGCGTGCGACGCGCAGGTGATCGTGCGAGCACGCGCCTTGAACAACGCGCGCAGGTCGGTGGTGGTGCGCAGGTCGCGGCCTTCGAAGCGATCCTTGGGCGCGAGGCCCAGGCCAATCGGCGATCACGCGGCCGCCACGCACCGCACCCGAGTACGAAGGCCGCGCCGCCGCTGCCGTGGTCGGTGCCCTGCGTGCCGTTGACGGCCACTTCGCGCCCGAACTCCGTGACCACCAGCACGACCGTGCGCGGCCAGGCAGGCTGCGCGCCTGCAGCGACTCGCGCAGCGCGGCGAGCGTGGCATCGAGCAGCTTCAGGTTGTTGGACAGCGCCCCTTGCGGCTGCGCCTGGTTGGCGTGGCTGTCCCAGCCGCCGATCTCGAGCACGGCGGCTTGCGGGCCGTCGGGCAGCGACAGAACTCACCGGCGCGCGCGCCAGCGCGACGAGCCTGGCCGCGCGGGCCGCCAGCGCCATCGCGTTGGCCTCGACGGCATCGTTCATCGCCGGCTCGGCGCGCAATGCGCGCGGCGCGCTCGAGTGCCTGGGCCAGCGCGGGATCGGTGCCATACATGCGCTGCGACGCGCGCCACCAGAGTCCACCGACGGATCGGGCAGCGCCGAGGGCGCCCAGGTGTCGACCTCGCCGGGACCGCGCAACACCAGCGGCACCGCGGTTTGCAGCGCCATGCCGCGTTGGCCGGACGGCGGCCAGCGCGCGGCCGAGCCAGCCGCTGGTCAGCTCATGCGGGCGCGTGCCACCGCGATTCGAGCAACTGCTGCGCATCGAAGTGCGAGCGTTCGCGATACGGCAGGCCGGTGGCATGCACCACCAGCAACTCCTGGCGGCCGTACATGGCGTGCATCTCGGCCAGCCACGGATGAAGAGCAAACGGTCCTTCCAGCGGTAGCGGCGCCGCGGGCATTTGAGCGAGCGGCGCGCGCGCCGAAATGAACGGCTGGATCGGCGAGGCAACGGCACGGCACTCAAGCCGTCCGATGCCGCCGCGCAGGATCAGCAGCACCAGGCGCGAGTCGTTGCCGCGAGCCTGACCGGCCGAGGCTCAGGTTGGCTCCAGGGGGCCAGCGCCGCGCCGCTCAACAGGGTGCCGATGAATTCTCTGCGCGCGTTCAAGGGTCGGTCTCCGCAGTCTCAGCGACGCTGGAATTCCGGCGCCATCAGCAACAAGGCCAGTGCCTGCTGAACCGTCGGCGGCGCGCTCGATCTGCACGCGGCTGGTGTCGCTCAGCAACGGACCGAGCGATCGACCGGCGGGCTGCGTGCATCGACCTGCCGCCCCAGACGCTCGCCGACGCGAGTGGCCCATTCGAGCGCTTCCACACGGCATCGGGGCCCAGCCACTCCTCGGCACGGTCGGGCCAGCCGGCGGGCGACGGCGCCTGCACGCGCTGGCCCATGAAGCCGACGCCGGCATCACGCCGCGTGCCAGGATCGCATCGCCGATGCGCAACGCGCGCGCCTGGAGATAACCAACTCTTCCGGCGTCTCTGAGCTTGGTGGCTTGCGGTTGCCAGGCTTCGGGCGAACGCACCAATTGGGCATACACCGTAGGCAGGTGGCCGGCAGTGTCAGCAATACGTAACTGA
>ERZ1370068.3566-contig-2676_pt1 | contig 21677 bp, 37 predicted proteins | sample MGYA00561227_ERZ1370068 | MGnify/ENA primary metagenome ERZ1370068 (study PRJEB38410, sample SAMEA6850437) | metagenome | study: Metagenomic assessment of the ecological functions of the soil: analysis of the soil microbiota associated with the... | reverse complement strand
ACCATCTCCTGGAGTGCAAGGGCTGATGGGCGCGGCGGCCATGCTGCAGAACATCATGCGTCGGACGACTACCGCGTGCTGACCTACTGAGGACCGGCAATGGCGCTGGTGCAGGGCAGGGACCATCCGGAGCACCTGCATCGTGATCTGGACAGCCAGATCTGGTGATGACCGCTTCACCGCCACGACGGGGACGATCCGCGCCGGCGCTTCACCCCGATCGCCATCGAGTTGGCCGTGCGACGTGCTGGTGCCCAGCCGCCCAAGCGGGCGCCCGGCAAGGCGCCGCGCAGCGGTCATTCGCGACCATCGAAGCTGCGGCAAAGTGGGTCGGCGCGGCCCGCGCCGCTTCTCGATACGGCATCGTGGTCGCCGCCAGCCCCGCACTGGAGTTGCGCCCGAAGCTGCTCAGCGAAGACGCCTTCGCGGCCGGTTGGATGCTGATCGTGCGGCCCGCGTCCCCGAGCTGGCAAAGACAACGACCGCCTCACCGGCGGCGCCGCGATCGAAGCGGCCTTCGCGTCCTGGCTCGCTGCAGAAGCCTACAAGGATCGCGGCGCATAGCTCGCGCGTACCGGGCTCCAGCACCGGTCATGCCTCGAAGTCCGGGCCGGTCTTAGAGGATGCGCATGTGCTGATGGGTGCGGGCGCGGTCGTCGCCAAGCAGTGGCAGAGCCAGACCGGCAGGCCCGACACCGCCGGGTCGTTCCGTGCCTCCTGAGCTCACTCGGTTTCGGCAATTCGCGGCGCGCTATCCAGCAGGTTCACGATAGGCTTAGCAAACGCCGTGACGCGAGATCCATCGCCCGGCCGAGTTCGGCGGCTCCCCGGCGTGAGCAACGGCGAGCCGGCAACCTGAGGACCCGACAGCCTGTCAGTGATTGCGGCCACAGATCGACGAAACGCAGCGACCGGGCGCCCGTCGGTGCCGAGGATCGGCACGCCGACGGCGTTCATTCCTGGATGATGCAGCCCTCGACCAGCGAGTACCCGCGCCGTCGTGCGTTGAGGCGACTTTGGCCATCATCTCCTTACGCGAGTGACCAGATAGCGCGCGAGCCAGCCCTGTTCTTTTTCGGTTGTAGTCAGAGGATGTCTTCTGTCGGCGGAATGCGAACAGCGCGAGACGTTCGAGCCTATGCCCAGCGGGCGCAGATGCCGACCTCGAGCGAAAGGTTGCGGATGGGAAACGCACCGATCTCGCGGGCAACGCACACAGCAGCTCCGCCCTCGACCGAAGCGTAGATGGTGTCTTCGGTCTCTTCCGCCAGCCGTAGCAGGGGAGCAATTTGGCGAGCGCCGCCAGGTCTTGGCGATGCCGATGTCCAAGAAGCGCCAGCCCGCAGCAAGGCGATAGCGCTTTTTGCCTCATAATCCCGGAAGACCAGTCCGGTTTCGATGAGGGCGCTGAGGAGACGGTGCACTGTGCCTTGCCGAGGTCGGTCTGCGGGCCAGGCCCGACAGCATCGCTCCGTCGGTGTGGACGCCATGGCGCAAGAGCCTGACAGCCCGACCGAGGCTCTGAATGCCGCCCGCCGCGAGTTCCCTCGCGTACAGCTGACGCAGTCAAACGTCCTGCCATCTGCATCGATCAGTTCTGCGCAAACAGCGCCGTTGACAGGGCGGAACATCGAGTGGTAAATGTTCCGGACAGTGAGAATATCATGCTCCAACATGTGGAACAAGATGAGCCCTTGTCGGGTTGGGTGACTGTCGCCAAGGTAAGGATGACCCTGGTCTGCCGACAGTATCAATCACGCACGTCCCGCTCGCTCTATCTGATGGGCCGCCCTGCCGCGTCGCATGGGGCACCAACGTGGTCGAAGCGGTTCTGGCGTCTTGGCCCGCGAACTCGTCCTGTAATCGCCATCTCCTGGCTGCAAACGCGATCCTGAACGGGAACACGAGCATGACCGAAGTCAGAATTCCATGCCGCATGACGGGGCCAGTGCTGGGTCGAAATGCTCGCCGGGGGCATAAACACATCTTCGGCATGGGCGGCTTCCAGTCGTTCTCTATGAGGCGTGTCGAACGCTTGGCTTTCAGGCACACGCTCATCAATGACGAGCGATGCGGGCGTTTTTGGTGGCCGGATGCCGCGAAAGTCACCAACCGCCCCGGCTGCGTCGACGCCACTCGGCCGGGCGTCACCAAACCTGATCACCGGCCTGGTGGAAAGCCAACGCGGCTGCCCATCATCATCACAGGCGATGCCAACCGCGAGCATGCTTGGAAGAACATGACCTGCGTGGTAAAACCTGCCAGCTGACGTGCTGCGAATCAGGGTCGGGCGAAGTCATCCGCGTCGAGGTGATCAAGCGCATCCCTGAGCACCTCCGGCGCGCGCGTTCGCGGTGGCGATGGTCGGCCAGGGGCCGGTCGTGGTCGACGTACCGGAGATTATCGCGCATGCCGAGCACGACTTCGACGCTGCCGACTTCTGATCGATCCCGCCACGACCAAGGCGCCGGCGTGGCGCCGTCGGCCGGATCCGGCCGATGTAGAGCGCGGCAAGGCTGCTCGCTACCTCCGAGCGGCCAATGCTGCTTGCCGGCGTAAGAGTGCACATCTTCTGAAGCCTACGCTGCGCTGGGAACCCGCCGCAGCGCACGGCATCCCGGTGGGAAGGATTCGCGATATGATACGTCGGCCGGCCTGTTGGTCGATGACCGCGACGCTTAAATTAGCGCTGGCCGAAAGCGACTGCCTGCTGGTCGCTGGCTGCAAGCTTGGCGAATCGCTACCAAGCGCTTCTCGCTCATTCCGCCTCGGCAAGACGGTCATCCACACGACATCGAGGCTAATCGAGGAGATCGTCGCACCGACGCGTACCGAGGTCGCGCTGGTCGGCGATGCCGGCCTGGCGCTCGAGGACCTGTCTGCGGCGCTTACAGACGGTAAGCTGCCGGCTGGCGGCACGCGCATCCTGGCTCGCCCAAGTGCCCAGGCGGATGGCGGCATGGCGGGAAAGCGCCCGCGACCGCTGGGTCCGGGCGAGGCCGATCAACGTCGGCCGCCTGATGCAGAGCTCAACAAGGCGATGCCGGCCGATCGTGGTGGCGGACGGGGGCTTTGCCGTGCGCACTGGGCCGGATTGCTGTTCGACACCAAAGCGGGCTGGTCGATACGCCTGATCGAGGTTTTCGGCCTCGATCGCTACGGGGTACCCGGAGGTATCGGTTCGCTTGCGGCGGGCGCGACGCGCCGCGTCGTTGCGCTGACCGGGGAATGGCGCTGGCGGTCTCAACATGAGCCTGGGAGAGCTCGAGACAAAGCCCGCCGGCTTTCGGCGCGCCAACTTTCGGCGTTGTCGGTCTTCAACAACGCCGCCGCATCCGGTTTCAGCGTGAAGGCGCGCTGCAGCACGCCGTCTATGGCGCGGGCAACCACCAGTCATCGATTTTGACCGAGCTGGAACTTACGCCGACATAGCAAAGGCCTTTCGGCCGTTCCCGGCATCCGCGTCGATGACCCCGAGAAGCTTGGCGCAGCGCTGCGTGAGGGCCTCGCCAACACCTCGACGCCCACCGTGATCGACGCCGTCGTCACGCGCGATCCCGCAAAGATGCTGCCTGCCACCGACAACCGACGCTGAAGGTGGCGAAGGGAGATAGGCCGGTTTTGACGCGAGCGCAGCGGGCCCAGCAGAGGCGGCCTGACGCAATCCGTCATCGCGTGACCCGTGGGCACACACGAGCCGCCAACGCTGCTGACCACGGAGGTTCGGCTGCAGCCGGTTGTCGGCATGGCTGGCACAATCCAGGGCGCGTGCCTAGGTCCAGGCCGACAATGCTTGCTATCTTGAAGTTATCTTGAAGCTAGCGAGCCTACTCCGGCTCGAAGGACCGTATGATGTAGCCGAGACACCTGATCATAAGGACGACAAACAGCGCGTATCCAAGGTACTCCAGCATCGCAGCACCCCCCATCGCCCGCGCCCAACACTTCCTCCACTACATGGCCCATGTCAATGCTGAAGCGGCGGCGTAGCAGAGACTAAGTTTTGTGTAACCATTCAGCGATCTTGTTCTAGCTGTTCCACAAGGACAAACCGGATCGGAGTACCGTCATGCCAACCTATATTCCAAGTCCCACAGATTGGGTGCGTGAGCAGGTCGAGCTGTACGAAAGCAGCGGTGGCACCAAGGGCACTACGCTACGACACCGGTTTGCCGGTGATCATTGTGACCCATATGGGGCAACAAGACCGGCGCCGTCCGCAAGACACCATTGATGCGCGTCAGGGACGGCGACGGCTACGTGCTTGTGGGCTCAGGTAGCGCGTAGGACCGCGTGGAGGAACAACCCGGTGTCGCGCCAATCCGCAGATCGAGCTCGCGATGAGACTGTCGGCTTCCCATGGTAGGCGCGCGAGGTCAAGGACGTGGCGGAGAGGGATCGGTTGTGGTCGCTAGCCGTCGCGGCGTTTCCACCGTACGCCGAATATCAGACACGGACGACCCGCCAGATCCCGCTCTTTGTGGCCACTCGGCGTTAGAGCAAGATCGCTCCTATGCCGCAACGAGTGATGTGGCCGCAAACGCCAGGTCGTCAGCTGGCGTCTCCGTTCGATGCCCTCGCGACCGCTCGGCCTCTTCGATCTCGGCCGCGGCGATGGCTTTCGCCAGCGCGGCTCGCTCAGCGCCTTGGCCGAGTCGAGGGTCAGCTCGACCGCCGGCCCGCGCACCCGGCGGCAGACTGCCTCGTTGATGAAGTCGATGGTGATGACGTCCGCCGAGCAGCGCGTGGCGCGCGTGGTCGTAGGCGACCACCGCGTGCGTGAGCGGAAACCACTCGTCCTCCCGCTTCGCCATGCCCTCCGCCGCGAGCGATCTCGACGATCGATGTGCACATTGTTCGCCTCCTACTTCGCCAGATGCTTGCCGAAGAACGCGAACACCTTGCTCCAGCCGTCGAGCGCCTGCTCCACGCGGTAGAGCGGCCGGTGGTAGTAGAAGATGCCGTGGCCGGCGCCGTCGTAGCGGTAGAACTCGTAGGCCTTGCCGTGCTTCTTGAGCTCGGCCTCGTGCTGGTTCACCTGCTCGGGGCTCGGCGCGCGATCCTCGTTGCCGAAGATGCCGAGCAGCGGGCAGGAGAGGTCCTTGGTGAGCTCGATCGGCGACACGTCGGCGTCTTGGCGTTGAGCTCTTCCTTGCCCATCGACGACGCGGCCGCCCCACAGCTCGACGCAGGCGTCGACGTCTTTCTTGTTGCAGGCATAGATGAAGGCGTGCCGCCCGCCGGAGCAGGAGCCGAACAGGCCGACCTTGCCGTTGAGGCCCGGCTGCGCGCGCATCCATTTCACGGCGGCCTCCGGTGTCGCCGACCACCTGGGCGTCGGGAACGCCGCCCTCGGCGCGCACCTTGGCGGCGACATCGTCGGGGTTGCCCTGGCCGTTGCGCTCGTAGAGGTTGGCGCAGATGGCGATGTAGCCGTGGTGGGCGAACTTGCGCGTCATGCTCGCATATACGATCTCGCTCCAGCCGGGAAGATGGTGGACCAGCACGACGCCGGGGAAGGGCCCGGCCCCGAGGGCCGCGCCGTATAGGCCGAGATCGGCGTGCCCTTGTCGCCGTTGATCTTGATCTCCTCCACGGTCATGCCACGGTATGTCACGTTGCTACCCCTGAAGTGCCGGAACGTCGGTCTCTTCCCACCAATGAGCCTGGCCGTGCGGCGGAAGATTGAAACCTTAGTCGGCCGGTCGTGCCAGCGCCAGCTCGGTCGGATCACGCCCGCGTGCGGTTCCCTAAAAGCCAGAGGATGCGCTTGCGGTAGTCGAGGTCGGTCAGCAGCGGCTGCCGCGGGCCCTTCGATGGAACACCGCGCCGCGCTCCAGCGCGAACACGCGGTCGGCCAGCGACAGCACCAGATCGAGATTGTGCTCGACGATCACGATCGAGGCGTGTCTGCGCAGCTGGTCGAACACCTTGAACAGCTCGAGGATCACGGCCGGCGCCAGCCCCTCGAACGGCTCGTCCAGCAAGCAGCAGCTTCACGTTGCCCGACATGAGCGCGCGCCACCGCCACCATCTGCTGCTCGCCGCCGGACAGATAGTCGGCCGCGACGTGCATCCGCTCCTTCAGGCGCGGGAAGTATTCGAGGATCTGCGCCTCGCTCCAGACCACGCCGTTGCTGCCGTCGGTCTTGCGGGCGAGGCGCCCGAGCGCGAGGTTTTCGGCGCACCGTCATGCCGGCGAACAGGCCGCGCCCCTGCGGCACGTAGCCGATGCCGAGACGCGCGATGTCCGGCGCCGGCAGTCCGGCGATGTTGCGTCCAGCGTATTCGATCGTGCCCGATGCCGGCGGCACCAGGCCGGCCAGTGTCTTCAGCAGCGTCGACTTGCCGGCGCCGTTGCGGCCGAGCAGCGCGACGATCTCGCCTTCGCGCACGTCGAGCGTCGCGTCGTTGAGGATGTGGCTCTTGCCGTAGAATGCGTTGACGCGCTCGAAGCGCAGCAGCGTACGCGCCTGCTGGTGCCATCGGTCGGCGCGACCGGTGACCGGCGGAGTGCCGGTGCCGGTGTAGACCTCCTGCACGCGCGCGATCGGCGCGCACCTCGTCGGGCGTGCCGGCCATCAGCACCTCGCCCTGGTTCATCACCGTGACGCCGCTGCGAGAAGCCGAGCACGCGGTCGATGTCGTGCTCGACGATCAGCACCGGGATGTTCGCGGCCATGTTCTTGACCAGGTTCGACGACGCGCTCGCGCTCGGCCGCCGCCGAGCCCGGCGAGCGGCTCGTCGAGCAGGAGCACCTGCGGCTTGGAGCCGAGCGCGATGCCGAGGTCGACCAGGCGCTGCCCGCCATAGGACAGCTCGCCGCCCTCGATGTCCTCGATGCCTTCGAGGCCGAGAAACTTGATCAGCTCCGCGGTCTCGGCGTGGACCTCCGGATAGCTGTCGATGTCGCGCCAGGCGTTGAAGCGGCCGGATGTGCTTGCGCCTGCAGCGACAGCCGCAGGTTCTCGTAGATCGAGAGGCTGCGGAACAGGTTGGTGATCTGGAACGAGCGCGCGATGCCCTGCTGGCAGATGCGATGCGATGGCAACCCTGGATCGGGCGCGCCGTTCAGACGCACGACTGCCGCGGTTCGGCGGGTACAGGCCCGATACGACGTTGAACAAGGTGGTCTTGCCGGCGCCGTTCGGACCGATCGAGCGCGTGGATCTCGCCGGCATCGAACGGTCGAGGCTCGCATTCGTGACAGCGCGGATGCCGCCGAAGTGCTTCGAGACGCCTCTCGACCTCGAGCAGCGTTGCCGTGCATGGCCTCAGGCGCGAGGAACGCCGGCAGCGGCAGGCCCTCGTAGATCTTGCGCTTGCTCATCGCGGCGGCCTCTTCCGGCGGCGGCCGCCAGCGGCGTCGCAACGCTCGCCCAGATGCCGACGAGGCCGCCGGGCGAGAACAGCACGAAGCCGACGAACACCAGGCCGAACCACAGCAGCCAGTTCGCGGTCCAGATCGAGAACAGCTCGCGGAACAGGATGAAGAACAGCGCGCCGAGCGCCGGCCCCAGGATGCTGGTGCATGCCGCCGATCACCACCATCGCCAGCAGTTCGCCGGAGAAGGGCACCGAGACGGCTTCGGCCGAGACCAGGTAGGTCTGGAAGCCGAGCAGCGCGCCGGCGAGGCCCGTCACCACCGCCGACATGACGAACGCCGCCGAGCTTGTAGCGCTCGACCGGATAGCCCTGAAACGTCGCGCGCAGCTGGTTCTCGCGGATCGCCACCAGCACGTGCCCGAACGGCGAGCGCACCACGCGCAGCAGCACGTACAGAACGCCGAGGCCGATCAGTGGCCACCGTCGACGTAGAAGGTGCGCGCGTCATCGAGGCTGAATGGGCCCGATGCTGCCGCGCACCAGGCCGCTCGAGGCCGTCCTCGCCGCCGGTCACGTCCGTCCAGCGGAAGGCGATGGTGTAGGTCAGCGCCGACAGCGCCAGCGTCAGCAGCGAGAAATACACGCCGCGCCGGCGCAGGATGATGATGCCGACCAACGTCGACAGCACGGCCACGAACAGCATCGCCAGGATGATCGGCACCGCCGATCTGGCCGTGCAGCCAGTGCTTTGCAGCAGGCCGGCCGCGCGTAGGCGCCGACGCCGAACCACACGCCATGCCCGAACGACGTCAGCCCCGTAGTAACCGACCAGCAGATTGAGACCCATGGCGGCAATCGCCAGGATCACCACCATGGAGGCGGTGTTGAGCGCCAGCCCGAGCGCTGTGGATCGGCAAACGGCAGCGACGATCAGCGCAGCCAGCTCCGATCCACAACGGCCAGTACTTGAGTGTCCCGACGGCGCGCTCATTCGAATTTCTTCGATGCGCTCGCCCAGCAGGTCCGCGCGGCCGCAGCAGCAGCACCAGGAACATCAGCACGTAGATCGAGGCTCTCGCCGGCGGCCGGCACGAAATGGATGGTGACGCCGCGCACCACGCCTACCAGCAGAGCAGCCGATCACCACGCCCCAGAAGCTGCCGAGCCCGCCGATCACGACCACCACGAACGCGACCGTGATGATCTCAGCGCCCATCGCCGGATGCACGATGGTGATCGGCGCGAAGAACGCGCCGCCCATCGCGCGCCATGCCGACGCCCAGCGCGACGATGGTGGTCATGTAGGGCTGCAGCCGGATGCCGAGCGCGGCGACCATGTCCGGCCGCTGGATGCCGGCGCGCACCACGCGGCCGAACGAGGTCTTGTTCAGCAGCAGCCAGACGCCCGAGCAACACGACAGCCACCACGCCGAGCAGCATCAGACGATAGCGCGAGAACAGGAAGTCGCCGATGATGACCGCGCCCTTGAGGCCCTGCCGGCATCGACAGCCGACAACGGCGCGGCACCCCAGATGATGCGGATCAGCTGCTCGGCCACCATGGCGAGGCCGAACGTCACCAGCAGGCTGAGGATGGGATCGGCGGTGTAGAAGCGGCGCAGGATGAACCGCTCGAACAAGACGCCGAGCATGCCGACGGCCACCGGCGACAGCACCACGGCCGGGCCGAAGCCCAAGTACTTGGTGATCTCGACCGAGGCGTAGGCACCGAACGCGTAGAACGCGCCGTGCGCCAGGTTGACCACGCCGCCGACGCTGAAGATCAGCGACAGGCCGAGCGCGATCAGCAGGTAGTAGCCTCCGAGCACGAGGCCATTCACCACCTGTTCCAGCAGGAACGTGAGACTGCATACTCTACCCAGGGAAGAGACGGCCGGCCGGCGCTGCCTCAGGCGGCCACTCATACGAGCTAAACGACGCGAGCGCGATAGCCGAGCCCGCGTCCTTCGATGCCGGTCAGAAAGTGCAGGGTTCTGCTGCTGTGGTCGAGGGCGATGACTTCGAGCGACTCGTTCGGCGCCGGGATCGCGCCGCCGAGCTCGAGGAAGTCCCACTTGATCCTTGGCCTTGCCCTTCGCCTTCACGCGTGAACGGATAGGCCTCCTGCATCAGCTGATGATCCCACGTTGCGGAAATAGGCCTTGCGCGCCTTGAGGAGGTCGAACTGCGGTTCCTTCTCGAAGTATTCGATCGAGCTTGTCGGTGTCGGTCGACTTTGGACTCGGTCGATCGCCTGCGCCATGATCTTGAGCGAGATGTACTCGATCCAGGCATGGTTCTCCGGCGGCTTGCCGTACTTCGTGGTGAAGTTCGCGACGAATGTCTTCGACGCCGGCACGTCGAGCGTGTGGTACCAGACCGTCGGCCAGGTGCCGCTCAGGTTGCCTTCGCCGGCCGCCCAGGCGTCGGCGGTGTTCAGGTTGAAGCCGACGATCGGGAAGGGCAGGCCGAACTCGGCATATTGCTTGATCAGGTTGGTGACCTGGTTGCCGGCCAGATCTGCAGCACACGCACGTCGGGCTTGGCCTGGCGGATCTTGAGCAGATAGGGGCTGAAGTCGGTGACGTCGGTCGCCACCAGTTCGTCGCCGATCAGCTTGCCGCCGTTGGCGTCGAAGAAGCGTCTTGGCCGAGCGCGGCAGCAGGTCGTGGCCGAACAGATAGTCGGCGGTCAGCGTGTAGAATTTCTTGTCCTTCATCATGTTGTCGCGCACCAGCGCCTTGCCGACCGCGTTGACCATCACGGTGCTCGGGATGTCGACATGGAAGGTGTACTGGTTGCAGTTCTTGCCGCGCAGCGCGTCGGAGCGTGCGCCGATCTGCATGAACAGCCGCTTGTTGCGCGCCGCCACCTGCATGATGGTCAGCCGCGGACGGCCGAGTTGATCTCGCCCATCAGGAACGGCGACGCCGTCCTGCTCCAGCATGCGCTGCGCCTTGGTGGCACCGGTCGCCGGGTTGACCGAATCTTCCGAGATGATTTCGAGCTGGCGGCCCATCACGCCGCCGGACGCGTTGATCTCCTCCTCGGCCATGCTGAGGCCGAGCTGCGCATAGGCGCCAAGAGCACCGAGGAAGCCGGTGAGCGGCGTCAGGTGCCCGATCTTGATCTTGTCGGTCTGGCCGCGGGCGATGCTCGGAAATCCCAGGGCATAGGCGCCGGCGAGAGCAGCGCCACCCTTCAATACGGTCCGTCGGTTGTTAGTTGTCATGTCTCCCTCCCTTTGCTTCATCGTTGCAGGCGCTTGCCGATTGCTGGCGGCCAGCTTCAATTGCGCATTATAGGGTGGTCATGCGACGATGTGAAATACGTTTTTGCAAGGCCCGCGCTCACCGAGGCGCGCACGCGAGAGGCCAGATCAGGTCGGCTGTGCCGACAAAAAAGTGTCGGATAGCATCGCGGTCCCGAACCGCTCACCTTTGCAAGTAGCCGGCTGGCATGGGTCCGTCTTCAGTCCTATTGCGTCTCGTAGGCCGGCAAACATCAGTGCCCTGATCTCGATGCTGTCGCGTGGAGGCCAATCGAGCGGCGCGGTCGGGTCCGCCAAGGCTGGTGTGCGGCGTGAGCCGGGCGCGACCGTCGGACCGGACCTCGACGATGGCGTGGCGTCCCCTCACGTTCTCACAAGCATGGCGAGGATATTTCATGCGTGGCACGTGGGTCGCCCCCGCGCGTCTCGCCGCCCGCATCACTCCATTCGCGTTTGCGGGTTTTTCCCGGATGGTGTGGTCTCTGAAGTCACGCAAAATTCATTGCGTGAGGGCTGGTCTGAACGACCCCATCGGATTGTTTCGTGAGAGTTTGCGTTGTTGAGCGCGCCAGAAAACGGCGAGCGCCGCTTCCAACGGTCAGACGCGCACGTAACTGAAGAGCCGAAATGGCGCGTGGGGGCAAGGAGGCTTTAACGCCGACGTGTGATGCCGATCTCGAGGCATCCAACCGGAGGAACTAGACGACATGAGCAGCACGCGCATCGAGCCGCAAAACCGCAAGCTGAAGCCCCCAAAGTGCGGCTGGGCGACATGAAGCTCGAGGTCGTCGTCATCCCTGTTTCGGACGTCGATCGCGCCAAGCGCTTTTACGGCAGCCTGGGTTGGAGGCTCGATGCCGACTTCGCCGTCCGGTGACGACTATCGCGTGATCCAGTTCACGCCGCCGGGCTCCGGATGCTCGGTCATCTTCGGCAAGAACGTCACCGCGGCCGCGCCCGGCTCCGCCCAGGGCCTGTACCTGATCGTCTCCGACATCGAGGCCGCCCGCGACGAGCTGCTCGGTCGCGGCGTCGAGGTCAGCGAGGTGTTCCACGACGCCGGCGGCGTGTACGCCGGCACGGACGAGCCCTATCTGTTTGGGCGGCTCCGGGTTGGCGGTCCGGATCCCGAGCATCGCAGCTACCGCTCGTTCGCCTCGTTCAGCGATCCGGACGGCAACGGCTGGCTGTTCCAGGAGGTCACCGCGCGATTGCCCGGACGCGTGGACGCGGACGACACGACGTTCACCTCGTCGACCGAGCTCGCGAGCGCGCTCCGGCGTGCGGCGGCCGCGCACGGCGAGCACGAGAAGCGGACCGGCCAGCGATGATGCGGACTGGCCGGACTGGTACGCCGAGTACATCGTCCGCGAGCAGGCCGGCGAGCCGCTGCCGTCATGAGCAGCGACTACGACGTCATCGTCATCGGCGGCGGCTCGCCGGGCGAGCACTGCGCCGGTGCGCTCGGCCGAGGGCGGTCTACGCGTCGCACTCGTCGAGCGCGAGATTGGTCGGCGGCGAGTGCTCCTACTGGGCGTGCATCCCGTCCAAGACACTGCTGCGCCCGGGCGAGGCCGTGCACGGCGCGAACGACGCGGCGGCGACCGCGCGGGTCGACGTCGAGGCGGCCCTTGCCTGGCGCGACTTCATGGTTTCGAACTACTCCGACGCCGGCCAGCAGCGCTGGCTCGCCGAGCATGGCATCGACCTGCTGCGCGGCCGCGGGCCGTCTGGCCGGGACGGGCGTGGTCGATGTCGACGGCGTTCGCTACACGGCCGAACACGTGGTCGTGGCGACAGGCTCCGACCCGATCATCCCGCCCGTGCCGGGCCTGCGCGGCCTCGAGGGCATCTGGACGAACCGTGAGGTGACCGGCATGAAGGCCGTCCCCGCCGGCTGCTCGTGCTCGGCGGCGGGCCGGTCGGCGTCGAGATGGCGCAGGCCGTTCGTCGGCTTGGCGGCGAGGTGGTTCTCGTCGAGGGCGCTGCGCACGTGCTGCCCCGCGAGCCCCGGCCGCTGGGCGAGGCGCTCGCCGACGCCTTGCGCCAGCGACGGCATCGAGCTCGCGCTCGGCGTGCACGCGACCGCCGCGCGGCGCGAGGGCGAGCAGTACTTGCCTGACCTCGACGACGGCCGCGAGCTGCAGCGGCGACCGGCTGCTCGTCGCCACCGGGCCGGCGTCCGCGCGTCGATGGGCTCGGCCTCGAGACCGTCGGCGTCGAAGCCAACGCCCGCGGCATCCAGGTCGACGCGCGCCTGCGCGCGGGCGAGCGCCTGTGGGCGATCGGCGATGTCAACGGCATCTGGCCGCTGACCCACGTCGGCAAGTATCAGGCCGGGTCGTCGCGGCGAACATTCTCGGCGAGCCGCGCGAGGCCAACTACGAAGCCGTGCCGCGGGTGGTCTTCACCGATCCGCAGGCGGCGTCGGTCGGCGCGGCCGAGGCCACCTTCAGCGCGACCGCCCGCGTATCAGAGGTGGCGAAGACCGCCACCTACACGCGCGCGTACGACGAGTCGAACGGATTCATGACCCTGCTCAGCGACGGCGAGCGGCTGACCGGCGCCTACGCGCTCGGCCCGAGGCCGGCGAGTGGCTGCAGCAGGCAACGCTTGCGATCCGCGCCCGCGTGCCGCTCGACGTGCTGCGCGACACCATCCAGCCGTTCCCCACGTTCTCGGAGATCTATGTCGCGGCGCTGACAGCCCCTGCGGGTGACGCCCAGATCGCAGCGCGCAAGCCGTCTGGGCCGGGACGCTGACCCGATAGCCCGCTCTCGGCGCGACACCGTTCGCGATCGGATCGGGCAGACTGATCCCGCTCAGTGCTCCCGGAACGTGAGCGCGACAGGCTGTCGAGCAGAGGCCGCAGGATATAGTTGAAGAACGTGCGTTCGCCGGTGCGGATGTAGACGTCGGCAGGCATCCCCGGCGTCGGCCGGAAGCCATCGATCTTGGCGCGCAGGTCCCGCTGGTCGAGCGACACCCGCGCGACGTACGAGTGCCGTCGGGCTGGCGGCCGGATCGCTGCTGCGACTCGTCCAGCTCCGGCACCGTATCGAGGCTCGATGCGTGTAGATCACGCTTGCCTCGATCATCGGCGTAATGCGCTGGTTCAGCGCCGTGAGACGGATCAATCGCGCTTTGGCCGACCTGGACTACAAGAGATGGTCGCTCGCTGACGCGTGCCTCGATGATCAGCCTCGTCGTTGACGGTGGCAGCAGCTTCGAGCATCGGTAGCAGTCCCGAAGCGACACGATCGGCACCTGGCGCGTGGTGGTTGAGCCGGACGACGATGCCTCGTACTGGTGCGCGAACCTCGGACACGCCCATCACATCACGGGCCGCGCGAATCTGCTCGTGCACATCGCGGTCGAGTTTCGCTCTCTGTCGCGCGCAGCTCCTCGGCCACTTTCTGGGCCGTCGCAGAACGCAACTGTGCGATCTGTCTGCTCGGCACGCGCGATGCGCTCCTTGGAGTCGGCGAGACGTCCGAACAGATCGCCCAGCTCGCGCCCGACAATCCGGCCTCTGCGCGCTGGATGGCCGACACGTCGGTCTTTCGCGCGAGCTGCCGTCGAGCAACACGCGCTTGTCCTTCAGCCTTCCGCTGGAGGACGCCAGCCTTTGCTGCATGGTCGTCGCTTCGCGCCTGGTACCCGACGATCCGCCCTCGATGCCGGCGATCTCCTTGCGCAGGACCTGCTCCTCATCTGCCTGGCGGGCCTGTCGCACCTGCAGCTCGGATCTTCTGGCGCTGGAACACCGCCCGATCTCCGGGTCGGGTTGCGCTCCCTGCAGTGTCTTAGGCAGACTAAAGGTGTCACGCGACAGCATCTCGGCTTCGAGTCGCGCTTGCATGATTTCCGCGCGTACCTGCGCAGGACGAGGCGGCGCAATTCTGGTGCGCGCCACCCGTCCGTCCAGCCGCAGCAGCGGCTGGCCGGCATCGACCATCTGGCCGTCGCGCACCAGACACCTCGCCGACGATGCCGCCTTCCAGGTGCTGCACGAGCTTGTTCTGTCCCGTCGCCACGAAGGTGCCGGATGCGACGACGGCGCCGTCGAGGGAGCGGTGCTGGCCCACAAGCCAAAGCCGAGCCCCCCAGACCACGAGCGACGGCCATGCCCATTGCCGTCGGCCAGCGCAGCCTTTGCGGCACGGCGCCATGCCATTGGTCGATGGCGGGATTGCCCGGCAGCATCAGTGACCTCTCTCGCTCGCGCGCCGAGCCGTTTTTCTGGTCGGGCGGCTGCGGCCCCCAGCTTTCCGCGCCTTCTTGGGCGGATTGCTGTCCGGCTCGGCGGGTGCCGCGCGGTGCCCTCGCGGCGCAGAACCTGGTCGGGTGTTCCCAGCGCAGCGGCACGGCCGGCCTTCAGCACCAGCACCTTGTCGACACTGGTCAGCGGGGTTGGTCGCTGCGTCACCACAACCACCGTAACGCGCCGCTCCTTGGCACGCCTCAAGGTGTCGGTGAGCGCCTGCTCGCCGGCGGCATCGAGGTTGGAGTTGGGCTCATCCAGCACGACAAGCACGGGATCGCCGAAGAAGGCCCGTGGCCAGGGCGATGCGCTGTTTCTGCGCCTCCTGACAGCGGCGCGCCTGTGCCGCTCGAGCACCGTCTCGTAGCCACTGCGGCAAGTGACGAGATCAGTGTCGTGCACGCCTGTCAGCACCGGCGGCCTTGTGCACCTTTGTCGTCGGCAGGTCGTCGCGCATGCGGCAGACGTTCTGGCGGATGGTGCCGGGGAAACAGCTCGACCTCCTGCGGCAGGTAGCCCGTGTATTCACCGAACTGCCGGCGATCCCAGTTGCGCAGCTCGGTGCCATCGAGACGCACCTTGCCGGCGGTGGGCAGTCAAGGCACCCGACCAGGAGGCGCGCGAGCGTCGACTTGCCGGAGCCGGACGGACCGACCACGGCCAGCGACTCTCCCGGCTGCCAGCTCCAGGCTCACGCCGTTGAGGACCGGCTCCTTCGCTGCCTTGCGGCAGATAGGGCAAGCGATCGACGGCTAAACGCCCATCCGGCACGCGGCAATTGCAGCCGCGGTTGTCTCCCGCTGCAGGGCCTCGACCGTGGCTGATCGACTGCGCGTAGGACAGCGCGTGTCTGCATCGATGCTGCGCCAGCCTTCGATCATGCCTTCCAGCGGCTGCAGGGCGCGCGCCCGCGATGATCGAAGCGGCGATCATCATGCCGCCGTCAGCCTGCCGTCCAGGGCCAGGTAGGCGTCCCGTGCCCGACGACTGACGATCTGGGTGATCAGGCGAAAGTATTTCGACAGCGCCGCTGATCCAGAAGTTGCGGTCGAGCGCTGCCGATCTGGCGGATCAGGGACATGGTCCTGCTCCCGGCCCCAATGCAGGATGCTCTCGTTCAGCATCCCCATGGCGTTGATGACCTGCGAGTTGCGCGCCAGGGCCTCGGCATGGCTGATCTGCCTTGACGGCATGTGCGCCGGCAAGGGCTGGCTCGGATGCGACGTGGCATGCTGGTTGAGCCGGGCGATGCGCCAGGTCAACGCCGGACGCGCGATGACGATAAGAAGCCCAGCGTCGGGCTGGATGAGGAAGACGACCGCGAAGTAAACTGGCGCAGTGGCGCGTCGAACAGCAGCAGAGCATGGCCGGGCTGGAGATGAAGTTGCTGCACCTGATGCAGGCTGCGCAGCGTCTGGACATTGCCGCTGCCGTCGCCGGAGCCGATGATCACACTTGCGAGCAGCGGACCGCCGAGGCGGGTGTCCAGGCGTGTGGCCAAGCGAGCCCAGGACCTGGCGACGCAAAGATATCCAGCAGCGACAGGACCGTGAGAAAGGCCAGCGCCAGAGAGAGACAGCATCACCAGCGTGTCGAAGCTGCGGCTGGTCAGCACGCGATCGGAGATCTGGAACAAGTAGATGGGCAGCGTCAACATCAGCACGTTGATCGCGAACAGCGAGGTGTGAACACCGGCGCACCGTCGCTGAAGTGGCGACGGCGCATCGCGTCGCCATCCCCGGGGCAGCGGCTCCTCGTGGCGCGGCTGGATCGGCGCGCTCGCGCCTGGCCCGGCCTCAAGTCAACGACTGCAAGCAACCGGGCGGCGACTTCGCGCGCGGCGTGCGCTGGCGCTGCGGTCGGGCAGAGATCGCCGACCGCAGGAATGGCCCAGGCCGCGAAGCCGCAGAGCCGAGTTCTGCGCACCGTCTCCCCAGAACAGCCGGGAGACGTGCCAGCCGGAAGGTCCTCCGCATGCCGATGCCCGCTCTTGCGTCCACTAGCGTCACGATAATCCCGCGGCCCTCGCGGCGGCAGCTCATCGACCGCCGATGGCAGGCCGATGTGCGATAGCGCCTGCATCGTGGCCGCGAACCACGAGTGATCTGGCCGAGCGCGCCGGGATCAGGCCACCGGCCCAGACTCGCCGACATCGAAGCCAACGCCCACTGCGTCGAGGCCCATCGTCACCGCCGGGGCCGTGTCTGCCGGCCTGCGGCGGCCGAGGTGATAGCCGGTGCATGTTGCCGCCGGATGAACAGCTCGGAGCCGCTCGTCGTGGCTACCTGCGCCGCCGAGAAGTGTTGATCAAGTAGCCGGATGAGGCGAGCGGGCCTCCCAGCAGTCCCCCGGCCAGCGAATTGACCACCGAGGACAAAACTGTCGTCAGGTCCGAAACCACCGGCACCACGGTCTCGCCGACGATATGGTTTCAAGGCGAGAAGAACAGGGCTGCCAAGGATGCCTTGCAACGTCCTCGCCGCCGGAAGGAAGGCAAAGACCGACATTCAACCCCAGCTCCTCACCGGGGCTCTGAGATGCAGGCCGACGTCCACCAGCGGATTGCCGACCTCCGGTGTGAATACCTGCCCCGGTTTCCGCCCACCCGGCCTGAGGTGCCGTGAAGCCCTCGTGCGTCTCGCCTCCGCCGCCACCTCCATATGCCGACGGGACATCGAACCGACTCCGGGCCAGGCTGAAATCATCGGGCTGGCCCGTGCCGACCTCGGGATCTGCGGCAAATGGCCGGCAACCGGAAATTTGCCGACCGCGTCTGGCGGCAGGGCGATCGGCCACTCGTTGTGGTGGACGCCGCATCGCTCGGCTGGGTCCTGGGCCGGGCCATCTCGCTGATGATGCGCCCGAAGACGCAGGATCCAGAGCATCGGTAGCCTTCAGGCCTGCCGCCTCGGCTTGGATGCCCTTGAAAGCCTGGCCGGAAAGAAGGCCCACGTCAGGAACCTCACCATGCCCCGGCGACGGTCGGGGTCGCCAAAGGCGTCCGCAGGTTTTGCCGGCTTGGCGCCCGCGTCAGCCAGTGCGGCTGCAATTGCTTGTCCACCATCGTCCTCCATTCGCCGGGTCCTAGGGCCAGCCCCGGCCAGAAACTCGGGCCGGGGCTGGAGGAGCGCTTCAGTTAGACGTGGTCGCTACAGGCCGTGTCGTTGCCCGAGAAATCCAGCGCCACAGGCATCGGCGGCAGACCGATGTCGGGTGAGTTGACGCTGGCGTGCACATCGGCGTACAGCCTGCATCTGTCGACGCACTCCGCGGGAGCCATTTTTGTGCTCGGTGCATCCACACCGATCTGCCGGAAAATGGCGAGCCGGAGTCGAGCAGCTTCGGCCCGCAACATGACCGACGTTGACGGCGGCGTTGATCAGCGCGCCAGATCCAGGCCCGTGTGGGCATCCACGCCGACGCCATTGCCCAGGGCCAGGTGACCGTCCACCTCGACCCACGGCCCCGATGTCGGCCTGACTCCAGTCACGGCTGCGGTGCCAAGAGCAGCGTGAGTAGCCACGCTGTTGCCGCCCGCATGCACTGCTGACGTCGGCATTGATGCCGGCGAGGTCGTCGACATTGGCGGTCAGAACATTCCCACCGCCGCCACCGATTTGGGCATCCGCATGGACGCCATCGCCGACCATCGCGTGTACGTCGGCCAGTGGATCGCTGCTGGTTTGAAGGGTTTGCGCTACGAAACATCGTCGTTACTCCTTTTGCCGACAGCTCTCCATCTGCCGGGTGCTGGGGTGCCGATCCTCGCCGGTACAAAATTCCCTCTGAGCACGCACGTTCCCGGCGAATGTTCGTCATCGTTTCCAACTCGCAACATTGATCGGTCCAATTTGACCTAACCGGGCGCCAGATCGTTTGCGACCCTGGAGCGCTTGCAGCGCGCGCCGCCCGGCTGGGCTGGGCCAGTTTTTCTTCAATTGCCGGACTTCCTGTTGAGAAAACCCACACGCGGCGCCGGCTAGCTTTTTCCGCGCTCACGGGAGAGTGGGAGTTACGATGTTCGAATGTCTCGCTGCCGCAGCTCGTGAGCAGCCCGCAGGGCATCAAGGAGCGTGCCGGGGAGGCGTTGCTCTTCTCCTCAAGGTCGCCAAGTCGACCTATCCCATTTCATCGATTTCCTACGTCGGGCTCAACATTCCGCTGCGCTCCCCCACGAGGGTCTGCTTCGTTGCAGATGCACGCTGGCAGACCATTGGGCGAAGCATTGCGTGGGAGCACGCAGCGCCTCAACGTTGATCGTATCGGCGGGCTCGGTCCCGCTGATGCAGGGAAAACTGGATTGGGCCGCCCTTCGGGCGCCACGACGCTGGAAGCCTTTGAAGAAACTCGGCGGAGCCACGGTCGACGGCTGGCAGGCGCTCTCGTTCCCCGCTGCGCACGCTCGATGGCGAGTATCCGCCCTGTTGTGCATCGGCGAGCGTGATGCCCGCGGATGACTGGGCTCGGCAGATGCCCATGCTCCAGCGCGGGATTTCCAGATCCTGGGCAACTATTTCCGCCAGCACATCATGCGCAATCTTCGGCGGCCATGATGCGTCAACGAAATGCTAGTCCACCACTTTTAGGCTCGACTGCCTGAAATATGGATGGCCCGGCGAAGGCTGCCCTGGGAGGCAAGCGTTATTCTCGGCATCAGCGAGCAGGCAAGTCCGCTTCCATCTGAACGCGGCGCGCGAGAGCTCGGTGCCTGACGACGACACAGGCGGTTGCAAGGCCGTGTCGCAACGGCTCCATCTCACCATGGCGTGGTGGCCAGCCGACGCGGTCGCTGGTGCGCGAACACGCCTCTAAGTATCGAGTTTGGAGTGAGGTCACCTTCTGGATGGAGGAGTTCTTTCCATCCGGGACGATCGCCCGCGCCTAGCTCGCAGATGCGTCGTGCGCGGCGGCGGGCATGTCCAACGCGGGAACATCAAACAGGTCGAGGCGGATTGGCCCAGCATATCGAGTGTCGCATCGACCTTGCCAGCTCATGGCCATCGAGCGCCAGAGCGTCTGCCCGTCGTAGGCGTGCGCCGCCCGGATTCGAGGCCAGCACACCGGCATCGAGGACGAGATTGTCGCTACCAGGGCGCCGGCATCCCACGTTGGCGGCCGAGCCTGCGCCACCAGCACCGCGCCACGCTTCCGCGTCCACGGACCAGAGCTGGTCTGGGCCCGCATCGTGCGTCGGGTTCGGCCCGATGTCAGATTTGGGATTGCGTGACAAGACGATCACCCTCTCGCATGCGGCTCGCGAGCATAGGCTGATCGCTAACGGCACTGCGCGGAAGATGGACGTTTCCCTTTATCTGGCTTGGCGGCATTGATCGGCGGTTGGTAACGAAGGATTAGTCACGCAGAGACTGCAGCGTCGCGTGGGCCTCTGGCGTTTCCGACAGGTGCGCGGGCGGGTCGACGGACCAAGTCTGTGTGTGCCTGGTCGAGCAGCACCGGGTCATGTGCCCCCTCTGGCCCCGGCAATCCCCTCTCCTCCCAATTGCCGGGGCGCATTTTTCAACATCGATGCGCGTGAGCTGGCGAAGTAGCCTGGCGGTCGCCGACATCTGCGAACCGGTGCGATGACTTCTGGATGTCTGGAGCGCGTGCGGATGATGCTGGCGCAATGACCTGTCGCTTCCGGACAGTGCCGCAACGATCTGTCCATCGCTAGCATTGTCAGACATCAGCGCAGCTTCAACCTTGCAGCCAGCGCGAAAGCCACCGATGCAACCCAACTCCTGAAGGGAGGCCAAGATGACCTGAAACGGCTTCACGAGTCATCGCCAGGCGCAGACACTCCAGTCGATTCCTCGACCGAAAGCGCACCCGTAACTCGGTCGTTTGGTGCAACCACATTTAGCGATGACATCAGCCCGCCCAGCGCCGGCAATTTCGTAAGCGATACCGGTGGCACAGCGGGCTTCGTGCTCACCCTCAACAGTGTCGACCTCAATCTTGACGATGTGCTGGCGAGAGCCATTCTGGAGTCGGCACTGTATCCTCGACAGACCACCAGCCCTGTGGTGGACACCAACCCACAGCGTCTCCAACGCTCACGTGAATCTGGATGTCAGTCCAGACGCAACCAACCTAGCGATTGCTCCCCAGAGCCTGTGCCACCACTGTACTCCTATCTATATCCAGTCTGCTCGGTGGAAGCGGATACACGGGCGACCACGATGACGGGGCCTGCAGTACGGCTGGCAGCACCTCCGCGTGTGGCTGCACGACGGATGGTGGAGGCGCCCAAGATGCGGAATTGTTGGTCAAGCCGATCTCCCAGCATCAACGCCAACCTTGATGTTGGGCACGGCACGGGCGGCGATGCGCGCTTTCGCTGCTCTGAACGGTGCAGGGCTGGTCGGTGATGCCAGTGCGTCCGATGGACTGCTGAGCGGCGCCATTCTCACCAGTAGCAGCAACGCCGAGAGCGACGCAGGGATCGGTCGATGCAGGTTCGCTGCCAGGGATCGAAGGCGCTCTCGGCGGCCATAATCGCCTCACGGCCGATCTGTTGCACCTGTCCGACTGCGGCTGCAGTAGCCACCTGACATCGAAACAGGCAGGAACGGACCGCATTGGTGAATCGGTTCTGTGCGCGCTCGATAGCCACCGCCGTTCGCCCACACTCGCCTGGCAGCGCGTGAGGACAGCTTGATGGCGACCCCGACAACAGTTGCGGCGACTGGCGACCAGGACATCGACGGCCTGCTTTATGGCCGCAAGTGGGTGGCACGGTCACCTACAGCTTTCCGACTCCACCTCTCCGACTACGTCGCGTCGCCGTCCGTGTCGGTGAGCCATCGTCAGG
>ERZ1370068.10347-contig-9055_pt1 | contig 21692 bp, 33 predicted proteins | sample MGYA00561227_ERZ1370068 | MGnify/ENA primary metagenome ERZ1370068 (study PRJEB38410, sample SAMEA6850437) | metagenome | study: Metagenomic assessment of the ecological functions of the soil: analysis of the soil microbiota associated with the... | reverse complement strand
GTGATGTACTTCGTTCAGTTACGTATTGCTACCATTCCGTGAGTTCCACCGGAGAACCGGCCGTCAGTTATCAGGCCCGGACGAAGTCGCCCAGCCCCGCGCCAATGATTGCGGACGTTGCGGGCGCCAGCATCTTCCTGCGGCCCGTCCGCTCTGGGCCCTTCATACAGCGGATCACAACTGGTACGTCGCCAGCCTTGATCTGGCCCGAACAATGTTGCTGCCAGGCATAAGCTCTTCGGACTCGAAACGTTCCTCGCGGGTCCAGGCGGATCCGCTCGGTTCACTTTACCCCCGAACACCTTCGCGACTGCGCTCCCCGGTCCGCGAGGATTACCTCGCAGGATGGCCAGCTGGCCTTCTCGGCGGATATAACGCGCTTGGTCCCACTGTTCTGATCACCTGCTGATCTTGTCGGCGGCTCATCGGGTGACATTGGCCAACACTCTCGCGATCGTTTCACCGGTGACGGTCAAGCGCGTCGCCATGCAAGTAGTCCACTGATTGAAGCAGCAATCTTCACAACTTGCGGGATCCCACCGACTTTGTGTGCAGGTCCGTTGCAACATGCTTGCCTCGACGGTTTGAAAGGATCGCAGAACAGCGGAATCCGCTTCACGAATCCTTTCCGAAGTCGTCAATGTGAGTTCGACTTCGGCGGCGCATGAGCGATAGCGAGCAGAGTGGAGCACCGCATTAGTCGATCCGCCCACTGCCATCACAACTGAGATCGCGTTTTCAAATGCGGCCTTCGTCAACAGTTGTCTTGGCAGTAAGGTTCTTCCACCGGCGCTCTCGCGAGCACTCTTGCTGATTCGGCCGCGCTCTCCGCCTTCTCCGCGTCTTCTGCCGCCATCGTGGATGAGTAAAGCAGGCTTAACGCCCATCGCTTCAATCGCCGACGACATAGTGTTGGCCGTGCACATCACCGCCACACGAGCCTGCACCTGGACACGCTCGCCGCTCGACTTCTAACTAAGTACTTTCAGGATCTTGCCGGCACAGAATTGCTCAACAGCACGAATGCACTAACGACCGTTCAAGTCTTCCCCCGTTAAAGCTTCCGGCCTTGATGGTTCCGCCGTAGACGAAAACTGAGTGGGATGTTGAGGCGCGCAATGGCGATCATCGCGCCAGGCATGTTCTTATCGCAGCCGCCGATTGCCAACAGGCCATCCATCGGCTGTTGCTTGGCACACTGTTTCAATAGAGTCGGCAATCACTTCCCGCGAGACTTGAGGGAATACTTCATTCCCTCAGTTCCCATCCGAGGATTCCGTCGCTGGCCGTGATTGTGCCGGCACCCGAGTTTGTGGCGCATGGATCAGAAGCCTCTCGCAAAGCTTCGACAGCGCCAGGGCGGAAGTTGAGATCATTTAGACCGGCATTGCATGGCGTGATCGTTAGCTGTAGCCGTTGGCAACGCCGACGAGTTGGTTTTTGAAGTCGTCGTCTCCGAAGCCAAACCACGCACGAGAAGCGTTGCCCGGTTGGGACTTCCGTTCAGCGCTCTCGTGTGATTGTGTGACTACGTGCGTGAGCATCCTTTTCTGCCAAACCGTCCCACCACCTCCCAATTCTTAGCTTTGTCCTACCCCAGGCGACCATTTGACAGCCACGGCATCATCTGGCGCAAGCGGGCGCCAACCTGTTCGATGGGATGTTCGCCAGGCTTCAAGAATCGAGTTGTTTGAATCGTGGTAGAGCCATTCCGACTCTCCTTCATCCAATCGCGCGAAAAGCTCCTGATTGAATTTCAGCCAGAAGGCTCTTCATCCGACGCTTTGTTTCGTCGTTAACTAACGCAACCGGGCCGCGTGTCATGTCGCCGTACTGTGCAGTGTTGGAAATTGAATACCGCATCTCCGAGATTCCCGCCTTCGTATACGAGATCAACGATGAGCTTCATCTCGTGAAGGCACTCAGAAGTAAGCCATCTCAGGTGAGTAGCCCGCCTCGATAAGTTTCAAACCCGGCTTTGATGAGCGACGTAAGGCCACCGCATAAGACTGCTTGCTTCTCCAAACAGAGGTCAGTTCTCCCAGTTTCTTCGCGGAAAGTCGTTTCAATTATTCCAGCGCGACCCCACCAATCGCCGACGCGTAGGCGAGTCCGACTGCTGTCGTGTCGCCTGTTGGATCTTGATTGATGGCGAGGAGGCAGGAACTCCAGCGCCTCGTAAATACTCAGCCCTTACTAGATGGCCTGGCCCTTTCGGCGCCACCATGAAAACGTTTGCGTCCGGAGGCGGCTCGATGGCTTGTAGTGAATAGAAAAGCCGTGCGAGAACGAAAGATATTTGCCAGGCGTAATCGACTCGGCGACTTCATGCGTGTAAATGTCTGGAGCCAGCTTCATCAGGCACCAACATCATCACGATGTCGGCTTCTGCCGCCGCTTCAGCAACGGGCTTAACCTTCAGACCAGCTGTTCAGCTTTTTCCCATGATGCGCTGCCTGGTCGTAAGCCAACGGTGACGTTGCAGCCGGAATCGTTGAGATTGTTTGATTGCGCAAATCCCTGACTTCCGCTGTAGCCGATCACAGCGATCTGTTTCTTTTTAAGAGCTTCAACATCCGCATCTTTGTCGTAGAAAATTTTCATTGTTTGCAGGGTCCCTTTCGATAAATGTGCTCGGTAGTGTTTCACAACTGCGGGGATTAGTTCCGCTTCGTCTTCGCTTGCCGGGTCGGATCGATTGCAGCTGAAAGTCGATTAATGGCTATGTGCCCGGTGCGTGTGATGTCCAGTAATTCCAATTGGACGAAGCAGCCCAATAAACGTATCTACCTTTTCCTTATTGCCGAGGCCTCAACAATAAGTTGCGTATGTGAAATGTCCACCACTTTAGCCCGAAACACGTTGACCAGGCTTAGGACCTCCTGACGCTCGGTGCCAAGCGAAGCCGAGACAGTGATCAGTGCCATCTCGCGTTCAATGTGGGGTCGGTGGTTACGTCCTGCACTTCACGCACCCGGGCAAGGCGTTCGCACTGCTTAACAATCTGCTGGATTGTTCGATCGTCTCCTCGAGTTACAACCGTCACGCGTGACCAGCTAGGATCGAGCGTCTCGCCAACTGAGATTGTTTCGATATTGAAACCACGAGCACTGAACAATCCGACGATCCGTGAAAGCTCACCAGGTTGGTCGGCGACGATGATGGAAAGTGTGTGACGCATGGGGAATTGAAGATTTTCGATTGCCAATATCCCGATTTTCTTAGTAGGTCGAACGATTAACTTAATAGGGGTTAAAGATCAACAATGCGGCGCTTGCGTCTTTCCAAAGCCAATTGGCAATCGGAAATCAACAATGTCTACGCCCCATCGTTTTGCACAATCATGTCACTCGCATTTGCACCGGCCGGTACGATTGGGAACACGTTCTCTTCTTTTGACACGACGATGTCGATGACCGCAACACCTTTGTGATTCAACGCGGCAGACAGAACATCGTGAAGTTCGTCTGGCTTTGTGGCACGGAAGCCGGCTGCTCCATAAGCTTCTGCAAGTTTCACGAAATCTGGTGCGACCGGAAATATCTACCCCGGAATAGGTCCGGTCGTAGGAACATCTCCTGCCACTGGCGAACCATACCGAGATAACCGTTGTTCATGATCAGGATCTTGACGGGTAGATTGTATTGAACGGCCGTCGCCAATTCCTGGTTTGTCATCTGAAAGCCGCCATCACCTACAACCGCAACGACGCGAGTCGATCCGGGCAGGCGAGTTGTGCACCCACTGCCGCGGGCAACCCAAATCCCATCGTGCCCAGACCCCCACTAGTGATTAGCTGGCGGGTCTTTGTGAACGGATAGAATTGCGCCACCCACATTTGGTGCTGACCTACGTCGGTTGTGATTATTGCTTCCACCCTTCGTGAGTTGATGAAGCTCTCTGATAACAGACTGTGGCTTGATATGACTTTGTGACCCTGAAAAGCGCAGTGGCTGTGAGATCTGCCAGGCTCTGATTTTGTCCCACCAGGCTTCGCGCGCAGCAACGCTCTTCTTCAATTCCGCAGCTTTGATTTGTTTCGTGTACGAAAGAAATTGCTCGAGCACCTCCGCGCGTCAGCGGCAATGCTTAAGGTTGGCGCAACATTCTTCCCAATGTTAGCCGGATCGATATCGACATGAATGATGCTCGCATGTGGTGCGAAGGTAGCTAACTTTCCGGTTACTCGATCATCGAAGCGCACACCGACCGCGATTAGGAGATCACTCTCCGACACGCGCCATATTCGCCGCGTATGTGCCGTGCATCCCCAACATTCCAAGCGAGAGCTGGATGTCCCGACTGGAAGCCGCCCAACCCCATCAACGTCGGAGCTACCGGAAGTTGAAAGGCCTCCGCAAATGCTCGCAATGATTCGTCGGCCCCAGAATTGATAATTCCACCGCCGACGTAGAGCAACCGGTCGTTTAGCATTGAGAATCGTTGTTACGGCCTTGGTGACATCAGCCTGTGGTGCCTTTTTCCTCGAAGTAGAGAAGGGAAAGCCCACATGATCGAGTCGCGAGTGAAGAAGTTCTCGCAGCAGTTACGTCTTTCGGGATATCAATCACGACCGGTCCCGGTCGACCTGTCCTCGCCAGATGAAAAGCTTCGCGAACGACTGCGGCAAGATCGCGGGGGTCACGGACAAGATAGTTGTGTTTGACGCAGGGCCTCGTTATTCCAACAGTGTCGACTTCTTGAAAAGCGTCGGTTCCAATCAAGTGCTTCAGGTACTTGCCCGGTGATCACCACAATGGGAGTCGAATCCATGTAAGCGTTGGCGATTCCTGTAACTGCATTAGTTGCCCCAGGCCCTGATGTCACAAGCACGCAGCCAACTTTGCCCGTTGACCTCGCATAACCTTCCGCCATGTGTACAGCGCCTTGTTCGTGTCGAACCAGGTAATGCGTGACTCTTTCTCGTGCGCGCCACAACTCATCATAGATATGAAGAACAGCGCCGCCTGGATATCCAAGAGATCGTATCCACGCCCTCGTAACAAAGTGCATCGATAAGGATTTCCGCGCCTGTCGGGAATACCAACGGCTCAGAGACGTCCGCATTCGACTGAGTTTTGGCGATCAGTTGTTCAGCAATCGCTGATTGTTTTGCTAGCTGAATCAATCGGGCCATCAACTGTGACAGTTGATGGCCCGCGTTGTTGAACCCCCTCGTAAACCGCACAGGCTATGGCTGACAAATGCAATCACGCAGCGTCGGAACGGTGGCCGGACTCGCGCGAATTGCGTCCACTTCTATCCTGCTGCATCTAAGGCTGTAAAATTTATTCTTTTAAGATAATAATAAATCTGGCTCATCTAATCGGATTATGATAAAAATGTAGGCTATGGAGATGGCCCAGCTCGAATATTTTTCAAAAGTGGTACAGGAACGGAGCTTTTCCCAAGGCTGCTGACAGGGTCTTTCGGACCCAACCCGCTGTTAGTATCGCGATACGACGATTGGAAGAAGAGATTGGCTTACCGCTACTCGACCGAACCCAGAAGACTCCAGTGCTAACAGACGCTGGTCAGGTACGTTTACGACTATGCGCAACGAATACTGGCGCTCCGTGATCAGGTTGGGCAATCAATTGCCGAGCTACAGAGTCTGGAAGCGAGGGCGGGTTCGTGTCGGCGCAAACGAGAGCACCTCGCTGTATTTGTTGCCCGACTTGATTCTGGCCTTTAGGGAGCAGCACCCTGACGTGAAGGTGGAAATCTATCGACACGTCTCGAGCCGACTACCTCGTGAGGTTCTCGATCGGAATGTCGACTTTGCGTTAATGGCGTCGGAGCTCTGCTGACCGCGACCTCGAGGCGTTTCCGGTGTTGAAGGATGAACTGGTGCTGATCATGAGTCCGAAGCACCCGTTAGCCGGTCGGCCGTCAGTGAAAGTCAAAGATCTCGGCAAAGAGTCTTTTGTTGCTCACAACGTGAAGTCCGGATCTCGCTTGAAAGTTGGTAGAAGCATTTGCGAGACAACATACGCCGCTCAACATCACGATTGAGCTGGCCACGATTGAGACGATCAAACGCTTCGTTCAAAAGCGTGTTGGGTTGGCTTTCGTGCCTCGCATGTGCGTAAGAGAAGAACTGGAACGCGGGGTTTTGGCCAGCGTCCCAGTCCGAGGTCTGACACACAACAGGATCTTGTGGGCGGCTCATCGTCGCGGGACGAGCTTTTTCTCCGGCAGCCGCAGCTTTCTTGAAGGTTCTCAAACAACACACCAGCGCGAATTGATTGATCATCTTCAAGTGTAGCTAGTCCTCTACGCCGCTCTCTTCGTCCTTCCCACAACGGTTAACAGGTAGTGCTCAATTGCTACTTCCAGCGCTCCACCAAGATCCGCACCGTGCATGTCTCCGGGTTCGAGTGACCATCGCGACAGTCGACCTGCCATTGACATTGCAATCGCAGCCCTAGCTGACGTTTCAATAAACTTCCACGCGTGTACCAACTCGCCACTCAGAACAACGTTTGACACGCCGAGTCCGCAGATAACATTTCCGATACCGATACCAAGGTGAGTGCCGACTCGCTCGAGCGTCACCTGAGCGCGTCGCTCGCCGGCCATTGCCCGCCCAACCAAATCAGTAAACCTCAAGGTGCCGCGCATCTTGGCGCGTTGACTATCACCCGTATAAAGGTCCAGAGCGCTTGCTGCGCTGGCATACTTTCCCAGCATCCGAAGTTGCCGCACGCGCACGCCTTGCCACCAGCAACGATCGTCATATGACCGAATTCTCCAGCAATGTCGGCGCCGCTGGTACCTCCTGAAGGCTTCCACCTCCTAAAACTAAACCGACACCAATGCCCGTTCCTGCTCGAAGCAACCACGAAGTCGCCGGCAGTCTTAGTAGCACTCTGACGTCGTCGTCGTTGTGACTCGTAGATAGCCGCGGCGGTTGCGTTGTTCTCGACCAGGACTGGGACATGTAGCTTCAGCATCTTTGCCAGGGGAATGTCGCGCCAGCCGAGGTGAGGCGCATACAACAGGTCTGCTGCGCTCAGCGTCTGTTGGCCCGACGACACTCATGCCAACCACGGCCAAGGGGCGGTCGCTCATTCTCTGTGACATGCGCTCAATTGCTGCGCGAATCTCATTAGCTGCTACCTGGGGATCGGTCGCGGTAGGAAATCGTTCCTCAATCAAAATCTTTCCATCGACGGCTGCTGCCCCCATGTGAATCTGACTGACGCCCACGTTGACGCCGACGAGGAAAATCCTTATCGCTACGCAGCGATAAACCAATCGGAGGTCTGCCAACACCACGACTGGCGGATCGTTCTGGAGCTCCTTCGCGAAGAACACCGGAATCGATAAGCGGTCTAACTCAGCACTGTAATCCTTCGTCGATGCACGCCGAGTCTCCGGGCAACAGCGACTCTCGGGATAGGCTGAGCCGCGCGTACGATGCGAAGTAGCTCATGCGTTGTTTGTGGCATGGGTGCTTCAATCGCAGTCTTGATCGACTCTTTGCCGTCGCTGCCGTCCGTACGAAAAGTCGATACGGCCGATAACGAAGAAACTTCTTTTAGCTTGGACACCTTTGAATTCTCCTTGGTCGATTAGGTCTTAAAAGTTTAACTATCAAATTCATAGGCAAATGAACGGCCACAGACCTGTTCGATAAGATTGCCTGTAAACGAATGGTAGTGAGTGAGTCTTACCTTGGTGTTACGCGACAACATTGTGGCCGCGTTCAGCCAAAGACAACATTGCTGTAGATGATTATCAACAGTTCGGTCGCTTGTTTTGCAGAAGAAGGAAGTAGCAGTGAATTGGGTTAGGTTCGAAAACGATCGCAAGGTATTCCATATTTTTTACTTTGTACCCGATGATTCTTTCTGTGCTGTCTAAAAGCTTTGCTGCCTTCGCGCGATTCCCACGAGCTGTTTTCAACGCATCCTGGATCAAATCCCGTTCATAAGCTTCCATCGCCGAAGCAAGTGATAGACGTGTGACGGTGTCTGAGCCTTCGGCTGTTTGTAGGCTCGGAGGCAGATGGTGACCGTGGATCACGTTTGAGTCACAAACAAGGACGGCTCTTTCGATCACGTTCTCCAACTCTCTAACGTTCCCGGGCCAGTGATAACTGGTGATCATGTCAATAGCCGGCGTAGAGATTCGTTTGATGTGTTTGCTGTGCTCGCGCTCAAATTTCTCGACAAAGTGTTCCGCCAGTAAAAGGATGTCTGGCTTACGTTCCCGTAGTGGGGGCATGAATATTGTGAACACGTTTAGCCGATAATAGAGATCTTCGCGGAATTCATTCTTACCGATTGCCTCTTCGAGATCCTTGTTCGTAGCCACAATCAGGCGCACATTCACCTTAATTGTCTCAGTGCCTCCAAGGCGTTCAAATTCTCGTTCCTGCAGAACGCGAAGAAGTTTTACCTGGGTTGAAAGATCGAGATCACCAATCTCGTCGAGGAATAACGTACCGCCATCTGCGAGCTCAAATCGGCCTTTCTTTCGACCCTGCGCGCTCGTGAACGCGCCTTTCTCATAGCCAAACAATTCCGATTCGATCAAAGTTTCTGGAAGAGCAGCACAGCTAATCTTCACAAAGGGGCTTACCCGCGCGCAGGGAATTGTAGTGAAGCGCGTGGGCAATCATTTCCTTGCCGGTCCCAGATTCTCCCTCGCAGGAGGCACAGTGGTGTTTGTGCGCGCTACCTGGGTTACCTGTTCATAAACTTGCCGCATCGGATTTGAGTTACCGATGATCCGACTGAAGTCGTAACGTTCGCGGAGTTCCTGTTTGAGGTGAATGTTTTCATCTACAAGCCGTTTCTTATCGGCTTCGAATCTTTGTTCAACCTTGAGCGCCTGCGCAATCATTGACGCAATCACGCTCAGAAACTTCGTTGTCCGATCGTAATCACGCGACTCTTTGTAGGGCCTGTCAGCACCAATCACTCCAATGGCTTTGTTGTCGATGAGGATTGGGACGCAAATAAAACTCATCTCTCGTCGACTGCTGCCTTCTTCAATCGCCCTCAAGCGATTGAGCAGCAGCGGTTCCTGGCTCGTTTGGGGAACTATTACAGGCTTACCGCTCTGGACGACCCGACCGATTACCCCTTCACCGATGCGGTAGGTGACGCGTCGCGCCTGATCGATATTCAACCCAGATGTTGCCTCAATTCGGATCTTGTCGCTTTCTCGGTCAAGCAACATCACAAAACTACGCACCATCCCGTGGTGACGGCTGAGTGTTTCTAAGGCGCGCTCCAACGCGGTCTTCAGACTGCTTAGTAGTCAGCCAGTATCCGACCGACCTCAACTAGCGTTCCGAGTTTGCGAATCTCCTCGCTTCTCGCGCGAAACGAGCTCAGGAGTTTTGCTTACATTCTTTTCTGCTGCAACCATTTGGATCGAACTAGCTAAGACTCCCTTGACCTCATCTATTCAAGCATCTTAGAAGCCCAGAAAATGCCGCGTCAAAGTGAAAACTTTTATGAAGGTATAAACGAGCAGCCTAATTCTTCACCCGAATCAACCTACAGTTTTGTTACCTACTAGTCTCGAGACCTACGCTTTTGTCGTCTTTTGTGTTTTCCACGCAAAGGCCTGACATCGTCATTGAGCCATTGTAATTTCAAGACGTGTCCGCGATTTCACGGGAAGAGCGCATGGTCGATCCCTCTGTCAACCTTGATTGGTCCTTCAAGCGACGAAATTGTAGGTGGTGGCCGTTCTTCCGACATCAATGTCGTGATCTTGAAGTGGCGTTAGCAACTGGTTCAGTTGGTTATTTCGATAGAACTGCAAAATGGCTGGCTTTCTGAAGGATCAGTCGGCTGGCACGTGGGTCTCAAGTCAATTGGCACGAGGGTTGTTGGTCAGCAAAGCAACCAACCCTTCTCGGCTGCTCAAGACGTTCCCGAGCGTTAAGTTCTAAAACAGCTCACTTGGACGCACGAGAGATCTTTAGGAACCAAGCAAAGGAGAAATAACGAGATGATCACTGAACGTATCGCAGAATTCTTATTTAGAGGACAGCGAATGGAAAGACCGTGGGAAGAGAAGTTGAGCTGGTCACAAAAATCTCGCGGCTTGGTAACCGTATGCGCGACCCGGAGTGGCGTCGCTACGGAAGACTTCTGTTAGCCGGAAAGGTCTTGGGTATCGCGCTCTTGATTGGCTTACTTGTCCTGGCTCCGGAAGTGATTGGTTGGACGAGTTACGCTGCAGATGGCGATATCACCGGCAATGCTGTGGTCAATCCGCTCAATACATTTTGGGTTCTGATGGCAGCCTTCCTGGTTTTCGCAATGCAAGTTGGTTTCACGATGCTCGAAGCGGGATTCTGTCGTTCACGCGAGACGGTGAACGTCTTGATGGAATGCATCGTCGATACTTGTTTATGCGGACTGTTGTTTTATGCCATTGGCTTCGCATTCATGTTCAGTCACGGAAACGGATTCATTGGGTACAACTGGTTCTTCTTGCGTGGCATACCCGCCACGTACGAGTCAACCGGCGTTGCGTTTCTCGCTTTCTGGCTGTTTCAGTTTGCCTTTGCTGATACGTGCTCAACTATCACCTCGGGCGCGATGATCGGTCGCACAAGCTTTGTAGGCGATCTCCTCTATAGCCTCGCGGTATCCGGGTTCATCTATCCCATCATTGGCCACTGGGCATGGGGTCCGGATGGGTTTCTGGCGACCATGGGAACGGTAGGCAAATTCCTGCCATCGCTGGGTGTTGGCTTTCACGACTTCGCAGGTTCCACCGTCGTGCACACGATTGGTGGATTTATTGCCCTGGCTGGGGCGATCGTCCTGGGTCCACGTCTCGGTCGAAAATTTAAACGAGATGGTGGCGGGCCGATGAAGCCTCATGATTTGGTCATCGCGGCTACCGGCGGACTCATCCTCTGGTTTGGCTGGTATGGCTTCAATCCAGGCAGCACTCTATCCGCAATGGATTTCGAAGGAATCGGACGCGTCGCCACAAACACCACGCTGGCAGCTTGCGCGGGGGCTTGATGTCGATGGCGTACGGCTACGTGCTCATCAAGAAATGGGATCTCGGCTACACAGTTAACGGATTTCTTGCTGGGCTGGTGGCTATTACTTGTCCTTGCTACTGGGTCAGTCCGACTGGCTCGATTCTAATTGGTGGGGTAGCGGGCGTGGTCGTTGTGTTGGGTCTGGAGTTTCTAGAGTGGATGCGCATAGACGATCCTATCGGCGCGGTGCCTGTCCACGGGTTCTGCGGAATCTGGGGAACTCTCTCCCTTGGATTGTTTGCGTGCGGTAGTTACGGTGCCACTGGCCCACTTGCAGCCGACAACACAGCTCCACTAACCGGTCTGTTTTATGGAGGTGGCGCTACGGTCCTGATGGCGCAGGCTGTCGGTAGTTTGATTGTGGCAACCGCCACCTTCTCGGTATCTCTGATCGTGATGAAGGGAATTCAGTTGCTCGGCGTCCTGCGTGTTTCGGAGCATGGTGAGGCTATGGGCTTGGATATTTACGAGCACGGAATGCCAGCCTATCCGGAATACGTGATTGCGCCTGAGGCTCTTCCGGTTGCAATCCTGGCCGAACAAACCAAGCTCGTCCCGGAACCGGTGGCAATTGATATGAGCCAAGCGAAAACTGCTTCTGCTTCGTCAGTTACCTAAACGCAATTTCCTCAAACTAATATGGCCCACCTGTCTTGGCTTTCGAGGGCGCGAGACAGGTGAGCCACTGAGATCGTCCCACAGGGGAACGATTACGGAGACAATTTACGTCATGCTCTTTGTTAAATCAATCGTCACAGGAGTGTTTGTTGTCACCTTAATCGCACTCGCAATCCCGAAGAATGCCAGTGCACAATCCACACTGTTCAATATTCCTTCGACTGATGTTGTTGCCAAGAAAAAGGTCTATTTGGAGTTCGACTTCATCAGTCATTTGGAAAGTCATAGTAACGGTGGATTTCAAGCCTACGTACCGAGGGCGGTAGTCGGTGTCGGTGGGAGAACTGAGATTGGCGTGAACGCGGCGTTCCTTGACGCGCTTGCGCCGGATCAGCCGGTCGAGTTGCAGCCAAATCTCAAGCATCAGTTCTACCAGAACGAGGGAAACGGGGTGACAGTTGCAGCCGGCGGAATTCTTTACTTGCCGGTGAGTCACAGAACTGGTACAGACACTTTCGGGTTGATTTACACCGTGGTCAGTAAGCAGGTGAAAGCGACTTACGGACCGAGGGTCACAGGCGGCGCCTATGGTCTTGTCGGTCGAGTAAGCGGCAGCGGAACAAGTGGCGGAGCAATTGTCGGCTACGAACAACCGCTGGCTCCTGGAAAAGTAAGTTTCGTTGCAGACTGGCTGAGCGGGAAAAATCGTTTTGGTTACGTAACACCTGGACTGGCGATCACAGTCTCCAAAACGAGTTTGCTATATGCAGGTTACAGCGTTGGGAACCAGGGACGTAAGAACAACGCGCTATTTCTTTACTACGGAATAACATTCTAAAAGAAAGTGAGGTGAGCTTCGATAAACCCACCTCCAAAACAGGGCCTATATGATCCGCGCTTCGAGCACGATGCTTGTGGTGTTGGTTTTGTTGTAGACGTTAAGGGGCGAAAGTCCTTCGACGTAGTGCAGAAGGCTATCCAAGTTCTTTTGAACCTCGAACATCGCGGAGCCACCGGCAGCGAGGCAAACTCTGGCGACGGCGCTGGAATGCTGCTTCAGGTTCCTCATGATCTCTTAGTCGATTGCTGTGAAGGGAAGGCTTTGTACTCCCAGGAGCTGGTCAGTACGGCGTGGGAATGGTTTTTCTTCCTACCGATTCGGAAGGCCGGCAGCAGTGCGAGCGGATTGTTGAAGGGATCACTACATGAAGAAGGCCAACAGGTGCTTGGGTGGCGCACGGTGCCCACCGACAATTCCTTATTAGGTCGTACTGCCCGACTATCACAACCTGTAATTCGACAATTGTTCATCAGTCGCAGTCGCGACTTTGAAGATGATTCTGCCTTTGAGCGCAAGTTATATGTAATCAGGAGACGAGCTTCACGGGCAGTTCGGTCCTCCGCAATTCCGCAGTGCTCCACGTTCTACATTGCAAGTCTTTCTCACAAGACAATCATCTATAAAGGAATGCTGACCGCCGGTCAGCTGCATACTTTCTATCCTGACCTAACAGAAAAAAGACTAAGTTCCGCGCTCGCGTTAGTGCATTCGCGTTTCAGCACTAACACTTTTCCGAGTTGGGCTCGTGCACATCCATATCGTTATGTCGCACACAACGGTGAGATAAACACCCTGCGCGGCAACATTAACTGGATGCGAGCCAGGGAGACGAAAGTTTGAGTCAAGACTTTTCGGATCCGATCTGCAGAAGCTTCTGCCAGTGATTGATTCCGAAGGCAGCGACTCGGCTATGTTCGACAATGCCCTCGAAATGTTTGTGCTCGCGGGTCGATCATTGCCGCACGCAGTAATGATGATGATTCCCGAGCCTTGGACTGGCGATCCGTCCATGAGTGAGGAGAAGCGGGCCTTCTACGAATACCACTCGTGCTTAACCGAACCCTGGGATGGCCCAGCAGCAATTTCCTTTACTGATGGCGTACGCATTGGTGCAGTTCTCGATCGCAATGGATTGCGCCCATCACGTTATTACGTGACGAAGGATGATCTCGTAGTGCTGGCGTCCGAGGTTGGCGTGCTTGATATCCCTGCCGATGAGATCGTTGCAAAGGGTCGACTTGCGCCCGGTAAGATGTTTCTGGTCGACACTGAATTAGGTCGTATCGTCACTGACGATGAACTAAAAGAAGAACTCGCCAAAGCGCAGCCTTACGGTGAATGGTTGAAGCAAAACGCCATCCATCTGGATGATCTGCCGGCGGCGCCGTATGTTCACGAGATCAATTCGTCGACCGTGCTTTTGCGTCAACGCGCGTTTGGTTACACAAACGAGGACCTGAGACTACTCCTCCAGCCGATGGCTGTTGATGGCAATGAACCAGTTGGCTCAATGGGGACTGACACGCCACTGGCGGTTTTATCTCCCCGCCCACAGTTGCTCTTACAACTACTTCAAGCAACTATTTGCACAGGTAACTAATCCTCCCGTTGATGGCATTCGCGAAGAGCTGATCATGTCAGCGAAGACTACGGTCGGGCCCGAAGCAAACATGCTGGAGCCTTCGCCTGATTGCGCTCGTCAAATCACCCTCGACTCGCCAATCTTAACGAACGAGCAACTCGAGCAGCTTCGTTACCTTGGTGAATCGGACGGTCCGTGGGCCAAGAACGGATTCAAGACCGTTACGCTGTCGATGGTTTATCGACTTAACGAAGGTGGAGAAGGATTAGCCTCCAGCGATCGATGATCTTTGTCACCAGGCAAGTGCTGCGATTTCTTCCGGCTACGAAATCATCATTCTCTCGGATCGCGATCTTGGCCCTGAGATGGCGCCTATTCCCGCTCTGCTCGCTGTTGCCGGAGTGCACAATCATTTGATCCGCGAAGGTACGCGCACTCAAGTCGGCTTCATTGTGGAGAGTGGCGAGCCGCGTGAAGTTCACCACTTCGCCCTGCTGCTTGGTTACGGAGCTGCCGCAGTGAATCCGTATCTGGCCTTCGAAACCATTCAAAACATGACCGAGACCGGATTGATGACTGGTGTCGAACTGGAAACCACGATCAAGAATTACGTTAAGGCAATCAACAAGGGTGTTATCAAAGTCATTTCAAAATGGGAATTTCCACCACGCAGGGATATTGTGGAGCGCAAGTGTTCGAAGCCGTCGGCCTAAGCAATGAGCTCGTGGACAAATACTTCACTTGGACCGCTTCGCGAATAGGTGGTGTGGGACTCGACGTTATCGCCGAAGAAACTCGCCAGCGTCACGCGTACGCGTTTGATAAAACAGGAAGCTCACGATCTCACGCTCGCAGTCAGGTGGCGAATATCAGTATCGGGCAGATGGCGCAAAGCATCTCTTCAATCCGCAAACGATCCATAAGCTTCAACACGCTTGTCGAACCGGCAATTACGAAATCTTCAAAGAGTACAGCGGACAGGTAAACAAAGACTCTGGGAGTGGCGCGCTGTTACGTGGAGCTCTCGACCTCGTTTCGAATCGACCTTCGATCTCTTTGGACGAGGTTGAGCCTGTTGAGGCAGTTCTTAAGAGGTTTAAGACCGGTGCGATGTCGTATGGATCGATAAGTTCTGAGGCACATGAAGCACTCGCGATCGCGATGAATCGCATTGGCGCCAAGAGCAACACAGGAGAGGGCGGGGAAGACCCTGCTCGTTACATTCAGATGCAAACGGTGACTCCAGAAACAGTGCTATCAAACAAGTCGCTTCGGGTCGATTTGGTGTAACAAGTCATTACCTGGTTAACGCCAGAGGAGCTTCAAATCAAGATTGCCCAAGGAGCGAAACCAGGTGAGGGAGGGCAGCTCCCCGGCCATAAAGTCTATCCATGGATTGCCAAGGTTCGACACTCAACTCCCGGCGTCGGACTCATTTCACCACCGCCACATCACGACATCTATTCAATCGAGGATTTGGCACAACTCATCTTCGATTTGAAGAACGCAAACTCTAAAGCTCGAATAAGCGTGAAGCTGGTCTCGGAAGTTGGCGTGGGCACTATCGCCGCGGGAGTCGTAAAGGCTGGAGCAGACGTTGTCCTGATTAGTGGCTACGACGGTGGTACAGGGGCTTCTCCACTTACAAGTATCAAACATGCAGGCGCGCCCTGGGAGCTTGGTCTCGCTGAGACCCACCAGACTTTAGTGCTCAATGATCTTCGCAGCCGGGTCAAGCTGGAAACCGATGGCCAATTGAAGACTGGTCGTGACGTCGTGGTTGCAGCCCTTTTGGGAGCGGAGGAGTTTGGCTTTGCGACTGCACCGCTTGTCAGCTTGGGATGCATCATGATGCGTGCCTGTCATTTGAACACTTGCCCGGTTGGCATCGCTACGCAGGATCAGTTCTGAGAGAAAAGTTCAGAGGTGATCCGGACCACGTCGTGAACTTCATGAAGTTCATCGCGCGCAGGAAGTTCGCGAGCTGATGGCTGAACTGGGGTTTCGAAATCTGGATGAAATGGTCGGTCACTCCGAATGTCTGCAAGTGCGGCAACTTGATAACTCGGAAGACTCGTGGACTTGATTTTAGCGCCGATGCTGTTTCGGCCCAAAGTTCCCGAAAAGGCGGAGAGGCAAGGGAAGTCGGTCAGAGAGTCGATGGATGAATCGGTTTTGTTGCCATTGTGTGAGCCGGCGCTTGCCCGTGGAGAATCTGTAGTCGCGAAATTGCCAATCAGAAACACGCATCGGGCTGTAGGCACGCGCTTGGGTAGTGAAGTCACCCGACAATACGGTCCGGCTGGGCTTACCACCCGACACGATTCATTTGACGTTCAAAGGATCCGCAGGTCAAAGCTTTGGTGCGTTTGTACCGAAGGGAATGACTTTAACTTTGGAGGGTGATGCGAACGATTACCTGGGTAAAGGACTTTCAGGCGGCAAGATCATTGTGTACCCACCACGTGAATCGGTGTTTCGGTCCGAAGAGAATGTGATAAATGCCGGCAATGTCGCTTTGTATGGCGCGACGAGTGGCGAGGCATATATCAATGGAGTCGTTGGTGAAACGATTCTGTGTCCGGAATAGCGGGGCGAATGTCGTTGTTGAGGCAACTGGCGATCATGGATGTGAATACATGACCGGCGGCCGGGTGATCGTGTTGGGAGGAATAGGTAGAAACTTTGCTGCTGGCATGTCAGGCGGGATCGCATACCTGGTCGATGAAAAGCAGGTGGCGGCAGAAGCCGTTGTAATCTTGAAATGGTCAGCCTGCTAACACTTCCAAGACCCGACTGAAATCGAATTCGTAAAGGGATACGCGATCTTTCGCCACGCTGAATACACAGGTAGCAAGCGCGCCGCGGCGATTCTGGTGGCCTGGGACGAGGTTTGTTCCTTCGATCGTGCAGAGTGATGCCTAACGACTATCGTCGCGCGCTTGAGGCTAACGGAACAAGCGATTTGGGACTGACGGCGTTTCAACTCAACGCCGCCGAGACTGTGCGAGCGGCAGGGAGCCAATGGGCAAAGTAACAGGATTCATGGAGTACACGAGAGCGCTACCGGTATTGCGCGCTCCTGGTGAACGCGTCCTTGATTGGAACGAGTTCCACGGGCATCTGGATGACTCGACGCTGCGTGAACAAGGCGGACGATGCATGGATTGCGGCGTCCCGTTTCTGTCGCTACTGGGCGTGATTATTAACGGCGCCGCTTCCGGTTGTCCGCTGAACAATTTGATTCCTGATTGGAACCATCTTGTCTATACAGGAAACTGGCAAGCAGCGCTCAACGCGTTACACAAGACGAACAACTTTCCGGAGCTTACCGGTCGCGTACTGTGCCTGCGCGCCGTGTGAGGGCCCCTGCGTGTTGGGTATTAGTGATGATCCAGTCACGATCAAGAGCATTGAATGCGCCGATCGTGGATCGCGGCTTTGAAGAGGGATGGATCGTTCCCGAGCCTCCGCGAGCGGACTGGAAAACGAGTGGCGATCGTGGGGTCAGGACTGCGGCAGGTCTTGCTTGTGCCGACGAACTCAACAAGGCCGGTCATTGGGTAACAGTATTTGAAAAGTCAGATCGAATCGGTGGGCTCTTGATGTACGGCATTCCAAACATGAAATTGGATAAGTCGGTTGTGCAGCGTCGAGTAGACCTGCCTTGCCGCCGAAGGTATGCGAGTTCGTGTGTAATGCCGATGTTGGCTTCAGCTATCCGGCGCAGAAGCTGAGTGGAAGACTTCGACTCGGTTGTTCTTTGCATGGGCGCCGCCAAGCCGCGTGACTTGCCAATTGAAGCGTCGAAACCTGAGAGGGAATTCACTTCGCTATGGATTTCCTGATGGCGAACACAAAGAGCCTACTGGATAGTAAGCATGAGGATGGCGCCTATATTTCAGCCAAGGGCAAAGACGTCATCGTAATTGGTGGCGGCGATACGGGGACGGACTGTGTGGGTACGGCACTAAGGCATGGCTGCCGCAGTCTTGTGCAGTTTGAGATTCTGCGCAAGCGGGTGCAGCCAGGGAAATGATAACCCGTGGCCACAATGGCCAAAGATTCATCGCATCGACTACGGTCAGGAAGAAGCGGCGGCCGCATATGGAGCTGATCCCCGATCCTATTCGATTAGGAGCGAGTCGTTCGTTGGCGATGAGGAAGGCCGGTGTACAGGAAATTCAAACAACCGCAGTTGAGTGGCAGAAGAATGGTAACGGCTCGCCGACGCTTCATGACAGTGCACGGCTCCAATCGATCCTGGCCGGCTCAGCTGGTTCTTATCGCGATGGGCTTTGTCGGGCCTACACAGGAAGGCACGATCGCAGAACTCGGCCTGACGCTCACCAACCGTGGCACAATCGCCGTCGACGAAAACAAAATGACGAGCGTCCCGGGAGTGTTTGGAGCCGGCGATGTAGAGCGCGGCCAGTCGTTGATCGTCTGGGCGATCGCCGATGGCCGACGTGCCGCACAGGGAGTCAACAAATACCCCACCGACATTAAGCCTTAAGCACCTGCTAACCGAAGAATCCCTGAAAAGGGAAAGCGAAACGCACGACGCCCTATAAACGGCCGTTATATCCGTTGCGTCTGATAATACATATTGTGTAATTGGTGGCATTGGCTCAAGGGTAGTGTCTGCGTCAAGTGATGGACGGTTTGGTGTCCAGACCCGCTGGAGTACTTTTTGACTAATCGGATTAAAACTTATTAGTGCTCCAATCGTTGTGAATAGTATGTATTGCCCACGATGCGGAAAAGCCGAGCAAGTGCCTGAAACTTTTTGCCGTCAGTGCGGACTTTTTCTACCCGATTTATCGAAACCCGGCAAACGCGAGCTTCCGCCCGAAGATCATCTAAAAGCGAACACAGTTCTAAATTCATTAACCATAATCGTGAGTTTTACGTTGTCGATTTTGCTCTTTGCGGTCGTGCCGGACAAGCATCCGCTGATCTATGTTACGGCCGGTCTCCTGATCGCGATCGGCGGGTGGCACATTCAGACCCTCATCAGAACCCAGAAGCTCAAAAAGCAGTGGAAACGAAGAGCTCCCCTAACTGGAAATCGAAGCGGGCTTATCCGAAACAGAGCGGGTATTCAGATCCGCGTCAACCGCAAAGTTGTTGGATCAGCGCAGATCGTTGCGAACACAGTTCCAGCGAGTGTGACGGAAAACACCACCCGGCATTTGGTTGAAAGACCTAATGAAAAAGCGCACTGAGCTTCGCTTCAGACTGTGGCCAGACGCTGGAAAGCCGAGCGATTATTCGAAAAACGCAACGGTCCCCACCCGGCTTCCCTGGCAGGCGCTTCAGTCAGGTGAACTTGGGTCACCACGCATTAGCGGCTGCGACGGGCCGAGCCACGGCGCCGCCTAGTACTGCCTGGGGTACTTAAACGCATCTTGCGTGACCGCGGGCAGGGAGCCCACTCCGGCCAGTATTCCGGATTCTGACCCCGGTACTCGATCCCTGATCGCGAAGTCGGGACCAAGCGAAGTGGAGTCGGATCCTCTCATCCAAAGAGTTCCTGGTAAAGGGGCGGAAAAACACATGCGATGGGACGCTTAGCTCCCCTGCGCCATTCTGACAACTGAGTATTGACCGACAGACCGGTGAACGACGGGGCAAGGCCAGTGGTGCCTCCGGGAGGATCCACTCCGATCATCAACTCAGCAAGTTCCCTTGGAACGCCAATCCCAGTCGCGGCCAGGTGTCGTTCAAAATGCGCTAAAGACCGCGTCGTACACGATTGATTGAGTGACGTTCGCGCCGTCTCGAGGCAAAGTCAGCCGAGCGTTTTGTAACTCTTGGCATGATTAATCTCCTCCTGAATGTCTGCATGCGGCGGATTACTGGAGGGAAGCAGTGGTGGGCACTGCGGGAGGCCGAGTTTACAGGATTTGCTAATCTCAGCCTAATTTAGACCCGTAAACTCGGGAGCTCCACTGACGAATCTAAATAGCAACCTCCGGAGCCAAAGGCGGAAGCAAATACAATAACTGTTAGGAAATGATCGTCGAGGCTCCTCTTGCTGAGGTCTCCGATTGTCTTCATTTGTCCACACCCGAGAGACGTAGCGTCATCGAAAGTTTGTACAGACTGCACTCAGCGTCAAGTTCGTCGTAGCAATTGAATTGGTAATGAGGCTAAACTCCCGCTGTTCAAACCACTCCGCAGCAGACCCACTTGGAGAAGCAATCATGAAGCGCAGCCTACTCCTGCGAATTGTCCCCATCACGTTTGTCGCCTGATCGCTGGCGTCAGCGCTTGCCGGCAGCGGCACTCCAAGCGCCAGTAGAGATTGTCGAAGCATCCTGCAGTTGTTGAAATGACACTGCACAGAAACTGTGTATGCGATCAGGGACGCGTACGCTGATCCAGAGCCGACTCGCGATCGGTTGGAAAGCTAAGATCGCTGGGGAGGTGCCGAAGACCCGGCGACGTAAAGTGGGCGGCGGCTAAATCGATACTAGTGTTCACCGGCGACATGATCGACAAATGGCACTACTCGCTGGAAGTGATCGCATTCTTTCGGAGCGCTACAAGCCGCTGCCGCTGCAGGCAGCAGAGTGATTATTACAATGGGAAACCACGAAGCAGAGTTCCTGGCGGATCCCCACGGCGACAAGACCGAGGAGTTTCGTGGATGATGCTTCGAAAGAGGCCGGGCTGAAACGCAATGATGTCGCTGATTGCCAGGTGATTTGGGGCAATTCCGTTACCGCTACCAATCGCTGGCGCGAGTCAACGATTGGTCTCTTCTGTCATGCAGGAAATACAAACGGTCAGACAATCAAGACCCTGACTCAGGCCATTGAAACTGGTTTTGCCAATGATGGATTTGCTACGCCAGCACTCGTCGGCGATAACTCCATTCTCGAAGCGCGATTGAATGATAAGGGACCCAACGGCTTACCCTGGTTCGACCTCGGCAATACTTCGACGAACCCGCAGACCGTGCTGGCCGGCTATGTGAAGGCGCTCGGAGTGAAGCATGATTGTTCAGGGTCATCAACCAGGTGAAGTAGAGTTTCCAGATGGACAGAAGCGTAGCAAGAACGATCTTTTTCAACGGATATGGGTTGCTGTTTTTGATCGACACCGGCATGAGTGAGAAGGCAGTCAACGGCGATACGAGCGGAGGCGGCGTGCTACTGCATAACAGGCGGAGCAATCCAACCGCTGTGAGCGCTTTGCGCGAACGGCAAAGGGCTTAACGCTCTGGGATCGCAACAAGAATCCGAGTCTCAACGCGATACATTGCGACAAGTAGAAACGTTCCCGTCTCGGTCGTAACGATCTACAGTTTGTCAGGCTAGTTTTACTGAACCTCAATCGTAGAATCCCAAAGGCGGCAGCGTGTCATTCAACACCATTCCGTTACTGGAAATACGTTCGACGAGTTGTTGTGTGGCCGGAAGCGACTTGCGTCAGCGAGTGTGGCTCCAGTTCCATCTGCGGACATTGGCTGGCGCAAAACAGAGACATTCTTGAGGGTGACTCGAACACTTACTTCGTCCATTAGCGTGCTCCTTTTGTGAGTTGTGCCGCAGCACAGTTTGCAACTGTCGAGGTTGTCCGCGATTGTAATCGCTACTGACTGCCGGAACCAA
>ERZ1370068.9872-contig-8618_pt1 | contig 21710 bp, 28 predicted proteins | sample MGYA00561227_ERZ1370068 | MGnify/ENA primary metagenome ERZ1370068 (study PRJEB38410, sample SAMEA6850437) | metagenome | study: Metagenomic assessment of the ecological functions of the soil: analysis of the soil microbiota associated with the... | reverse complement strand
GTACTTCGTTCAGTTGTATTGCTGACCGCACTTAATACTGGCCTTGGCCAGCAGCTCCTCGTTGTAGGCCAGCCAGACGTGCGAGAAATCAACGAAGGGCGGGATCCCTTCGCTGCGCTCGCGATGACCTTCGGCGCGCTTCCGGGCAGGTCACTTCTTCGCGACCTTGGAAGATGTCGCGCTCAGCCGCGGAGGGCGGAAGCCCGTCCTTCCAGACGGCGAGCGTGTTGACCCGTTCCTTGGTGGCGAAGGCATCGGAACCTGGCTGGCCATCAGGCTGAGGCGCGGAGCCCATGACCGCGCCGAAGCCCTCGGCCTTGGCGTCGGCGGTCAGCACCGTCGCGTCGAGCGCGAGCTTCAGGCGGCGCAGCTCGAGGCTCCTCGTTGATGATGCCGTCGCGCGCCTTGACGGTCGCGATCGCGCCCTTCGGGATCGGCGATCACGTCCTTCATGCCCCTTGGTGAAGGCGCGCAGGAAGGCCTTCACCGCCTCGGGGTTCTTCTTCAGGAACTCCTCGCGCGACGATGATCGCGTTGCCGTACAGCTTCACGCCGTAGCTCGGGGTAGGGCAGCACGACCACGTCTTCGGCCTTGACGCCGCGCGCCTCGAGGTTGAGCAGCGAGGTGAACGAGAAAGCCGGTGATCGCATCGATGTCGCCGCGCACCAGCATGGTCTCGCGCAGCGGTCGGGTCCATCGCTGTCCAGGTCACCGTGCCGATCGTCGTTGGCCTTGGCGAAGATCGGCCAGGCCGTGCGGCCGGCGTCGAACACCGGCGCGCCCAGCTTCTTGCCGTTCAGGTCGGCCGGGCGACTTGATGCCCGACTTCTTCAGCGCCAGCACCGCGGCCGGCGTGTTGTTGTAGACCATCATCACCGCCACCGGCTTGTTCGGCGCGGTCGGGTTGTTGGCGTGGAACTCCATCAGCGCCGCCAGGTCGGCGAAGCCCATGTCGTAGGCGCCCGAGGCCACACGCGTGACCGTGCCGCCGGAGCCGTTGCCGGCGTCGACCGTGACGTCGAGCTTCTCGTCCTTGAAGTAGCCCTTGGCGACCGGCACCAGGAACAGCGCCGCCGGGCCTTCGAAGCGCCAGTCGAGCTGGAACTTGATCGGCGTTTCCTGGCGCAGAGGGCCGAGCGACGGCGGCGCCGACGAAGGCGCAGCGCGGCGAGGACGCCCAGCAGGGGCGCGAGCGGGTGACGGGTAAGAGAGCGCTTCATCGGGGCTCCGGAGCAGCGTCAGGCGAGGAGGTCGAGCAAGGTCGCGCCACCACCTGCGATCGCCAGCGCAGGTCTTCCGAGGACGATGTGCTCGTCGGCGCGCTTGGCGTTCGATTCGAGCACCGTGCGCGGCCCGGCGCCGTAGATCGCCGCCGGGATGCCGGCTTCGCCGTAGAGCCGCACGTCGGTGTAGAGCGGCGTGCCCGAGGTCGGGATCGGCTCGCCGAACACCGCCTCGCCGTGGCGTCTGCAGCGCCGTCGACCAGCGGCTGCGTTGCCGGGCAGCGGCTGCAGCGCGCTGGGCCAGCAGCAGGCGCTTGATCTCGACCGTGATGCCCGGGCACCTGCGCGCGCGGCCTCGGCGATCACCCGGCGGATCGTCGCCTCGACCTCGGCCGGGTCTCTCCTCGGGGATCATGCGGCGGTCGAGCTTGAGCACGACCTTGCCCGGCACGACGTTGGTGTTGGTGCCGCCTTCGATGCGTGCCGACGTTCAGGTACGGGTGGGTGATGCCCTCGACCTTCGAGCGTGACGCTGCGGTAGAGCGTCGTTCTGCGCGTACAGCGCGTTCAGGATCGCGACCGCGCCCTGCAGCGCGTCGACGCCGGTGTCGGGAATCGCGGCGTGCGCCATCTTGCCGTGCACCGTGACCTCCATCTGCAGGCAGCCGTTGTGCGCGGTGACGACCTGGTAGCTGAAGCCGGCGGCGATCAGCAGGTCGGGCTTGGTCAGGCCCGTGCTTCAGCAGCCAGCCCGGGCCGAGCTCGCCGCCGAACTCCTCGTCGTAGGTGAAGTGCAGCTCGACGCTGCCCTTGAGCGGCGCGCCGCAGCGACTCGAGCGCGCGCAGCGGCGAAGGTGTAGGTCGCGAAGTCGCTCTTGCTGACCGCCGCGGCGCGGCCGTAGAGCTTGCCGTCGTCGATCTCGCCGCCGTACGGGATCGTGGCGTCCAGCCTTCGCCGGGCGGCACCACGTCGCCGTGCGCGTTGAGCGCGATCGTCGGCCCGTCGCCGTAGCGGCGGCGCACGATCAGGTTGGTGATCGAGTCGAGGCCGTAGCTCGCGGACGATCGCCTGCGGGCACCGCGTAGCTTCTCGGCCGTCGAAGCCGAAGCCTGCGAGCAGCTCGGCGGTGCGCTCGGCGTGCGGCGCGTTGTTGCCGGGCGGCGTGTCGGTCGGCACCCGCACCAGCGCCTGCAGGAAGCGCACTTCCTCGTCGAAGTGGGCGTCGATCCAGGCGTCGAGCTTGGTCGTAGGCGCGTCATGCGGCGTCGTTCGCGTCTCGCCGCGAGTTGGTCGAGCAGGTGCTGGAAGGCCTCGACCGCACAGCTCGCATGTCGTCGTTGGTGATCGACTCGAGCGGGTTGTGGCTGATGCCCGAGTTCTCGCCGCGCACGAACAGCATCGCCTGCGGCATCACCTCGTGCAGCTTCATCGCGTCGTGGCCGGCGCCGCTGGGCATGCGGTACAGCGGCAGGCCGAGCGGCGTCGACCGCGCGCTCCCAGCGCTGCTGCCAGTCGGGCGCGCTCGGCGCGGCGGCGGCGCGCATCGTTTCCTCGATGCGTGTAGCTGCAGCGCCGCGCCGCTCGCAGATCGCCTGCAGCTCGGCGAGCACGTCGGCGGCGCAGCGCGTCGCGCACCGGCGTTGGTGGTGGCGCGGATGTCGAGGCTGAAGCTGGCAGCGGCCGGGCACGACGTTGGTCGAGCCGTTCGGCACCTCGAGCATGCCCATCGGTGCCGACCAGGTTCGGCTCGCTCGCGCGGCGCGCTTCTCGAGGTAGCAGGCGCGAGCTCGGCGACCGCGGCCGCGGCGTCGCGCCGCGCGGTCCATCGGCGTGGTGCCGGCGTGGCTGGCCATGCCGACGCACCTCGCCGGCGAAGCGCACGCCGCCGTTGATCGAGGTGACGACGCCGAGCGGCAGGTCCGAGCTCGGTTGAGCACCGGCCCCTGCTCGATGTGCACCTCGACGAAGCCGAGGTAGTCGGCGGGTCGCGCTGCAGCGCGGCGATCGCCGCCGGCGTGGCCGGCAGGCCGGCGTGCTGCATCGCCTCGCGCATCGTGATGCCGTCGGCGTCTTGCTGGTCGAGCCAGGCGCGGATCGAACTGGCCGATCAGCGCGCCCGAGCCGAGGAAGGTCGCCTTGTAGCGCTGGCCTTCCTCCTCGGCGAAGCCGACGACCTCGAAGCCGAAGGGCAGGCGCCGGCCGGCGCGGTGCAGCTCGCGCACGCAGACCATCGGCACGAAGATGCCGAGCCGGCCGTCGTACTTGCCGCCGTTGCGCACGGTGTCGTAGTGCGAGCCGGTGAGCAGGCGCTTGGCGCCTTGCGGTCGCTGCCGTGATAGACGCCGACGACGTTGCCGACCGCGTCGATCGAGACCTCGTCGAAGCCGCACTCTCGTGCATCCAGCGCGCGAGCTGCGCCGCGCAGGCGCGGTGCGCGTCGGTCAGGTAGGTGACGGTGAGCTGGCCGTGCTCGGCGTAGCCCGGGTCGGTGTGCTGCGCCAGCAGCTCGGCGCAGTCCCAGGCCTGGTTGCCGAGCATCGGCTCGTGGCCGAAGCTTGTCGTCGAGGCGGATCTCGGCGATGCGGTGGATGTTGCGCAGCGCACTCGCGCGAGCTCGAAGTCGGGATGGTTCTCGAGGCGGCGCTCGAAGGTCGCGATGATCTGCGCCTGTGGCAGGCCGTCGCCGCGCGGGCCGCGCACCGCCAGCATGAACGGGAAGCCGAACTTCTCGTTGTAGGCGGCGTTGAGCCGCTGCAGCGTGCGCGAACTCTTCCGGCGTGCACTGCGTCAGGCCGGCCTTGCCCTGCTCGTCGGTCGACTCGGCCGTCAGCGCCTTGGCGACCATCGCCTTGCCGGCCAGCTCGGGGTGGGCGCGCAGCAGCGCCAGGCGCTCGTCGCGGCTCGGCCTCGCGCCAGCGTCTCGACCAGCGCGCGCTTGAGCTGCGCCAGGGTCGCGAACGGCCGCGCGCGACGCGGCCCGCTCGGCGATCCAGGGCGAGTGCTCGTAGATGCCGTCGAGCAGGGCGACGAAGCCGGCGGCGTCGGCCGCGTTCAGTCGCTCCAGCGTCAGCGGCTCGGCTCACGAGTCGCCTCTTCAGAGCGTGACCCGCACGGTCTTCACCACCGGCTGCAGCGTCGCCGACCTGGTTGCGCACGAAGCTCGTGAACTGCGCCGGCGTGCCCGGGGTGGCGCTGACGCCGAGCTCGAGCAGGCGCTTGACTGATCTCCGGCTGCGCCAGCACCTCGTTGGTCGCGGCGTTGAGGCGGGCGACGATGTCGGCCGGCATCTTCGCCGGGCCGGTGAGGCCGAAGAAGTTGTCGAGCACGATCCGGGCGTGGCCGGACTCGGCGACGGTCGGCACGTCGGGGGCGAGCGGCGAGCGCTGCGCCGAGGTCACCGCCAGCGGCCTGATCTGGCCGTTCTTGAAGAACGGCACGAAGGCGGTGATGACGTCGATGCCCACCGGGATGACGCCGGAGATCAGGTCGGTGGTCATCGGCGCGCCGCCGCGGTAGGGCACGTGCGTCATCTTGCACGCCGAGGGCGCGGCTCATCATCTCGCCGTAGATGTGGCCGATCGAGGCCGGGCCGCCGGAGCCAGAACTGCAGGCCGCCGGCCTTCCTGCGCCGCGTTCTCGAGGTCGACGATGGTGTTGATGCCGGCGGCCGGGTTGGCCATGACCACGCACGGCGCCGAGCCGATCGAGGCGATGTGGGTGAAGTCGGCGATCGGGTCGTAGGGCTGCTTTTCGAGCACGAACGGGCCGATCGAGATCGGCGTCGAGTTCGACAGCATCAGGGTGTAGCCGTCGGCCGGCGACTGGACGACGTTCAGCCCGCCGACGCTGCCGCCGGCGCCCGGCTTGTTGTCGACGATGACCGCCTGGCCGAGCTTCTTGGCGAGCTGCTCGCCGACGACCCGGGCGACGATGTCGCTCGCGCCGCCGGCGGCGAAGGTGACGACGATGCGGATCGGCTTGTCGGGATAGGCGGCGAACGCCGGCCAGGCGATCGCCGCGGTGGCGGTGGCGGCGGCGGCGCGCAGGGCGCGGCGCCGGCCGAGGTCGGGAGTCGTCGTCATGTCATTCCTCGGGAGTGGGAGAGAGGATCGGGCTCACGCAACTCCCGGGCCGGCGGCGGCCGGGGCCGCGGCGGGGACGAAGGGGTGGACGGCTTTCCAGTGGCGGGCGATGTCGATGCGCCGCGCGCACCCAGACCTTGTCGTGGCGGCCGACGTGGTCGAGGAAGCGCTGCAGCGCGCCGATCCGGCCGGGCTTGCCGAGCAGCCGGCGAGTGCATGCCGATCGACATCATCTTCGGCCGGTCGAGGCCGGCCGGGTCGCCCTCGGCGTAGAGCGCGTCGAAGCTGTCGCGCAGGTAGGCGAAGAAGTGCTCGCCGGTGTTGAAGCCCTGCGCCTGCACGAAGCGCATGTCGTTGGCGTCGAGCGAGTACGGCACCACCAGATGCGGCGCCGTCGCTGCCGTCGCTCTTGGTGACCGCGGTCCAGAACGGCAGGTCGTCGCCGTAGTAGTCGCTGTCGTACTCGTAGCCGCCGTGCTCGACCACCAGGCGGCGCGTGTTCGGGCTGTCGCGGCCGGTGTACCAGCCGAGCGGCCACTGGCCGCCGGTCAGGTCGCTTGAGCACGTGCGTGGCGATGTCGATGTGGCGGCGCTCGGTCGCCTCGGGCAGGTTCTGGTAGTGGATCCAGCGCAGGCCGTGGCTGGCGATCTCGTCGCCGCGCGGCCATGAACGCGGCGAGCAGCTCGGGCGTGCGCTGCGAGCGCCATGCCGACGCCGAAGATCGTCAGCGGCAGCTCGCGCGTCTCGAACTCGCGCAGGATCCGCCAGACGCCGGCGCGCGAGCCGTACTCGTACATCGACTCCATCGTCATGTGCCGGTTCTCGTAGGCCTGCGCCGTGACCAGCTCGGACAGGAAGGTCTCGGAGGTCGGGTCGCCGTGCAGCACGTTGTTCTCGCCGCCCTCCTCGTACGTTGAGGACGAACTGCACGGCGATGCGCGCGCCGTTCGGCCAGCGCGCATGCGGCGGGTTGCGGCCGTAGCCGATCGAGGTCGCGCGGATAGCTGTCGTTGGCTCATGGCGGCGGTTCAGGCGCGCGGCTTCAGCGCCGCCGCCAGGTCGGGGATGCGCGGATGCAGGTGCAGGTTGCGCTCGACGCTCAGCAGGTGGCTCTCCATCAGCCGGACCGCAGCGCGCGGGTCGCGGCGTCTCGAGCGCATCGACGATCGCCACGTGCTCGTCGTAACGAGTGCTCGGCCGAATGCGCCGACTGGAACATCAGGGCGATCAGCGACGAGCGCGACACCAGCTCGCGCGAGCATCGCCGCCAGCACGCTCGTTGCCGAGCATGCGCGGCGATGACGACGTGGAAGTCGGCGCAGCAGGCGGGTGCGGCCCGGAGACGTCGGTGCGCTTGATCGCCTCCTGCTCGGCCGCGCAGATGGGCGCGCAGCTCGGCGAGCTGCGCCGGCGTCAGCGCGATGCTGGCGCGGCGGATCATCGCGCGTCTCGAGCATGCGCCGCACCTCGAACACCTGGCGCGCCTCGTCGACGCTCGGCTCGGCGACGACGCGCGCCGCGCGCCCGGGTCGAGGGTGACGAGCTTGTCGCGGCTCAGCTGGTTGAGCGCCTGGCGCACCAGGGTGCGCGAGACCTGGAAGATGTCGGCGATCTTCTGCTCGGCGAGCTTGGTGCCCGGCATCAGGCGGCGCTCGACGATCGCGGTGACGATCGAATCGGCGATCCTGCGGGTGGTGTCGCCGGCGGCCGCGATCGGCCGCTTCGCGCCGTGCCCGCCGCGCCGCCGGCCGGGCCGCGCGCGCCGGCGGCGCCGGGCGGATCACCTGCAGTCGAGGAGCGGCTTGGGGCATCGATGCGGCTTGCGTTGTCCGGCAAAGTGTATACACTTTTGCCCGTACCGCAAGCGTTCTGCTGCGCGGTCTCGAGGCGGACCTTGGGAAAACTGACGACGCACGTGCTCGACACCGCCAACGGCTGCCCGGCCGCCGGCATGAAGGTCCGCTTCTCGCGCATCGAGAGCGACGGCGCGGCGACCGAGCTGCGGGCGCTGACGCTCAACGCACGACGGCCGCGCCGACGCGCCGCTGCTCGACGGCAGCACGCATCCAGACCGGGCGCTACCGGCTGGTGTTCGCGGTCGCCGCCTACTTCCGCCGGCGCGCGGCGTGCAGCTGCCCGGAGCCGCCGTTCCTCGACGAGGTGCACGCTCGACTTCGGCATCGCCGGCGGCCGACCAGCACTATCACGTGCCGCTGCTCGTCGAGCCCCTGGGCCTACTCGACCTATCGCGGCAGCTAGTCGAACGGCTGTATACACAGAAATGGACGCCTACCTGGCTCGACTGGGCGAACCTGCTGCTGCGCTGGGCGCACGTCATCACCGGCGATCGCCTGGATCGGCGCCTCGTTCTACTTCGTCGTGCCTCGACAACGGCCTCACGCCGCCGGCGGATCCGAGCCGACCGGGCCAAGGGCGTCGGCGGCGAGCTATGGGCGGTGCACGGCGGCGGCTTCTATCACCAGCAGAAGTACCCGGTCTCGCCGGCGCTGCTGCCCGAGAAGCTGCACTGGTCGATGTGGGAGAGCTATTCGACCTGGCTCACCGGCTTCGCGCTGTTCACGCGTGCTCTACCTGTTCAACGCCAGCACCTTCCTGATCGACCAGACCGTGTTCGACTGGTCGCCGGCGGCCGGCGATCGCCACCGCGCTCGCGTTCTTCGTCGCCTTCTGGCTCGATCTACGACGCCATCTGCCGCGCCTTCGGCGAGCGGCAGAACGGCGACACCGATCGTCGGCGCGCTGGTGTTCGTGTTCATCGTCGTTCGCCGTCCTGGCTCTCCTGCCAGCCTGTTCGCCGGCCGCGCCGCCTTCCTCGCTCGTCGGCGCGATGATGGCGACGACGATGAGCGCCAACGTGTTCTTCATGGTCATCATCCCCGGCCAGCGCAAGGTGGTGGCGGCAGCTGACGCGCCGGCCAGCCGGTCGACCCGGTGCACGGCCGGCGCGGCAAGCAGCGCAGCGTGCACAACACCTACTTCACGCTGCCGGTGGTGTTCACCATGCTGAGCAACCACTACGGCTTTCTCTACGCCGCGTCGCTGGAACTGGCTGGTGCTGGTGGTGCTGATGCTCGCCGGCGCCCTGATCCGCCATCTCGTTCGTGCTGCGCCATCGCGCCCACGCCGAAGGCCGGCCGGTGCCGTGGAGTGGGCGATCGTCGGCACGCTCGCGCTCGCACATTCACCGTGATCTGGCTGCAGCCTCCGCCCGGCGACGCGGTCTCCCACCCGGGCCGGCCCGCCGCCGACCTTCGCCCGGAGTGCAGGCGATCGTCGCCGAGCGCTGCCAGGGATGCCACAACGCCGCCATGCCGAGCAAGAACGTACGCCTCGATTCGCCTCAGGCGATCGCCACCCATGCGCAGCAGGTCTACCAGCAGGCGGTGGTCCTGAAGGTCATGCCGCTCAACAACTTCACCCGCATCACCGACGCCGAGCGGGCGCAGATCGGCCGCTGGTTCGGAGGCGGGCGCGCCCTCGCACTGAGGCGGCCTAGCGTTAGTTTCTTCACAGACCCGCAGCGGTCGCATCGCTAGCATTTCGTTACCCGAAACTTCGCCAGCGATCTCACCATGGCCTTCACTCCCCTGCCTATCCCGCCATTCTCACCAAGGCGAACTGGGACAAGAACAAGGGCGTGGTCGCCAAGATGGCGGGCGCCACCGGCGTCGGCGACGCGCCTCGCCAAGCTCGAGACGGCCTACAAGGCGGTCGACTGGAAGAAGTTCCAGATCGCGGCCAACAAGCCGAACCCGTTCAGCCTGCCCAAGCTCGAGGGCGATGAAGAAGGCGGCGATTGCGGAAATGAACGGCAACGCCGCCAAGCTGCGCCTCGCTGCGTTCGCCGCCCGCGACGCCGCCAAGAAGGCAGCCGGCGACTTGAAGAAGAACCCCTGACCAAGAACGCCGGGGTGATCTGCGACCAGATCGAGAAGGCCGCCGACTTCATGGGCGTGGGCGCGAACAGCAACTCGCTCGCCGGCTACATCCAGAAGGACGTGGACGAGGCCAAGAATGCGTTCGACGTCACCGCCAAGGCGATCCAGACCAAGATCCCGAGCACGGTCAATGCGCTCAAGAGCGCGATCAAGGCGGCCGGCAATCCGACCAACCCGAAGCAGTGGAAGGCGGCGGCGATGATGACCAAGTGCCGCGACTTGAACCAGCTCATCGGCAACGTGCCCAAGCTGACCGAGATGGGCTACGACCTCGGCATGGACACGGCCAAGGCCAAGGCGTTCTTCGAGGACATGAAGGCCTATGCATCGAAGGATTGCCCCTTCGAGGAAAACAAGCCCGAAGACGCGAAGAAGGCCCTGGCCGCCGTCGCCGCCCTGGCCCAGCGCGCCTCGGTGTTCTGAAGCCCGCTCAGCCGCGCTGTCGCGGCGGCGGCAGCGGCGGCCTGCAGGCGCGGCCGCGGTCCGTCGCGCCGCACCGCGGGCGTCGCCCCGAGCTTGCGCGAAGCGCCGTCGCCAAGCGCCGTCTCGAGCTGCCGGTCGCGGCCGGCGGCGTGGTCCTGCGGCGCGTTGTCGACCTCGATCTCCGGATCGGTGCCGTAGTTCTCCACGCCCCAGCCGACGTCGTTGAACCAGAACGCGAACTCCGGCTGGGTGGTCTGGGTGCCGTCGATCAGCGCATGGCGCGGCTAGATGCCGATCACGCCGCCCCAGGTGCGCGTGCCGACCAGCGGGCCGATCTTCATCAGCTTGAAGCTGTGCGAGAAGATGTCGCCGTCGGAGCCGGCGTGCTCGTTGGTGAGCGCGACCACCGGGCCCGGCGACCGCCTCCTCGGGATAGGTGCCCGGCCGCTGCCAGCGCGAGTGGACATAGCCGATGCGCGGCGCCGCGCCACCTTCTCGAGCAGCAGCTGCGACACGTGGCCGCCGCGGTTGTAGCGGACGTCGACGATCAGCGCCTCGCGCTCGCACTCGGCGCTGAAGTAGCGGTGGAACTCGGCGAAGCCGGCGGACATCATGTCGGGCAGGTGGAAGTAGCCGACCCGGCCGTTCGATTGCGCGTGCACCCAGGCGCGGTTCTTCTCGACCCATTCGCGATAGCGCGCCGGCACCTCGTCGGCCAGCGCGGTCACGAGTCACCTCGCGCAGCGTCGCCGCTGCTGCCGGGCCGCTCTTGAGCGTCAGCTCGCACCTTGCGTGCCGCCTGGTGGACGAGCAGCGCCTGCGGCGGCAGCGTCGCCGACACCGGCTGGCCGCTGACGGCGACGATCCGCTCGCCCGGCCTTGGCCTCGACGCCGACCGCGTTGAGCGGCGAATCGGCGCCGGCATCCCACGGGTCGCCGCGGACGATGCGCGCTGATCTCGCAGCTGCCGTCGTCGGCGTCGAGGCGCAGCTCCGCAGCCGAGGTAGCCGAGCGCCACCGCCGGCGGCTTGCGGTGGTCGCCGCCCATCTCGTAGGCGTGCGAGGTGCCGAGCTCGCCCTGCATCTCCCAGATCAGGTCCGACAGCTCGCCGCGCGTCGCCACCCGCGCCAGCAGCGGCGCGTAGCGTGCGATAGACCGCCTCCCAGTCGACGCCCGACATGTCGGCCGACCCAGAACTGGTCGCGCTGCAGGCGCCAGACCTCGCGCAGCATCTGCCGCCATTCGCGCCGCGGCTCGACCGAGATGCGCAGCCGCTCGAGGTCGAGCCAGCCGCTCTTGCGCGACGGCGTGGCGTCGTTGCTCGCCGGGCTCGGGCTTGCCGGGCTTCGGTCGGCGGCGATCGCGCGCAGGCGCTTGCCTTCGCGATAGACCAGGTCGTGCCGTCCGTGCCAGCTCGAAGGTATCGACCTTCTCGGCCAGCGGTCTCGGTGCGGCCGCTCGGCGAAATCGAAGCGCTCGAGCTTGCCGGCCGCTTCCTTGTGGCCGCCGCGGCCGTGCGCGCCGACGATGTTCTGCACGCTCCACAGCACCTTGCGGCCGGCGGCGCCGACCAGCCGGTCGAAGCGGTTCTCGCTCACCGGGAACGCCGCGACGCGCGGCTGGCGATGCCGTCGAGGTCGACGCGAAGCGGCGCCGCGACCGCGGGCGCCGGTGCGGCACTCGCCGCGGCGTCGCGCTCGGCCTCGCCGCGCAGGCCCTTCGGATCCGGCTCGAACGGCGGCCGGCCGCCGGCCTGCAGCGCGATCAGGTAGGGCCGGGCGCGCGCGGGAAGCTCAGCTCGAACTGGACGCTGTCGTAGACCGGGTCGTAGGTGCGCAGCGACAGGAAGTAAAGGTAGCTTGCCCTCGGGATCGAACGAGGGCGAGTAGTCGCGGAACTCGGGCTCGGTGACGAGCGTGCTGGCATGCGCGCGCTGACCTCGTGCAGCTTGATCGCGACGTGCCGCGTGCTGGTGGCGAAGGTGTAGGCGAGCCAGGCGCCGTCGGGCGACCAGGCGAGGTCGTCGCTGCGGCCGTCGACGCTGGCGTCGACGGCGTGGAGCTCGCCCGAGGCGACGTCGCCGATCCAGCACCTCGTTGCGATGGTTGGCGATGCGCCACCCGGCTGCCCTGCGGCGCGGCGCGCATCGCGATCGACGTGGCCGGTGTCCCAGGGCAGCGACCTTGGCCTCGCGGCCGGCGAACGCGACCACCCGCTCTTCGCCCGAGGCGTCGCTCACCGCGACCAGGGTGCTGCCGTCGGCGAGCCACTGGCCATGGCGCATGCGGCCGGCCGTCGGTCTCCGGCGTAGCTGGCGCGCGCGCGCCTTCCCAGAGCGCCATGCCGAACAGCTGGCCGCGGGCGATCGAGCGCCAGCGAGTGGCCGGCCGGATGAAGGTGGAACGACTCCAGGTGCTCGCCCGCGGCGACGAACTTGCGCGCCGCCTGGGCACGGTGTGCCGGAGTGCGGATGTCGAGCTCGCGCGTCGCTGTCGCTCGCCGGGTCGAACAGGCGGATCTTCGCGCCGCACTGGTAGACGATGCGCTGACCGTCGGTCTGCGCATGGCGGGCGTAGAACGCCTCGTGGTCGGTGTGCCGGCGCAGCTCGCTGCCGTCCGGCCGGCAGGAGTAGAGGTTGCCGACGCCGTCGCCGTCGCCGAGGAACCAGACGCGGCCGGCGATCCACATCGGGCTGGTGAGTGTTGCCGGGCAGCTCGCTTCATCCGCCGGAAGCTGCCGTCGCCTTCGGCATCGATCCAGAGCGTGCCGGCGGTGCCGCCGCGATAGCGCTTCCAGCGCGCCGGGTCGGCGGTGTTGCGGCCGATCACCTTGCGCTCGCCCGGGCCGAAGGCGAGGTGGTTGATCTGGCCCCAGGGCAGCGGCCGCGGCGTGCCGCCGTCGGGGCTGATTACGAAAGCGTGGTGGTTGCGGAAGAAGGGCTGGCCCTGGGTGGTGACGTAGACGATCTCGCCTGTCCGGCGTCCAGCCGCGCACCAGCGTGTCGGTGCCCGAGCCAGGTGAGGCGCCGCGCCGGGCCGCCCTCGGCGGCCATGACATAGACCTCGGGATGCTGCTCGTCGCGGCCGACGAAGGCGAGCAGCTTGCCGTCGGGCGAGAGGCAGGGCGTGGAGGGCTCCGAGAGGCCCGCGGTCAGGCCGCCGGGCGACGCCGCCGGCGGCGCTCGCGGTCCACGAGGTCGTCGTCGGCGACGAACACGATCGTCTCGCCGTGGAGGGTCGGATGCGGCGCATGTACGCCGGCAGGTCGTGGTCCATGTCGTTCTCCTGCTCGTTCGATGCGATGCCGCGACGGCGGTTCGCGCTGGGGGAGTGGCGGCCTCGATGCCGACGTCGGCGAAGATGCGGCGCGCCCGCGGGCTGTCGAGGAAGCGGAGCAGCGCCGCCGCGGCGCTGCTTCGGGCAGGATCCGTGCCCGGCGGGGCGGCGACGGAGGCCAGGTAGGAGGTGTAGTTCTGCACCGCCGCCGGCAAGGGGCCGACGAGCTTCAGGCCCTGGTCCTGAAGAGGACGATCTCGGTGATCGCACCGAGGCCGAACTCGCCCGCCCGGCTGCTCGCGAGCAGGTGCTTCATGACCGAGGCGCCGTCGGGATGGCGGGTCGCCTTGGCGTTGACCGCGTCGGCGACGCCGAGGCGGACGAGCAGGGTCTCGACATAGAGCCCGGTCGAGGCGCGGTTGAAAGCCACCGAGTCGGCGGCGAGAAGCGACTGCTTCAGCGCCTCGACGCTGCCGATGTCGGGTGCGGCCACGCCGGCGCGGATCGCGACGCCGATGCCGACCTTGCCGACCGGCACCCGAGCGCTTTCGACCGCGCCGGCACGGGCCAGGGTGTCGAGCACCGCCGGCGGCGCGATCACCGCGTCGTAGCCGGGCGGCGACAGGAAGCGGCCGGCGAGCGCCGGCGCCGCGGCGAAATCGACCCGGACGACGTGCCCGGATTCGCGCTCGGAAGACCGCGAGCGCCGGCATCAGGCCGAGCTCGACGGCGCCGGCGCTGAGGAGGTGCAGGTCGGCAGCGCCTGCCCGGGCGCGGCCAGGACGGCCGCGAGGGCGAGCGCCGCGAGCCGGAGCGCTTCATCTCGCCGTCCGCTTGCGCGTGGTTCCCGGCGCGGCGGCGCTGCCCTTCGCGGCCGGGTCGTGCGCCTTCAGCCAGGCGAAGAACTCGCCGTACCAGAGCCGCGAGTTGCGCGGCTTGAGGATCCAGTGGTTCTCGTCCGGGAACCAGACCAGCCGCGCATCGACGCCGCGCGCCTTGAGCGTGTTGTAGTAGGCCAGGCCCTGCTGGTCGGGCACGCGGTAGTCGAGCGCGCCGTGGATCACCAGCGTCGGCGTCGCGCATCGTGCGCGGCGAAGGTGTCGGGGCTCTGCGACTGGATCTTCGCCGGGTCTTCCCAGTACGCACGCGCCGAGCTCGCGCGGGTGCCAGGTGTAGGCGTCGTCGGCGAACATCGGCACGCCAGTCGTAGCAGCCGGCGTGGCAGACGTAGGCCTGGTAGCGGCCGGGCTTCACGTGGCCGTTCATCCACGCGACCATGAAGCCGCCGTAGCTGCCGCCGGTGGCGAAGACGCGGCGCTTGTCGACCCACGGTTGCTTCTGCAGCCAGTCGGTCGCCGGCCTCGACGTCCTGCAGCTCGAGCTCGCCCCAGCGGTGGGTGATGCTGTCGAGGAAGGCGTTGCCGAAGCCGCTCGAGCCGTGGTAGTTGACGCAGGCGACGACATAGCCCTGCGCCGCGAACAGCTGGTTGTTCCAGCGGTAGTGGAAGGTGTCGCCCGCGGCCGCGTGCGGGCCGCCGTGGATGCTGTGCAGCACCGGGTACTTCTTCCCTTCGCGTCGAAGCCGGGCGGATAGACGAGCCACATCTGCACCGGCTCGTCGTTGCGCGCCCGTGACGACACGCTCCTCGCACCTCGGCCGAGGCGCAGCCGTCGAGCAGCTCGTCGTTGAAGCGCTCGATGCGCATCGGCCTTGCCGCCTTCGCGGCGCGCACGCACGCGCGCCGGATGGTGCATCGCGTCGGCGACAGTGACGAGCAGTGTCGCCGGCGACGTCGAACCAGTGCACCCAGCCGCCCTCGGCGGCGATCGCCGCGCTCGCGCTCGTCGATCGCGAAGCGCCAGAGATGGCCGCGGCCGCGATCCTCGGCGGTGAAGCAGAGCGCGCTCGCCGTCGCCCGACCAGCGCAGGGGCGCGTCGACCGCGTGGTCCCAGGCGCCGGTGAGCACGCGCCAGCGAGCCGCCGCGCTCGAGCAGCGCGCGCGTTGGCGGGCGCGGTGTGGCGGCTGCCTGGTGTTGCTGGCGAGGAAGGCGATCCGTCCGGCCGTCCGGGCTGTAGCGCGGTGCGTCGAAGTCCCAGGCCGGGATCGATCGCGCAGCCGTCGCGATCTTGCCGCTGCGCGACGTCGATCTCGGCCAGCGCCCTGCAGTTGTCGAGGCGCTTCTGCGGCGAAGGATCGAACGCGAAGACGATGTGCCGGCCGTCGGGCGCGATGTCGAAGCACGTTCGCGTCGGGGTCGGCGCGCTGCAGCTCGAGGCCCGGTGCCTTCGAACAGGTCGGCGACGCGGCCGCTGGCGACGTCGAGCACGTGCAGGTGGGCGACCCGGCCCATCGGCAAGTTGTGGTCCCAGAAGCGGTACTGCGCCTCGCTGGTGACGTAGCCGCTTTCCTTGCGCTCCTTGAACTCCTTGCAGCGCTTCGCCTGCGCCTTGGCTGCCCTTCAGCTCGGGCCAGACCCAGGCGACGAAGGCGATGCGCTTGCCGTCGGCGAACCACTTGAAGGCCTCGACGCCGGGCGCGAAGTCGCTGATGCGGCGCGCCTCGCCGCCGTCGGGTGCGATCAGGTAGAGCTGCGGCGGTGTCGTCCTTGTGCCCTTCTGCTCGCGCTTGGCGACGAAGGCGATCGCTGCCGCCGTCGGGCGACCAGGCGGCCTGGCCGTCCTTCTCGCCGCAGCGGTGAGGCGGCGCGGCTCGCCGCCGAAGGTCGAGAGCAGCCAGAGGCTGGTGCGCGCCCTTGTTCTCCTCCATCGAGTGGCTCGTCACCGAGCAGACGGCCTGCGCGCCGTCGGGCGAGAGCGAGACGGCCGCCGATGCGCTCGATCCGCCACAGCGCCTCGACGTCCATCAGCCTGACCTTGCGCTCCGCCATCCCCTCTCCCCGGTTCTCGTTGTTGTCGCTGCCTGCCTTCAGTCGCCTGATGCCAGCCTCCAGCGCAGCTGCGCCTTCGACCTCCGGCCATTCGCCGGCGGTCATGCTGTACATCACGGTGTCGCGCACCGTGCCGTCGCGGCGCAGGGCGTGATGGCGGATCGTGCCGTCGCGCCGGGCGCCGAGGCGCTCGATCGCGCGCTGGCTGGCGAAGTTGAAGTTGTCGGTGCGCCAGCCGACCAGCTTCGCGCCGAGCACCTCGAACGCATGGCGTCATGAGCAGCAGCTTGGCGCTCGGCGTTGACGTGGGTGCGCTGGCGCGCTCTTCGCATACCAGGTGTAGCCGATCTCGAGCCGCTCGACGGCGGGCACGATGTCGTGATAGCTCGACGATGCCGATCACGCTCGCCGCTGCCCGCGTCGATCACCGCGAACGCCAGGCGGTGGCCCTCGGCGAAGCGCCTGCAGCGCCGCGCTCGATCGTAGCCGCGGGTGTCGTCGGGCTCGGGCACGCTGGTGACCCGGATGCTTCCAGAGCTCGCCGTCGGCGCGCGGCGCGCGTGCAGGCCGTCGACGTGCTGAAGGCCCAGAGGGCTCGAGGCGGACGCGCGTGCGTCCGCGAGCGTGACCGGCTCGACCCGCAGCATCCGATCAGCGGTTGTGCCGCTGCATGAACACGAGCTTCTCGAACAGCGACACGTCCTGCTCGTTCTTCAGCAGCGCGCCGACCAGCGGCGGCACCGCGACCTTGTCGTCCTTGCTCTGCAGCGCCTCGAGCGGAATGTCCTCGGCGACGAGCAGCTTGCAGCCAGTCGAGCAGCTCGAGGTGCTACGGCTTCTTCTTCAGGCCCGGCAGGTTGCGCACGTCGTAGAAGTTCTTCAGCGCCGCGCCGAGCAGCTCCTTCTTGAGGCCGGGGAAGTGCACGTCGACGATGCTGCTTCATCGTGTCGGCGTCCGGGAACTTGATGTAGTGGAAGAAGCAGCGGCGCAGGAACGCGTCGGGCAGCTCCTTCTCGTTGTTCGAGGTGATGAAGACGACCGGCCGGTGCGTCGCCTTGACCAGCTCGCGCGTCTCGTAGACGTAGAACTCCATGCGGTCGAGCTCGCGCAGCAGGTCGTTCGGAAACTCGATGTCGGCCTTGTCGATCTCGTCGATCAGCAGCACCACCGGCTGCTCGGCGCGGTGAAGGCCTGCCAGAGCACGCCCTTGACGATGTAGTTGTGGATGTCCTTGACCCGCTCGTCGCCGAGCTGGCTGTCGCGCAGGCGGCTCACCGCGTCGTACTCGTACAGGCCCTGCTGCGCCTTGGTGGTCGACTTGATGTGCCACTGCAGCAGCGGCATGCCGAGCGCCGCCGCCACCTCCTCGGCCAGCATCGTCTTGCCGGTGCCGGGCTCGCCCTTGACGAGCAGCGGGCGCTTGAGCGTGACCGCCGCGTTCACCGCCAGCATCAGGTCGTGCGTGGCGACGTAGTTTTCCGAGCCTTGGAACTTCATCGGGCGTGGGGGACGGGGGCGTTTCAGTATATGGGCCCCCTATAATTCGCGGTTTGCGCCCCAGCCCCCACTCATCCGGCCATGAAGAAAATCTCCTTTCGCCGATCGCTCGCCGTCCTCCTGGCAGCAGGCTCGATGACCGTGAGCACGGCCGCCCGCGCGCAGGACGCCAAGGCCGGCGAGAAGAAGATGCCGATGTGCGCCGGCTGCCACAACATCCCCGGCTACCAGGCGAGCTTCCCGAGATCTACAAGGTGCCCAAGATCGCCGGGCAGAACGCCAAGTACATCGTCTCCGCGCTCAACGCCTACAAGAAGGGCGAGCGCAAGCACCCGAGCGATGCGGGCGATCGCGGCCTCGCTGACCGACCAGGACATGGCCGACATCGCCGCGCTACTACGAGCAGCCGACAAGGGCGCCGCCGCCCCGGCCGGCGCCCGCCGAGGCGCCGGCCGACATCGCCAAGCTGCTCGACCAAGGGCGAACTGCGAGTCCTGCCACGGCACAGAACTTCAGCACGCCCATCGACCCGAGCTATCCCGAAGCTCGCCGGCCAGCACGCCGACTACCTCTACGTCGCCCTCAAGGCCTACCAGACCGATCACAACCCGCGCGTCGGCCGCAGCAACGCGATCATGATGGGCATGGCCCGGCCATTCACCCATGCCGAGATCGAAGTCGCTGGCAAGCTACCTCTCGTCGCTGCCGGGCGAGTTGAAGACGGTGCAATTGCCTCGAGTTCCGCTGAGGCTTCGCCCCCGGGGCGATGGCGTCGAGACCGGCCTGACGGACAGCCGGCCGGGCGCGGGCAAGGGTGAGCGGTCGGCGCGCGATTCCTCGGGGCGCCGTGCGGGGTTGAGACTAGAAGGACGACATGGGAATCCTGGAAGCCCTGAAGCTGCCCACGCCGGCGCACCTTGCATCGGCCAAGCCTGCGGCCTCGCCGAAGGATGTCGGCAAGACGAAGAGGAAGTCGAGAAGGCATGGCAGGACGTTCTCGCGTTCGCCTCGCAAATCGGCGACCGTGAAGTCAAGGTCGCCCTGGCCCAGGCCTTGAAGGGCTGCGACGCCAAACGCAAGTCCGCCGTCGCGGCCGCAGATCCGGCTCGCCAGGATGCGCTGCTGAAGGCGGTTCTCGAGGACATCAAGAGTGCGCGCGAGTCGGCCAGGAAGCGAAGCGAGGAGATTCCTCGGCAGCTCGCCCCTCAAGCATCGCCCGGGTCTGGAGAAGCTCTTCCAGGAAAGCTACGACCGGTTCGAGAAGCTCACGGCCCGTCATCGCCGCGGGCAAGCGCGCCGCGGCGGTCGCGAAGGGGACCGCAAAGACCCAGATCGAAGCCGAGGTCAAGAAGCTCGAGAAGCAGGTGAGCGAGGCCGAGCACCACCGCGACCAGGCGAGCGCGGACCTCGAGGCGCTGGGCAATCCCGAGACGACGCGCAAGGAGCTCGACGACATCGTCGCCCGCCGGGATGCGAACGCCAGCGTATCGCGTCACGTCGACGTGGACAGCCACGCCGATGATTTCCACCTTCCCGGCGAGAAGCACGTCACCACGACGACCACGAGCGTCGAGAGCGGTGCGTCCAAGTCCGACAAGACAGAGATCGAGCGCAAGTTCGGGCTTGGCTCGGTGACGCAGAAGACGAGCCGAGAACAGGAGCTTACCCAGGGCGACACGACGATCCGCAAGTCGAAGGAGAGCGAGACCAAGATCTCGGTGACCGGCTTGCTCGCAGGAGAAGAGCGACAAGACATCCATCGAGCGCGGCGGCAAGATCGATGTCGGTCGAGAACCGGAGTTCCCTCGAGATCGGCAAGGAAGGCGTCACCGGCTCCAAGACGCGCACCATCAGCGGAAGCGACGGGTCGTCGATCTCCACGACGACGAGCTCGGGCCTTGTCCGCGGCGAAGGGCAGGTCGGGGTCGCGGCGGAAAGCTCGAAGACCCGCACCGACGCGGCGGGCAATGCCTCGACGAAGGGCGTGTCCAGCAAGACGGGTGTGGTCGCAGGCGACGGCGGCTATGGCGCCGCCTCGCAGGCCAGCAGCGTCGGCCGGAGCCGCAAAGGCGGCTTCAACACCAAGGCGTCGCTCGGACTGAAATCGAACATCACCTGCGACATCGGCGAGCCGAAGAGGGGCTCTATCCGGTGACCTTGAAAGTGGTGTTCGGGGCATCCTTGGCTGCGAGCAGCGGTCACGACAAGAAGGGCGGCTCAGCCAAGGGCGGCGTCGAAGTTCAGGCGTCCGAGGAAGAGACCATGGTCGTCATCGAACAACTTCACCGAGATCGAGCTCGAGAACTACGTGAAGACGCTCAAGAAGGCGAACAAGGGGCGACAGAGGTCGACGCGACGTTCAACGAGCTGGCGATCATCAGCGTCGGTGCCAGCCAGACCTGGGAGATCGCCAAGCAGATGTTCAAAGGCGGCGGGGCAGTCGGCAAGCGGACCGGCTGACTCGGCCACCTTGAGCGACGAAACCAACGTCGGTGCCTCGGCCAATCTCACGGTGAAGGCGATCAGCGCCGAGGGCGGCTACAGCTGAAGGCCACAAGCACTCGACCACGGCCACCCGGAACAAGGACGGGGGCATCGACGCCGTCGGCGAGAACGAGGACACGAGCGCCATCAGCGGCGGTGCCGGCGTCGATACCGGGCTGACGGGGATGACGCGCAAGGGCGAGCAGGTGCTCAAGACCTCGGTCGGCTACATGATCACGATCGACGCCGCGGCTCGACGCCGACGGCAAGCTTCTGGCCGCCTTCCACGCCTGCAAGTCGTCGGCTGCGCTCGAGCAGTTCATCGCCGCCAACAAGGGCCGGATCAAGGTCACCGGCAAGAAGGACAAGAAGGCGGCCGAGCGGGCGGATCACGTCGGCTTCAGCGTCCTCGCCGTCGACATGGACCTCGAGTACAACGCACGGCACCGAACAGAACGTCACCACCGACGACAAGGGCAACGTCGTCGACAGCGAAGATCACCAGGACCAACGAGGTCGGCGGCAGCATCAGGGTGGGCAAGACGCTGCGCTTCGGCGACTCCAGGACGGACAAGGCAACCTCCCGGCACGACGACAAAGGCAAGCTCGATCTCGACTTGAAGCGCGATAAATCGTCGACGAGCGTGGTGAAGACACTGAAGAATCTGGTCGGCCTCGGCGATGACGATGAGGACGAGGCCGAAGGCGAAGCGCAAGAAGGGCCTGATCGCGGCGGCTGCGGGCGGCGAGGAGAAGGACAACCAGGTCCACCACGTCGCGGGCGTACGGCTGGTGAAGACCGACATCGAGAAGATCGTGGAGATCGCCCGGGCGATGATCGACCGGTGGACGCATTGCGCCGCCCTCAACCACGACGAGACGACCTACAACCAGTGGCGGGACTTGGGCAAGCTGATCGCCGCCAAGGGAGGCAAGGACCCAGCCTGGGTTGCCGACGAGCTGGCGCTCTATGTCGGAAAGGACGAGGGGCGGCGCATGAACGTCCTCATGCAACTGGTGCGTCCCGCTGGAAGCGCGGCCATCGGCAAGCGGAGTGAGTACCCCGAGCCTGAAGAAGAAGCATGTCGCGTGCATACGAAGAGCTGGTGATCGGCGATTGCTCTGGCCGAGTTCGAGGCCGCAGCCAAGTCCGAGGAACCGAGGCCGCCGGCAAGCTCGGCAGGAAGATGTTCGAGCGACTCCTGGAGCTCGAGGGCGCGATCAAGGAGGCCAGGACTTCGTACGTCCGGGCTCGCAGGCGGAAATGCTCTCAGACATCACCGAGCGCAAGACCGCGCTTGTCGGGCGGATGCGCAAGAACGCCGGCACGACGTCCGGCAACGAGCGAGGCCGATGCCTTGCGTCGCGACTACGATCGCCTGCTGGCCCAGGTGAAGAGCTATGGAGCCCTGGAGGCGCCGCCGCTGGCGTCCCTGACCGAGCGTCTGGGCAAGCGAGAGCGGTTCCTGAGCGGCGACCTGGGCAAGGTCATGGCAGGCCTGGAAAGCTGGCCGACCTTTACGCCATCTGGAAGCGCGACTACGACAAGCTGCTGCCTCTTGCGAAGAAGGTGAACAAGCCCGAGTCGGAATACGTCGCCTACAAGCCGGATTTGGAGCGCTACCAGAAACTGCGCAGAGCCAGCGGCCAATCACCACTGATCGGCGGACGTCCGAGGTACCCGGGCCGCTCAGAACTTGTAGGCCACGCCGAGCGAGTACACCGTCGGCCGGAAGTCGACCGTCGTCGTCAGCACCGTGCTGTCGCTGGCCACGACCTTGCTCTTCACCTTGACCGCGGCGAGGCTGGCGAAGGCGTTGATGTCCTTGGTGATCGCATACTCGATGCCGACCTGAGCAATACGTAACTT
>ERZ1370068.3780-contig-2881_pt1 | contig 21714 bp, 30 predicted proteins | sample MGYA00561227_ERZ1370068 | MGnify/ENA primary metagenome ERZ1370068 (study PRJEB38410, sample SAMEA6850437) | metagenome | study: Metagenomic assessment of the ecological functions of the soil: analysis of the soil microbiota associated with the... | reverse complement strand
TGATGTCGGTCAGCGACAGCTCGACGGCGCTCATCGTTGCCGTACGGCACGACGAACGCCGACCGCTTGATCCACGCGGTGCTGCAGCATCGGCTGCCGGCTCGGGCGAGCCGCGACGCTTCGACGACGATGTCGGCGCCGCGCACGCAGCGTCTCCCAGTCGTCCGTCGCGCGGACCGGCTTGCCGCAGGTCGCTCGCCAGCCGCGCGCCGAACGCCTCGCGCGATTCCGGGCGGCGCGAATGCACGCGGATCTCGTCGAAGTCGAACAGCGCGGTCGAGCAGCCGCACGTTCCAGTACGCGGTGCCGCGCGCGCCGATGTGGCCGCGAGCACGCGCTTGCCCGCGGCGGCGAGTGGCGTGCACCGAGCTGCGGTCACCGCGCCCGGTGCGCATGTCGGTCAGAGCCGGCGGCGTCGATCACCGCCAGCGGCACGTCCCGTCGCCGGGTCGAACAGCGTCAGCAGGCCCATCTCGGATGGCAGGCCGCAGCGTATAGTTGTCGACGTAATCGCCGACGACCTTACGCACCGGCCAGCGCGAGCGGCGCGACGTAGCCGCGCAGCACGTTGAAGTGGCCGTGGATCGCCGTGCCGTCCGCGTCGCGACCGGGCACGGATGTGCATGCGCGGCTCGATCACCGTGCGGCCTTCGCCCTGCGCGCAGTCCGCGGACTCGACGGCGCTGATGATCTGTCGTCAGTCAGTTGCAGCGCGGCGACGTCCGGCGCGTTCAGGTAGACGAGGCTAAGCGGTGCAGCCGGTGCTGCCACTGGACGGTCGTTTTGCGTTCTGGCAAGTTGTCGGACGATAGTAGCGCAACCGTGGCGCGCGGCGCTGGCGGAATCGGCCGTTCGCCAGCCGCGTGCCCTTCCGAGGATAAACGATGCTGCAACGCGCAGGACCGCAATGGACGCGCAGGCGCGACGGATCGATCCGCGCGCCGCGCGGGACGCGCGCTGTCGGCGAAGTGCTGGCTGACCGAGGCGCCGCTGCGGATGCTGATGAACAACCTCGATCCCGGAGGTCGCCGAGAATCCGCAGGAGCTCGTCGTCTACGGCGGCATCGGCCGCGCCGCGCGCAACTGGGAATGCTTCGACGCGATCGTCGCGCGCGCTGCGCGCGCTCGACGACGACGAGTCGCTGCTGATCCAGTCGGGCAAGCCGGTCGGCGTGTTCAGGACGCACGCCGACGCGCCGCGCGTGCTCATCGCGAACTCGAACCTCGTCCCGAAGTGGGCGACGTGGGAGCACTTCAACGAGCTCGACCGCAAGGGCCTCGATGATGTTCGGCCAGATGACCGCCGGCTCGTGGATCTACATCGGCAGCCAGGGCATCGTGCAGGGCACGTACGAGACGTTCGCCGAGGCGGGCCGCCAGCACTACGGCGGCGAGCTCGACGACAAGTGGATCCTCGACGGCGGGCCTCGGCGGCATGGGCGGCGCGCAGCCGCTCGCCGCGACGATGGCCGGCGCGTCGATGCTCGCGATCGAATGCCAGCCGTCGTCGCATCGACATGCGCTCGCGACGCGCTATCTCGACCGCGCAGGCGCGCGACCTCGACGAGGCGCTCGCGATCATCGCGAAGGACTGCGTGCCGGACGCGCCGCCCGATCAGCGTCGGGCTTGTCGGCAATGCGGCGGAAATCCTGCCGGAGCTGCGTCGCGGCGCGGCGTGCGTCGCCGCACATGGTCACCGACCAGACGTCCGCGCACGATCTCGTCTACGGCTACCTGCCGGCCGGCTGGACCGTCGAGCAGCTGGCGCGCGGCGCAGCGCCGATCCCGCGCAGCACGCCGGCGCTGGTCGCGGCCGCGACGCGCGTCGATCGCGGCGCACGTCGAGGCGATGCTCGCGTTTCACGCGCAGGGCGTTCCGACGTTCGACTACGGCAACAACATCCGGCAGGTCGCGCTACGACGAAGGCGTGGCCGAACGCGTTCGACTTTCCGGGTTTCGTGCCCGCGTACATCCGGCCGCTGTTCTGCGAAGGCAAGGGACCGTTCCGCTGGGTCGCGCTGTCCGGCGACCCCGAGGACATCGACAAGACCGATCGCAAGGTCAAGCGAGCTCTTCCCGGACGACGCGCATCTGCAGCGCTGGCTCGACATGGCGCGGCGAGCGCATCGCGTTCCAGGGACTGCCCGCGCGCATCTGCTGGCTGGGGCTGGGCGAGCGGCATCGCGCGGGACTTGCGTTCAACGAGATGGTGGCGAGCGGCGAGTTGAAGGCGCCGATCGTCGATCGGCCGCGACCATCTCGACACGGGTCAGCGTCGCGAGCCCCAACCGCGAAACCGAAGTCGATGGCGCGATGGATCCGGACGCGGTGTCCGATTGGCCGCTGCTCAACGCGCTGCTCAACACCGGCGGGCGGCGCGACGTGGGTGTCGCTGCACCATGGCGGCGGCGTGGGCATGGGCTACTCGCAGCACGCCGGCGTCGTGATCGTCTGCGACGGCACCGATGCGGCGGCGAAGCGCATCGCGCGCGTGCTGTGGAACGATCCGGCGTCAGGCGTCAGCGCGCGCACGCCGACGCCGGCTATCCGAAGGCGATCGAGGTCGCGAACGCGAACGGCCTGGATTTGCCGATGGTCGCGCGGTGAGCACGACAAACGGCGAGCCCTCAGAGCCCGCCGCGGTGTCATCGACGACGTGATCAATCGTCGTCGTCCTCGTCGCCGTGATCGTGCGCCTTACCAAGCGCACCGCGAATCTCGCCGCTCGGCACCTTCGACGTATGCGCACGTTGGCGTACGCGGCGCCATTGCGTATCGCCGCAACGATCTCAGCGACCGCGGCACCCGGATCGATTCCCTGCGTCGGAAGGGGCAACGCTTGGCTACGTTGGGCAACGAGCAGATTGACGGCAGCGAGCGTGCCGCTGACGGCAACCGTAGAGCCATCGGCGGGTGCCTGCGGACAGGCCGGCGGCGCCGGCGTCACGTTAGCCGGCGGCGTGGAGATTCGTGCACAGGAACAGCACGATGCCGCCGGTGATGGCTGGGCGACCGGAAGTGGATGTGGGCTTGCCGGCACGGTCGTCGTCAGGCCGCGACCGGACAAGATATCGTACTGGATCTCGCTGCCCGTCCTTGCTGTATTTTTTGCTGCCAACTCGCCGCTGCCCGGCGAGTTGATCGTCACCGGCGTTTCCTGATAGCCGATCAGATTCAGTTGAGAACGACGACTTGCCGCCGTCTGCGGACGCCATCGGCGTGCCCACTGCGGCAAGCGGTGGCAGCTTACTGCAAGGGAAAGCACACGGTGTTTCATGTCGATCCTCCGGTTTCAATGCGCGGGTGAGAGCGTCGCAACGACGTGGCCAGCCGGTGCTCTGGAGCGAGCAGCACGTAACTCGACCGTGTCGGGCTAACGGCGCAGAAACAGCGATTATTTCGCCGAGTAATGCTTTTAGGGAACCCTCTGAACAAGGCCCGCGCGGAGCTGCGTTGGCTCGAAGTGCGGATGAATGCGAGACGAACGACGAGGGTCGTAGTGCGTACTACGACCAAGGAGGGCGGCGCAGCGAGGCGCCGCATTTCGCGCCAACCCTGCGGGACAGGGCTTGCCGGGGCGCTGGCTTTGTCGCACGGCTCGCAAATAGCGCGTGCTATTTGACTTCGCCTTGCTTCGCGCCATCATCCCCGGCAAACCGCCGCTCGCGCCCGCGCGCGACTTGTTCAGGAGGTTCCTTAGAACACCCACAGATCCTGTCGAGGCAGCTCCAGCCAGTGGCGTCCGGGCCGCAAGCGGACGGTCGCCATGCGCGCGCAGGCGCTCGTTGCCGAGCGCAAACAGGTGCTCCCACTTGTCGCCCAGGTACATCGACGTCGTCAGGTCGGCCTCGAGCCGATTGTCGCCGGAGCCCTCGGCAGTGCGAATGCGCTCGAGGCGGATCATCGCCGACGCCGTCCGTGCCGCTCGCCGGCGCCGCGCCGTCGCCGTGCCCCACAGCCGCCAGCCGTCGCCTTCCAGCAGCGCGGCGCCGTCGCGCGACCTCGGCGACGCGCCCGGCGAGCCGGTTGTTGCTGCCCATGAAATCGGCGGTGAACAGCGTCGCCGGGTCGTGCTGTACATCTGTTCCGGCGTGCCCCTGCTGCTCGATCGCGCCGTTGTTCAGCAGCAGGATGCGGTCGGACATCGCCAGCGCTTCGCTCTGGTCGTGCGTGACGCACAGCGCGGACAGCTGCATGCGGACGATCAGCTCGCGCAGCCACGCCCGCGCTTCCTCGCGCAGCTTCGCGTCGAGGTTCGACAGCGGCTCGTCCAGCAGGATCACCGGCGGGTTGTAGACGAGCGCACGCGCGAGCGCGACGCGCTGCTGCTGGCCGCCCGACAGCTGGTGCGGGAAGCGCTGCGCCAGATGGCCGAGCGACGAGCTGCTCGAGCGCCGTCGTCACGCGTGCTGACTGTCGGCCGCTGCTGATCTTGCGCAGCTTCAGGCCGTAGGCGACGTTGTCGAACACCGTCTTGTGCGGCCACAGCGCATACGACTGGAACACGAGGCCCAGGTTGCGCGCCTCGGCCGGAACGTCGATGCCGGCGGCGCCGTCGAACACGACCTTGTCGCCGATGCTGGATCGCGCCTCGATGCGGCGCCTCGAGACCGGCGACGGCGCGCAGCAGCGTCGTCTTGCCGCTGCCGGACGGTCCGAGCAGCGACACGACCTCGCCGCGATTCGAGCGTCATCGAAACGCCCTTGAGGATCGGATTGTCGCCGTACGCGAGGTGCAGGTTGTCGACGGTCAGCTCAGCCATGAGACGATCTCCGTTCAGCTCAGTCGCGAAGCTTGACGCCGAAGCGCAGCGCGAGCGCGAGACCGATGAACCGACCAGCACGACGTTGATCAGCGACAGCGCGGCGACCACGTCGATCGCGCCGCCCTGCCACAGCGAAACGAGCTGCGCGCCGATGACCTCGGTGCCCGGCGCGAGCAGGTAGACGCCGGTCGAGTATTCGCGCTCGAAGATCATGAACACGAGCAGCCACGATCGCGAGCAGCCCGTGGCGGATCAGCGGCAGCGTGATCTCGCGCGAAATGCGGCCGCGACGTCGCGCCGACGCTGCGCGCGGCTTCCTCCAGCTCGGTCGACTGACCTGCAGCAGCGACGACGAGATGAGGCGCATGCCGTACGCAAGCCAGACGACGGTGTAGGCGAGCCACATGCTGAAGATCGTCGTGCGCAGCGGCGCCAGCGGCGGGAAGAACAGGAACACCCACAGGAACGCGAGGCCGGCCAGCAGTCCCGGCACGGCGCGCGGCACCAGCACCAGGTAGTCGACGAAGCGCGACCAGCCGTCGTTGCGCCGGTGCGTCGCGAAGCCGATCGCCGTGTAGCACGCGACGGTGACTGCGCCGCCGACGGTGCCGATCAGCATCGGTGTTCCAGATCGCGCGCACGTAGCGTCGGCTCGTCGAGCACCGCGCGGAAATGTGTCGAACGTGAACACCTCGGCGAGGTTCAGCGCCGATAGCCCCAGTTGGTGACGAATGCGCGCAGCGCGATGCCGGAAAGCGGGACGATCACGGCGACGAACAGCCAGCGCGCCGATGATCGCCGACGGCGAACCACTTCCACTGGCCGAGCGGCAGGTCGCGCATGCGGCCGGCCTTGCCCTTGATCGTCGCGTATCTCCGCGCGTTCTGCAGCAGCTACCGCTGCAGCAGCACCGAGCGGGAACGTCATCGCGACGATGCAGATCGGCGACCGCCGCCATCAGGTGATACGACGGCGTGCCGAGCTTGTTGGTCAGCTTGTACAGGTACGTCGACAGCACCAGGTGGCCTTCCGGATCGCCGAGCACCAGCGGCAGGCCGAAGAGCTCGAAGCCGAGGAAGAACACGAGCACCGCCGAGAACAGCAGCGCGGGCGCGATCAGCGGCAGGCTCACCGTCACGCGCGACGCGGAACGGCGATGCGCCGGCGACGCGCGCCGCTTCCTCGACGTCCGACCCTAGGCTCTTCAGCGCCGACGACGCGTAGATGTAGACGTTCGGCACGTGCGTCAGGCCGGCGATGACGCCGATGCGCCGTCAGCGAGTACGAGCCCCACGGCGCGCCGCCGAACATCTCGGTCGCCCACACCGAATAGAAGCCGACCGGCCCCGCCGCGACGACGTAGCCGAACGACAGCACCATCGGCGACACGAAGCTCGGCACGAGGATCACCGGCTCGATCCAGCGCTTGCCGGGAAAGTCCGTGCGCTCCATGACGAACGCCAGGATCGCGCCGAGCGGCACGGCGATCACCGTCATGCCGGCGGCGATCAGCAGCCGAATTGACGAGCGCGCTCCAGAAGTCCGGATCGGCGAACACGAACGCGTACGCGTCGAGCCCGACCGTCTTCACGCGCGTCGAAGAACGGCGCGGACAGCGAGGCTCTGGTAGACGATCAGCGACAGCGGCGCCAGCACGGCGGCCGCCGTCACGAGGATCGTCAGCGCACGCGGCAGGCCGACGAGCCAGCTGCCTGCGCTCGCGGAACCTCGACGGGCGGTGCTGCGCTTGCGAGCGTGGCCATCGATGCCGCGTCGCTCCCGGATAGTGCGGCGCGTCAGGCAGGCGCGCCGCGTTGAAGGGCGTTTCGCTTACTTCCCGCCGGCGCCGAGCGCAGTCTTCCACGCGGCCAGGAATTCGAGGCGTTTCTTCGGGTCGAGGTACGTGACGATCTCGGAGCTGACCGGAATGGGCTTCACGTTGTTGCCGAGCTGCTTGTTGAGCGACGCCGCCGTGTACTCGGCGTCGACGTCGGTGCGGATCGGAGAAGAGCTCGACGTCGCTGCCGATCAGCTTCTGGCCGCGCGTGCGACAGGATGTAATCGGCCCACACCTTCGCCGCGTTCGGATTCTTCGCCTGCTTGCCGATGAACAGCACGCGCGACAGCACCAGCGTGTAGTCCTTGGGCAGCACGACGCCGAGGTTCGGGTCCTTCTTCGCCCGGACGAGCGCATACGAGCCGAGGACGTTGTAGCCGAGCAGATGCTCGCCCGACGAAACCTTCTCCAGCATGTTGCCGGTGCTCGAATACACGCGATAGCTCGTCGCGCCGAAGCCTTCTCCAGTTCCTTCATGCCGGGGAAGAACTTCGCGTCCTGCACGACGAACATGAAGCCGACGCCGCTCTTCTCGATGTCGTACGTCGTCACCTTGCCCTTGAACTTGTCCGTCTTCGTGGCAAGGAGCTTCGAGAACGCGGCGTGATCCTGCGGCACCTCGTCGGCGGTCACGAGCCGCTTGTTGTAGATGAACACGGCCGGCTCGTACGTCGGTGCCGTACGCCTGGTTCTTGTACACCGCCCACGTCGGCAGCTTCGACGCCTCGGGCGATGCATACGTCAGCGCCTGGCCGTCGTCGACGAGCTTGACCTGCAGGTCCATCGCCGAGCTCCACATCACGTCGGCCGAACCCTGTCCCGATGCCGCTTCCGCGATGAAGCGGTTGTAGATCTCGGTCGAGTTCATGTCGTTGTACTCGACCTTGATGTCGGGATAGAGCGCATTGAAATCCTTGATCAGCGGTCTGCGCGGCCTTCGTATCGAGCGCGCTGTAAACGACGACCTTGCCTTCCTTCTTGGCGGCCGCGATCGCTTGCGCATAGTCGGCAGGATAGCCGGCCGGAACGGATTGCGCGAATACCGGCACGGCGACCGCCATGACGGCGGCGACAGCGAACGCGTAGCAACATGAATCCTCCGGATGAGGGGGCGCGAGGATGCAGCCGGCCTCGTGAATTTGGGCCGATGCTCCTTGACCCGAAATCCGGGTGTCAACGATCCTATTCTATGCGGAATCTCCCGGCGGGCGCGCAATGCCGCGAACGCGCGGCGGGTGTAGCCTGCCGGATTGGCGCCGACTTGGCGCGGCGAGCGCAGCGCATTCCATGTCATGACGAACACCGACTGGCAGCCATGGGTGGGCCGCACCGAATCGCATGCGGATGTCGTGACGCCCATCCCCGTCGCAGCGCTCGCTGCGACGCTCGACCGCGACGATCCGCCGCCGGCCAACGGCGACTCCGCTGCCGCCGCTGTGGCATTGGCTGTACTTCCTGCCGCTCTATCGACAGTCGGAGATCGGTCCCGACGGACATGCGAAGCGCGGCGGCTTCCTGCCGCCCGTCCGCTGCCGCGGCGCATGTGGGCAGGCGGGCGCCTGACGTTCCTGCAACCGCTGCGCGTTGGCGACCCGGTCGATCGCACGTCGATGATCCGCGACGTGACGACGAAGGAAGGCCGCTCGGGACCGTTGGTGTTCGTGCTCGGTACGCCACGAGATCGCCGGTCACGCGCGGTCCGGCGATCGTCGAAGAGCACGACATCGTCTACCGGGACGCGCCGGCAGCAGGCGAGCGTCCGGTCGCGCCGCCGACGCGCGCCCGTCGACGCGACGTGGACGCGGACCCTTCGGCCCGACGACGTGCTGCTGTTCCGCTATTCGGCGCTGACGTTCAACGGCCACCGGATCCACTACGATCGGCGGTACGTGACGGAAGTCGAGGGTTACCCGGGGCTGATCGTCCACGGCCCGCTGATCGCGACGCTGCTGCTCGATCTCGTGCGCCGGCACCTGCCCGATGCCGTCGTCGCGCGCTTTGCGTTTCGCGCGATGAGTCCGTTGTTCGACATCGCCGAATTCACCGTCAACGGGCGCCGCGACAGCGACGCGACGCGTGGCGCTTTGGGCAGCGAACGCCGATGGCGGGCTCGCAATGGACGCGACGGCGACGCTTGGCTGACACGTTGTCCGACACGAACACAACGGAGGTCTGCTTGTCCACTGCACCCGATCGCGCACCAGGACATTCGCGACGCGATTCGCGCAGCTGTGCGCCAGTTTCCCGACGAGTACTTCCGCAAGATCGACGCGCAGCAGCGCGTACCCCGAAGCGTTCGTCGACGCGCTGATCGAGCGCCGGCTGGCTTGCCGCGATGATCCCCGAGGAATACGGCGGCTCCGGGCTCGGGCCTGACCGCGGCGTCGGTGATCATGGAGGAGATCAACCGCTGCGGCGGCAACTGCGGGCGCCGTGCCACGGCCAGATGTACAACATGGGCACGCTGCTGCGCAGCGGCAGCGAGCGCGCAGAAGCAGAAGTACCTGCCGGCGATCGCCGCCGGCGACGCTGCGCATCCAGTCGATGGCGGTCACCGAGCCGACGACGCGGCACCGACACGACGAAGATCAAGACGACCGCCGTCAGGAAGGGCGACCGCTACGTCGTCAACGGCCAGAAGGTGTGGATCTCGCGCGTCCAGCATTCGGACCTGATGATCCTGCTCGCGCGCACGACGCCGCTCGCCGACGTCGAAGAAGAAGTCCGAAGGCATGTCGGTCTTCATCGTCGACCTGCGCGACGCGATCGGCCACGGCCTGACCGTGCGACCGATCGCCGAATCTCGTCAACCACGAGACCAACGAGCTCTTCTTCGACAACCTCGAGATCCCGGCCGAGAACCTGATCGGCGAGGAAGGCGCGGGCTTCAAGTACATCCTCGACGGCCTCAACGCCGAGCGCACGCTGATCGCCGCCGAGTGCATCGGCGACGGCTACTGGTTCATCGAGCGCGCGGTCCAGCTACGCGAACGAGCGGATCGTCTTCGACCGGCCGATCGGCAAGAACCAGGGCGTGCAGTTTCCGATCGCCGACGCGCTACATCGAGGTCGAGGCGGCGAACCTGATGCGGTTTCAAGGCGTGCGCGCTGTTCGACGCGCGACCAGCCGTGCGGCGCGCAGGCGAACATGGCGAAGTACCTCGCGGCGAAGGCGTCGTGGGAGGCGGCGAACGTGTGCATGCAGACGCACGGTGGCTTCGGCTTCGCCAACGAGATACGACATCGAGCGCAAGTTCCGCGAGACGCGGCTGTACCAGGTGGCGCCGATCTCGACGAACCTGATCTTCGCGTACGTCGCCGAGCACGTGCTCGGGCTGCCGCGCTCCTTCTAAGGGCCTGTAAACGTTATGGGCACAAACGCGAACGGGTGGCCTGGGGCGCCAATCAAGGCGGCCGACGAAGCGAAGACCGAGCGTCTTCGCGAGGAGAACAACGCCGAGTGGCGCCCCAGGCCGCCTGTTCCCTCCGGGTTGCTGCCGAAAACGCCCATCGCTGCGTTGCAAAGTCTCGCCGGGTGCCCGACCCGCCTTCGCCTTCGCGCCTTGCGCTGGGCGTTTTCGGCCGTGCAACGCGTTTGTGCCCATAGCGTTTACGGGCCCTAGATATCGATGCGGCCGCTCGATGGCATCACCGTCGTAACGCTCGAGCACGCGATCGCCGCGCCGTTCTGCACGCGGCAGCTCGCCGATCTCGGCGCGCGCGTCATCAAGATCGAGCGGCCCGGCGTCGGCGATTTCGCGCGCGCGCTACGACGAGCGCGTGCGACGGACTCGCGTCGCACTTCGTCTGGACCAACCGCTCGAAGGAAAGCCTGACGCTCGACGTCAAGCACAAGGACGGGCAGGCGATCCTCAAGCGGCTGATCGTCGAGCGCGGCCGACGTCGTCGTGCAGAACCTGGCGCCCGGCGCCGCCGCGCGCTCGGCGCTGTCGCACGCTGCGCTCTCCGACGGACAAGCCAGCGATCATCGTCTGCGACATCTCGGGCTACGGCGGCGACGGGCCGTATCGCGACAAGAAAGCGTACGACCTGCTGATCCAGAGCGAGTCCGGATTCCTGTCGGTGACGGGAACGCCCGACGATCCGGCGAAGGCAGGCTGCTCGATCGCCGACATCGCCGCCGGCATGTACGCGTACAGCAACATTCTCGCGGCGCTGCTCGAGCGCGCGGAAGAACCGGCGCCGGTTGCCGGCATCGACGTCTCGATGCTCGAATCGCATGGTCGAGTGGATGAGCTTCCCGCTCTACTACGCGTTCGAGGGCGCCGTCGCCGCCGCGGCGCCGGGCGCCGCGCCACGCGACGATCTATCCGTACGGACCGTTTCCGACCGGCGATGGCAGGACGATCATGCTCGGGCTGCAGAACGAGCGTGAATGGCTCGTGTTCTGTCGCGACAGTGCTGCGCAGGCCCCAGCTCGCGACCGATGCCCGGTTTTTCGTCGAACTCGCGTCGCACGGAAGCGCGCGACACGCTGCGCGCGATGATCGTCGACGAGTTTTCGCGGATGACGATCGACGAAGTGATCGCGCGGCTCGACGCCGCGCAGATCGCCAACGCACGGATGAACGACATGCACGACGTATGGCGGCACGAGCAGCTGAAGGCGCGCGACCGGTGGACCGACGTCGCGACGCCCTCCGGGCCCGTCCCGGCGCTGCTGCCGCCCGGACAACTCGAACGCGTACGCGCCGCGCATGGACCCGGTGCCCGCACTCGGCGAGCACACGGATGCGATCCTGCGCGAGCTCGGATACGACGACGGGCAATCGCGCGACTGCGGGTCGGACGGCGCGGTCTGATTGTTGTGCGCGCGGGGATAGTTGCGCACCTTACTCCTGGCGTTCCAGGAACACGCCGAGCATCGCCAGCGCCTTTTCGCCCAGCGGGCGGTTTCGCCATTCGGCATGACTGATCGGCCGGCTCGCCGCGCGGTCCCGCTCGAAGTCGGTACGAAGCCGCGCCGCGAGCGTCGCGTCGAGCAGCACGATGTTGACTTCATCGTTGAGGTCGAACGACCGGCTGTCGAAGTTCGTCGACCCCATCACGCAACAGGCGCCATCGGCGACGAGGATCTTGGCGTGGATCATCCCGGGCTGAAACTCGAATATTTCGACACCTGCCTCCAGCAGCTCCGCCGTAACGACGGCGGCTGGCGCGTCGCGCCATCGGATGATTGTTCGCGCGCCCCGGCGTGATGATGCGGATGCGCACGCGCGCGCGCGGCGGCAACGAGATCCCGGCGCGCTCTCGTCCGGAAGAAAGTACGGCGAATTGATGTCGAGCGACTCGCGAGCGGCCGCGAGAACCAGCTGGAACAGCACGCGCGCCGGGGACGACCGGGCGGGCGACGAGGGTGCCGACGACGATCAGCCCGGGGCTTCCGCCTTCGGCCGACGGCGGCGGAAAGACCGCGGTATCGGCGAGAATTTCGCCGGTTGCTTCCAGCCAGTTTTCAGTGAACGCCGTTTGCAATCCACAGACGAGCCCGCCGGTGATGCGCAGCATCGTGTCGCGCCACGGCCTCCCCGCGCCGGCCCGAGCCAATGCGCAGCGATGCCGGCACCTCCGACGAAGCCGACCGATCCATCGGCGACGATGATTTCGCGGTGCGTTCGGTTGTTGAAGCGCTTCATCGTGTACCAGCGGATCGGTTGATACCACGCTACCCCTGCCGCCGGCGGCGCGCAATGTCGCGAAGTAGCGGTCGGGCGTCGGAAAACTGCCGATCGCGTCGACGATCACGCGCACGGCGACGCCGGCTTGCGCGCGCTCGGTCAGCGCTGCGAGAAACCGATCGCCGATCGCGCTCCGATGGAAGATGAACGCGACGATGTGGACGCTGTGACGCGCTGCGCGAATCGCTGCGAGCTCCGCTTCGTAGAAACGCGTCGCCATCGGTCAGAACCGCAACGGATGCCGCGTCGTGAACGTCCGAATCGGTGATCGCACCGACGAGCCGCAGGAACTCGCGCGAATCGGGCGCGTCGACCGGTGCTTCGACACGGTAGGGAAGACCGGGCTCGAACAGGACGAGCAGCAGCAGGCCGCAGGAAACCACCGCGGCGACGATCAACGCGAATTCAAGCGCCATGCGGCACGATGAGTCCTGTTGGAGGGGCGCCGTAGCGTAACGAGGACCGGCGCTCGGCGCAATGTCGCCCGACTGGTGCCTAGGCCAGGCATTCGACCGAAAATACGCAATCGACATCGCCGATGACTCAACCCGATGAGCCGCATCCTCGTAGGAACGTCGTCATGGACCGACAAGACGCTGGTCGACAGCGGCCGGTTCTATCCAGCCACCGCGACGACGCCGGAAGAACGACTGCGCTTCTACGCCTCCCGGTTCCCGATCGTCGAGATCGACAGCAGCTACTACGGCATTCCGACCGTCGAGAGCAGCGCAGCGCTGGGTCGAGCGCACGCCCGCCGGATTCGTCTTCAACATCAAGACGTACCGGCTGTTCACGCGCCACCAGACGCCGGTCGTGAGCCTCGCGAAGGATATTCGCGCAGCACTCGGGCCGGTGCAGAACAAGAATGTCTACGACAAGGACGTTCCCGCGGAAATATCAATGCAGCTGTGGCGGCAATTCCGTGCCGTGCTGGAGGTGCTGCGCGGATGGCGAAAGGCTCGGCGCCGTGCACATGCAGTTCGCGCCGTGGGTGGCGTTTCATCCCGAAAGCTTCGCGTACGTCGAGCATTGCCGAGCGATGCTGGCAGGCTTCACCGTGGCCGTCGAGTTCAGGAACAAGACGTGGTTCGACACGGCCCGGCACACAGACCGCACGCTGCATTTCGAGCGCGACAACGCGCTGGTCAACGTCGTCGTCGATGCGCCGCAGGGCATCGCGAACACCATTCCGTCCGTGTGGCGAGGTCACCAACCCGGCGCTCGCGATCGTGCGCCTGCACGGGCGCAACCACGCGACGTGGAACCAGAAAGGGTTGAAGGCGTCGTCGCAGCGGTTCGACTACGACTACAACGACGCCGAATTGACGGAAATCGGCGCGCAGGTGAAGGTACTCGCCGACAGCGTGCAGTCGACGCACGTGCTGTTCAACAACAACTATCAGGATCGGGGACCAGCGTGGCGCGGCGGCGTTGCGCGAGATTCTCGCGACGGGCGCTTCAACCAATGATTAAGAGGTGACGGTGTCAGCCGCGGGCTGGTGGCAATCCACGCCTCGCCAACGGGCGTATGCTGGTTTTCAAGTGCGCGCGCTCGGCGCGCAGATGAAGGCCCGGCCGTTGGTTCGCCGCCGGTCGGCAAAGGTTTCTCAAACAGGAGGGACCTATGCCCAAGATTCAAGCCGGCAACATCACGATGAATTACGATCAACAGGGGAGCGGTGAGCCTCTGGTGCTCATCCCTATCTGGCGGCCGATTACGCGTGTTACGCGTTCCAGGTCGCAGACTACTCGAAGCACTTCACCTGCATCTCGGTCGATCTGCGCGGCACCGGCGAGTCGGACAAGCCGGCCGGCGTCTACTCGACGGAGATGTTCGCCGACGACGTCGCCGCACTCATGCAGGCGATCGGAATACCCAAGGCCCACATCTACGGGCTCTCATTGGGGGCGGCCACCGGCATGTGGCTGGCCGCCAAATATCCGGACCGGGTCAAGTCGCTTTCGCTGCACAGCGGCTGGCCCAAGAGCGATGCCTATCTCAAGACCGTCGTGCAGGGCTGGCAGGTGATGGCGAAGGCGATGAACAGCGTGCCGGAGATGGTGATCCAAGGGATCTTCCCGTGGTGCTTCACGCCCGAGCTGTATGCGCAGAAACCGGACTACATCCAAGCCCTGTCCGACTTCGTGCGCGGCCGTCCCAAGCAGCCGGTCGACGCGTTCATCCAGGACATCCGATGCAGTGATGGCCCACGACGCCGAGGCGCAGCTCGGCAAGATCCGCGCTCCGACGCAGATCACGTTCGGGCGCCACGACACGGTGACGTCGATACGTTTCGCCGATCAGCTGAAGAACGGCATCAAGAATTCCGAGCTGCACATCTTCGAGGATTGCTCGCACGCGCCGCTGTATGAGAACGTGCCTGCGTTCAACGCGAAGACGCTCGATTTTCTACGCAAAAACGCCGGATGAGGCGATGCAGGCGCTGGCCGATGACTGGCGTCGCCGCGTTGTCCGGGCGCTACGCTACGCGGGGGCGTCGTTACTACGAGACAAAGCCCGGCTCGGTGCTGCTGGCGCGGAGGCTCATTGGTTGCAGATCGCGCACGCGGTGCAGCATATGTGCCATCTCTTCTCTGACGTAGCCATGCACCGTTCCACTCGACGAAGCGAGGGCGGCTTGCGAACACGCTGCGACCGCGATGGCGGCGGCAATTGTTACTGAACTTGCCTCGTGAATACGCTCTGACCGTTAACGGGAAAGGTGCGACGGTGATGCGCTTCTGATGCCCAGGGCGGCAGCCGCCGTACCTCCTCGACCGCTTAGTTCGGGACGAGCGCCTGCGGTACTCCTCCTCACGACACGGTGCACCCTTGCTCCAGTTCGTCATCGAGATTCGACTGACAATCGCAGATCTGTCGAGTAGCTCGAGGCCGGATTCTGCCAACGCGACCGAGTTCGACTGTGGATTCAACTGGTCAACGCAACACGCGCTAGGTTTAGGAGACCCAACAGCAACAGCCTGTCAAATCGGTACTAATCGCAAGTGGCGCTGTTTCCTGGTTCCCCTCGCTCGTGCTTGTACAGCCTCGGATCGTCGCTGAGCCACGTCGCAGGAACACCATAGGCTTCAAACCCTTGTCTATAACGATGGACGGTGTTGCGTCGACCGGTTGAGCCCGCAACCCTGAACAGACGGTCGAACTACTCAGAAGCAGACGTTTCGACGGATCGAACAAACCGACGGTTGCGGCGAGTAGCGCGAAAGCCGCGTACGGCCAGAATGATCCATCACTGAATGACCTCATCCGCGCGCAAGAGCAACGACTGCGGGATCGTGAGTCCGAGTGCCTTTGCGGTCCTCAGGTTGATCACGAGCTCGAACTTGGTCGGCTGCTCCACAGGAAGCTCGCCGGGCTTCGCGCCCTTGAAGATCTTGTCGACGAAGCTTGCGAACCGGAAATAAAGGTCGGGATAGTTCACCGCGTAGGCTATCAATCCCCGGCTTCGACGAACTCGCGGGCCGGGTAGACGGCAGGCAGCCTGTTGTGGCCCACCAAGTCCACGATCGTTTGTTGATGCATTTGTGTGAGCCCGTCCGCGCCAACGACAAGCGCGTCGACCCGCTGTCGGACTGCCGGATCAAATGCGCGGGTTAGGTCGCCCTGGCTTCGCACATCAAGAAGCTCCGCCTGGAGACCGAGGGTGCGCGCCGCCGTCTTTGTCTCTTCCCATTCAGGCGGGCGCGGCCGGATTGCCCATGTTGTGAAGCAACCCGACACGGGAAAGATTTGGGACCAGCTCTTTGAGGAGTTCAATCCGTTTGGCTGTCAGCTCGGTGCTGAACGTAGTAGTCACCCCGTAACATTGCCCTTCGGTTGCGCGAGGCTTGCCACGATGGCAAGCGGGCGCATCGCCGCCATAACTACCGGGATTGTTTCGGTCGCGTTTTTGGCAGCATTAGTTGCTGGCGTCCCCTCGTCATAATCAGGTCGACCTTGAGACGAACCAGTTCGGTCGCGAGATCCGGGAACCGCTCGGCGCGACCATCCGCCGACCGATATTCGATGACCAGGTTTCGCCCTTCCACGTAGCCGAGATCTCGCAGCCCCTTGCGCAGAGCGTCGAGATTGGCAACGTTCTGTGCTGCGGGTATCGATTCAAGAATTCCGATGCGATAGACCTTCCTCGCCTGTTGCGCCCGCGCACCAAGCGGCGCGGCGAAGAGACCACCCGCAACACCGCCAATGAACGTTCGCCGATCCATCACTGAATCACCTCATCCGCGCGCACCAGCAACGATTGCGGGATGGTGATGCCGAGCGCCTTGGCCGTCTTCAGATTGATCACCGAGCTCGAACTTCGTCGCCTGCTCGATCGGGCAGATCGCCGGGTTTCGCGCCTTTGAGTATCCTGTCCACAAAGTACGCCGCGTGACGATACATCTCGGCATCATCGACCCCGTAGCCGATCAAGACCGCCCGCTGCCGCAAACTCCTTTGGCCCGGTCGAGGAAGCCTTTGCTTTCCCGCAAGGTCTGCAATCTCGATGTAGTTGGCCCGAAAGAGCGTGTCCGTCGAAACCACGATCGCCTCAATGCGCCCTTGCGCCATCGCTGCAAAAGCATTCCCCGAACTCCTTTGGCGGTCCGTACCTCGAGTGACTTGCAGTTCCAATTTCAATGCGTTCGCGGCGGCGCGCATGGCTTCGACTTGCATCGGCGCTCGCCGTATTGGCTGGATTGATGAGCACCGCGACCCGCGTGATACGCGGAACGGCTTCCTTGAGGAACTCCAGCCTGCTTCGCATAGGCTTCCGGCCCAAACTGGGCGGATCCGGTGATGTTCCCTCCCGGCCGCGCGAGGCTGTTACTAAGGCCAAGTCGCAACTGGATCGCCCATGACCGGATCGACAATGGGAATCGTCGTGGTAGCACGCTTGGCTGCCGACACCGCTTTTGTTCCAAAGGCCACGATCACGTCGACCTTGAGACTGGCCAGCTCCGCCGCCAGCCCGGGCAGCCGATCGTAATTCCCGTCGGCCGATCGAATTTCAATGGCGATGTTCTTGCCCTCGACATAGCCGATGGTCACGCAGGCCCGCGCGCAATGCGTCGACCCGGCTGGCCTGACCGGAAAGAGTCTCGGAAATCAGAAACCCGACCCGCGGGACCTTCGGCTGCTGAGCCAACGAATACGAGCGGTGCTGCGAGCGCACTTCACGCCCAGCGCAAGCGACGAAGCTGTCGGCGAGCAATCACCTGGGCACCTCATTGACCCTGATCATCTCGGCCCCCTCGGACGAATGTCGGGAATGGAAGAAATAAAAATCTAGGCCGTAGCGAGTAGGGGGTCAAGGGATGAGCCGATCGCCAGATTTGCAATCATAATTGCACTCGCTGGATGTCTTCTCTGGTGGTCCGATAGCACCATCGAACGACCGCTGACGGCGACTCCCTAGCTGCGGCCGCTGTTGGTCGCTGTTGGCCGATTACGGCCGCACCTGACTGATTAACGATCGACAAGGACCGCGGCCCCGGATCAAGCATACGCCGGTAACGTTACCACCGGGCCGAGCGAGTGTTGAAACAAAGGCCGGTCTCCCACCATATCGCCCGCGTTCATCGCGATGATCGGTATCGTCGAGGATGCTTGCTTCGCGGCCTTCGGCAGCAGGGCCGCTCAAGGCAACGATCAGGCCGACGTTGCTCGAGACCAACTCTTCGGCGAGGTCCCGCAGCCGCTCATTGCGCCCTCCCGGCCCAGCGTGGGTCTCGTAGACGATGTCCTTTCCATCAGTAAAGCCAGGACGCGAAGTTCATCGCGCAAAGCAGCGGGAACAGCGCCATCAGCCGGACGAACGCCGTTCCCGAGGTAACCAATACGACGTAGACTTTCGCGACTGCTGAGCCCCAGTAAACGCTCGGACGCTCCAGCCCCTATCCGTTGGACGATTTAACATAGCGACGGGCGCAGCAGACTCACTGCAGGTCTGAGTGGAATCTGATCTGGCAAAGCGGCGAAGTTCCTCGCGGCCAGAAGGACCTGGTTGATCCGCCGTGAGCTAGGAGCGCTTCTTCCCGAATGAAGAATTACATACGTCACTGGATGTAACTTAACCACAGCAAATTTCATTTGCCGTACGCTGGCAAGCTGTATATAGATTCCAGGCGCAGAGCGAGCGAACTCCGGGCGAATGAAGCTATTGTTGTTCATTTCTGAGGGGGCATTGCGTCCGGCCTGGGCTTCACCCTGTCCGGCCACAGCGGAACGAAATGAGGTGGTTCGTCACCGCAGCCTGCGCCAATCTCGCCTTCGTCAACGATTTCACCGGGTAGCGAAAAATTTTCGCGGCGGTGTTCCGTTTGACCAGAAGTCGACCCCATCGACCGTTAGCGTGGTTCCGCTTTCAGTACCCTCGTATTGCGTCGCATTGCCTTCATAGGGGCGGTAGTCAACGGTGGCGCCGCCGACGAGAAACGCCGCCACCAATAGTACGGCTGATTTCAGCGGCAGTCCTCTCGAGAAGCCTTGGTTGGTTCGCATGACGAGCGCCTGAGCGATTAAAGCAACCGGGCGCACCGCGCCGACGTTCGCCGACTCAGAACCAGGCGGGAGCGAGGTCCCATGTGCCTGTAGCCACGTGTGCGCGAAGCGCCCAGTACTTAGAGCTCACGCCAGCGAGCCGCCGCCGCGTGGCCTGGACCAAGATCGGCACGAATCCGAGGAGCACGAAGAAATACTGCGTGAGGGAATGACGACAGCGACTCGGCTGTTTATTGCCCATACGAGCGGTCTGACCGCGAGGAGAGGCGACGATGAACTGCGGAGAGCCCCGGCAGGTGATGGCTACCGTGGCGGCTGCACTCGCGTCCTGGCGTGCCGGGACAGCCCTTCCGGGTTGCGCCTCGATGAGCGGCGGCGGGATGCACTCCCTAGTAGATCCGCCAGGTCCTCCACGCAAGACGCCTTGATGTAAGGCCCGCGTTCTTTCACTCTGAGTGCTCGGACCCGAGACCAGGGCCCAGCAGCGGGGTGGCTCTTCGTTCTTAGCCCCGAGCATGGAGATCGCTGCTGGCGGTAGATCTAACGCCATGGCTACGCAAAAACCTGGCAAAACCGAAGAAACGCGCACCCCAAAAGCCCCGGAAGGACGAAGTCGCGGTCGCTGGAGCACGGGCGAGTTCCGTTCTTCAGCTTCCGGTATTCGTCCACCGAGGTTTCAAGGATCGATGGCGGGACGCGCGTCAAGTCGCGCCAGGCCCGCTTCGAGGATGGCAAGCTCTACTTCCGAGGCATTCGAAGGCGAGCTGCATCGCAGCGCCTGCGACCAGATGGTTGCTCAAGCTGAGCGGTCTTTCTGGAGATCTCTCTTCGCAATTCCTGCCGTTCCGCGATTGAGCAACTCTCTGCTTTTATAGAGCGCGCCCCCCGCGCGTCATTCAGACTCCGAGAGGTTCGGCCTCGCCAGCGTTCTTAGAGCGAAGAACATCGTGCTTCGGACGGAGTTCTCGAGTGGTCAGAACTAGGCGGGAACGAGGCCTCGGTGCTCGGTACGTCGTACGAAGCACCCAGTACTTCGTACAAGGTGGCCAGTACTGTCGCGACGCTGACGGGTTCCTACTCCGCTCCCGCTTGCCGAATCAAAGGTGCGGAGAGACCCTTCATCGGCGCTGTACCGTGGTTTAGCGAAATTCACGAGCAACTCGTCGGGGCCATTCGACGCCGATGAGGCCGTTCAAAGGACCGGCGCTGCGGGGCCGAACGAGGTGCGCGGTTGTCGCCTCGTGATACCGATGCGAGCGGCAGCTTTCACGGAATCGTACGGGCTCAGCGCCGAAACGCTGTTGCCGGGATTGAAGATCACCGCACCGATTCCGATCGACGAGGGGTTGCCGGATCAACGGATAACCCTGGTATTGAGCCACTGCATTACGCATCCTGCGGTTCGAAGGGTCGGGCAGATCATCGAATTGTCGAAGCCCGCCAACCGTCCGGATCGATTCTGGTCAGCGGCCGAAGGCCGCCACTCGATGGAGTTTAGAAAAACTTTTGGGGACTCGGCGTGGCGCGAGGTTCTGGATGGGCTTGAAGCTGCGTACAGCGAGCCGATCCGTCTGGGAAAGCTCCTCCAACCGCGCGACGACGGCTGGGTTGAACGCCGAAGCTGCCGCGATCTGGCGAAGATCGAAGGGGCTGCGCTTTCGTATTCTGACCGAAGTGTCTGCCGACATGGCGGCTCAGTTGGTCCGCTGGACAACATGGCGGCCGCACGGCAAGTGCCGCGAGATGACCAAGAAAACGCGCCCGAGGCAGGCGTGCTCCGGACAAGCGCGGAGCACTGGATCGAGGTCCAGTGACAGTTTTTTCCGCGGGGAGAAATCGGACAGGCGGCCGGATCTCTTGGCGCACCTCGCGGGGAGTGACCGCCGTCCTCCACACGGTGCACCTTTGTTAAGTCGGCATCGAGATTCGCCCTCTGCGATTGATCCGTCTCTTGGATCGAGGCTGAATTCTGTCAACGACCGAGTTCGACCCCATTGCAGCCTGTCCGGCGTTGAAGCGAGCCGACGCTAAGAGACTTCTCGGATCGGCCATCCGTATTCTTGGATCCGACTATTGGGATAGGTCGACACTGCATACGGGTAAACTCTCGACCAATATGCTTTCCTTTCACCATCACATATATTCCAAGTCCGGTACGACGCCCAGCTATCTTCATGCATATCCAGAAGACGGCTGGTACAACAATCACCGAAGCCGTAAGGCGGCATTACCGGAAGGATATGCGTTTCGCATGGGGACTATCTCAAGCGCGACACGGCAAGCCTGAAGAAGACCCGGTTTATCTCAGGGCACTTTGGTTTCGAGTATTCCCGGCAGTTCATGGACGGTCGCTACTCGTTTACATTTCTCAGAGATCCTGTCGAGCGAATACTTTCGCTTTACTATTTCTCTCGAACTCCGGGATCCCGCTGAGTTTCCTATCTACCGAGTGGCGCACGAGATGGACCTTGCCGGATACCTTCGCGCGGGCTTCGATCGGGAGGACATCAAGACATACTTGTGGAACCAGCAGGCTTGGCAACTCGCGTGCGGGCTGGCATGATCCTCAGCAACGACAAATCTCTAACTTCACCGACGAACAGATCCTGGAACGGGCAAAGGCGCATCTGATGGAGTTCCATTACATCGGCTTTGCGGAAAGCTTCGCCGATCGACAGCAAGGCGATCCTTGCAAACCTTAATGTTCCTGTTCCCGAATCCCTTGTCCCGGCTAATGTCACGCCTCAAAGGCCTCACCGCAACGATCTTCCCGCGGCGACCATTCGCCTCGCGGAGGAGTTGACCTGTCTCGACGCGGCGCTCTACGAGCATGCGAAGGACCTTTGCAGGCAAGGCCTGGGCCAGGCGGCCATTCGCCGCTGGGGATTAGGTCATGCGGCTCAGT
>ERZ1370068.6230-contig-5226_pt1 | contig 21730 bp, 48 predicted proteins | sample MGYA00561227_ERZ1370068 | MGnify/ENA primary metagenome ERZ1370068 (study PRJEB38410, sample SAMEA6850437) | metagenome | study: Metagenomic assessment of the ecological functions of the soil: analysis of the soil microbiota associated with the... | reverse complement strand
CCAATCTCGAGACCGACCATCAAATTATTGCTTAGCCATCGTTGTTAATCCGTTTTCTGTCGTTGTCTGGGATTGCCCTGGTAATGGGCGTTGAACCGGCGCGCGACTTCGGCGCAGGCGGCCGCAGTCTTTTCCAGGCGCATGCACGGGGATTGCCTTCATGATCCGCGGCTCCACAGCGGGTGCGATCGTGTCGTTGATGACGGCGGCCGGCGGCTCGGTGAAAGTCACGGGAATGTTTCGTTGCACAAGCAAGGTTCACCGTCTCGAGTTCCTGTTTTGAGTCGTCACAGTAAACAAGAAATTGTTCCAGCCGTCGTAATTGCGTTTCGCAGATCATTAAACCCAAACGTCACGCGCGTGCGATTTTTGTCCGTCACCAGCAGGCAATAACCTTTCGAAACATCGATCTCGCGAATCTGGAAGCGCATTTGCATAAAACTGCGCGCGCTTAGACGCAGCAGCTCCAGCGCTGTTTTCGCTTCGGACGATTCGACGACTTTTCCCGCCTCGAGCGATTCGCTCGAGCATCCCAGAAATGAGCGGCAATCCCAGATATTCTGGCAACAACTTCTTTTGTTTCATCAAAACACCACGCGCGTCCACCAAAAACGCAGCATCTGATGACAAATGGATCGGAAATTTCTTTTCGCTGGTGATCCAGGCGACCGGCTTTCGTTCCACCACACGAATATCGATCTCTCCCGGCAATTTTGCGCACCACCTGCACTTCGTCGAGTTTGAGGAAGCTGCTGTATGCGATCATGCACACGCGCCGAGGTTTACCTTGAAAATATTTTCGCCTTCATGCAGATCGGCGGCTTTCAAAACCTGCTCGCGCTGCAAAGTGCCGTCAGTCTGCAATTCGATTGTCTTTAGTTGATAATCTGAATTCTCGAACAACAGGCGTCTTGCGCCTTCGCGCACGCCGGCATAAGCGGCAGCCGCACAACGCAGCGACCAAACATAGTCTGCAGAGGACGCCCATGGACCTTCGAGTGCGATGCTGCGTCGCTCTGCGGGAGCGAACTTTCACATCGAGCAAGTGCTGCTGACGCCGCTGGCGCACATTGGACACGCGTCGATTTCGCGATCGTGGAGCGTTTTTGAGCCGAAATTCATCTCCGGCTCCCTTCTGTTCTGGCGCGAGACAGTTCGATGATGCGCGCGCAAAGATCGACGTAACTGATACCGGCGGCCGCAGCAGCCTCCGGCAGCAGACTCGCTTCGGTCATTCCAGGAATGGTGTTAACTTCCAGCACAAACGGCTCGCCGGTGTCGGACAAAATGCACATCAACGCGCCCGTAAACTTGCAAGCCGAGCGCGCGAAACGCTCGCAACGCTAATTCCTGAATTTCGGCTGTTTTTCTTTTCGTCGATCCTCGCCGGGCAAACATGCTCCGCGCCGCCACCTGCCTGCGGATTGAGGAAAGGATACTTGTTGGTGAAATCGTAGAAGCCGCCCTTCGGAATTATTTCGAGAATGGGCAAGGCTTGGTCACCGAGAATACCTATCGTCAATTCGCGGCCAGATACAAACTTTTCCACCAACAATTTGCGATCGTAATTTCGCGGCCTCTGTGATCGCCGAATCGAGCTCGCTTTCATTCTTTCACAATCATGACGCCAACGGTGGAGCCCTGGCGCGGCGGTTTCACAACCATCGGCACGGCAATGTTTGGACGCTGGCCAGCTTCGATCACTTCCCATTCCGGAGTAGCGACATCGCTGCGCTCGCGAAACTTTTCTTTGGTTAAAAATTTATCGAACGCAGCTCCGGCTTCCTTCGACGCCCTCGCCAGTGTAGGAAACGCCGCGGTCTTCCAGAATTTTCTGGAGCGTCCCATCCTCGCCGAAAGTTCCGTGAATGGTGAGGAAAGCCAGATCGACATCTTTCGGTAGTTGGAAATCTTCGTCGCGAACATCGACATCAACGACGTCGGCGCCTAACGAGCGCAACGCTTTTGAAACTCCGCGACCCGTCGCAAGCGAAACGTCGCGCTCGGAACCAGGCCCGCCCATCAGGACCGCGATCTTCTTCGGTAAATCGTTCTGTTTTCATGAACGCCGGTTCTCCCACGATTTGCACTTCCGTTTCCAACTCGATGCCGCGCTTGCGTCTTCGCCGCTTGCTTGATTCGATCGATCAACTCAAGCATCTCAGTCGCAGTCGCGCCGCCATCGTTGACAATGAAATTGCCGTGCACCTCCGAGACGCGCGCTTTTCCGACCCGCGAATTTTTCAGGCCCAATTCATCCACCAGTTTTCCCGCGGGAATGCTGTCGGGATTCTTGAAAATGCAGCCTGCGCTCTTGGCGACTGGCTGTGTTGTGCGTCGTTTCTCCTGTGATTCGCGCAAGCGCTGCATCGATCTTTGCGCGCTCGGCCGGCTGCGCGCGGAATGTCGCCGAAATCGCAAAATTATTTTCAAGCAACGGAAATCGCCGGTAATGCACCTCCAGTTCATCTCGATTTTTCGTGTGCGGATTTCCTTCCGCATCGAGGTAACGAACGCGCGCCACGTTCTCGAAAGTTTGCGCGCCCATCGCGCCGGCGTTCATGCGCAACCCGCCGCCGACTGCGCCCGGGAATTCCCTCCATCCATTCGAGTCCGCCGAGATTTGCCGCCCGCGCCGCATAAGCAACTTCCTTCAACTTCACGCCTGCGCCTGCAGTGATTTCGGTGCCCGTTGATCTCGATTTTGTCGAAATCGCCGCCGCAGGGTGAACCACCGACGCCACGAATCCCACCATCGCGGACAAGCAAGATTCGAGCCGCGACCCATCACGAAAAGTGGGAGGTTTTCATGCCGGCAAAATCGGATCAATTCGGCAAACGCGTTCTCGCTCTGCGGCTCGACCCAAAATTGCGCAGGGCCGCCTACGCGCAGAGTGGTGTGTTTGGAGAGCGGCTCGTAAAGGCGGACGTCGCCGTCTTCGCCTACGATCGCCTTCAGCTTTCTCAGCAATCACGAGATCCGCCGCCAGAATCGACAATTGCTCGTGAATGTTGCCGGCGCCGAGACTCAACACGAGATCGCCGACGTCGAGCGTGTTGCCGATATCGCAGTGGATGCGCTCGAAGCGCGGCTGGTAACTGGCAGCCGCGATGACCGTGTTTCACGATTTCATCCGACAATCGTCTGCCCGCTGATGCCAGGAATCGGCGGTTCGCTCGCAGGATAAACGTCAGTCACCACCACGCGATCTGCGTCGTCGAAGGCACCGCCAAATCCACGTGCATAGCGCTTGCGTGCGCGAATAACGATGCGGTTGAAACATGGTCGAGCACCCGTTTGCGGCCAGTCGCTCGCGCAGTCTTCAGTGTAGCGCGAATTTCGGTCGGGTGATGCGCGTAATCGTCAACGAGCAAAAAACGCTCGCTGTCATATTTGATTTCAAACCGGCGCCGCGCGTGCTCGAATTTGCGAAGAGAAGCTGCAATTTTCTCAAACGGAATTCCAAGCTCGACTCGCGAGCGCAATCACACCGATGGCATTATGGACATTGTGCGCGTCCTGGCACGTTCAGCACGGCCTCGCCGAGTTGTTGCCCCGAAGATAAACGCAAAAATCTGAGCTGAAAGCGTGCAGGTCTACGTCGGCGCCTCGATAATCGGCCGCGTCCGAGAACCCGAACGAGATCGCGTTTTTGCGGGTTGCGCATAATCGCGCCGTGTTCGCGTCATCGATATTGTAAAAAACTGTTCCGCTGGTTTGCTCGATGAGCCGCGCAAAGACTTCTTCGATCGCGGCGAGATCGGAATAAAAATCAAGATGCTCTTCTTCGATATTCAGAATGAGGGCGTGCTCGGGATGGAAGCAGCGCAGAGTGCCGTCGCTTTCGTCGCCTTCAGCGACAAAATATTCGCCGCGTGGGTCCCAGTGCGCGTTCGTTCCGAGAATCGGGATTTCGGCGCCAACGTAATGGGATGGATGCAGGCCGCCTTCGCGCAAAACGTGCGCCGTCATTGCCGAGGTAGTTGTTTTGCCATGCATTCCGGCGACAACAATGCCGCGCTTCGCCGCGCATGATTGCGGCGAGGGCTTCCGCGCGACGGACGACGGGTTTTCCCGAATCACGCCCGGTCACGAGAACGGGATTGTCGCTCTTAATTGCGGAGGAAAAACAACAAGATCAGCGGTGCATGCGTGTTCCGGACGATGCTGTTCATGAAAGCGCAGCCCGAGCCGCTGCAATCGATCTGTTTCCATAGTGTTGGCCTTGTCTGAGCCGCTCACCGTGTGTCCGAGCTCAGTCAAAAGCGCTGCGAGACCGCTCATGCCGCTTCCCGCTACACCAACAAGATGAATCCGGTGATGCTCTTGCGTCGGGAATCGCGGCAAATCAATTGCCAGGACGCGATCGGCAGGCGCGCTGCATTCTTCAGACACGGGCTTCATGAGTCGTATATTTCTCCATTGTGGTAGCCACCCGCCCAGCCGCATCTTTCGACGCCAGATGTGAAGAATTCGCAGCCATTTGCTCGATCCGCTGCCGGTCCTGGATCAACTCGCGGATGTTGCGCGCAAGCAATTCGCCGGAGACGTCTGATTCCTTGATGAGAATCGCTGCCTGAATGCGCGCATAAATTTCTGCGTTGCGCGTTTGATGATCATCAGTGGCATAAGGAAATGGGATCAGGATCCCGGGCAATGAAAAAGCGGCGAACTCAGCAAGACTGGCCGCGCCGGCCCGCGCCACAACGAGATCTGCAGCGCTGTAAACTTCTTCCATTCGATGATGAAAAGCGGCGATGTAAGCCGGAATATTTTCGCGGCGATAGTTATCCGAAACCAAACGCTCATCTCGCGCGCCGCGAAGATGGATCACCTGCAGCGGCACGCCTTGCAAGAATGGCAGCGATTTAATCAGCGCCTGATTAATTCCGCTTGCCCCCTGGCTGCCTCCCATTACAAGCAACGTGGGCAGATCCTCATCCAGTCCGAGTTTTTCGCGCGCGACCCTCCGATCCAAACGCACTAGTTCAGTCCGGACCGGCGTGCCGGTGACTTCGGTGCGTGTTTTGGAAAGAAAGGCGCGCATTCCTTGAAGCCGAGCATCACCGCGTGCACCATCCGTGCCGTCAATCCGGTTTGCCTTTCCGGGGACGGCGTTTGATTCGTGAATAAAGGTCGCAATGCCTCGTATTCGTCCGGCCAACACCGGCGCCGTGGATGTGAATCCACCCATGCCGAGGATCACCTGAGGTTTGAATTTACGGTAGAGAGCGGCAAAGTGATAGGCTTTCGTAAAAGCGGCGAACGAAACCAAAGAACGCGGGAGAAAACGGCGAGGGAGCCCAACCGTCGGCAATTTCTCGACTCGGAAATCTGTGTGCCCGGAAACCGCCAGAGCGTCAATGTCCTTTTCGGAAATTAACAGCATCACGTCGTGCCCACGATCGCGCAGCACTTCTGCCACGGCGATGCCGGGGAAAAAGATGGCCGCCAGTGCCTCCGCATGCGATCACTGCATTCATATAGGACTTATGTAACTCATGAGACTGATGATTATTAAATCCGCGGCATCATTCTGGCATGCATGGTGGCGTTTTTCTTATGCGGCGGTTCGAGAATGCCCTGCCGGTAAATGTTCAGCAATAAACCGACGCCGAACATACACGCGACAAGGTTAGAACCTCCGTAGCTAATAAAGGCAGTGGCAGGCCCTTATTCGGCAGGAGCGAGGTGGTCACGCCTATGTTAACTGCGGCCTGCAGAGCCAGGAGCGAAACCACTCCGCAGCCCAGGAGCAGGCCGAAACGATCCTTGGCGTGTAGCGCAATCATAATGCCGCACACCAATTATCACCACGAATAGAAAAACCACGAGCAGACTAAACCGCAGACCAAGCTCTTCACCCACAATAGGAAAAATAAAATCGGTGTGCGCGTGCGGTAGATAAAGCATTTTCTGGCGCCCGTTCCCTAGGCCGAGCCCTTCCATTCCACCACTGCCCCAGGCAATCAACGCCTGCATCTGCTGTAAACCAGCATCTTCCTTGAAATGCTGCGGATGAAGGAAAGCGGAGAGTCGTCCCATCCTTTCGGAGATTTGCGTAGCAACGATTAAAGAGCGCCCAAACCAGTGAGCGACACAGCGCCGAGCCATAGAAGGACCGGCTCCGGCAATGAACATCACCACAAACGCCGTTGTTCCGATCAAAGCCGTTGTTCCCAAATCGACTTCAGCCCAACACAAGCGCAGCCGGCAGGCTGATGATCGCAAGCGGAAGAATAAATCCTAGGAGTAATTTGCGGTCGGTTTTCATATCGCGAGAACCAGGCAGCGAGAAAAAGATCACGGTCACCTTTGCCAATTCAGATGGCTGAAGAGTAATTGGGCCCAGCCGATCCAGCGGCGGGACCCGTTCAGGCGCATGCCGATATGCGGCACATAACAGAGCGCCAGAGAACCAGACGCCAGGGCGAAACCAAAAGCCACCACGTCCGCTGCCACAGATGATAATCGATCAGGGCGGCGAAGATGCAGACTACAAGTCCCACGCCAAACCACATCGCCTGGCGTTTGATGAAGAAATAAACGTCTCCATGACTATCACGTGCAAATGCGCTTGTGCTGAAAAGCATGACAATCCCGATGACGAGTAGCCCCAGCACTGCGAGGAAAAGGATATAAGCGCTCTTGCGATGCATAACTACCTTGTAAACGCTTCCGCTACACGAAAACGGCTGTTGCCTCGTAGCTTCATTGGTCGACCTTGCTCGTTTTGCTTTGGCCGCCTTGGCTGGAATCAGCAGCTTTTGGCCTATCTGTAATTTGTGCGGGTCCTCGATGTGGTTCAGAGCGAGCAGATCGTCACGTAGGAGACTTTAAGTTTCTTCGCGATTGTGACTGGATTATCGCCCTTCTTTACGATGTAAGTCTTTCCCGAGGAGGGAAGGCGTCTTGGCGTGTTCGTCTTTCGAAGCTGAATGTGAAGGTTTCCGGATCGCTACGCGGCGCAATTTCCTTTTGGGAGATGGCAGGCACGGCGTTTTGTAGCATCCCGCGTGAACCGTCGTTGCCGCGCTGTCAGCCACATTGTTTTCCGCACTCGCTGGCGCTGCCGGTGCGAAATGAGCTCTCTCGCGTCTTGATCGCGTTGAACGCGATGATTCCCGACACAGCAACCACGTGCAGGAGCAGAACTATCAGCAGCGCCCGCGACAATTTCATGTTTGGCTCCGGACATGTTCTCGAAATCCATTCCGGCGGCAGCCGACGCGCGCGCGCGCGGTTGCGGCCAGGAGTTTCTTTATGTCTGAAGAGCTGCGGGATTTTCATCGGTCTATTTGAGGAGCGCACGCACCAGCGCGCGAAATTGGTCGCCGCGATCGCCGTAGCTTTTGAACATGTCGAAGGAGGATGTGCCCGGGGAAAATAGGACCACTTCTCCTGGCCTTGCGCTGGCATGGGCGCGTTCAACTGCGTCGCGCAAGCGAGTTTGCGATTTCGCACTCGGCCGCGCCGCTTCCAGGAACGCCTGATACTGTCGGCCATTTCGCCAATCAAAATTGTCGATCTGACCTTCTCCTTCACTAGAGACCGAAGCGGATCAAAACTAAAACCTTTGTTCTTCCCGCCAGCGATGAGAATGACCGGTTTGATTTTGCGCTGCGCAGCGCTTTGTCCACCGCGTCGAGGTTTGTCGCCTTGGAGTCGTTCACATAATCGACGCCGCCTGACTTCGCGCACAAATTCGCAGCGATGCGGACGTGGCTCATATGCACACAGCGGCGGCACCATCTCCTGCGAACGACAGTCCGCGTGCCATGCCGGCGGCGAGCGTCGCCATCAAGTTCTCGATGTTGTGCAAGCCGCGCAGTTTGATATCCGCCAGCCGCAGGACCGGTTTCGTCGTGATAAACGATCGCACCTTGCGACACGCGGAAGTCCGCCTCGATTTGAATAAGCACTAAAGGTGATCATGCGCGGCCGCAATCGCTGGAAGTTTTTCAATGGCGTTTACGACTGCCACGTCGGTTTCGGTTTGATTTTCGAAAATGCGCAGCTTGGCCGCGCGATAATCACGGCATCGAGCGATACCGGTCGAGATGGTCGGGAGCGAAGTTGAGCCAGACGCTGATCGGATGGATGAAAGTCGCGGATCGCTTCGAGTTGAAACGAGCTCACCTCCACGGTCAGCACATCGAACGGTCTGCTTTCTCGCGCGCCACTTCGACAAGCGGTTTGCCGATGTTGCCGCAGGCAATCGTGCGCTGGCCGCAGGCATTCAACATTTGAGCCAGCAATTCGGTCGTTGTCGTCTTGCCGTTCGTGCCGGTAACTGCGATGACCGGGAATCGCGGCAGAATCGCCAGCCGAGCTCGAGTTCGCCGATGAGTCGGAATGTTCTCGCGCGAAGAAATTGCGCGCCAGCGGGAAGCTCGGATCGATGCCCGGACTGAAAACGCCGATGTCGATAAGCGGCCGAATCTTCATCCGCTGCAGCGACCGCAAAGCACGCGTAGACACCTTGCGCTCGCAGATTGTCGATGGTCGATCTGAGTAAGTTTTCTTCCGTCGCGCGCTATCGAGCACGCGTCACCTGTGCGCCTCTCCGATCTGAGCAGAGAGCGCCGCAGCGCTTCCGCTCAGGCCCGCACCGAGAACGGCGATATTTTGATTCTCGTAGCGCGCGTTTTCATCTCAGTTTCAGTGTCGCCAGACCGAGCAGCGCGAAGATGATCGAGAGAATCCAGAACCGAACGATGACGGTGTTTTCCTTCCAGCCGCGTCAGCTCGAAATGATGATGAAGCGGAGACATGGCGAAAAAGTCGTTTGCCCGTCAGTTTGAAACTCAACACCTGCAAAATGACCGAGACGGCTTCGATCACGAAAACGCCGCCGACGACGACCGAGAGCAGCTCCTGCTTGCAGCAAATCGCGACCACGCCCAATCATGCCGCCGATCGCGAGTGATCCGGTGTCGCCCATGAAAACTTTGGCTGGATAGCAATTAAACCAGAGAAAGCCGAGACCCGCGCCGATCGAGTGCCGAGCAGACGACCGTCAGTTCGCCAGCAGAACGGGTAAAACGGGACCTGTAAGATATTCGCGCGATCCGGAAATTGCCAGCTGCGTAAGAGAGCAACGCATATGCGAAATGCCACCGTGATGGTGCAACCGATCGCCAGACCATCGAGCCCATCGGTGAGGTTGACGCGCGTTCGACGAACCGACAATGACGAGCGCGAAAAACACGAAGCGTAAACCAGCCCATGTTCGCAATCACGGGCGCCTTCACGAACGGCACGTAAAGCGAGCGCGCCTGCACTTCCAGCAGCGGATTGGTGAGGAAAAACGCCGGTGACAATTGCCGGCAAGAGCGATTTGAAAAACGAGTTTGATCCGGCCGCTGATGCCGTCGGACTTTTTCTTCGTGACCTTGAGGTAATCATCGGCGAAACCAAGCGCCCCGAGATAGACCATGCTGAACAGAGCCAGCCAAACGAAGTGGTTGTCGAGGCGAGCCCACGAACGACTCGACACGAAAACGGCGCCGATAACCAGCACGCCACCCATGGTAGGCGTGCCCTGCTTACCGCCATGCAGTTCGGCGAGACGGTGAACTTCCGCTGCTCCGCGAATCGGTTGTCCCAGCTTCAGCGCAATCAGTATTCGAATGATAAAGTTTCCAAAAATTAACGTGCCCACGAAAGCCGTTACCGCCGCGGCAATGGCTCGGAACGTGACATAAAGGAAAACGTTAAACCCGATGAACTGATCGCTCAGGCGATGGAGGTAGTACATCATGGCGAAGTGGCGACTGACGGATTGCGCGAATTGACGCGAAATGCTTCGATGCACTTCGCTCCGTTCGCGCAGGCGACTGCCTCTTGATGAGCACAGAGTCGCCGGGCGCGGCGATCTCGCTCAACAGTTCAGCGGCTTCAGCATGTCGAGTCTACAACGGTAGCTATTTTGTCAGCCCGGCCTGTTTTGCGCCTTCAGCGATCGCGTCGCGGCCGCATCTCCGATGCGCAATCAGCTGATCAATCTTTAACGCGGCCGCGGTTTCGCCCACCTCGCGATGCCCGCGCTCCGATTCGTCGCCCAATTCGCGCATTTCGCCCAGGACTGCGATCCGTTGTCCCGTCGGCGTCCAGTTCAACCAGTGTGTCGCAATGCCGCTTTCATCGAATCGGGATTTGCGTTGTAGCTGTCGTCGAGGAATTGCACGCCGCCGGATTTCCTTGATTTGCAAACGCGCCTTGGTGAGCGGCGCGGCGATCAGACCGGCGGCGCAATCCTCCAGGGAGAGACCAAACACACGACCGGCCGCGACGGCCAGCAGCGCGTTCTGCACCATATGCAGACCCAGGCACAGGCAACTGGGCGCGGCAGCGATGAGCGCCCTCGAGAATCGTGAAAATCTGTTCCGGCTTCCGCTCTGGCTGATTTCGCTGGCGCGGATATTGTCCCGCGGTCGTACCGGCCAAAATCACTTTGCCGCGCGCGCGAGTCGCGATGCTCTTCGTAAAAGGATCGTCCGCATTCAAGATCGACTGTTCCGCGCGGCGCCAACGGCCTCTGCAAGCGCGCCTTTCTCGTCGGCAATTCTTTCGCGCGAACCCATGAACTCGATGTGCGCGACACCAATGTTTGTGATGATGGCCACATCGGGCGCTGCCAGTTTCGCCAAGCGCCGCAATCTCGCCGGGATGGTTCATGCCGATCTCCCAGACAGCGACTTCATCCCGCGACGTGGCCTCGCAGAATCGTTCGGGGCAAGCCGACATGATTATTGAAGTTTCCCCTGTGTTTTCGTCACTCGAAAACGGCGGGCGAGCACCGCCGCGGCGAAGTCCTTCGTGCTCGGTCTTGCCGTTGCTTCCGGTAATCGCGACCACGTTTAGCGTGAGCGATTTCCGGTAGTTGGCCGCGAGCTGCTGGTACGCCTGCAGAGTGTCTTCGCACGAACGAGCGCGAAAGTTCTCCGGAACTTTCCTTTCCAATTGGAATCAACGATTGCCCCTGCTGCGCCAGCTATTGCCGGCAGCCTCTACGAAATTGTGGCCATCGAAATTTTCACCACCGCAACGCGACGAACAATTCGCCGTGGCTTAAGTCGTGCGCGAATCGGTGCTGACTTTATCGATGACGACAGTTTCGCTCGCCGGACGAGATCGAGCCGCCGGCCAATTGCGCGATCTGAGAAAGCGGAAGCGGATTCATACGTGCAGAGATCTGGACGCATACGTCTGAACGCTACGCGATGCTGCTCGGCGAATTCCCAAACAAAGATGTCATGATACAAGAACTCCATTGGATGAGTCTTCGATCGCACGTCGCGCGACTTGAATATCGTCGAACGGGATCGTGTGATCCGCCGAACTCCTGATAATTTTCGTGTCCCTTGCCCGCGATCAATACAATGTCGTCGCGGCCGCGCGAGTTCAATGGCGCGATTAATGGCCTGAGTGCGATCGACAATTTTTTCATAGCTGATTCGATCGGAAATCCTTTTTCGATCTCGGCGACGATCGTGTCCGGATTCTCTTTGCGCGGATTGTCGGAGGTAATGATGGCGTAGTCAGCATGGCGATCCGCTATTTCGGCCATCAACGGGCGCTTCTGCCGGTCGCGATTGCCGCCGCAACCAAAAACGGCAATCAACCGATGCGGCTCGAGTTCCCGCAGAGTTTTGAGAACATTCCCGAGCGCGTCGGGCGTATGCGCGTAGTCGACGAAAACCTGAAATTGTCGCTTCGCCGGAACCAATTCCAGGCGTCCCGGCACTTGCGGCGACTTGCGCAAGACTAAACACTGCGTCACGCAGATTAATTCCCAGAGCGTTGGCCGCAGCCAGCGCCGCTACGGAGTTTGTAACGTTAAACCGACCAATCAACGGGACGACGGACCAGATAACTCTTGCCGCGAGCGTCCAGCTGATAGGAAGTGCCGCTGGACTCAACGCGATAATTTGAAGCGCGGAAATCCGCGCGCATCCCCATTCCGTAGGTGACAACCGCGATGCGTTTGTCGATTTTGTCGAGCAGTTGTTCGGCCGTAGCGGTCATCGATATTCACAATTGCAACGGGTTTGCGCTTTCTTCTGACTCCGCAAGTCCCGTGAAGAGCTTCATCTTGGCATTCGAAGTAGCTTTTCCATGGTCCCGTGAAAATCGAGATGGTCCTGCGTAAGATTTGTAAAGACGGCAACGTTCCATTCGAGGTCCACGCGTGCGATCCTGCGCGAGCGCGTGCGAAGAAACTTCCATCGCCGCCGCCTTACAGCCCGCATTGGCGATCTGCGCCAGTAGCTCTTGCAAATCGAGCGATTCTGGCGTCGTGCGAATGGCTGGCAGAACCCGCTCACCGATCTCGTAGCGCACCGTTCCGATCAATCCGCAACGCAAACCGGCATTTTCGCAGATGTGCTTGATGAGAAACGTCGTCGTGGTTTTGCCATTCGTGCCCGTGACCGCCGCCAGTTTTAATTTGCGCCCGGGTGTCCGTAAAAGGTTGCTGCAAAATCAGCGAGCGCGGTCCGCGTGTTCTCGACGACGAGACAAGTTGCGCGCGGATCTCTGTTCCTCGCGTTCGGCAACAATTACCGATGCGCCTTTTTCGATTGCCTGACCGATGAATTCGTGGCCATCGGCTTTCTCACCCCGCAATGCCACGAACATAGCCATTCCTTTGCACTCGCCGCGAGTCATACGCGATGTTTTCCACCGTGCGATCAAGTGTCCCGATGACCTGGCGAACTGCAGTCGCGGAGAGGAGAGTCTTGAGCTGCATGAGGCTTTAACATGTCCGCAACGGGACGGATTCGCAGCCGCGAACCATGGCGACGTGTTCAATGGTGCGAGGCATTGGTTAAGGCGATTCGTTCCGCCGGCCCAGGCTTGCGAATTCGCTCTGCCGGCGTTGTTTTTCCGACTCGCTCTACGGGAATCGCTTTGCGAATCTCCTCATGCGGCTCAAGATCGAGATAGCGGGCCGCCTTCTCCGCCAGTCGGGAAAAGATCGGTCCTGCAATAAGCCCGCCGTAGTTCAGCTCCGGTTTGCTCGTGTGCGCATCATCGAGCACCACCAGACCGACAAACTCAGGATGATCCGCCGGCAGATAGCCAGCGAAAGAAACAACGATACTTTCCCTGCTCATATCCGCCCCTGGGATCAACCTTCTGCGCGGTTCCGGTCTTGCCCGCAATCGTAAAACCTGGAACGGCAGCGGCGGCAGCGGTGCCGCGATCGCTCACGACACCTCGCAGCGCATCACCGATTTCTCGGGCGGTTTCAGGAGAAATTACCTGACGCAGCACTACCGGGGAAAGTGAGCTGATGGTTTTGCCATCCGGCGTGTTAATCGATTTCATGATGCGTGGCGTGATTAATTTGCCGCCGTTAGCAATCGCCGCCATCGCCACCGTCATTTGCAGCGGCGTGACTCCGACCTCGTGCCCCATCGGAATACGGGTGATCGAGATTTTGCTCCATGATTGCGGCGGCCGAATGAGCCCGTTGATTTCGCCGGGCAGCTCAATTCCCGTCCGCTCGCCAAAACCGAAGCGACGGATGTATTCGTAGAACTTTTGTTCGCCCACGCTCAGTGCGAGCTTGGCTGCGCCGATATTGCTCGATTTAACGAGAACGTCGCGCACGCTCAGATACGAAAACGCGCGATGATCGTGCAAGGCGGCGCCGCCGAAATTCCAGAGACCGTTCTCGCAAAAGATCGTCGAATCAGGGCCGCAGCTTTGCGTTCGTTGAGAGCAGCGGCGGCAGCAACGATCTTGAAAGTCGAGCCCGGCTCCATCATGTCGATGATGGCGCGGTTTTTCATTTCTTCGGGCTTCGCCTCGGAGCGCAGGTTCAAGTCAAAATCCGGCCGATTGGCCATCGCCAGAATTTCGCCCGTCTGCGGCCGCATCAGAATAATCGTGGCCTTTTGAGGAGAATATTCCTGCATCGCGGCGTCGATCTCGTTCTCGACAATGTTCTGCAAACTAAGATCGACGGTCAGATGGACCTGGTAGCCGTCGCGCTGCGGCGCGCTCCTGTCCGCGATAAGGCACGATCTCCTGGCCAGCGCGGTTGTGTTCGATGAAGCGATAACCGTCCTGCCCATGAAGATATTCCTCCATCGACGCTTCCACTCCCTGGATGCCATGATGGTCGAAGTCGGTGAATCCAATGACATGGCAAAGCATCGAGCCATTCGGGTAAATCCGCGTGGCGTCGTGCTCGAAATAAATTCCACGGAGATTAGCCGGCACGAAGTTTTTCCCGTAGCGCGCTTGCCGTGTGCGCTCGGGCACTTCACGCTTAATCGATGATATAGCGGCGTTCGCTGCTTAGCTTTTCCGCGACCTCGCCGGACGGGATGCCTGAGTTCCTTCGCTCACGAGATCGACGATCGCTTCCTGTGTTGTTAAGATGCGTGGCGTCGGCCACTACCGTTTGAACAGGAATGTTATGCGCGAGGACTTCGTTATTCGCGTCGAGGATCATGCCGCGTTCTGCGTGAATGATTTGCTTATAAACGTGCTTTTCAGCAGCAAGACCGGCGTATTCGTCGTGCTTGATTGCCTGCAGATAGATTAAACGAAATGAAAAGATGCTGAACAGCCCGATGAAAGCAGCGCACACCAGCACGCAACGGCTTCGGCTGTTTACATTCATTTTGTGGCTGGAAGGATTGACTACGGGTTGGATCGCGTCGTCGTCCGCTGAGCGGGCGAGGCATGGTCAGCCGCACAATGTTGGCCTCCGAAATCGGCACCATTTTCAAATAGCCTTCTTTCAAGCGGCGCTGCAACGCAGAGCGCGAGGTCAAAGCCGCGATTTGCGCGCTGGCTATGTCGTTTTGGGTGCGCAGAGTAGCGAGCTCGTTCTCGACTGCCTTCCTGCGCTCGCCCAGATGATAGAGTTGCAGGGTCAAATAAACGTAGCTCAACCCGGCCAGCGCCAGAAACGCCGTCACCACAATCCAGCGCGCAAGCGAGGCCGCGTTTACCGTATTGCAGTTTCTTCGACGTGAGCGGTTCATTTAAGTCTTTTCGGCCACGCGCAACTTTGCGCTGCGTGAGCGGGGATTCGCGCGCCGTTCCTCATCGGTCGGCTCAACCGGTTTTGGCGTGATCAGTTTAAGATCGTAATCGGGGTTGCGCTGCGGCGCGGGCCACTCCGGCTTGTCGAGCCATTCGCGACTATGATCGCGAAAGAAGTTCTTCACGATCCGGTCCTCCAGTGAATGAAAAGTGATCACCGCGATGCGCCCGCCGCGCGCAAGTCGTGCAGTCAAGCGCTCGCAGGCCCTCTTCGAGTGCGCCAAGTTCATCGTTCACTTCCATGCGCAGCGCTTGAAAACCTGCGTGGCTGGATGATGACGGCCGTGCCGGCCGACGAGCTTCTCGATCGCTCGCGCCAGCGGCAGAGTTTCGCGAAACGGTGCACGTCTTTCGCATCTTCACAATCAAGCTCGCGATGCGACGCGCTGCCGGCTCCTCTCCCAACTCGCGAAACAACCGGCGTCAGTTGTTCCTCGCTGTACTCGTTTACGATCGCAGCGGCAGTCAGCTGCGTTCGCGGGATCCATGCGCATGTCGAGGGGACCGTTGCGCATGAAGCTGAACCCGCGCTCCGCGTTTTCGAGTTGCCGGGAAGAGACACCAATATCGAGAAGCGCGCCGCCGATCGTGCGAATTCCAAGCTCATCGAGAACGCTGGCTGCGCAGCCGGAAATTCGCCTGTCGCACGGCAAGCCGCTGGCCGAAGCGCGCCAGCTGCTCGCTGACGTGTTGGATCGCGTCAGGATCACTGGTCCAACGCCAGAACATCGGCCCCACTTTCCAAAAGCGCTTCGGTGTGGCCACCGCCACCACAGGTTGCATCTACAATCGAGCGAACCCGGTTTCGGATTCGAGTAACTCCAGCACTTCGCTCTGCAAGCACCGGACGGTGATATATGAATTCCTCCACTTCGGCGTGCCTCCTCTTCGGCAGTAAACGGATCAACGGCCACCCGCACAGGCCGCTCAAACCAAAATGTGTTGATAACGTTTTGACCAAGCATCTGATTATAAGCCAATGACGTTTGCCACGTGCTGGTAAGTAGACGTTTCCTCCTCATGCGCCCGTTTCCAGCGCTGCAGATTCCAAATCTCAAAGCGCCCTCGGTTGCCGACCAAAGCAACTTCACCCTTCAGTCCGATCTTCCGGCAAAGCTCTTCCGGCAAAACAAGGCGCCCTTGCCGGTCCGCGCTCGCGTGCTGAGCGCGCGAATGCAGATGACGCAAGAAAATCCGGCGATCCCGCGCAGAAACGCTCTTGGTTTGTTTCCGCGGCCGAACTCATTTCGGGCGAACTCCTTCGGCGACATGACGAGGAGAAATTGATGCGTCGCCTCCGGCAAAAGGATGAATTCTTCATGCCTTGTCGCGTCGCCAACGAGAAGGAATCGTGATTCGATTCTTCTCGTCGATGGAATGCCGGAACTCGCCGGCATAAAAACGTTCGGGTGGAGAATCGTTGTCCATGGCTCGAGTGGAGAATTCATCCATTTTCCTCCACTTGACCCCACTTTTAACCACCTTCCGATAGCGCGGTCAATAAAAAACTTTCAGCCCTGTTTGCGCCTAGCTCGCCTTCGACCGTAAGCTCCTCGGATCATGAAATTTTTCCCGCTCGGGCTGGCGATGGCTTGTGCCCTTCTCGTCTGTGGCGAGCGCAATCGGATTCGAGCCAATCTCCAGAGCAAGCTGCGGAGTGACGCTGTGCGGGTGACCGTGTCAATGCACCCGGACGGTTCACGCACCGTTTACAAGTTCGACAACGCACAGCACAAGGCGGTGGCGACGACCACCGACCCGGATGGCAAACTCCGGGAGACGATTCGTTATGAACTGGATGACGCGGGCCGCTTTTCCAGCGGCGAAATTTCCGGACCCGATGGCCGCCTTCGTTTCAAGAGCCGTTACAAATACGACGATGCCGGCCACATCTCTTGGAAGAGACTCAAAGCGCACGAAGACGGCACTCTTCTTGCATAAGATCGTTTACAGTTACGACTCGGCCGGGCAAGCAGACCGGGTATTCCGTGTTCGACGCATCCGGCAAATTGGTAGGTGGCGAGCGCGCGGCTGATAGCCGCCCATCTTCTACTCCAAAGCTCGCGCGAAAAAGCTCGGCGATAAGCCACTCTTGAGAAAAACGCAAGATGTTAGCTGCTTGCACTGAGCAGCCAGTCGTATAGAAGTGCCGCTGTTGGCTTGCCACAGTCGCGTAAAGAAGCACTACAAAACCGGCGTGATTGATTACATCCAAAGGGCGGATTGTTAATGTGGCCAATTCTGGTGCTGTAGCATCATCGCGATCGCAGTCTTTGCTGAGCGCCTCTTCTACTTTCACCGGGCCACGATTCACGTGGGCGAATTCCTGAAGGGACTGTCGAATCTGATTCGGCGACGCAATTTCGCAGAGGCGCTCCATGAATCAGCCGGGACGCCAGGGCCGGTGGCCCGCGTGATTCATGCCGCGATCATCCGGCACGATGCACCTCGGGCGGAATTGCGCGACATCGTGCAAGAAGCCGCCCAACTCGAGGTGCCGAAGCTGGAGCGGTTTCTCCCGGTGCTTGCTACGATCGCTTTCCTGGCGCCGTTGCTCGGGTTGCTGGGGACGGTCGCAGGAATGATCGATGCATTGGCACGATCGCTTCAAGCGGCGGCTATGCGACAGTGACTGAGCTTTCCGGCGGCGTATATAAGAGCTTTGCTGACGACCGCAGCAGGTCTGGTCGTAGCTACTCCTACTTTCGTCGCCTATAGCTACCTCTCTTCGCGCGTGAATAACGATGCTTCATGACATGGAGCGCGCAGGGATCGAAATCGTCCACATGTTGACTGAGAGCCGTCCGATCAGTGGCATCATCAGCTTTCAACAACCCAGATGAGACGGCACGCGAACTCGAAGCACGCCGGATTTGTAATCAGTACAGGCAGAAGTTAAAGACGTTACAAAGCCAGTTAATGAGTTCGGACAAGAGCTGCAGCGCTGCCATTCGAACGTCGCTTCAACGGCATTCGTAACTCGTTTTAACTTCTTAACGGGTTTATCATCGTCGCATGAAACTCGAGCGCACAATTAGTTACAACTTCGGCTGGCTTGTGCTCGTGGCGCTGGTGAACGTCGCTTTTCTTTTGGTTTTCTTCTGTTGCTGAGTTCGAATTTTATTTTGCAACAGGGGATTTCGGTTTCGATGCCGTTCTCTCGCTTTACGCTTGGCCCGCAAACTAACCAGCAAATCATCAGCATCACCGGCGGCGCAGTTCCAGCCATCTATTTCCACGACCAGCGAGTCACCATGGAGCAACTCGGGCCATTACTGGATGCAGCCAAGCGCGAGGGCCAATCAATCATCATCAAGGCGGACCGTTCCACTTCTTACGAAACGGTTGCCGAAGTGGCAAACGCTGCTGCTCTGAACACGGCATCACTTCGGTGGCGCTGGCTGCGAGCTTCGCCGCGATGAACAGCATCTTAGTCTCCGAGAGCGCGACAGAACCGCTGCTCTTTAGCTGGGATTCGCCTCGGCGTCGACGAAAGCTAGCCATTCCTGGCTTTTCTGGCGCTTTCCTTGGTCGCGCACGCCGTCTGCTTTTACATTTTTCAAATCGTTTATCCACCCACGGTCACGCTTCTGCCACCGCCAGCTCGCGTCGCTTTGATCACGTCCTGCGTCTGAAGAAGGCCGCACGCTGCTTCGCTGGATCGACGCGGAAGATCCTGCGCTTGCTTTTACAACTCATCGTCCGCCGGAAGCAAGGCTCCGCGCGCTGCCGAAGGTTGAGCACGTGCCGTCCTATCACGCGATGGAACCGACTCTTGAAGAACATTCCACCGTTGGAACGTCGATTCTGCGCATCCCGACTCTGCCAGCCCGCCGGCGCGCGTGTACGTTTGTTCGTCAGAAAACGACGCTTCTGCTGACGGGTCGATCCCAACATCTGTTTCGTTTTCAAACGAGCTCGATGCTTTTGGGCGCTGCGACATTGCCAGAGCTGAAGTTCGTCGCTTCCGAACGGAGAAGACGCCTGAAGCAATTCGTTTTCGGGTGGCCGTGAGCAAGCTTGGAGAAATCAGATATTGTTTTCCTATGAATTCCTCAGGTGATCCGGCGCTGGACGAACAGGCCCGGCTCGTATCTGACGCGTTGCCGTTTCTCTCGAAGCGACCTGCAGACGCTGGGAAACCTGACGCGTCTTTAGCCTGGGGAATTGCAACAATTGAGTGGGGCAATGACATCGCGCGCCCGCAGGCAGACAGCCAGGCAGCAGCTACGCCCGTGATTCGCGTTAGTCTTGCTGCCCTGGTCACGATTTATTTGCTGCTTTTCTTGCGGCGGTTTTCTCTTCTGGATAGTGGGAGAATGGAATCGCCGGCGGCGGGAGCGACGGGCTCTGCAGTATCGGCTGCGCTGCGTGATTTGCGCGTTCGAATTTGAGGATCGAACGGACGCGCTGCTTCCGCGGTGCCCGCACTGCGGAAGTTTAAACGAACGATTCAGAGATGGAGCGAATTTAATATGGGAATGTGGATAGGCCGGAATCGCAAGGCACGTGTGACCTACGGGTTTGACGAAATCGCGCTGGTGCCCGGGCGCGTGACGATCAATCCCAACGAAGTCGATATCACCGTTCCGTTTGCCGCGCAGAGAAGCGGAGCCGCTCGAAATGAAAATTCCCATCCTCGCCAGCGCCATGGACGGCGTGGTCGATGTCCGCTTTCGCCGTCGCCATGAACAAATTGGGCGGGCTGGCCGTTCTGAATCTCGAAGGAGTGCAAACGCGCTACAAAAATCCGCAGGAAGTGCTGCAAAAATCGTCGAAGCCGACAAATCCGAAATCACTGCGCTGCTGCAACGGATCTACCAGGAACCCGTCCAGGAGGATCTAATCGCGGCGCGTGTGCGCCAGATCAAAGATGGCGGCGTATTAGCTGCGGTTAGTTCCATTCCTCAGCGCGCCGCTGAATTTGGCAAGATCGCGCAAGAAGCCGGCGCGGATGTTTTCGTCGTGCAAAGCACGGTTTCAACGGTGCGGACATATTTCGTCGGAGTATAAGTCGCTCGATCTGGAAAGTTTTGCCGCGAGATGCGCATTCCGGTGATTGTCGGAAACACTGTCGGCTACGATGTGACCCTCGAGATTATGGAGTGTGGGCCGGCTGCGGTTTTGGTCGGTGTCGGGCCGGGAGCGGCTTGCACCTCACGCGGCGTGCTTGGACTCGGTGTTCCGCAGGTCACCGCGACCGTCGATTGCGCGGCGGCGCGCGATGCTTACTTCAAGAAAACATCATCGCTACGTGCCAATCATCACTGATGGCGGAATGAGCAGAGGCGGCGACGTTTGCAAGGCACTCGCCTGCGGCGCGGACGCCGTCATGGTGGGAAGCGCGTTTGCCAAAGCGTACGAAGCGCCTGGGCTGCGGCTACCATTGGGGCATGGCCACGCCGCACGCCAATCTTCCGCGAGGCACGCGCATCAAGGTGGGCGCCACCGGCTCGCTGAAACAGATCCTGTTTGGTCCGGCAGAAGTTGACGATGGCAGCCAAAATCTGGTCGGTGCGATCACTACCTGCATGGGCAACGTCGGCGCGCGAAATATTGCCGAGATTTCAGCAAACGGAGATTATCATCGCGCCTTCTATCAAGACCGAAGGCAAAGCTCTTCCAAACAGTTCAAAGCGTCGGAATGGGAACGAGCTAAGTTATTTAGCGATTCAGTGATTTAGGATTTAACGATTGACCTTGCGCACATCGTTGAACCGTTCCACGCTTGAATCGCTAAATCACTATCAATCGCTAAATGAACAACGATCGCAGAGTTGTTATCACTGGTCTCGGGCGTCCATCACGCCGGTCGGCAACGACGTCGAGACGTTTTGGTCCAATCTCAAGAACGGCGTCAGCGGCATTCACGCAATCGATGCATTCGATACGACGCGCATACGATTGCAAAATCGGTGGGCAAGTCCGCGATTTCGATCCGAAGCCATTCTTCAAAAATCCGAAGGACGTCCGCCGCACCGATCGATTTACGCAGCTTGCAATGGCGGCAGCAAAAATGGCGCGTCGCGGACAGCGGGATTGATATGGACGAACCTGAAACAGCGAGACCGTTTCGGTGTCATCGTCAGCAGCGGAATCGGCGGACTGAAAACACTTCAGGATCAATTGACAATCCTGTTGACCAAGGGACCCTCGCGAAATTCACCGTTCACGATTCCGATGCTGCATCAGCAACATGGCGAGCGGCCTCATCTCGATGGAGTTCGACCTGCGCGGACCCAATTTGTGTATCGTCACCGCCTGCGCGACATCAAACAACGCCATCGGTGAATCCTGGCGAATTATCAAATTTGGCGACGCCGATATCTTTCCTGGCCGGCGGCTCGGAGGCGTCCATCGTTGAGATTGGTCTTGCTGGATTTTCAGCCATGAAAGCGCTTGAGCACGCGCAACGACGAACCTGAGCGCGCCTCGCGGCCGTTCGATCGTGACCGCGACGGTTTTGTTGATCAGCGAAGGCGCAGGAGTCGTGGTGGTGGAGGAACTGGAGCACGCCAAGGCGCGTGGCGCGAAGATTTACTGTGAAATCACAGGATACGGCGTTTCTGCCGACGCCTATCACATGACAGCGCCGCCGCCGGATGGCGAAGGCGCAGCGCGCGCCATGCAAACTCGCGCGCTCGAGCACGCCCGCCTATC
>ERZ1370068.4418-contig-3494_pt1 | contig 21734 bp, 39 predicted proteins | sample MGYA00561227_ERZ1370068 | MGnify/ENA primary metagenome ERZ1370068 (study PRJEB38410, sample SAMEA6850437) | metagenome | study: Metagenomic assessment of the ecological functions of the soil: analysis of the soil microbiota associated with the... | reverse complement strand
ATACTTCGTTCGGTTGCAGCCATTGCTCCGCTATCCGCTGCTTTCCAGATACTGCCGATCTCGGGTCGATCTGGCGAAACATCAGCCCAGTTGAAAAGAGCAATTGCCAGTGATCCGGCAGCTTCCGAAGGAGTGTAGCCGGCATGGAAGGTCCAGGAACGCATCTTCCCAAATAACGGCGCAGAGAGCACTGACGATCCCAAATAAAATAAAGAAGACATGCAATATCAATCTTCTTTGCGGTCAGGGCCGCCAAACCAGTGCGGTTTATGTGCATGCGTGAGACTCTCTTTGTTTGACCTGTTCATTGTCAAACCGCAGGAAACGCACCGCTCTATGGCGGAATCGTCTCGACGGCTATCAGGCGATGAGCAGGGGAAGTCTGCTACTAAAACGATTAACCGTAAGTCCATAAAGTGGCCGGATCAGCTTCCAGCCCGTTGCGCGATTCCTGCGGCCAAAGTGATGCTGAACGCCTCTCCCGCGCAGCAGCCCCCATCTCTCAATACGACGGCCTCAAGCGTCATTCTGCTGCCTGGGGCTTGGTACGTTCACTGCTTGCTTCCTCAGGTACATCACCGTAGTGGTCATGGACTCATGGCCGAGGGTGTTCTGGATCTGCCAGGCACCGTTGTTGCACAGCATCTGGGCCAGGGCGCAGCGGAGATTACATAGGGCGTGAGTGCCGCCCAGCTGCCTGCCGTATCTCAGGACAAAGGCGTGGATGGCATCAGGGCTCATCCCACCGGCAATGAAATCCGAGGTCTGGCGACTACGCTCCAAGTGCTGAAGATTGTAGGGAACTGGCGTCGGTTCCTGGCGGCTGGTGAATACCAAGCATCGCGTCAGTTGCGCCCAGGTGGGCACCGGGACCTTACGGCGCTTCCGCCGTCTCCGATCAAGAGAAACATGCGGCCATCCCCACCATTGGTAATGGGTCCACTAAAATTGGCCACCTCATAGCGTTTCCGAGGCCGCACCCCACGATGAGGACAGGATGGCGGCATCCGCTGCCCAATAAGTGTAGCGGTCAGGAGCCACAAAGAGATGGAATACCTGCTTCCAACGGTCAGCCACGCCAGCGCGGATTCTGCTCACCCTCCCGGTCCACGCCTGGGTTAGCTGAACTCGGCGGGGGTGATCCGCGCATTGCATCGCGTGTGGCCAGCTTGCCCAGTTGCGGCTGCCGCCCTGCCACACTGGAGCTGCTCAGGCCGCTCTCCCGCAGCTGCTGGAGGTGGAGGGCCAGCCTGGCGGTGAGCAGAGCGCAGGAACTTCTCCAGCTTCTCCAGCGATAAATGCGACGGTTTCAAGAGAGTTTGGGGCAAGTGGCAAGAAAGCGCAGCCTGAGGATCAACGACCCCAAAATTGGTGCGGGATGTGATCGGCGATTATCAGTGGGCCTGTTGATAAAATTCCTGAAGGTATCGCCAGCACCGAGGGCAATTTCAAATCGCATAACTTGACGGCAGCTGGTTTGTAGCCAACGAAGCGTTTCTACGACCATTGGGAACTGGGACGGCGCTAACTCTCGACAGCTGCTCAGTTTGGAGAATTTCGTCACCGTACCTGTTGAAGCACAACCAACGGTAATTTTACAGTACCGGTGTTCATGGTTCCATACTTATATGTTTCACGTTGTGCTGTAGAGTGAAGAGTTGCCGGAGGGTTACTCGCGGAAAGCGAATCTGCCGCCCGGCACTTTCATATGAGAGTAGCTGGGCGACGTTTGACTGTTACTAGAGACGTTAAGAGCATGATTCTGCATTCGCCTGCACTCGCGGCATCGCATCCGCTGGAAGCGTGAGTAATCAGGTGGCACTCTGCCGAATAGAAGCAGCAATACAAAACTCTAAGAATAAGTCGGAGTTCGCAGCTATTGATGGAATCGACGAACTGTTCAGTTGCGGCTCTCCGATAAGGAACCGTTGGCCACGGGAGCGGACGTCGGGCGCAGCATAGTGGAGAACCTGAGGGCTGGGTGGCCTGTCATTAGCGTGGAATATGGGCGCGGCCGCAAAGGACCTGGGCGGCACGACGACCCGTTTCCAATCGCCGCGGTATTCTGCACGCGCTGGAAGCGGCAGCTGGGCTCGGACTTTCGTGGATGTTTTGACTTGCAATGCGGTTCTGCCCATGTCAGAAGCCGCGGCACCGCCGGTGCGGGGCTTGATCCGCAAACGGGTGGGGTGGATTCTGAAAGCAACCCAACTGGCTAGGGGTGAATAAGTCTGGCGACTTTTTGTTCCCATGGAATTAAGTCGCGGGCCGCTGCACCCATATGGTCTCACGCAGCGGCACTTCCCCAGAGCTTGGCTGTCTTTGCGGGTTATCTCGAATCCCAAGGAGGAGACAGATTGGAATGCCCGCATAGTTGAATCAACCACCACGCACGCCAATGAACATGACGCCAGGCGGCTGGGCTTGAGTGTGGCCACACTTCAGCGGCGACGGTTGCTGCGGCAACCGCCGACATTCAAACGGAAGTAGTATTATACCGGGGGAGGATCTGGATTGCATTGTTGGGTCAGTGCTGTTCGGTTCCCGGAGCACGAACACCTGGCAACGTCAGAACGCGGGATAAGTCCGCAAAGGGAAAAAACATATGATCTGTAGCGTAACTAAATGGGTACGCCGTTAACCTCACGGCTGTGCTTAAAGCCGAGGAACATATTGCCGGGCGATTATGACCTCACCGCACAGGCAGTATTAGCAATCGGTGCGGATTGTTGGGAGGCTGCCACAGGTAACCCATGAGTAACAATGTTAACCGGCTGGATAAGATGAATTTCTGAGGATGTTTTCCGGGTTCTAAGTGAGGGGTGGCATCGAAGCGGGGCATATCCCGAGAATTTCTTGATCGATTTAATCGAAATCAAACAAAATTCAGTGCAGTTGTGTCGGCCTGACCGTTCGGGTCTGACAAGAAGTGTCGAAAGACAAGGGAGTTGAAGGGATGTAAGGCGGCGGCTGAGTCTCGGTGGCAATTTGGGGAAGTACAGGCTGAAGTCCGTAAGTGGCTGCACCTCCCCGACATGGGCATCATCGAAATTGTTCTGCTACAGTAGCTGCTAACCTCATGCCGGGTGATCCGGTCTGGCTACTCGCCCAGGTGGGGCCATATCTGGCAGGAAAACCGGGCGTTGAACTTGCTGTCAAAGTGCCCAACGTCCACTTGGCGGCCCTCTCACTGAAGCCGCACTCCTAAGTGGCACACCCAAAAAGAGCGGAGTCCCAACTCGACGGGAGGTCTGCTCAAGGCGGTGGGGGAGACTTTGGGATTCTAGTCTTGAAGGATTTCACCTCCATTCTCTCCATGAATCCGAATGCGAGAGGCCAACCCTTGCAGCTTTGCGGGAGAATTTAGGCGGTTCCTGGACCCGTTGCTCGGCGTAGACGGCGGGATGGCCTTGGAGTGGCATGGCAAAACTGGGACTGGTGGGAGGGTGACATCCGCCATCGATACGCACACGCCGTGATGAGTTCCATGGGGGAGAGGTTTCTGCTTTCGCCTTCCACCCACAGATGGCGCGGAACAAGCAAAGCGGGTGCTGACCAACGCCGGTGACGAATTGAAGATGTGCGGAATTCGCGGCCATGGGAGCAAGGTTCAAGGGCTGAAGTTTGAGGACCAGCGTCCGAAGTTGTCTCCTAACGAAAGCATGGCTGATCGCACTTGCCACGGTCTGGTCACTGCTGCCGGAGCCCCATTGAGCGGGATGGCGGTCAGGGATATCGGTATCCACCGACCCAGGCTGGGCGCTCACGCGCACGCTGGCCCAGCTACTCACTGGGCTCAAAGGTATCCCGAGCGTTGATGCTGCCAGACAGCGAGAACTCATCGTGAAAGTGGGGCTCGACTGCATCCCGCCCGTCAGGCGCATGGCATTTGGGTACTTTCCACGATAAATACCGCTACTGGCGCGACAACAACGGAGATCGCTGACTCACGGGGATGCCTGACCGAACGACGCGTCGAGCCCTGGAGGAACTACGTGCCATGGAATCGTAACGGTGGAGGAGAGACGCGGCTTGGCCGACTTCTGGAGGATTACGGACAAATGCAAGAACGCTCTGGCAGCTGTGAAGGGACCGTTCGAAATGTTAGTACAGGGGGCCACCAGCTCGTTCCCGAAACCTTATTTCATTCAATTTACTTATATAATTTTTCGGGGAAGGTATTGCCACTCTCCCCTATTTCGGGAACGGAGCCTAACCCACCGGGGGCCATTTAAGGTTTCGGGGAAAGGTCCGAGCAGGCAAATCAGGCCTTGCATTATCTTAGGCCTAAGTTTATACTGTTCCTGTGAGCAAGATCGCATTCCAGACGAAGTAATGGAGTATTTCCGCAAGACCGGCGCGATGGTGGCAAGGCGCGGGCAGAACCACACGCCGGAAGAACTATCGGCCTGGGCCAAAAGGGCGGACGGCCCCTAAGGGCAGCGGGAAAAAGAGGCATCGACAAAGCAGGCAAGGAAAGGTGGCAAGTGATGGCGTTACTACAAACGTGGCGGCGTCTATTGGTTCAACGCTTTCATCTACGCTGGCAGGCGAGTCCAGAAATCCGCGAAGACCAAAAGCAAGACGGTAGCCAGGAGGCTGAGGCGGCACCGTAAGCTGAAGCTGGAACGCGTGCATGTTGAGTATGCCAGCCGAAAGCGCAGTGACCGCGTCAGAACGATCCTCGGTGGTCCGCGCTTACCTGGAGGATTTTGATATCAACCATCGTCAGCGTACCGTGGCCCATCCAGCAAATCATGCCTGACGCGCATGTGACACGGCTTATTGGCGGGCTTTTCCTGCCTGATCTGGACGGCAACAGATCACAAATACATCAGGACGCGGTTGGACGAGGGCGTGTGTGGCGGGACGATCAACATCGAGTTGGGACGATGAGCCACGCTATTGGAAAGAAGTGGTCGCAATAGCGGCCCAGCGTCAAGAAGCTTGAAGAGCGAAAGGACGTTGGGCGCCTCTCACCGGAAGGAAGCCAGGATTGTGGCGGCGGCACCCTTATTCGGCGATCACTACTGATCGGCCTGTTTGTCCCGCATCGCTCTATTGACTGGGATGCGATCCGGTGAAATCACTCGGACTGCGCTGGGGGCAAACGTGAGTTTCAGGGCGAGAGTCATCTCTGTGGACGTGCCAAAACTTCGTCAGGGACCGGGCGGCAGATACCAATGAACCGAGAAATTCAGGAGCTACTGGTCCAACACGCCCAATGGTTCGCGGGAACTTTGGCGAGACGAAGTGTGCCTTCTATCATTTCCGCCCAGATTGCCCCGCTCCCCGGCGACCCCACCCGCCCTGCACGACAAGCATGAAAGCTGGAACGCCCTACGCGCCAAGGCCAAGGTCCATTACCCGGACCCGCGACCTGAGGCATACAGTCGCCACAAAGCTTGCCGGGCAGGTACGCCTGAATCCGTGCTTTGCGTTACTGGGGCACATGAGCCGAGCCATGCTGGAGCACTATAGTCACGTCAGGAGGCGGCGAAGCGGGTGGCGGTTGAGGTACTAAACACGGACAACGAGCTGTTTTCACCACTGCGACACTACAGATTCCACTACGAAGTAGCAGTGTTGGAAACCCAGACTGCGCTTCAAATTGTTGAAAACATGGTAGGCGCGGCTGGACTCGAACCAGCGACCCTCAGCTTAGAAGGCTGATGCTCTATCCACCCTGAGCTTACGCGCCCGCGTATCTACGATTCTACCGTGGCGCCCTACCCCGCGTCTCCCCACACAGCCTGCCCCTTGCACCTGCGTAACGTGCGCGCACCCGGCAGGCGCAAGCTGAATCGCGCGCCGCGTCCCGGCGCCGATTGCACCCACATGTCGCCGCCGTGATCCAGCACCGTCTGCCGCGATAGCGCCAGGCCCAATCCCAACCCATTGCGCTTGCCCGCGCTCACGAAGGGCTGGAACAATTGCGCCCTGATCTCCTGCGCGATGCCCGGGCCGGTGTCTTCCACGTGCACCACTACCGACCCGTCCTGCAGTTCCGCCGTGATCCGCACCTCGCCCCCGCCCGCCATCGCCTCCAGTGCGTTCCCAACCAGATTGGCGAACGCGCGCTCCATCCGGCTCCGCTCCAGCGGCACCTCGATCTCCGCCGGAATCTCCAGCACCAGCGTTACGCTCTGCTGCTCCGCCTCGCTCGCCAGGTCTTCGCACGCCGCCAGCGCCACTTCGCGCAACCGGCAAATCTCAGGCGCGCTCTCCTTCCCTCGTGACACGTTGAGCAGATCCTGCAACAACTCCTGCATACGCCGCGACGCTCGATAAATATTGCCCGCCAGCCAGCTTCACGTTCGCCGGCGGCAGTTCCGCATCCACCAGCATCTCCGCGCCGCCGTAGATCGCCGCCAACGGATTGCGCAGATCGTGCACGATCGATCCGGAAAGCCGCCCGATCGTGGAGATCCGCTCCTGCCGGATCAGATCCTCGCGCGCCTGCCGGATACTGGCGCACATGGTGTTGAACGTACGCGCCAGCCGCCCCAATTCGTCTTCGCTGCAGCACCGGTACTTCGATCGTGTAGTTCTGGCGTGCCACCTCGCGCCGCCCGGTCCAAGCTGCTCCACCGGCTCCACAATGCGCCGCGCCAGCAGGTATGGTCAGGACGAATCCGGCGGTCATCGCGCCCAGCCACAGCAGAATGATATTCGTATAGAGGCTCGCAATCCGCCGTTGCGCGCCCTCAAACGATCGCAGAATACAGATTTTGCCCACCGGACGTCCCATGATGTCCGTCAGTGGCGTCTCGAAACGGGCGTATTGCACCACCCCGTCGCTCACCTTCTCGCTGCCCTTCTTCCTTGCCAGGTCCGCCACCACCGCGGCGGTAGGCGCGCGGGTTCAACGTGGAAGCGATCACGCCGAGGGCGCCAGGAACAGAAACTCGCTGTGGGTCGCCGCCTTCAACCGCTGCGCCACAATCGCGTCCACCCGTTCTCCCGCCACCAGCACGTTCAGCAGATCCTGTCCGCCCCGCGGTTGCACGTAAACCGGCGTCACCGGAGAGGTGATACAACTCGCCCGCCTCGAGAAAGAAGCCCGACGATTGCTGCGGGAATCGCGCCTCCGGCGGACTGCACCAGATCGAGGTCGCTTACGCAGCGACGGCGCCGTCGGCCCGCCCAGCGACGCAATCACCCTGCCCCGCGGATCCGTCACCAGGAACAGTCCGGCCGACGTGGAAATCCGCGACCACAACTCGCTCGCGCTATCCCGGATGGTGGCCTGGTCGCGCGTGCCGAACGCAGCACGCACATCCGACATGCTGGCCAGCAGGCGGCTCACCGAGTTCAGCAGTTCGGCGCGGGCGTCCCACAGGGAGGCGTAGGCGTGGAAGCTGCCCTGCACCTCCGCCTCCAGGCTGTCCGACATGCTCTTGGTGATATTGCGCAGGACAATCTGCCCCGCGATCGCGAACAATGCCGTAATCGCCACCGAAGTGGAGAGCATGATCTTCGTCAGCAGCGACAGGCGTGAGAATCGAAAACTCATTGCTTGGGCGCTCCCGGATAGGTACCGTCATTGGCTACCGGCGGATAGTCCTTGCCGTACTTGTTGAGGTGCGGCGCCGGTATGAATCCCGTCTCTGAAATGGAGATCAGGGGCAGCGCCAGCCCGCTCTCCGGCACTGTGATGCGGCGTTCCAGAAATCTCAGGTTCTCCGGCAGCGACGCTCGTGGAAAATTCGTAGCTGATATTCCCCGACGGGACCCCGGCGATGGAGTACTTCCCCGTTGCCTGCGTCACCGCGTACCACGGGGTGTTCAACACCGCGATAATCGCGCTCATGGTCGCATGAATGTTGCAGAAGACACGGACAATCCCGGCGTGCTTGAAGGTCACGCTCCTTGAGGTGCGCGGCGCATACAGGCCGATATCGAACGGCTGGCCGCTGAAATTCGAAAAGGCATTGTGGAAAATCAGATCGAGATTCGGCAGATCCACTGTGCCGCCCTAGTGAGATCGCCACCACGTGCGGTTGGAACAGCTTGTCCTTTGCTGCATCTCCACGCGCTTTGGCGGCAGCGCTGGCACCGGGCGGTCCACGGGCTCCAGCCACAGCACTACGCCCGTGTAGTCCCTGTGCTTGCGCACCGCAAGATTCTTGGAATTGGTCAGTTCCACTTCGCCCGTGACCTAGTGCGCCCGAGCGCCACTCCAAGACCCACGCTAAAACAGATAAGCCAGCGCCAGATCATAGTGGTTGTTGATTCGCACTCCCATGCCCTAGATATCGTCGTCCGTAATTGCAGAAGCTTCCAGCCCCATCAGTACATTCGGCGCCAGGCGGAAATACGCATTGCCGCCAAACAGCAGGTTCTTGCCGATCGCGCCCGTGCCCAAATCGGAGTTCGCATCGTCCACCTGCCCGTTGAAGAGATGGATATCCAGCCGCGGCACCACATGCAGCGTCGCCTGTCCCCACCCGCCCCGGCTCCCCAATGCTGTCCCGTAAGTCTTCCCGGAAGCCGTATAAACCGCGAACCCCTGGCGCGTGCCGCTGCCCAGGTGAGCTACATTTTGCCCGGAATAGAACACTCCGGTAAACTCCAACCGCTTCCACGGATTGAAAAACCAGTCCATCGCGAACAGATTAGAGGGTATCGATTGGCCGCCCGCATGGGTCGTGCTCGCGTGAAACCCACCCGCGATCTCCAACCGCCGGTCTTCGTCCAGCTTGTGATAGAAGTTGAACCGCCCTTCCGCCGCGGGGCGCGCCGCTTCCGGCACGACCGTCCCCACATACGGGCCGATCTCGCGCGTCTGCACCGCGCCCACCTGCGCCCAGCACCCGGTGGTCGCGTTGAAATGCAGATCCTGTTCGAAGCGCACTTGCGGCAGCCACAACCACAGATTCCCCGCGCCGGTCAGCGGCGAAATCCCCACCTGCGCCAGCGAACTCGGCTCGCGCGGATTGAAGATCGGCTTCTCCAAACCGGCCATCACGCTGCGATTTTTCCACGCAATTTCGATGGAGGCGGTGCGGATGCGCATCGCCGAATTCGTCGCCCCGGCGAAAAGTCCATGTACCAGACCCGTTTACCTTGCCGCCCCATATCGTCCGCGGCCCGCCGAATTCCAGGCCAATGATCGTCTGTCGCACGGTGGCTCCCGAGTGCCCTGCGCCCGGCGCCGCCGCAACCACCGGGTAGTCGTTCCCGCCGCTCTGCTTCGAGTTCAGGAACGCGTTGAACAGCGCCATTCCCGCCAGCCGGATGGGGAACTTCTGCGACGTCTCCACCTTGGTCTGCGCTTGTTCTTCGATGCGCTGCTGCTGGATGTCGAGTCGCTGATCCACGGTCGGTGGCGGCGGCGCGGTCGTTCCCAGCTGCGCCTGCAACGCACGCACCTGCTCGGAAAGGGTACGGTTTTCCTGTTCCAGCCGGTCTAGCCGCTCCAGAATTTTAGCCAGGTCCGGGGTCGTTTGCGCGCACACAGTAACCGGCGCCAGCCATAGCGCCAGGCAAACTAAACTAGTGCGTCCTGCCATTGAGAAGTTGCTCCAGTTTCCGGCGCACCAGCGCCGGCGAAAACGGTTTCGGAAAGAATGCTTCCACTCCCAACGCCGCAATCCGCTCCGGAGTTGCCGGGTCGGTATCGGCGCTTATTACGATGATAGGCATATCCGAGTGCCTTTGGTCCGCCCGCACCCGGCGGATTAACTCGTACCCGTCCATGCGCGGCATATTCAGGTCCGTGACCATCACCCGTACCGCCCCGAACCGCCATGTCCAACATACGCAGCGCTTCCACCGCCGATGGAACCATCAGCACGGACAAGTCGGGAATCCCCAGAAATGCGATCTCCAGCATCGCCCGGCTGTTTTCGGAGTCCTCTACGATCAGGACGGCAGGCATTCCGCTATTGTCCCCCATCCGGAACGGTATGGAATCGTCCGAACTACGGGGATAAACCTGTAAAATTCACGGCACGAAGCGGTACCCCACCCCGTGAACCGTCAGAAAATGACGCGGTGTGTTGCTATCCGGCTCCAGTTTCTGCCGCAACTTCACCACGTGCGCATCCACCGTCCGCGTGTTCGGGAAAAACTCATATCCCCACACCGAATTCAGGATCATGTCGCGCGTCAGCGGACGGTCCGGGTTGTGCAGAAAGTAGCGTCAGCAGATTGTATTCCGGCGGGCGTCAGCTTGAGATCTTCGCCCTTGCGCTTCACGATCCGGCGTTCGAAATCCACCTCGACGTCGGAGAAGTGGATCACCTTGCGCGCGTCGCTGGAGGCTCGCCGCAGCACTGCCCGGATCCGCGCCATCAGTTCGCGCGTGCCAAACGGCTTCACCACGTAATCGTCCGCGCCGATCTCCAGCAGCAGCACCTTGTCGATTTCATCGCCCATGGCGCTCAGCACGATGATCGGGGTGGCCACGCGCGCGGCCCGCAGCTGCTTGCAGATCTCCGTGCCGCTCATCCGCGGCAATCGCAAATCCACCAATACCAGGTCGGGCTTCACCGAGATGAGCCATCTCGAAGCCTTCGCGGCCGTCGCCGGCCTGTACCGCGCGAAAGCCTTCCTGTTCCAACATCACCCCAATCGTGTCGCGCAGGCTTTCATCGTCGTCGATTACGAGAATCGTCTGCATTGTGGGCACAACTGATTGTATCCGATACCATGCCAGGCGCTTGGTTGGACAGGCGTTTCCGCCTGCAATCGAGATTCCCGCCTGTTATACTCAACACCACGGGGTTCGAGGGCCCTTTGCCTGCCATGGAAGTTACCGTAATCGGAACCGGATATGTCGGCACGGTCACCGGTGCGTGTCTGGCCTACCTGGGGCACCACGTGACTTGCGTGGACACCGACGCGTCTAAAATCGCCCGCCTGCAGCGCGGCGAATCACCCATCTACGAGCCGCAGTTGGAGCAGATGCTGGCCCTCGGCGCCGCGCGCGGCGGCCTCGATTTCAGCACCGAACTGGCCGGCGCCGTGCAGCGCGAGCGATGTCATCTTCATCGCAGTCGGCACTCCGCCGCTACCCTCCGGGAAGCCAACCTCGCTTACCTCGAAGCGGCCGCCAAGAGTATCGGCGCCGCCATGGATGGTTCGAAATTTCGCGTGGTCGTCAACAAATCGACTGTGCCCGTGGGCTCCGGCAACCTGGTCGAGACCCTGGTGCGCGAAGGGTCTCAGCGACCAGCGCCGCGACGACCGCATCCGCTTCGGCGTGGCCAGCAATCCGGAGTTTCTGCGCGAAGGCTCGGCCGTCGCCGATTCGCTTTACCCCGACCGCATCGTGATCGGCGGCGACGCCGCCACCCTCTCCGTCATGCGCGAACTCTACGAGCCGCTGGTTGCTCAGAGTCTTCACGCCGCCGCCCGGCGTTCCGCGCCCGTCTTCCATGATCTCCGTGCCGCTGCTGGCCACTTCCTCACCAGCGCCGAGATGATCAAGTACGCCGCCAATGCGTTCCTCGCCATGAAAATCGGCTTCGCCAACGAGATCGCCAACATCTGCGAGCGCGTCGGCGCCGAGGGCCCCGAAGTCATGGCAGGCATCGGTCTGGATTCCCGCATCGGCGCCAAGTTCCTCAACCCCGGCGTGGGCTGGGGCGGAAGTTGTTTCGGCAAGGACATCCAGTCGCTCGCTGCATACCGCCCGCGAGTACGGCTACTCCAGCAAACTCCTTCAGGCCGCGCTCGACGTCAACGCCGCACAGCGCCAGATGGTGATCCAGAAGCTTCAGGAAAAGCTCTACATCCTCAAGGGCCGAACCATCGGCCTGCTTGGCCTCGCGTTCAAACCCGATACGGACGACCTGCGTGACGCGCCTGCCCTGCACATCGCCGAGCGCCTGATGCAGATGGGCGCCCGCGTCAAAGCCTACGATCCCGTGGCGAATGCCGCCTGTCGCGAGCAGCGTCCCGATCTCAAGATGCGCTACTGCGACACCGCCCGGGAACTGGCCAGCGATGCCGACGCGCTGGTGCTGGTCACCGAATGGCGCGAGTTTTACGATCTCGACCTGGCCGCCCTGGCTCGCCTGATGGCCAACCCGATCCTGGTGGATGGCCGTAACTTCTTCGTGCCCGAGACCGCCGTTGCCGCCGGCTTCGATTACTCCGGCATCGGCCGCTGCACGCCGCGCCCGCACCGGCCAACGCGCGGATCCTACCGCGGCAGCCGTAGCTCCGGCCCTACTTCACTTTGTGGCTTTCCTCCCCGGATCGTCACGCCGACCGCGGTACCCAACACTTCGGCGCCCGGAACCACGCGTCCCGTCACCAGCACGTGCGACCCGCGCGAAGGCACGCCCTTTCCGGAAATCACCAACAATCCGGCCGGTCTGATCTTCGATCTGGTATCCGCCCTTGCTCATCAGTCCAACGGAGTTGGTTACCGTTCCGTTGACCCGTACCGTCTGGTTTCTAAACCGCGAGGATCGGCATTGATGCGTCCGATCGTCATCGTTGGCGCGCACCCCGCCAGCACCACCGCGGCCACAGCTACACTGGCCAGTTTCAGCTTCATGGATTCCTCTTCTCTGCCAGAGACGCACGCCGGGCTCTCGCGGGTTTCACCATACAATATGGAAGATGCCGTTTCTCAAAAGTGGGCACGCTGGCGCAACTGCCCCGGATTCTGTGATGGAGGTGATGGTGGGCGACCAGCCGTATGCGGTGTGCCATGCCGCGCGGGCGCGATCCGCGCCCTCAGCGGTGTCTGCCTCCATAGCGGCGGACCGCTCGGCCAGGGACAGATCCACGATGGATGCGTAGTCTGCCCCTACCATCTCTGGGAATTCGATTGCGCCACCGGCGAGTACGATTACGACCCCACGAAGCGCGTCCCCACTTTTGAAGTCAAAGTGGAAGACGGCGATATCTATATCCAGGTCCCCTAAGTGCCCGAACTCCCCGAAGTCGAAACCGTAGTCCGCTCGATCGCCCCCATCACGGGCCAGCGTATTCTCAGCGCCGAATTTCGCAATCTCCGCATCCTTCGCGGCGGCGATCCCGACGCGATGTCCGCACGCCTGCAAGGCCGCCGCATCCTCGCCGTGCAGCGCTACGGCAAGTTCATCGTGGCCTCCATCGAGGGCGGCGGTTATCTCATGATCCACCTCGGCATGACCGGCACGCCTGCTGCTCGGCGGCGCTCCGGCCAAACACACCCACGCGATTTTCACCTTCGACCGCGGCGACGCTCGCTGTTCGACGACAGCCGCCAGTTCGGCTGCATCGAAGTTCAGCGAAGAGTTTCCGCACCGCGTCGCCCGCCTGGGGCCCGAACCTCTCGAAATCCCGTTCGATGAGTTCGCCGCGCGAGCTCCGCGCGCCACAAGACGCGCATCAAGTCGCTGCTGCCTCAACCAGACCTTCCTGCGCGGCGTCGGCAATATCTACGCCGACGAAGCCCTCTTCCGCGCCGGCATTCATCCGCGGGCGCTCACCCAGCGCATCCGCGCGCGACCGTGCGCGCAAGCTCTACGACGCTGTCATCGCCGTGCTCACCGAAGCCATCGCCGCCGGAGGTTCTTCCATCTCCGATTACGTCGATGCCGAAGGCCGCAAGGGCTTCTTCCAGATCAGCCATCGCGTCTATCAACGCACCGGCGAACCGTGCACCACCTGCCGGACTCCCATTCGGCGCGTGATCGTCGCCGCAGCGCAGTTCGCACTTCTGTCCACATTGCCAAAGGAGCTAGCACGACGGTGCAACCCCAAACTTGAAACCTGCGTCAACGTGGGTGTAAGGGCAAACCGACGGGCTTCCGGCCCTGACAAAAATCAACTTTGAACACAACAGGAGAGGGTGTGTCTTGAAACCGATCAATCAGTATCTGCCGTTGTTCCTGGTCACGCTTATGGGCGTTACCTGCGCCCGAGGCGCAAGATAGCCTGGATGTCCACATCGGCGCCTCCGGCGCCTACGCCAAATCCACCGGTCAGAACATCAACACCTTCGGCGATGGCAACTTATATTCCACCCCCAGTCTCAGCGGGGTCTTCATGAATCTTGGCGGCGGCATTATGGTCACGCCTCGCTTGGGTTTCGGAGGTGAGTTTTCCTTCCAACCGGGTAAGTCGGATTATGCCGGGCCTTTCACTACCGCCCCATCTTTTACGACTTCAACGCGTCTCTTCCACCCGGCGCCCTCCGCAAAGCGTGTGGTGCCGGAAGTGCAAGCCGGTCTGGGCGGCGCCAGCCTGAAGTTCTACTACAACCAGCAGGACTGCAATGCCTTCACCGGTTGTTCCAACTCCAGCAGCTACCTGCAGAGTTCAATCACTTCCAACTCCACGCGGGCGCCGGCGTGAGGCTTCTTCGTCACGCCTAACATCTACGTGCGTCCGCAGTTCGACCTTCATTGGGTCCACAACTTCTTTCAATTCGGAACCAATTGGGTGCCGCAGTACGGCGTGAGTGTGGGATACAGATTCGGCGGAAGCTAGCCGACCGGCGAAACCGTACCGCCCGCATCCGGCGTGCCGGCCAGATCGTCGAATGCCTGCGGTGGATTGTAGTAGAGAATGCGCTGGCAGCTCTCGCAGAAGAGAATCGATTCGGTGCGTTTCACGTCCTGGAAATATTGCGGCCGCAGCACCATGTGGCATACCGTGCAGCGGCCGTCCACTACCTCCGCCACCGCGATTCCTTGCGTCCCTTGCGCACTCGCTCGTACTGCGAGTAGGTCGCGGGAGTAACCTCTTTGGCGATACTTGCCCGCTCCGTCTGTAACTCGCTCGCCGCTTTCTGATCGACTGCCGTGCGCTCGCGAGCCAGGCCCTTCTCGGCCTCCACCTGGGCCTTCTCTTCTTTCAGCGCTACCTCCGCCGCCTTCACGTTCTTCTCCAGCGGCTCGGATTCGGCCATCAGTTCCAGGATGCGGTCTTCCAGTTTTCGGATCTCTTTCTGGCAGAATTCGATCTCCTTCTGGAAGGCGCCGTACTGCTCGTTCGTCTTGGCGGTGAGCATCTGGTCTTTGAGTTTCGAGATCTTCTGATCCTGAACCGGGATATCGCTTTCGCACTTCTTCCGCTCTTTTTGATTGGCGGCAAGCGCGGCACGGTCCGCATCGAGCTTGCGCTCGTGCGCAACTAGCTTTTTCTCGATTTCAGAGATGTGTTTGGGCAGGAAGCGATTTCGCGCGCGAGTTCCGCAAGACGATTATCGATTTCCTGCAGGCGGATCACCAACTTCAGGTCAAGGAGCATTACTACAGGCAGTGTAACACCTATTCCGAACGCCGCAGTTCCACCTGCTTGTACAATCTCCTGAGTCTGTTCCAGGCTGGCGAACTTCATCCCCGGCAGCCGTGCCGACGCCGTCCCCGCCGCCACGCCCCAGCGCAAGGCTTCCACCCAGTTGTTCTTCCGTTCCATCGCCCAGGTATAGGCCGCCGACAGCGCGTCTCCGGCGCCGATGGGACACACCGCGTCCACCCGCGGCGGCAGCGCCTCGAAAATACCCTCGCGAAACGCGCCCACCGCTCCGCGGCTGCCCAGCGAGAGCACCACCGATTCCGGCCCCATCGTGCGGATTCGCTCCGCTGCCTCCAGGTAATGCGTGCGCGTCAACAGCGTACGGCCCAGCAAACGGTCCGCCTCCTGCTGGTTTGGAGTTACCACGGTCGGCCGCTCTTCGATTCCCATGGCGCAGCGCCTCCCCGTCGGCATGCAGCAGCGTCTTCACCTTCTTCTTGCGCGCCGCCGCCATCGAGCCGCCCGTAAAACGACGGCGGCACGCCCGGCGGAATGCTGCCGCAGATCATCAGCCACGCGGCGCGGTCCAGCGTCCCCTCTACCACACTTCTCCACACGCGCCACTTCCGCCTTCGACAGCGTGGGCCGCGCCTCATTCAAATTCACGGTGAGCCCGTGCTTGTCCGTGATCGTCAGGTTAGTGCGGATCTCGTTCTCCACCGGCACTACCTGAAACTCAGGCCGTCGCACTGCAAGTGCTCCTGCAGACGTTTCCCGCATCGCCCCCGCAGATCAGCAGGGCCAGAGTTTTGCCGCCGAACGAGTGGATCACGCACGAGGCGTTGATGCCGCGCCCGCCCGCCGATTCGCGGGTGGAATTGATGTACGCGCGATCTTCAAACGCCAGCCGATCGACGCTGATCACCCGGTCAATCGTCGGATTAATTGTGAGCGTGACAATCAAGTTTAAAGTTTACCCCGCAACGCCTGCAATCTCTCTTTGACCGCCAGAATCGCATCCAATGCCGCACCCGTGCGGCGCCCTTCCACTCGTCGAATCCGGCTCGCCGCGCAGAGGCCAGCATACTCGCTGAGGCTGCGTTCCCTGCCCTCGGTCACAATCAACATGTTGAGCGACTGCATGTTTGCGTCGAGCGGCCCCACGCCGTCTTCTTCCAGCAACTTTCTCGCCGATCAGCAAGGCGCCGCCCCGCGGCAGGCGCTCGAAAATCCCGGCGAAGCAGGCGCTCGATCTTGTCCTCCGCCCAGTCGTGTAGAATCCGCCCTACGTAATACAGATCCGCCGCGGGCAGTTCATCTTCGAAGAAATCTCCCGCCACGACTTCAATCCGCTCGCCGGCGGCGGATTTAGCCACCTGCTCGCGTCGCCAGCGCCGTAGCACGCGGCAGATCGAACACGACGGCCTGCAGATCGGCGTAGCGCTCGCAGGCCGCAATCGCCAGGTGGCCCGTCGCCCCGCCCAGGTCCACCAGGCGGCGAAAGCGGCTCAGGTCGAACGCGCTCACCAGCTTCGCGGAGGTCAGCATGCCGAAGCCGTGCATTCCCATCAGGAAATCCCGCATGGCCTCGTCGGTACGGAAGAACGCGCTGAAGATCGGCCCTTCGAGCCGAAGCTCTGCGTCCAGCGGTGCGTACCTTCCCGGACCGCGTCCTCCAGGTGGCCCACATTCCATAGAGCGCCGCATCGGAATACCGCACGTATCCGCGCAGCGAGTGAGCGCTGCCCGAGTAGAGATAGGTCTCCGCTACGGGATCGTTCTCGTAAACCGCCTCCGTGCTTACGCAGCAGTCCGAGCGCCGCGCAGCCATCCAGCAACCGTCCCATCGCGTCCGCGTTCGCGCCGAACTTCACTGCCAGGTCCGCGGCCGAAGCCGGTGCTTCGTGCAGCGCGTCGAAGACGCCCATCGACACGGCGGCGAACATTGTTTTGGAGCGCCGGAAGGCCTCGATAAGCTCCAGTACCGGCTGCGGATTGGGCAGGTTCATAAGGCTGGCGGAAGGTGGTCGTATCCAAGCGGCGGGAGCGGTGCGCCGTCCATCTCCACGGCGCCCGCGAGTCCCTTCCGCATCGTACCAATTCGCGTCAGGGCCAGCCCCTCGAATTCGTACGGCACGCGGACGCGCGCCGGCGCCGTGAACAGCAGTTCGTAGTCCTCGCCCGCCATGGAGCGCCTGTTCGAGCGTCGCTCCGCGATATACCGGCGGCGCCGAAATTTGCGCGCGCAGTCCGACGCCGCGCACAGTCGATGCAAATCAAAGACAGCCCAGTCGCTCAGGTCCATCGCCGCCGTGGCACCCACACTGGTGCGCAGAAACCGTCCAGCGCCAGCCGCGGCTCCGGCCGCTTATGCCGCAGCCAGGCCTTGCCGCGCTCCGAAGCCAGACCCAGCGCCGATCCGCCCGAGCGCACCCGAGACATAAATCGCGTCGCCGGCCCGCGCGCCCGTCCCGCCGCAGTGCCTTCCCCCGCGGCACGGTCCCCGCCACCACGATGTCGCACATCACCCGATCCGTCCGCGCCAAATCCCCGCCGATCAACGCCGCCCCGGCACGCCTGGCGAGCGCCAGCGAGCCCGTCATAAAATCCGTCCAGCCATCGGGCATCCACCCAGCCGGCCAGCGCCAGCGAGAGCAGACAGAAGCGCGCCTCGCCGCCCATCGCGGCGATATCGCTGAGCCCGCGCGCCAGCGCCTTCATCCACATCCGCGCGCCGTGCGTTTCGCGCCGAAAGTGAGTTCCTTCGATCAACATGTCGGTGGTGTAGAGCCAGTCTTCGCCGGCTCCGCGAGGCCGCACGATGGCGCAGTCGTCGCCGATGCCGAGCACCACGCCCGCCGTTGCGCGGCAGCTGTCACTGCCCGCAATTTCGCGATCAGTTCCGGTTCAGCTTGACCACACCATTGCCATCTGAGAGAATACCCTACGCAGTTGGACCTGTCCGACGAGCACGGTTGTTTGCGCCGCGCCACGAAGCACGGCAAACAATGTTCAGGAGATTGGTACGTGAAGGAAAAAGGTATCGTGAAGTGGTTTAATGCCGCCAAGGGCTACGGATTTATCCAGCGATCGAGCGGCGACGACGTATTCGTTCATTTCTCGGCGATCCAGTCGAACGGTTATCGTTCCCTGGATGAAGGCTCGGAGAGTGGAGTTCGAGGTGAAGCAGGGACCAAAGGTCTGCAGGCCGAGAACGTCAATTCGGGCATAGATTTCCGGCCAAATCAGACAGACAAAAGGGCTCCTCAGCGGGCCCTCTTTTCTTTTCCCGGTATACTGATCTTCAGCATGTCATCCGAGGAAATTCCGGGAAACTGCTGCTCACGGTTTTGCTGCTCTGCGCCACTCTCGGCGCGCAGGCCAACGCCCTCGCCTCGGAACAGGAAACTCACCACGGTTCCCAGCATTGCTGCTGCCGCCTGTGCCACATCGGCGCGATCCCGATCCTGCCCGCAGCCGCGCGTCGCCGTCGTAGCCCCCATCTTCTCGACAGTCTGGGTGTCCCCATCCGGCGGATCCGGCGCTCCCCGCGAAGTTCTCCTCCCGGCAGCGCCTTCCGCGCGCCTCCGCGCTTGAGTCCATCACGCGTATGTTGGCGGCTCCGCTCCGGGCAACCGGCGCGAGGCTCGAGTTTCCATTCATAGCGACAACCCGGACTATTCAGGAGCACGTATGTACTCGAAATCTCTCCCTGCATTTGCGGGGCTCGTCTATTTGCATTGCACTATCTCCGCCCCGCGCAATCTTCCGGCGCCAGCGGGCACCATCGATGGCCTTGTCACAGACCCGCCGGAGCTGTCATCCCCGGCGCCAAGGTCGAACTCAACAATCAGATCACCGGCTACCGCCGCGCCACTCACCGGACACTTCCGGCGCGTTCCACTTCCTCAACGTCCCGCCGAATCCCTACCAGGTTGCGGTCTCCGCCACCGGCTTTACGGTGAGCACGCAGGACGTGGCCGTGCGCTCCAGCGTTCCGCTGGCGCTCAAATCGCGCTCTCGCTGGCCGGGAGCACGCCGCCGTCACGGTGGAAGCGAGCGGCGTGGCGATGCTCGAGAAGCGTCCCGTACGCGCACAACGACGTGGATCGCGAGCTCTATTCCGAAGCTGCCCACCTCCGCCCCGGGCAGCGGACTGAGCGACGCGATCACGCTGGCGAGCCCCGGCGTGGTGGCCGATTCCAACGGCTTCTTCCACCCGCTGGGCGATCACGCGCAAACCAGCTTTTCCGATCGACGGACCAGCCGATCTCCGATCAGCAGAGCAAGCAGTTCTCCACGCAGATTCCGCTCAACGCCATCCAATCGATGGAACTGATCACCGGCGCGCCGGGCGCGGAGTTCGGCGACAAGACCAGCCTGGTGGTCAACGCCGTGACGCGTTCCGGACTCGGCCAGAAGCCCTTCGGCAGCTTCGCGGCGCAGTACCGGCTCTTTCGGCGCGATCGGCGAAGAGGCCACGCTCGGCCTCGGCGGCAGAAAGCGGCAGCTTCCTCTCCGCCAACTCTCTGCGCAGCGGGCGCTTCCTCGACACGCCGGAGTTTCGTCCGTTCCACGACGTCGGGGAACAGCCAAACCATCTTCGACCAGCCTCGACTGGCAGCCCAGCCGCCAGCGACGCTTTTCACCTGAACCTGCTGGCCGCGCGCAACTGGTTCCAGGTGCCCAACACACTCGACCAGCCCAATCAGGACCAGCGGCAGAAGGTTCTCACCTACAACATCGCGCCGGGATATCAGCACACCTTCGGCGCCGGCGCCCTGCTCACGGTCAATGTCTTCCTGCGCCGCGATCAGGTGCTACTACGATCCGCTCGCGCGATCCGTTCGCCGACCACGCCGGCCACCGTCGGCGAATACCGCAGCCTTGCACCAATTACGGAGTGCGCGCCGATTACAACTACGTACACAGATCCCACAACGTGAAGATCGGCACGCAGCTCATACAGACGCGGCTGCACGAGCGTTTCTCGCTCGGCATCACCCGAACCAGGCTTCACCGAGGACCAGCCCGGCCTGGTTCCTACGACCTCACCGCGGGCGGCGCGCCCTTCCAGTTCACCGGCCGTACCAACGTGAACGAGTATGCCTTCTACGCGCAGGCACACGATCACGCTGGGCCACTTCACGTTGACTCCGGACTGCGCGTTGACCGCTACGACGGGCTCAGCCAGGCGACTGCCGACCGAGGCTGAGCGCAACTCCTACCTGCTGAAGGCGACCGGCACGGTGCTCCAGCGCCGCCTACTCGCGTACGCTGGAAGCCCCTTACAACGAGAACCTGATCCTCTCCAGTTCCACCGGCGCCGGCGGACTCGCCACCAACCTCTTCGGCGCCCTCGAGACGCGCCCGATCCGAACCGGGCCGCCGCAACCAGTACAACCTGGGCGTGCAACAATCGCTCAGCCGGTATCTTCAGCTGGACGCCGACTATTTCTGGAAGTTCACCTACCAACGCCTTCGATTTCGGTACCCTGCTCAATACTCCGATCGTGTTTCCGATCTCGTGGCGAAGTCCAAAATCGGCGGAGTCTCCTTGCGCCTCAGCACCGTTCCGATTCACGGCGTGCAGGCTTACGACCGATGGGGCATACGAGGTCGCGCTACTTCGCCCGCCTTCCAACGGCGGCCTGCTGTTCAACTCGCCGCTGGACACCTCGGTGTTCCGTATCGATCACGACCAGGCCTTTCAACAAACCACTCACCTGATCTACCGGCGCCCGCAATGGACCCTGGGTGGCCTTCACCTGGCGGTATGATTCGGGCTGGTGGCGGCGCGCGGTGGGAAGCCTCGACGACGCGCTCGGCCTCACGGGCGCCCAACAAGCCGCCATCAGGCTTCTACTGCGGCAGCCAGTTCGCCACGTCCGGCCAACCCGATCGGCGCGTGCGCGTCGTCGAATTGCAGGGCGACCCGGCTGGTCATCCCGGCCGCGGGAACGGGCGAGCGACGACACATCCTCCGCGCATCGCGCCGCGGCACCTCTTCGACCTGGGCGCCGGCACCGGACAACCTCTTCCACACCGAACGTCGTCGGACCACCTTGAGAGATGACGGTCGCCAACCCTGACCAATCACGTCGCTCTGCTACAACTTCCTTTCCACCTTCAGCGGCACGCGCTGCGTCTCTCCGCGCGCCTACCAGATGGAGTTGGGCTGGACGTGGTAAGTGCATGAGCGGTGTATAATAGGCGCAGTGTTCCACGCGCACCGCACTGATAGAGCCCTGTTTGTAGTGCTCTTTCTGTGCACCACTGGTATGTGCGCAGTCGGCATCGTTTCGCTTCGGAACATTCGCACCAGCATTCCTCGCAGCATTGCTGCGGGTTGTGTCATGTCAGGCCATTGCGCCGCTGCTGCAGCCGGTAGAGCTCGGCTGGTTTCGCGCCGATCGTCGCGTGGCGTGGCTGCCCTGGTCTCACGATTTCGACACGCCCCACGAACCGCTGCCTCACCGCAGGCTCGTCGCGCGCTCCTCCCCTCTCTCTCCCGGTTTGACTCGCAGGCCAGTCCGGCTTCAGGC
>ERZ1370068.10850-contig-9511_pt1 | contig 21743 bp, 27 predicted proteins | sample MGYA00561227_ERZ1370068 | MGnify/ENA primary metagenome ERZ1370068 (study PRJEB38410, sample SAMEA6850437) | metagenome | study: Metagenomic assessment of the ecological functions of the soil: analysis of the soil microbiota associated with the... | reverse complement strand
CCATGTATTGCTGATGATCGCCACCCGCTAAAAGCATCGACCAGAATTTCCAGTCGGCACAGAAACGGCGTCGCCGAGCTGGCCTCAGGCAGCCGCGGCGGAGTGCATGGTGGAAGAAGTTAGCGGTTTGCCGCTAAGTCCTGAATGGCGCCAGGATGCCGTACTGGTGTGCACAATGTGTATTATGTCAAATAGAATAGATGACTTTAAGACCCACAGCCAAGTCGCTTGATCTACTGCCCTAACCCTTCGGCATCCCCGCCAGCAGGTCTCCAGAGAAGCAGCTTCGGGCTGAGCGGATGGCGGCACAGAAGCCGCTCCTCCCCCAGCCGCCGCGCGTGGGTCAGCCAGGCGTGCCCGTTCTTCGTCTTGGTGCTGGAAGCGCCGTACCTGGGCGGCAGGCCGAAGGCCGATAGCGCGCGATCGAGCGCGATCTTCTGAAGGGCGTCCGACCAGGGGTTCGAGGTCGTCCCGGTCGTCCACGAGCGCCGGGAGGCTCGCAGGAGGCGCTCAAGGTTGGCCGAATCCTGGGCGTAGTCCAGGGCCCGCAAAGGCGCGCCGCCGGCATAGGCCAGCCACCGGGCGCCATCCTTGGCTCCCTGGGCCTCCAGCCAGCGCTTGAGCGACGTTTTCGGCCGGCAAGGGGACGGGAAGCGCCACGCAGCGGCTGCGGATGGTCGGCAGGAGCTGGGCAGGGCGGTGAGACACCAACAGGAACATGGCCCCCGGCGGGCGGCTCCTCGAGTCCTTTGAGGAGCGCGTTGGCCGAGACCTCGGTTCATGTCCTCGGCCGGGTGCACCAGCGCTACCCGGAGCTTGCCGCGGTGCGAGCCGACGTTGAGGAAGTCCTCGAGGGCGCGGATCTGGTCGACCTTGATCTCGATGCTGGGCTTCGGCCGTCTTCGTCGGCGCGTTCCGGGCCTTCCTCGGCAGGCGGCGGATCTTTTGGCAGGGCCTCGGGCTCGATGCGGCGGAAGTCGGGATGGTTGCCGGCAGCGAACCAGGCGGCAGCCGTGCAGCGCGCCGCAGGCGCTTCGCCGCATCCTCGGTCTCGCAAAGCAGGAGCTGGGCGATCGCGTTCGGCGAGCGCGAGCTTGCCGACGCCGCGCACGCCGTGGATCAGCAGGGCGTGCGGCAGCCGCTGCCAGCGCGCTTGCGGACGGATTCGAGAATCGGCTCGTTCCAGGGATGCATCAGAAGCCTTTCAGGTGTGCTCCGCGATCTGCTTGCGGATCTGCGCCATATCGGCGGAGGCGTCGATCACGCGCACCCGGGCGGGTTCGGCCTTGGCGATCGCGAGGTAGGCGTTGCGCACTCGCTCGAAGAAGGCGCGCTCCTCACGCTCGAAGCGATCGAGCTTCTTGCCGGATGCCGCGCAGGCGCTGCGCGGCGACTTCGTAGGGCACGTCGAACACGCAGCGTGCGGTCGGGGCGAGGCCGGGATGGGCCGCGCGCGCCAGCGCGCTCGATCAGCTCGCAGCGCGCACGCCCTGCCCCGCTCCCTGGTACGCAATCGTCGCATCGGTGAAGCGGTCGCAGACCACCCAGCTGCCGGCGCCGAGCGCCGGCCGGATCACTTTCGCGCACGTGGTCGCGCGCGCGCGGCGAAGACGAGCAGCGTCACGACGACAGGCGGCATCGCTTCTGCGTGAGGATCGACTTTGCGCAGCTGCTCGGCGAGCGTCGGTGCCGCCGGGCTCGCGCGTGACGACGACGTGGCGGCCGCCGGCGCGCAGCGCGTCGGCGATGAACTGCAGGTGCGTCGACTTGCCGGCGCCGTCGACGCCCTCGAGCGTGATGAACTTGCCGCGCGCGCTCATCGCCGCGCAGCTGGTACTTGCGTGACGGCGCGGTTGTGCTCGTCGAGGTTGCGCGAGAACTGGCTCGAGCCGTCGCCGCGCGAAACGTAGTACAGGGCGTCGGTCTTCGCCGGACGCAGCGCCGCGCGCAGCGACGCGAGCCCCGGCATGGCGATCGGCGTCGGCGGCAGGCCGGCGCGCGTGTAGGTGTTGTAGGGCGCCGTCCTCGAGCAGGTGCTTCTTCTTCAGGTTGCCGTCGAAGCGACTCGCCCAGGCCGTAGATGATGGTCGGATCGACCTGCAGGCGCATGCCGATGCGCAGCCGGTTGACCAGCGCGCCGGCGATCATGCTCGCGCTCGGCGGCCTGGCCGGTTTCCTTCTCGATGATCGACGCCATGATCAGCGCCTCGTAGGGCGAGCGGTACGGCACCGCTCGCCGCGCGCCTCCCATTCCGCCTGGAGGTGGCGCTGCATGGCGCGGTAGGCGCGGCGCAGCACCGCGAGGTCGCTCGAGCCGCGTGGCGAAAAGGTAGGTGTCGGGGAAGAACAGGCCCTCCGGATGCGTGCTCGGTCGCCTTGCAGCGCGCGAGGATCTGCAGCGTCCTCCAGGTCCGCGGTGTCGTGGCGCAGGTCCGGGCTCGCGTTCAGCAGCGCGCGGAACTGGCCGAAGGTCCAGCCTTCGATCAGGCGCACCTCGGCCTGCGTGACGTCGCCGCGGGTCAGCTTCTCGAGCAGCTCGAGCGGCGTCGGCCGCCTCGACGAACTGGTAGTTGCCCGCCTTGATGTCCGCGCTTCGCGCCCAGCGCGCGCGCCAGCAGCTCGAACTCGTCGCCGCCGCACGCCGCACGCCGCCCTTCTCCAGCGCCGCGACCGCGGAGCGGAAGCCGGCGCCGCGCGGGATCTCCACCTCGGCCGGGCAGCGTGCTGACTTCGAGCGGCGAAATGACGTACACCGCGCAGTAGCCGGCGACGGCGACCAGCAGGAGAAGACCGAGCCTGAGTAGGGTTTTCAGGGTTGGCGCGCGAGTAAAATCGCATTTTACGATGCAGCGCGCCGCCTCAGCCGTTACGGAGTGCTGTCGGTCACCGGGGACGACGCGCGTGATTTCCTGCACGCGCAGCTCACCAACGACATCCAGGGCCTCGCCGCCCGACCGCGCTGCGCTCGCCGGCTGGTGCTCGGCGCAAGGGCCGCTGCTCGCCACCTTTCTCGTCATCCCCGCGCCGCAGGGCTTCTGCCTGCAGCTCGCGCGCGACCTCGCGCCCGGCGGTCGCCAAGCGCCTGGCCATGTTCGTACTGCGCTCGAAGGTGAAAGTCGCCGACGAGAGCGACCGCTGGGTGCAGGACGGCCTCTGGGACGCGGATTTCAAGCAGGCCGATGTGGCTTGGAGGGATGGCGTCGCTACAGTGCGTGTTGGCGAGCGGCGTTACTGTTCAGCTCGGGTTTGACGATCACCGAGCAGCCTAACGCTACCGAGGAAGACTGGGTGCTCGGCGAAATCCAGCGCCGGGCGGCCCTTCATCAGCGCGCGCGACGCAGGACAAGTTCGTGCCGCAGATGGTGAACCTCGAGAAGCTGGGCGGCGTCGACTTCCAGAAAGGCTGCTATCCCGGGCAGGAAATCGTCGCGCGCGCGCAGTACCGCGGCCAGGTGAAGCGCCGCATGGTGCAGATGCAGGGCGCGGCGCGTCCCGGCGAGGAGTTCAACGGCGGCACGGTGGTCGACGCGCGCGCGGCGAGCTGCTGGTCGTGGCCCCGGTTTGAACTACTACGTCTACTACAAGCTCGACCCGACGCGGCTGCCGCTCGCGCACGCCTTCATCAAGGAGCTGTTCCAGATCGTCAAGAAGGAGTTCGACGTCCACGGCCGCTGGATGCGCCGGCGCGACGATCCGTCGACCTACATGGAAGTCTACGAAGGCGTGAAGGACGGGGCGGCTTTCGAGGCGTTGCTGCAGCTCGAAGGGTGAAGCTCGGCGTGCCGCGCCGGCTCGAGATCTTCAGCCCTGTGGAAAGACCTTCTTGAAGGCGCGCACCGCGACGCTCTCGTAGACGCCGCCGCGGTAGAACGGATCGGCGCCGATCAGCTCCTCGGCTTCCTCGCGCGTGGCGCAGCTCACCACGATCAGCGCGCCGGTGCTCGCGCCGTCGGCGCGTGCTCTTCAAGCGGCCCGCCGAAGACGATCTTTTCGGAATGTTTCTTCAAGAAATCCTGATGAGCGGCGCGGTGCGTGATCGCGCAGCGCGGCGGAGTCGGGACGGTCGAAACAAACGATGGCGTACATGGTATGTTCGGGAATTATGGCTGACAAAGACGACATCCGAGAAGGCAAGGACTTCGGCCTCGGCGTGCCGCAGCAGAACAAGGCGTTCTACATCAAGGGCAGCGGCGCGCTCGACTGGGGCATGCAGAACCGGCTGGCGCGGATCTTCAATCCGGCCTCGGGCAAGACCGTGATGCTCGCCTTCGACCACGGCTACTTCCAGGGGCCGACCACCGGCCTCGAGCGCATGGACCTCAGCATCGTGCCGCTGATTCCGCATGCGGACGTGCTGATGTGCACGCGCGGCGCGCTGCGCACGGTGATCCCGGCGTCGTCGACCAACGCCCTCGTCCTGCGCTGCTCCGGCGGCCAGAGCATCCTCACCGAGCTCTCGCGCGAGCTGATCGCGGTCGACATCGAGGACTGCATCCGCCTCAACGCCGCCGCCATCACCACCCAGATCTACATCGGCGCCGAGTACGAGCACCAGTCGATCAAGAACCTGGTGCAGCTCATCGACACCGGCAACCGCTACGGCATCCCGACCATGGCCGTCACCGGCGTCGGCGCCGAGATGAAGCGCGACGAGCGCTATTTCGCGCCTCGCCACGCGCATCGCCGCCGAGCTCGGCGCGCACTACGTCAAGAGCTACTTCATCGAAGAGGGCTTCGAGCGCGTGGTGGCCGGCTGCCCGGTGCCGATCGTCATCGCCGGCGGCAAGAAGCTGCCCGAGCTCGACGCGCTCACCATGGCGTACAAGGCGATCGACCAGGGCGCGGCCGGCGTCGACATGGGCCGCAACATCTTCCAGTCCGACGACCCGGTGGCGATGATCCAGGCCGTGGGCGCGGTGGTGCACAAGAAGGAAAAGCCGGAGAAAGCCTTCCAGCTCTACCAGCAGCTCAAGGCCCGGAATGTGCCTGATCGTTCTCGCCTGGCGCGCTCATCCTGATTTTCCCCTGGTCGTCGCCGCAAACCGCGACGAGTTCCACGCCCGCCCGGCCGACCCAGCGGCCTTCTGGACCGATCACCCCGGCATCCTCGCCGGCCGCGACCTCGAGGCGCGCGGCACCTGGATGGGCGTCTCGCGCGGCGGCAGGTTCGCCGCAGTGACCAACTACCGCGGCGCGCGCGAGCCGCGCGCGATCGAATCCCGCGGCGCCCTCGTCACTCGGTTTTCTGCAGGAGTCTTCTTCTCCGGGGATTTCATGAAGAAGATCAATGGCAGACCAATACAGCGGCTTCAATCTCCTCGCCGACGACGGCAAGGGAGCTGTGGTGGATGTCGAATCGCGACGGCGCGCCGCGCAAGCTCGGAGCCCGGCGTCTACGGCCTGGGCAACCTGCTGCTCGAGTCGCCGGAAGTGGAGCCCGCGAAGGAGCGCTTCCGCAGCGCGATCGATCCTGCGCCTGCCGTGGAGCCGCTGTTTTCGGTGCTTGCCGCGTCGAAGATCCTCAATCCCGAGTACGGCACGCGCTGCTCGACGGTGATGCTGCGCGCGAGCGACGGCGCGATCCGCTACGCCGAGCGAACCTTCGATGCCGCCGGCGCCGACGGCGAGACGCGGCAGTTCGAATTCCGATGAAGAGCCTCTGGAACGACGCGGAAGCGGCGCAGTTCACCGGCCCGCTGGCGCTGCGCGTCTATACCTCGCGCCTCCTGGGCCGCGACAAGTCGCTCGTCCTGCATGGCGGCGGCAACACCTCGGTCAAGCTGCGCGAGAAGGACGTCTTCGGCGAGGAGATCGAAGTCCTGCTACGTGAAGGGCAGCGGCTCGGACCTCGAGACCATCGCGCCGGCGGCTTTCTCGCCGGTGGCGCTCGAGCCCGCGCGGCGATTGGCGAGCCTGCCGCAATTGCCCGATCCGCAGATGGTGAACGAGCTGAACACGCGCGTGCTGCGCGCCGACGCGCCCTTCCCTTCCGTCGAGACCCTGCTGCACGCCATCCTGCCGCACCAGTACGTCGACCACACGCACGCCGACGCCGTGCTTTCGATCTCGAACGCGCCCGACGGCGAGAAGCGCGTGCGCGAGATCTACGGCAAGCGCGTGGTGGTGATTCCCTACGTCATGGCCGGCTTCGATCTCGCTGCCTACTGCGCGCGGGAGTTCCCGAAGCAGGCCGGCAAGGAACACGATCGGCATGGTGCTGCTCTCGCACGGCATCTTCTCCTTCGGCGCCAGCGCGCAAGCGAGTCCTACGAGCGCATGATCGAGCTGGTGTCGATGGCCGAGGAGTACCTGCAGAAGAAGAAAGCCTGGCATGTCGCCTTTCCCGCGAACGGAAAAGCCTCCCCGCAGCCGTGAGGAGATCGCGAAGCTCAGGCGAGCGATTTCAGATCAGGCAGGTTTCCCGGTCGTAGTGAAAACAAATCAGAACAGCAAATTTCTGGGCTTCGCACGGCATCCGCAGGTCGAGAAGCTTCGCAGCAAGGTCCGGCCACGCCGGATCATCTGCTCTACACCAAGCCGGTCCCCATGCTCGGGCGCGATGTGAGTGCGTTTGCAAGAAATACCGACGAATATTTCGAGCGCCACGCGCCGCAGGCCAAGGAGCTGAAGACGATGCTCGATGCGGCGCCGCGCATGGCGCTCGACCCGGAGCTCGGCTTCGCCGCGGCCGGCCGGACGGCGCGCGAGGCGGCGATCGTCGAGGAGCTCTACGACCACACCATCGACGTGATCCTGCGCGCCGAGGCGCTCGGCGGCTGGCGCGCGGTCGAGCGAGAAGCACCTGTTCGACATCGAGTACTGGGACCTCGAGCAGGCGAAGCTGCGCAAGGCCGGCGCGCCGCCGGTCTTCGCCGGCCAGGTGGCGCTGGTCACCGGCGCCGCCTCGGGCATCGGCAAGGCCTGCGGTGAAGTCCTTCCTGCGCCGCGGCGCCGCGGTCGTCGGTGTCGACCGCAATCCGGCGATCGCCTCGATGTGGCAGCGGCCGGACTTCCTCGGCCTCGCCTGCGACCTGACCGATCCCGCGGCTACCGGCAAAGGCACTCGACGATGCGGTGCGCGCTTTCGGCGGCGTCGACATGCTGGTCCTGAACGCCGGGATCTTCCCGTCCTCGCAGCCGCTGCAGGACATCTCCGACCGAGACCTGGCAGCGGACCATGACCGTGAACGTGGAGATGCACCTGCGGCTGATGCAGCTCTGCCATCCCCTGCTCTGCCTCGCGCCGCGCGGCGGCCGCATCGTCGTCATCGGCTCGCGCAACGTGCCCGCGCCGGGCCGGGCGCCGGCGCCTATTCCGCCTCCAAGGCGGCGTTCAACCAGCTGGCGCGCGTCGCCGCGCTGGAATGGGCGAAGGACGGCATCCACATCAATTCGCTGCACCCCGACGCGGTCTACGACACCGGGCTGTGGACCGAGGAGCTGCTCGCCGCTCGCGCCAAGGCGTACAACATGACCATCGAGCAGTACAAGAGGAAGAACCTGCTGAAGACCGAAGTCTCGTCGAAGGACGTGGCCGAGCTCGCCGCCGAGATGTGCGGGCCGCTCTTCGCCAAGACCACCGCGGCGCAGGTCCCGGTCGACGGCGGCAACGAGCGCGTCGTATGAGCGACGCGGTCCAGCCGATCCGCTGGAAGGGCAAGTCGCTCGAGCTGCTCGACCAGCGCCTCCTCCCCGGCAAGGTCTCCTACGTCAAGTGCACGACCGCCGCCCAGGTCGCGAAGGCGATCAAGGACATGGTGGTGCGCGGCGCGCCGGCGATCGGCTGCGCGGCCGCTTTTGGCGTCGTGCTTGCGAAAGGATTCTGCAACGTCATTTGAAATTCTTGCGAAAAGCCGGCCCGACCGCAGTCAACCTGTTCTGGGCGCTCGACCGGATGCGCAAGGCGAAGGACCTCGAAGCCGAGGCGAAGGCGATCTTCGACGAGGACCTGGCGGCGAACCGCGCCATGGGCAAGCTGGGCGCCGAGCTGATCCCGGAGCGCGCGCGGGTCATGACCCACTGCAACACCGGTGCTCTGGCGACGGCGGGCTACGGCACGGCGCTTGGGGTTATCAGATCTTCCAAAAACAAGACACATTACGTGTCATCGCGAACGAAACCCGCCCCTACCTGCAGGGCGCGCGGCTGACCGCGTGGGAACTGGTGCAGGAAGGCATTCCCTGCACGCTCATCACCGACAACATGGCCGGCCACCTGATGAGCCGCGGCGAGGTCGACGTGATCGTGGTCGGCGCCGACCGCATCGCCGCCAACGGCGACACCGCCAACAAGATCGGCACCTATCCGCTCGCCGTGCTGGCGAAGCGCCACGGCATTCCGTTCTACGTCGTCGCGCCGCTCTCGACGTTCGATCTGAAAATCTCCTCGACGGCAAAGAAATCCCATCGAGGAGCGCTCGGCGGACGAGGTCACCGGCTATCGCGGCGTGCGCTGGGCGCCGCGGAGGCATCAAGGTGCGCAACCCGGCGTTCGACGTGACGCCGGCCGAGCTGATCACCGGCATCGTCTGCGAGAAAGGCGTGGTCCTCGCGCCCGAACCGGGAACAGCTGGCGAAAGCTGTTCTAGGGACGAACGCGCGGGCGTCTCGAGCTTCATGCCGCGCGCCCGCCACATCAGGAACATCTCGAGCTCGACGTACTCCGGCGCGCCGTAGGCATAGGGCTCGGCGCGCACGCCGATCAGGCAGTTGCGGAAGCGCCGCTGCAGCGAGCCGAGGCCCTGCCATTCCAGGCGGTAGATCGGATAGCCGGTGGGATGCGCCTGCGGGATGACGCTGCCCGCGAGCTGCTTGCCCCAGTTGTCGTCGTGGCACTGCGCGCAGGCGAGGTTGAGCTGGCCCTGGCGGCCGGTTGAAGGTGGCGCGGCCGCGCTCGAGGAACGGCCGGTTGGCCTCGTTCCACTCGCATCTCGATCGGCATGCCCCGGGATTGCTTCGCGACGTACACGGTGAGCGCCAGCAGCTCACGGCTCTCGTGAAGGGAACGGCTTCGCTGAGAGCAGCGGTTGATCTTCTGATCGAGGCTGATCGCCGGCTTTCGGATAGCGCGCGGCGACGCCCTTCATGTCGTGCGTGGCAATCCGCGAGCAGTCGCGCTCTTGAAGCAGCGCCTCGCCGTCCAGCACCCAGAGCAGCGCCGGGTTGGTGGCGTCGTCGTCCTGCATGGCGCGCGTCTCGCGGCCCATGAACTCGTAGCCCGAGCGGCGTTCGGCGAGCGGGATCTCCGCACGTGAGCAGCAGGAACGCGAGGACAGCGAGAACGAACCCTCAAGCGACGCTGATCTTCGCCGACTCCGTCACCGCGTAGCCGTTGTCGCCGGTCCAGCGGAATTCCAGCGTGCCGCTCTCCGTGGCCACGGTGGTGAAGGAGATGAGCGGATTGGCGGCCATGGCCGGGTGCAGCTCGGCGCTGAAGACCTCGACGCCGTTGTAGGTGCAGACGAAGCGCGTGATGATGTCGCGCGGGACCAGCACGCCGCGCTCGGTGCGGCGGAAGCCGGTCTCCATCACGTGCCCGGCGAGCGTGCGGATCTCGATCACCTCGCCGCGCTTCGCGGACGCCGGCACGTTGACGACGACGCGCGCCATCAGATCAGCCCGTCCTCGAGGCACGCCGAAAGCGTGACCACCACCGACACCGTGTCCGACCAGTACGAGCCGTCGGAGAGCTGCGCGATCGCGATCACCTTGCCGGTGTCGGCGATGCGCGCGCGGGTCGCGAGGCGCGCGCGCCCGGCGCGCGGGCCGAGATGGGCGCTCATGACGAACGGCTGCGGATTCTTCTCCGTGAAGACGTGGATCGCCTTGACGTGGTCCGCCTCGGTCATCGGGCTCTCCACCGTCACCGACAGCGGCACGGTATTGCCGTTGTCGATCAGCGGCGGCAGGTCGAGCTTGACCTTGCCCCGGCTGCACCTGCGCATCGCCCACCACCTTGCGGATCGCTTCCTCCAGCGCCGCCTGGCGCAGCGCCGGCGATGTTGGGCGGAAGTTGCGCAATGGCATCGCCCGCGGCGAGCGTGCCCAGCGCAGAGTCAGGAACTGGCGGCGACTGGTCATTTCAGCGTCACGAGATAGGCAACGACATCCTCGATCTGTTCCTGCGCTGAGCAGCGTCTTGCCACGCAGCGACGGCGCCACGCGGGTCAGGCCCTCGGTCTTGGAGTACGCCGGCATGATCGTGTCCGGATTGAAGCGCGCGGGATCGATGAGGCGCTCGCGGATCTGGTCCTGCGCTCAGCCGCGACCCGACGCCGCGGAGGTCCGGCGCCAGGTTGCCCTGGAACCGCTCCTCCGGGAAAGGCCCGCTGTGGCAGAGCAGGCAGAGCCCGACGTTGCCGGTTCGCGCGACAATCGGCCCTGCCTTTCTCCGGCATCGCCAGCAAGGCAGCTTCTGTCGTTAGAGAAAATTCCCAGTAAGAAGCCGACAGAACCGCCTCACACCACCTCGTGATGCCGTGGTTCTTCAGCGGCACCGTCCGGATGCGCTTGCCGGTCGCCTTGTAGATACGCGTTCAGCACCGCCGGCGCCGCGACGCAGATCGTCGGCTCGCCGATGCCGCCCCAGCATCGCCGCCGCCCTGGATGATGATCGTCTCCACGCTTCGGCATCTGCGCGATGCGCATCGAGTCGTACTGGTGGAAGTTGGTCCTGCTCGATGCGGCCGTCCTTCACCGTGCACTCCTGCATGAAGAGCGCCGACAGGCCGTAGACGAACGATCCCGCCACCTGGCGCTCGATCTGCGCCGGGTTCACGGCGTAGCCCGGAGTCGGTCGCGGCGACGATGCGATGGACCTTGACCTTGTTGCCGCCGTCCTGGACCGAGATCTCGGCCGCCGCGGCGACGTAGCTGTTGAAGGCCTTCATCTGCGCGACGCCGCGGAAGCGGCCGTTCGGCGCGCGGCTTGGTCCAGCCGATGCGTCTCGGCCACCGCGTTCAGCACCGCGAGGTTGCGCGGATGCGTGCCTTCATGAACTGGCGCCGGAACTCGACCGGGTCCTTGCCCGCGGCCTCCGCCAGCTCGTCCATGAAGCGACTCGATGAACACCGCGTTCTGGTTGATGTTGACGCCGCGCCAGAAGCCCGGCGGCACGTGCGGTTGCGCATCGCGTGGTCGATGAGCAGGTTCGGCATGGTGTAGCCGAACGAATGCTCGCCCGAGTCGAACACGCCCTGGAACGTGAGCGGATCGCGGCCCTTCTGCTGCTCGACGATCGCCGGCCGCACCGCGGCGAGGATCGACTGCCCCGGAAAGGCGCATGTGCAGGCCGGTGAGGTTGTTGCTGGCGTCGAAGCCGCCCACCAGCTTGCACTGCATCGACCGGGTGGTAGCGGCCCTGCACCATGTCCTCCTCGCGCGACCAGAGGAGCTTCACCGGCGTGCCGGGCATCTGCTTGGCGATCATGCACCGCCTGGGTGACGTAGTCCTGGAACGCGCCGCGCCGGCCGAAGCCGCCGCCGAGGTTGATCTTGTAGACCTCGCACTTGTCCGCCGGCAGGCCGGAAGCCGACGAGCACCGCCGCGAACGACGCCTCGCCGTCCTGCGTCGGCACCCACACCTCGCACTTGTCCGGCGTGTAGCGCGCCGTGGCGTTCATCGGCTCCATGCAGGCGTGGTTCTGGTACGGGTAGGCGTAGACCGCCTCGACCTTCTTCGCCGCGCCCGCCGAGCGCCGCCTTGCGCGTCGCCGGCCTGGTTGCCGACGAACGCCTGCTCGGCGTCGAGGCCCGCCTTCAGCATCTCGGCGATGCTCGGCGCTCGAGACCTTGGCGTTCGGGCCCTCGTCCCAGACGATCGGCAGCTCGTCGAGCGCGGTCTTGGCGTTCCACCAGGTGTCGGCCACCACCGCGACCGCGGTGTCGCCGACCTGCACGCACCTTCTTCACGCCCTTCATGTTCGCTCACCGCGGCGGCGTCGAAGCTCTTCACCTTGCCGCCGAACACCGGGCGATTCCTTGATCGCGGCGTTCAGCATGCCGGGCAGCTTGAGGTCGAAGCCGTAGACCTGCGTGCCGTTGACCTTGTCCGCGCGTGTCGAGGCCGCTTGACCGGCTTGCCGATCACCTTCCAGCTGCTTCGGATCCTTGAGCGGCACGTCCTTCGGCTGCTCGAGCTTGCGCAGCGGCCTCGGCGACCTTGCCGTAGGTCGTCTTGCGCCCGGTGGGCTTGTGCGTGATGACGCTGTTCGCGGCCATGCACTCGGAGGCCGGCACCTTCCACTCGTTGGCCGCGGCCTGCACGAGCATCATGCGCGCCGCCGCGCCGCCCTTGCGCACGTACTCGTGCGAGGTGCGGATGCCGCGGCTGCCGCCGGTGGAGAAATCGCCCCACGGCGCGCTTGCGCTTCACGCTCTCGCCCGGGCGTCGGGTACTCGGTCGACGACCTTCGACCAGTCGCACTCGAGTTCCTCGGCGACCAGCTGCGCGAGGCCGGTGATCGTGCCCTGCCCCATCTCGGAGCGGACGCACGCGGATCACCACGGTGTCGTCCGGGCGGATCACCACCCAGGCGTTGATCTCGGGCGAGCCGTCGGCCGCGCGCACGACTTCGGCGGGGCCGAAGGGCGAAGGCGCAGGCCGAGCGCGAGGCCGCCGCCGACGGCGGCGGAGCTCGACGATGAAGGAACGGCGGCTGATTTTCGGATGATGGTGTCATGGTCGTCCCCTCAGGCCTTGGCGGCTGGCGTGGATCGCCTTCGCGCACCTGCTGGAAGGTGCCGCAGCGGCAGATGTTGGTGATCGCGGCGTCGATGTCCGCGTCGGTGGGCTTGGGCTTCGTCTTCGAGCAGCGCGGCGACCGCCATGATCATGCCCGACTGGCAGTAGCCGCATTGCGGCACGTCGTGCTCGATCCAGGCCTGCTGCACCTTGTGCAGCTTGCCGCCCGCGGCGAGGCCTTCGATGGTGGTGATCTTCTTGCCGCCCGACCGCGCTGACCGGCATCGAGCACGAGCGCATCGGCAGCGCCGTCGATGTGCACGGTGCAGGCGCCGCACTGCGCGACGCCGCAGCCGTATTTCGTGCCGGTGAGGCCGACCTGCTCGCGGATCGCCCAGAGCAGCGGCGTGTTCGGTCGACGTCGACGTCATGGGTCTTGCCGTTGATGGTCAGGCGGATCGTGCGGTTGCCTCCCTTTTTCGGTGTTTCTACCTTAGCGCGATTACGTTGCGCTGCAAAGATACAACGCACAAACCAGCCAGATTCAGGTTCGCGAACGCTCCCCTAACTCATTGTTTTTGGTCGGCCTTCCTTATGGCTTCAAAGTTCCGGACCGAGCCTCATACCGTTTCTCATCAGCCGTATTTCGACTTTGTCTTTTTATTTACGCCGTAGCACTCTTCCGCGCCCGGCGGCGGATCCCACTTCCAGCACATCTCCGATCGTAACGCGCCACGTACCGCGAACGTCCTTACCCATTTCGGTGCCCGAGAAGCTTCCGTCGGCTCGAAATCGATAGGCGAAAGTGCACGCCGTCGCCGAACTCCTTGCCGGCGAAAAGCGAAGGCGTACGGCCTCGACCTTTACGTTTTCAATTCTCCGCATACGCCGTCGCCGCGGACAGAATCAGCGCGCCGGTCCGCAATGCGCGGCGGCGCACGCCAGATTAGCCACCGTGACCCATCTTCGTTTTGCCCAGCCCGCGTTGCGCGTCCATCGCGCCACGCAGCGTGCGCGCCAGCTCCTCGGCCTTACCACGCGGCCCCAGTAGTGCAGGAACAGGAACTTCGGCTTCTCGTCGCTCATGTGGTGATGGATGGCGACATTGTTGATGCCGCCTTTGCGCATGGCCTTGAGCACCGTCTGGAGCTCGTTCTCGTGCATCGCGAAATCTCCGTCGACGACTGCGTTGTCATCAGCGCCGGCGAATGCCGCCCAGGTATTCACGCCCATTTCGTTGCCGACCGTGGTACGCCCATCTTGGTGGTTCGCCCGAATACCAGCTTCAACATGCCTGCTGGCCCTTTGCGCCGGTATGGCCTGCAGCGGGTCTGGGCTGATCGAGCTTTTCTCCGGAATGCGCTCGCCCAGGAAGACCGTCGCGGGTTTGTGGATTCTGCGCCCGAATCTCCCTCATCTTGTCGAAAACCGCGCGCACGCCGGCCGCGAGCTTATCAACCGACCCATCGCCGCCGATGTGCATACTGGGAAATAGACCTCGGGCTCGTCGAAGAAGAAGTGATTGTGCAACGCCGCCGTCACGGCTCAGGCCGGCACTCCAGCGCGGCGCACATGACCGGATTCGACTTCATCCTGCAAAGAGCACCATGTCGCCGGCAAGACCGCTGGCGCCCGGCTTGATGCCGTGCGATGAATCGCGGCCCAGGCGCCGGGAGTCCCATGAACGGCGGCATCTTCCATCCGTCCACGACCACCTGGACGTCGGCCCGCGGCATGCTGACCTTGAACACGTTTTCCTTCTCGTTGAACGTGCCCGCTTCATGCCGGTAATCTGCTCGATCTTCGCGGTGTCGAGCTTGGCCAGCCGCGACTGCGGTGACGGCGACGGAGCAGGACGCCAAACAACATCCAATAATCCTGAGCATAGTCGTCTCCTATTTGCGACTGAAACGAATTCATGAATGGAAAAGCGGATAGACGAGCCGGCCCGCCACCGCCGATAGTCCGACAATGACCGGCTCGGGGAATTTCTTGGCCTTCAGAGCAGCAACAATGTGACCAGCAATATCGCTACCGTTGGCATATCGGTGATCGAGCGCTTGCCGAGGACCACCACTGCGCCAGTAATGGTGCCGATCGCAGCAGCGGTGACGCCGTCCACGAACGCGGCGATATCCGGGCCGCTTGCCGTGAGCGCCCCCTTCTTGAAATAGGGCGCCGGGATGATCGTGAAGAGATAGCAAGGCGGGAAGGTCGCAAGCGCGGCGACCGTCGCGCCAGGAAGCCGCGACAGGTAACCGATGAACCCCACCGTGATCACCACCGGACCCGGCGTAATCATCGCGACCGCGACGGCGTCAATGAACTGCCGCTCGTTCAGCCAGTGATGCTCGTTGACCACCCCGCCGTACAGGAACGGAACGATCGCCAGGCCGCTGCCGAACGAAGGCGCCCGCCTCGGCGAAAAAGACTCCGATCTGAAGAAGCTGCGGCCAGTCGATGACGTGGCGACGCTCGCCGTCGTCGGCAGCTGCGCCGCCAGCGCGCAGCCCTTGCCCGCCGCCGCGAACGCCAGCGCTTGGGCAGCGCCCTGACAAGCCAGACCACGACGCCCGCGCTGAGAAACAGCCAGACGATTTCGGATTCAGTAATGATCGTGACGGCGGCGGCGAGCAGGTAGATCCCCAAAGCAGCCAATCCTTGCCGATGCTCTTGCTGGTGAGCTTGTAAGCGCTGATCGCGATGATGCCGATCACGGCGGCGCCGACGCCGTAAAACCGACTATCCACGTGGGCCCGCCGTAGGCCACGTAGGCGGCGCCGAGCTGCCACCACCGTGATGAACGACGGCACGACGAAAGCGATGCCAACCAGCGTTGCGCCGAGAATCCGGTAGTGAACGTAGCCGAGGTAGATGGCGAGCTGCGCTGCAAGCGGACCCGGCGCCAGGATTGCGCGAGCGCCAAGCCCTCTTTGTAATCCGTCTCGAAATCCACTTGCGTTGCTCGACGAGATCCTGGTGCATGTAGCCAACGGGGCTACGGGACCGCCGAAATAATCGTGCCGAGCCGCAATGCGTACTGCACGAGCTGCCAGAGGGAGTAGGCGGGGGCCGAGCGGTCGGCGGGGAATCCGGGGCGTTGTTCATGCGGAATGCCACAGAGGGCCCGACCATCATGCAGAAAAGCGCCAACCATTCCAAGCTTTTTTCGGCGCGCCGTCCCTGACCATCGAAAGCCCGTTGTCAGCTTTGGCGGTTCATTCCGATGACACGCTGGCGTCGGAGTCTTGCAGCAGGGCGAAGAAGTCTTCGCCGCGTTGAGCGGCTTGCTGAAGTAGGAAGCCCTGCATCTCGTCGCAGCCGTGCTGCGCGCAGGAAGCTGCGCTGCTCCTCGGTCTCGACGCCCTCGGCGACCACGCGTCGAGCTCGAGGCTGTGCGCCATCGCGATGATCGCGCGCGTGATCGCCGCGTCGTCGTCGTCGGCGGGCATGTCCGCGGATGAACGAGCGGTCGATCTTCACGCTGTCGATCGGGAAGCGCTTGAGGTAGCTGAGCGACGAGTAGCCGGTGCCGAAGTCGTCGATCGACGAGCCGCGACGCCCATCGCCTTGCAGCTGTCGCAGCAGTCTCGACCGCGTGCTCGGGTTCCGCATCACCATGCTCTCGGTGATCTCGAGCTCGAGCAGGCGCGGCGTCGAGGCCCGGTCTCGGCGAGCGCCCACGCACGTCGGCGAGCAGGCCGTCGCTGCGACGAACTGGCGCGCCGACAGGTTCACCGCCATGCGCAGCAGCGGCAGCCCCTGCGCGGCCGCCAGGCTTGCGCCTGCAGCGCACGCGGTGCGCAGCACCCATTCGCCGATCGGCACGATGAGCCCGGTCTCCTCGGCGAGCGGAATGAACTGGTCGGGCTGCACCATGCCGAGCGTCCGGGTGCTGCCAGCGCAGCAGCGCCTCCATGCCGGTGATGCGCCCGCTGTCCGAGGTCGACCTTGGGCTGGTAGTGCAGCTCGAACTCGTCGCTGCTCGAGCGCGCGGCGCAGCGCCGACTCGAGCGCCAGGCGCTCGAACGAGTGCGCGTTCATCTGCGCGGAGTAGAACTGGTAGTTGTTCTTGCCCTGCTCCTTCGCGCGGTACATCGCGATGTCGGCGTTCTTCAGCAAGGCCCGCAGGTCCTCGCCGTCGGCCGGATAGGTGCTGATGCCGATGCTCGCGGTGATGTGGAATTCCCTGCCGTACACGGTACGATCGGCCCGCGACCTGCGGCGAGGATCTTCTGCGGCGACCTGCGGTGACGTCGCGCGGCGTCCGCGAACGTCCTCGATCAGCACGACGAATTCGTCGCCGCCGAGGCGCGCGACCGTATCCGACTCTCGCGCAGGCAGTCGCACCAGCCGGTCGCGCGACGTCCTGCAGCAGGCGGTCGCCCGGCCTCGTGGCCCGAGGGCGTCGTTGATGTTCTTGAAGCGGTCCAGGTCGATGAACAGGATCGCGAGCTGACTGCGCGCGGCGCCGCGCGCTGCGGCAGCGCGTGCCGAGGCGCTGGTTGAACATGCTGCGGTTAGGCAGGCCGGTCAGCTCGTCGAAGTGCGCCAGGCAGAGCACGCGCTGCCTCGGCCCGCTGGCGCGCCATGAACTGGCCGATCTGGCTGCCGATCGAGCGCGTGCTCTGGAGCAGCAGCTCGTCGGGGGCGCGGCTGTCGCGGCTGAAGAACTCCATGATGCCGAGGATCTCGCCGCCGAAGCGGATCGGGAACGCGAAGGCGCCGCGCAGCCCGGCCTTCGCCGCCTCGGGACCCGCGCCGGAAGCTGGGATCCCCGGTCACGTCGGCGATCCACGCTCGGCTCGCCGCTCGCCAGCACGCGCCGCAGCAGCCGCCCGCGGGCTTCGGCAGTCAGGCGCGCGGCTCGCGGCTAAGGTCGAGGAGGCCTCGATCTCCCGCCGAGGGCCTGCTCGCAGGTCTCCGCGCAGGCGATCTTCTGCTCGGCTCTCGCTCCAGTCCGGCGCGCGCCGCAGGCGGCAGCCGAGCGCCTCTGCCGACGGTGCGCATGAACATGCGGCATCGCCTGCTCCAGCGTCTCGGCTTCCGACAGCAGCCGCGTGACCTTGTGCTCCATCGCCCGCTGCAGCTCGGCGCGCATGCGCTCGGTGATGGCCGCGGCCACCGCGATGATGCCGCTCGCGGTCGCCGGAATCGTCGCGCAGCGGCACCGAGGCGACGCGTCAGATGTAGATCGGGCTGCCGTCGCGCCGCGGGCGCCGGCCCTGGAACTTGATGAACGATTCGCCCGCCAGCAGCCGCCTGCGCAGGCTGTCGGACTCCTCGCGCTGCTCGCCCGGCACCGACGGCAGGGGCTTGCCCAGCACGCCGGCCGCGCTCCGGCCGTACATGCGCTCCGCCGCCGGATTCCAGGTCGTCAGCAGGCCGTTGCGGCTGCGCGTGTGGATGGCGAGCGGCGAGGACTGGATCAGCAGCTCGCAGCTGCTCGTTGGCGGCGCGCGGCGTGTCCTCGCTCTTGCGCAGGTTCGACGGTCATGCGCGCGGCCAGCTCGACCGCGCTGGCTGCCCCGTGGACGCGAGCGGAGGCGCACCGGAGCCGAACAGCAGCAGCGTCACGAAGCTGGGACCCCAGCCGCATTACAGGCTAGCCCCAGGGCAGCCAAGCGGTCGGAGGCGTCGAGCCGCATCGCCTCGCGCGCGCCGAAGTAGTACGGCTGCCAGCAGCCGCCGTCTCGCCCACCTCCAGGTCGCGAGACGCGCGCCGCAGCCCCGGCATCGGCGCCGCCGCCGCGCCGGCCTGCGAGGCCGGCGCCACGCCGCCGCAGGCGATCGCTGTCGAACATCAGGTTTCTCGGCGCTCGGCGGCTGCAATCAGGCCGCCACGGCATGCCGAGGAAGCCCGCGTCGTGGATGCGCACGCGCACCTGCTGCAGGCAGGAGCGATCGGCTCAGCACGCTACGCCGTCAGGGTCGATGACGACGGAAAGGAGGCGCTCACCACGCCGCTGGAAGGCCGCGCGCCGCTGCTTCGGCCGTCGCCACCGGCGCGCGTCGCTGCCGGTAGAGCGCCCCGCGCACGGCGAAAGCCCGGATGCCGGCTCGGGTCGAGCGCCAGCGCAATCGCAAGCCGGATGCCGTGATCTAGTCCAGGAGCCGCGCGTGCGGTCCAGCGCCAGCGAGCCGCACGCCGCGTCGCCGCCGAGGTCGAGCCCGAGCGCCCGCTCGTTGCCCGCCATCAAAGGCTCGACGTAGCTGCCCGCCACGACGTACTCTGGCCGCGCTCGCCCGGCGGGCGGATCGGGCGAACTTCCGGGTAGCCGCGCGGGTCGACGACTGCGGTATCGGCGCGCACCAGCAGCCTCGAACTTGCGGGCCGCTCCGCGTCGGCATGATGCGCCGGCTGTAGTGCGCATCGACCTGGATGCCGGGATAGCGGCAGCTCCAGCTCCGGTGCTGTCGAGGTAGCGCTTGAACGCCGCGCCGGCTCGATCCGTATCCGATGGCGGCGAACAGCGCCACTGCACGCCCGCGCAGCACGTCGGCATAGTCGCTGACGCGCGCGCCGATCGGCGGCGTTGGCGTCGCTGACCGCGCTATCGAACTGCAGGCGCGTCCTCGCGCTCCACGCTGGCGCTCGCCACCGAGCCACGCGGCCGCCGCCGAGCAGCATCGCGCCCGCGGCCAGCACCAGCCACGCCGCCGAGGCATGGCTGTAGAGTCTGGCGAGCCCGGGCTGACGGCATGGCGTAATTCCTAAGCCGCGTCCTGGTCGCGCGGACCGCGAGGAGCCATCCAGACGTGGGCCGGTAAACTCAGGCAATTTTCCGTGACGGCACGTCTGCACACTAGCGCCGCGCAGCAGCGCGAGCTCTTCGCCCGCCGGTGCGACCGGCGTGTGGGGCGGCGCAGGGGTCGCCGTCGTAGTCGAAACCCGTGTGCTCGCCGGATGTCCTCGCGCCGTGCGCGCCCGGGTGCACGCTCTCCAGGCGGAATCGGCGTTTCTCCGGCTGCCAGCGCGAACAGCGCCTTGCCGGTGAGCAGCGCCTGCGCGCCGCGCGTCGCCACCGGGCGGCTCCAGCCAGGCGCGGAAATGAACTCGACTTTCGGCACCAGCACGCGCCTCGAGTGCTCCTCGCGGAACAGGATCGTGCGCTTCGGCGGCGACAGTACATGAACGCCGAGCCGAACGAGCCCGGAAAGCGCTTGCCCTCGGCGCTGCACCAGGTTGATGTTGCGCCTGCGCCGTCGATCTGCGCGCCGCCGAGGAAGAACACGTCGATGCGCCCCTGCCCGGCGAGGTCGAACAGCTCGCGCGAGCCCTCCGTGAACAGGATTCGCCTTCCGCTGCTGCAGCAGCGAAACTCGCGGTCCGACGGCCGACATCTTTGCTCAGGAAAACGCACCGTCGCCGGAATCGGCGAGGCCGCGCCTACGGCGACGTGCGCGGCGTCGCCGATGCAGGCGCGCGATCGCGCAGGCGAGCAGCTCTTCCGGTGCGTACGAACTCATTCGTCAGGTAGTGCTCGAATCCTGCGCTGCGTCTTCGCGGCCTCGGCGTATTGCCGCAGGTGCGCGTCGTCGACGCCGTACACGCCCGGTCACGCCGAGCGGCCAGGCGCCGCGCTTCGCGCTGCGCCGACGCCGGTGACGTACGATCGACGAGATCACGCCGGGCGCGAGCAGCTCGTCCTCGAGCATGTCGCCCGCGCGCTTCTCCTCGTAAGTGACGTAGCAGGTCTGCGCAGCGTGCGCGATCGTCGCCAGCTCCGCGCCGGCGCCCGACCCAGACGTTGCCCGCCTCCGATCCGCCCAGCGCGCATGGAACAGCGCGACGTCGGGCTGGATCGCGCGGAATGAGAACGATCATCGTTCCGTCGAGCGGATTCTCGATCACGTCCCAGTCTGGCGCGATGTCACGAGATCGGAGCCGAGTCATCGCCGCTCGAGCGGCATGAACGGCACGCCCTTCTCCGCGGCCTGCAGCGCCGCCATGGATCGCCGGGCAGGTCGCGTCCTTCACAGTCCAGAATTGTTTCGACGCGCTTCGGTGAAGCGCGGCGCGAGCCCTGCTTCGCCGAGCGACACCGCGCTCGTCTCGACCTCGGCGACGCAGCCCGCGCCGATCAGCAGGTCCGCGCGACAGGCCGAGCATGCGGCACGCCGAGCAGCCGCAGGCTCCTCGCGTTGCGCCGGATGAGCGCACGCACCACCTCCATCGCCGACCAGCGAGTAGTCCGGCGGCAGGGCGAGCGAGCGCGCCGTCGGGAATCTGCGCGGCGATGGCCTCCGGCGTCTGCGAGGAACGCGGTGCTCGTTCGAAGGCAGACGCTCACGCAGTGCCGCCGCACCGTCAGGCCCGTCGATCTTCAGCGTCGGCTGGCCCGACGCCCACCGGCACGCTCTGGCCTTCCTTGCCGCAGGTGCCGACGCCGGTGTCGAGCGCGCAGGTCGTTGCCGATCATGCGTCACGCGCGTGAGCGCGTCCGGGCCGTTGCCGATCAGCGTCGCGCCCTTGACCGGGTAGGTGACCTTGCCGTTCTCGATCATGTACGCCTCGGACGCCGAGAACACGAACTTGCCGCTGGTGATGTCGACCTGCCCGCCGCCGAAGTTGACGGCGTACAGGCCCTTCTTCACCGAGCGCGATGATCTCCTGCGGGTCCTGCGTCGCCGGCCAGCATGTAGGTGTTGGTCATGCGCGGCATCGTCACGTGCGCGAACGATTCGCGCCGGCCGTTGCCGGTGACCGGCATGCTCCATCAGGCGCGCGTTCAGGCTGTCCTGCATGTAGCCGCGCAGCACGCCGTCCTCGATCAGCACGGTGCGCTGCGTCGGGTTGCCCTCGTCGTCGATGTTGAGCGAGCCGCGCCGGCCGGGCAGCGTGCCGTCGTCCACCACGGTGACGCCGCGCGCCGCGACGCGCTCGCCGATGCGCCCGGCGAAGGCCGAGCTGCCCTTGCGGTTGAAGTCGCCCTCCAGGCCGTGGCCGATCGCCTCGTGCAGCAGGGATGCCGGGCCAGCCCGGCCCGAGCACCACCGTCATGGTGCCCGCCGGCGCCGGCCGCGACTCCAGGTTCACGACGCGCCTTGGCTGACAGC
>ERZ1370068.7257-contig-6188_pt1 | contig 21744 bp, 37 predicted proteins | sample MGYA00561227_ERZ1370068 | MGnify/ENA primary metagenome ERZ1370068 (study PRJEB38410, sample SAMEA6850437) | metagenome | study: Metagenomic assessment of the ecological functions of the soil: analysis of the soil microbiota associated with the... | reverse complement strand
AGTTACGTATTGCTGCGCGAAGGTCGGCCTGCTCGATGCGGATATCTATGGCCCAAACATTCCCATGATGATGGGCGTGACCAAGCCCCGGAACAGAAGGACGGCAAGATCGCTCCAGCCGAAAGTCACGGCGTCAAACTCATCTCCATGGGTTTTTCGTCCCGGAAGACACCGCCGTCGTCTGGCGAGGTCCGATGGTCCATACCGCCATTCAACAACTCTTTCGAGACGTGCTGTGGGGCGAACTGGATTATTTGCTCATCGATCTGCCGCCTGGAACGGGTGACGCGCAGCTCACACTTACCCAGTTGGTCCCGCTGACCGGCGCCGTCACCGTGACGACACCACAAGAAGTCGCGTTGCACGATGTCCGCAAAGGCATGATGATGTTCCAAAAGGTGAATGATACCGCTCCGTCGGTATTGTGGAGAACATGAGTTACTTTCTCTGCGGCCACTGCGGCGAGCGGACAGAAATATTCTCATACGGAGGAGGGGAGCGGGCTGCCGCCGCACTCGGGGTTCCGTTTCTCGGTCGAGTGCCGATCGACCCGGCCATTCGCGACGGCGGCGACTCGGGCACCCCGATCGTCGTAGCGGATCCGGCATCTCCGCAATCGGCGGCGTTCCGGGAGATCGCACAGAAAATTGTCGCGGGAGTCACCGGCGCCGCAAGGGAGTTCCTCCGATCGAAAGCCTGCTGAGCAAAATCAAGAATCCGTTTGCAAAGACATAGTCGACAGACGAAAGGACGGGAGAGGCGATGGGAGAGTTCGTACGGGTGACACGGCACGACCGATGTGCAACCGGGCCAAGGGATCGTCGCTGAGGTGAACGGCAAAACCCTCGCAGTGTTTAATGTCGATGGCGCCTTCCACGCGATCGACAACACCTGTATCCATCGTGGTGGCCCGCTCGGCGAGGGGGGATTCTGAAGGGTCCGTCGTGACCTGTCCCTGGCACGGCTGGCAATACGATGTCACCACGGGCGTATGCGTGGCGAATCCTGCGGCAAAAGTTGACGTCTATCAGGTGACGGTCGATGGCACCGACGTGAAGGTGCTTATATAGCAGGATGCTGAAAAATTCCGCCGGCGTGAGAAGACCGTTATTTGGTTTATTTGGTTTGTCTCGTTTGGTTGGTCTCTGGGTCAAGCAACAAAATAAACCAGATAGACCAGATCGAACTAGATCAACCCGTCCCGCTAGGCTCTCATCAATGGCAGTGCCAAGTATGGACCGAGCGACGTACTGTTCCTCTATCGTCAAATGCTGCTGATTCGCCGGTTCGAAGAAAAATCGGCGGAGATGTACGCGCTCGCAAAAATTGCCGGTTTCCTGCATCTCTATATCGGCGAAGAGGCTATTGCGGTCGGGGCTATGGCCGCCCTTCGACCGGATGACTACGCGATCAGTGCGTACCGCGACCACGGGCACTGTCTTGCCCGAGGCTCCGACCCCGGCCACGTGATGGCCGAGCTGTTCGGCAAAGCGACAGGCCTGTGCCAGGGCAAAGGGGCTCCATGCACCTGGTGGATGCCCACGCCGCTTCATGGGCGGCTACGCCATTGTCGGAGGCCACATTCCCCTTGCCACCGGCCTCGCATTCGCGACCAAGTATCAAACGCTCGACCTCGTGACCGTCTGCTTCTTCGGCGAAGGGGCGATCCCGAGCGGCGCAGGCACACGAGGCGCTCAATTTGGCAGCCTTGTGGAAACTTCCTGTGATCTTCGTCTGCGAGAACAAACCGCTACGGTATGGGGACATCGGCTGAACGGGCCATCGCACTCTATGCGGACGTGGCTGAGACGGCCCGCTCCTATGGCATCAAGGCTGAGCGCGTGGATGGCATGGATGTACTGGCCGTGCGCGAGGTGATGCGCAAGGTCGTCGATCAGGTGCGTGCCGGGCAGGGACCATTCTTCATCGAGGCGCTGACCTACCGGTTCATGGGCCACTCAATGTCCGACCCGGCACACGGACATTACCGAACCAAGGAAGAAGTGGAGGAGCACCGCAAACGCGACCCTCTGCTATTGCTGAAGCAGACGATCCTGAGCAACAACCTAGGCACCGAGGCCGATTTCGTTCAGCTTGAGCGGGAAGTCGGCGAGGTCGTGACAGACGCCGTCACAGTTCGCGGATGAGAGCCCGTTCCCAGCCCCATCGGACTTGCACACCTACGTGATGCAGGCGGAGTAAGACTAATCCATGATGATGTCCTATCGTGAAGCTTCGAACCAGGCCATGCGGGAGGAGATGCGTCGAGACTCGCGCATTTTCTGATCGGCGAGGAAGTGGGCTACTACCAGGGCGCCTTCAAGGTCAGCAAGGGTTTTGTGGAAGAATTCGGCCCGCAACGGGTGGTGGATACGCCGATCACGGAGGCCGGCTTCACGGGCCTGGCAATCGGCGCCGCCATGGCGGGGTTGCATCCCATCGTCGAGCTCATGACCATGAATTTCGGCATTCTGGCATTGGATCAGATCGTCAACAACGCCGCAAAAATTCATTACATGTCGGGAGGCCAGCTGTCGGTGCCGCTGGTGATTCGCGGACCCGGCAGCGCAGCACACCAGTTAGGCGCGCAGCATTCGCAAAGTCTGGAGGCCTGGTTCTGTCACGTGCCTGGATTGAAAGTGATCGCGCCGGCCACGCCGCACGATGCGAAGGGCTTGCTGAAAAGCGCAATCCGGGACAACAATCCTGTCATCTTCATCGAAGCGCAATTGCTGTACGGAACGAAGGGGGATGTCGGAGACGGTGAGTACACGATCCCCATCGGTGTCGCCGAGGTGAAACGTACCGGACGCGATGCGACCATCGTCGCCTATTCGAAAATGCTCCTGCTGGCGCTGGAGGCAGCCGATCAACTGAGTCGAGAGGGCATCGAGGTCGAAGTCATCGATCCCCGCACCCTCAAACCCTTGGACCTCCCAACGATCGTGGCCTCGGTCAAGAAGACCGGACGTCTCGTGATCGTCGAAGAGGGCTGGCGTTTCTTGCGGGCTGGGCGCGCAGATTGCCGAGAGCGTGTACGCGGCGGCGTTCGACTATCTGGACGCCCCCATCCAGCGCGTCACCGGCGAAGATGTGCCGATGCCCTATAGTCGCCCGTTGGAAGATGCCGCCATCCCGGACAAGGCAGCGCGTCATCGAAGCCGTCAAAGCCGTGTGCGGCGCACAGTAACCGAAGTAAGGAGGCACGTATACCCATGTCGTTAGAAGCCCATGCTCCCGGTCATATCGAGATCACGGAGACGCTCGTTCGGCTCTATGTGTTCCTGACGCAGTATCTGGATCGCTGCCTCGATGAGGCAGCCAGGAAGGAATACCCGGACGAGGAACTGCACGCGCATCTCTCCACGACGCGCGCGACGATGGCGGACATTCTCGCGGTGAATCCCGTGGTCAAGAGCAAAGTCGAAAAAGAATGCAAGAGACGTGCTCGCCCTCGGAGCCGCAATCTTGAAAGGCGGCCATGAGCGAGCCTCGGCGATGGAGCCGATGCAGGCGCAGCGCGCCATCCTGCGGAACAAGACCATTGCATTGAGCGATCTCTTGGCAGTGTTCCGGGCTCTCTGACATAAGGAAAGCGTGACGCGCGGGATATGCGAGAAAGGCGCGACGTGGACAGATTAAATTTCCACCTCGTTTGCTCAGTCTCGCTCGTCCCGCTCGTCTCGCACGACTTTCAATCCGGAATTTGCTATGTCCGACCAAGCACAGGAGAAACATCAATTGGCCGGTTTCGATGCACGCGAGCGCGGATTCAGTAGGCCAGTCGTGTTTGAGCAAGCCGACGGAGGATATCAAGCCATTCTGCGATATGAAACGACGCGCGTGGTGACCACCGCACACGCCACGCCAGGGGCTGCGCTGGAGGAATTAATTCGCACGCTCCAAGGACAGGGCTACTCGCAGCTCCGCAGCCAGCTGAGCGTTCGAGAGGGCACCTACTTGGGTTCTCAGGAGCCTTGGATTGAGTATCCCGACCCGGCGCGCGCTACGGAGCAAGAGGGCGGGTGGCTGAAACGATTATGTCGCTCTTTCCTGCGACAACGTGAGGACACACATGGCTAGTCGCGTCGTGATGCCAAAGTTAACCGACACGATGGAAGAGGGCGTCCTCCTTGCGTGGAAAAAGCGCGAAGGGGATTCGGTGCAGGCAGGGAGGCGCTCGCTGAAATCGAAACCGACAAGGCCATCATGGATCTCGAGGCCTTCGCCTCCGGCATCCTACGCAAGATCCTGGTGCAGGACGGCGCAACCGTGATGTCCGGAACGTTGATCGGCGTCATCGGTGGAGCGGATGAGGATATTACCTCGGCATTGACCGACACGGATCACTGCCGCGCCATCGGTCGGCGGCGGAACGAAAGCAAGCTGCGTCTCCTGCTGCCGGTCCGGCACCCGCCTCACCCGCGAAGTCCACAGGAACTCGTGTCATCGCCTCGCCCCGCGCGAAAGCGCTTGCTGCCGACCAGGGAATCGATCTCTCCACCATCACCGGAACCGGTCCCGGCGGACGAATCGTGGAAGAAGATGTCGTGAAAGCCCAGGCACCGCCAACGCCGATACTGCCGGCTGGAACAGACCAACCGCTGAGCCAGATGCGAAAAGCCATCGCACGAGCGACGACACAGAGCAAAGCGCCGGTGCCGCATTTTTATCTGACGAGCGAGATCGATATGGAGCAGGCAGAGCGGTTCCGTGATCAGTTCAAACAGAACCGAACAACGCATCCTTCCGTCACCGACTTGCTCATCAAAGCCGCAGCGATCGCGCTCACCCGCCATCCGGACATCAATGTGTCATTCACCGGCCCTGCCATCAGGCGGCATGCGAGCATCGATATCGGCATCGCCGTCGGCCTCGATGACGGCTTGATCACACCGGTCATTCGCAATTGCGGCACGAAGTCGCTGGACGATATCTCGACCGAATCGCGGACGCTGATCGACCGGGCCAGGGACAAACGCTTGCAGCCGCAGGAATACACCGACGCCACCTTCTCGATCTCAAACTTGGGAATGTTCGACGTGGAAAACTTCATTGCGGTCCTCATCCCTCCTCAGGCAGCATCCATCGCTGTGGGCGCCATCCGCGACGCGCCTGTCGTCAAAGACGGCACGGTCAAGGCGGGCCGGCGCATGAAGGTGACGTTATCCTGCGACCACCGGGCTCTGGATGGCGTGCAGGGGGCCGGTTTCCTGAAAGAGTTTAAACGCATCCTTGAACATCCCTCGGAGTTACTCCCGCCCAAGGAGACTCCATGAGCTTTATCCCGCTCGACCAGCTCCGATCTTCGTCCTCCGACTCATCCAAGGCTATCAGCCTCCAGCCTTCAGCCTTCAGTTCTTCCAGGCGCCTTCCACCCTGGTTCAAAGTCAAAGCGAAAACCGGTCCAGACTACCTCGACATCAAGCAGACGATGGACCGGCTCAAGCTCCATACCATTTGCGAAGAAGCGCGTTGCCCGAACCGATGGGAATGTTGGAACGCACGCACCGCGACGTTCCTCATCCTGGGCGACATCTGCACCAGACGCTGCCACTACTGTTCAGTCGAGACAGGCCGACCGCCGGCGATCGATCAAGAAGAACCGCGTCGCGTCGCAGAAGCGGTCCAGGTGTTAGGCCTTAGACATGCCGTGATCACATCGGTGAACCGGGATGAACTGGAAGATGGCGGCGCCGCGATCTTTGCCGAAACGATCCGGCAAACCAGACAGCTCAGCCCAGGCTGCACGATTGAAGTCTTGATTCCGGATTTCGAAGGGAATGAGACAGCCCTCGCGATGGTCTGTGCCGAGATGCCGGAGATTCTGAATCACAACATCGAAACCGTCCGGCGGCTGTTTCCGGCAATCAGACCGCAAGGGAAGTATCAGCGATCGATCGAGTTACTCGGCAAGGCGAAGCAATTGGGCATGCGCACCAAGTCCGGGTTGATCCTCGGGATGGGAGAAACCATGGACGAGGCCCGCGAAGTCATGCGCGACCTCCGTTCCGTCGGCTGCGACATCATGACCATCGGCCAATATCTCCAACCCACAAGACAGCACCTGCCCGTTGCGCGCTTCTACGATCCCAGCGAGTTTGCCATGTTAAAAGAGGAAGGGATGGCCCTTGGCTTCACCCACGTCGAATCCGGTCCGCTGGTGCGAAGTTCATATCACGCAGAACAACAGGTAGCCCCCGAAGGGAGATATGCCTCGGCCATGAGCCACAACAACGTCGTCATCATCAGCGCTCATCCGGATGACATGGAAATCGGCATGGGCGGGACGGTCGCCAAGCTGGTGGAGTCCATGGCGGTGATTACTTCCGTCGTCGTGACGAACGGCGGCCGGTCATCGAATCCATTCGCGTTGACGGAGCAGCGGATGGCCGAAGTGAGAAGAGAGGAGGCCCTCCGTGCCGCCGGCGTCTTGGGAGTAAAAGACGTGATCTTCTATGACGAACCGGACGCGGCGGACGAGGTCAATACCACGGCTGTCAAACAGAGACTCGTCGAGATCGCTCGCTCGCCTCCGACCGACCGAGGTCTATACGCTGGATGAGGAACGTGACCGACATCCGGCCCATCGCCTTGCCGGTAAGCTGGCGAGGGAGAGCGTCCTTGAAGCCGGACATCGTTCTCGGCGGTGGCATCTGGGCTTACGAAATCTGGGGGCCCTTCGCTACCTGGGACCGCCTTGAGTACATTGACCGCTATGTGGCCAAGAAGATGGCCGCCATCGCGGAACATCAAAGTCAGGTGGCAACGATACCCTATGGGGAAGGAGTTCTTGGATTGAACCGCTGGCGAGCCGTGTTCGCCGATCCCAAGGCCAGCGCCCTGACAGGTGTGTATGCGGAAGTCTTTCGACGGATCACGCTCTCTCCTCTTTCCACATAAGCTCAGCTTCTTGGTACTGGTAAATGTTGACTCCATTGACCTGCCTTAGAACTGGGGGGCTAATATCGCTCCGCTAAATCAACTCAATCAAGGGGGAAGTATGGCTGAAATCACTGATGTCTATGCCGACCAATTTCAGCTCAACATTGGGCCACTTGGGTGCACTCTTAATTTTCAAGTCTCTGGAGCAAATCCGGTGGCTCCAGGCTCTCCGCCGCCGATTGAACGTGTTGCCACTATTCGACTGAGCCTTCAGCATTTAAAAGCAATGGCGTTCATTTTACACAAACAAATAGCGGGGTATGAAGCCCAAGCACAGCTCTCCACCAGTCTTCCGGTAGATGTATTTCGAGCGCTGCAAATTCGGCAAGAGGATTGGGAGGCATTCTGGCGTCTCTAGTAAAATACGCTCTAACCAGATTCATTATTCATGATCGGATCGGAACTGGTCCGATTATCAGTTGGCCTCCTCACGATTCAAACTTTACCAGCACCCCGCTCGGTGGGTTGCCATGCACGTCCCACGCTTAGCAGGATAAGGACGCGCATTGCCCAGGCTTATCTTCTCGCGTCGCTCACAGATTCGACGTGCTAACGACAGTGTGACCTACCCCTTCGCTCGCTGCGACCGCCATGGGCCGTCTTTCTGAACATCCTTCTGGGCGATTCTGATATTAATCACCTTCAATGCGCGCAGAGGGGGATTAACCAGGCTTACTCCTGAAAAGGTCGAGATCAAGGATTCAGAATCGTCCCTGTTCTTTGCACATGCGATTCGCGTAGCATTGACTCGATATGGAAAGCCTTCATCAACTCGATACGGTTATTTTGCTGTTGATAGCCGTGCTCGCCCTTGCGACGTTCGCGCGCAAGCTCGTGATCCCTTACCCCATCTTGCTGGTGATCGGAGGGTTGGTCTTAGGCCTCATTCCCGGCGTGCCGACGCTGCGACTCGATCCTAATGTCGTGTTCCTGGTCTTCCTTCCTCCTATTCTCTGGTCAGCGGCCTACTTCACCTCGTGGCGCGATTTTCGTTCAAACCTTCGCCCGATCACCCTGCTGGCTGTTGGCCTTGTGTGCTAGCGACAACCGCCGCAGTCGCAGTGGTCGCGCACATCTGGCTTCCGGGATTGGGTTGGGCTGGAGCCATTGCTTTGGGAGCGATTGTTTCGCCCCCGACGCAGTGTCGGCCACTGCGGTCGCAAAGCGATTGGGCCTTCCGCATCGTGTTGTCACGATCCTGGAAGGAGAAGTCTCGTGAACGATGCGACTGCGCTCATTCTGTATCGCGCCGCGGTTATGGCAGCAGTCAGTGGTACCTTCATCTTCAGCGACACGGTGCTGGACTTCTTCATGGCGGCGGGAGGGGTGTCATGGTCGGACTCTCGGTCGGCGTGGTGGCCCGTTGGGCGCTGAAATTGATGAAGGACAGCTTTAGTGAAATTGCCGTCACGCTCTTATCCCCGTATATCGCCTGGGTCTTGGCCGAACAGGTTCACGCCTCTGGCGTACTGGCCTGCGTGGCCGGAGGTCTCTATCTTCGCCAACATTTCAGTGCGGCCGTTGCGCCCACGACAAGGATTCAAGCGAAGGCTGTGTGGGACTTCCTCGTGTTCGTGCTGAACGGAGTCATTTTTATTCTGATCGGCCTGCAACTCGGCGCCCTCCGTGAGGCCATCACATCTGGAATGTTTCTACCGCTCATTCTCAGCGGGGTCCTCGTGAGCATTACGGCGATTGTGGTACGCATGATCTGGGTGCCGCTGGCCGCGTGGATACCGAGACTGTTCAGCCCCGCACTGCGGACGCGCGATCCGATGCCGCATTGGTCTGTTCTGTTTATTATCGGGTGGACCGGCATGCGCGGGATTGTGTCTCTTGCGGCGGCGTTAGCGTTGCCGCTTACAACTGCAGCCGGAGCGCCGTTTCCCTTTCGAGCGGAGATCATACTGATCACATTCTCAGTGATTCTCGCCACATTGGTTGTACAGGGCTTATCACTTACACCTCTGATTCGCGCCCTGAAATTAAAGGAAGACGGAACTCTGGAACGTGAGGAGATGCAGGCGCGCGAACATGCAGCGACGGCCGCTCTTGTACGCCTGGATGAAGTCGCGAACGAAGGGTGGACGATTCCCGAACACCTCGATCAAATGCGTGTTCACTATGGCGACCGCGTACAGCGCTATGCCAAGGATGGAACTGCTCCTGAGTGTACGGCAGAAAACATCGAGATATTCCGGCGCTTGCGACATGAGACGTTGACGGCAGAACGCCTTGCGGTGATCGGCCTGCGAAACGACGGTGTCATTAGTGATGACGTGCTGCATCGTCTCAGAGCACGAATTAGATGTGGAGGCGCTTCAACTCGGGATCGGCGAGCGGCGGGTTTCATCAGGAGAGGACAATTCCGGGTAGGGAACGGGGCGTGATCCGCATGGGGATGGGCAGGGGAGAATGACGTACGCGGCGAAGGACAACATTGTCCCGGTCACTTGATATCTGATCGATCCTCCCAGTGCACCCGTTTCATGATGTGGTGAATGCCCGGCGCGAAGAGTAGTGCGGTGACGGCGATCACAACCAAGCCCGAGTAGAGTGCGAAAGCCCTGCGAACACTTTCCCCGGCTCTGACAAATCTACCTTCACCGGCCCCATTCCGCCCAGGAGCATGGCCGCATTCACAGAAGGCATCACGCCAAGGCAGGTGCTCATAGTGGCTGTAGCCCCACATGCCAACCCCCAGAGACGCCGCCAGAAGAGTAAGTGAGAACGCCAGGTGAAGAAGCAGACGCCGAAGTAACAGACGCGAATTCGGGCGGAGTGGTGCTGCGTGCTCATCGGGCCTCCTCAAGAAATGGTGTATAATCGGACCTGATTACGCTGTCCTGCTTCATGGCCCTCCGCACTCTGTGGTTCCTTCGACAGATGTTGCTCGGTTTTTTATTTGTCTATTTCAAAGTCAAGCGCCTCACCCTCGGCGTCACCCACGTCGAATCCGGCCCGCTAGTCCGTAACTTCTACCACGCTGAGCAACCGATTGCTCGGTGGCATCTTTCAGTTCACTTCACACTCGCACAAAATATGGAATTGCAACCAGGATCACGCCGACACCGACTAAAACGTACACGTTGGCAATGAAGTAGGGGAAGCGCAGAGGACAATTCCGACGCAGAGTGGCACGATGGCCTTTGCTTTTTCCCATACAGAAAGTAACCAAAGCCGATGGCTCCGAAGAGCATTCCCCAGATCAGGACCGCCACGCTGCCTAACTCAAACATGTATTGAGCTCAAGCAAATCTTAGACCGACATGCAATTCTCTTACTTGTTTAACGACAGAGCCTTGGTGAGTGGCCCGGTTGTGCCCTGGCCGGCTCGATATTCACAGATCGCCTGCGTGAAGTCCGGGATATGCCATTCATTAAAGCGTTGCTTGAAGGCAGACCTCCGATGTCCCGACGTGTCAAAGGCTACTCGTTGCTCACGAACCATTGCATCAGGCTTCTCTGAAGAATAGGTCGCGATGAGCTTCGAGGCATCGACGAGGACCGATGCCGGCGCTGGCTGACCTGCGAGGGGATGCATGCCCATGCAGGTTGTGTAGCCCCGGAGTCCCTTCGCCGTCAATTGCGCAGCGGTATGCTGCACATCGACCCGCGGATCATTCGCAGCAGGAGAAAGATCAATGCCGGACGAGCTCCTATTGGAAGGGGTTGACTGACCCTGGCGCTTTTGATACAAGCACACGCGATTGTCCTGACAGACTGCAGTGCACCTTCTTCCGGAGCGGTTCCTTGCAGCATCCAGATTCCTGGTCTTGGACTCGTCGATCTTTCTTGAAAACGTCTGTTGTCGGGCTTCTGTTGCTCGGTAGCAAGCTGCTGTTCCCTCGGTCGCGCGCGCGAACGAGCTTCCTGACGGCGAACTCACCTTCTTCAACGTGCACACGAATGAACGACTGCGAGTCCGCTATCGTGATGACGCAGGGAACTATGACCTGACGGCGCTGGATGAGGTGAATCATATTCTGCGTTGCCATCACACAGGAGAAGTCGCCGCCATCGATGTGCAATTGCTGGAGCACGTAAATCTCGTGCACAAAGCGGTCCATGGTGCCGGCGAGATCCACGTGATTTCTGGCTATCGTTCGCCCGAGTACAATGCGCTGCTCGTGAAGCGGAGCCGGCGAGTCGCGCAGCACAGCCTACATGTCCAGGGGCAGGCGCTCGACTTCTATGTTCCCGGTGTCAAGCTTCGCGAGATTCGCCATGCCGCGTTGCAGGCTGCAGTACGGTGGGGTAGGGTTTTATCCGCGCGCGAAGTTCATCCATCTCGATTGCGGTCCTTTCCGAACCTGGTAGTCCCCTTCCTCTCAGGCTGCTGAAAAAGTCCGTCAGCGTCGTTCTCGCCTCGCTCAGGAACCATGAACCGTGAAACGATGGTCAGCCGCGAGTTGCGGCCTTGCATGGGATAAGGCGCGTCTCGGCGCGTCGGGTTGGGCGGGTGAATCTGGCCTTTTGAGTAGCCTGCGTGAGGGTTTTCCTGTTGTGCCATACATGCAGACTAACGAAGTTCAGGCGTGACAAAATCGTTTTTCAGCATCCTGCTAAATCAGATCCGCTTGAGGAACAACACCGACAAGAGGTGGGAGCGTGACTGCGAGCGAATGGGGCATGCCATGAGAGGGGATGGCGCTTGTCTGGAGCCCTCCTGCATTTCCCATGTTGCTCCCCCGTAGGCCGAGGCATCACTGTTCAATAGTTCGCGGTAGTAACCTGCGCCGGGCACGCCGACTCGATAGTTGTAGCGGGGAACAGGGTGAAGTTGCACAGGCACAATATCTGATTCTCCTGGTCTTTGGCCTTTCGGAGGAAGGCGATCACCGGAATGGGCTGCATCGCAAAAGTCGATCCACTGGAAACCGGTCCAGTCGTGATCGAGTTCGTGCAGCGCCGGCTCCTGGCGGTAGAGCCAGTTAAGGTCTCGTACGAGCCGCTGGAGCCCCACGTGCCGATCGAAATCACAGAGATGCCATTGCAGGCTGGTGTCGTGGTTCCACTCACGCCACTGCCCGAACTCTCCACCCATGAACAGCATTTTCTTGCCGGGATGCCCGTACATCAAGCCATAGAGGGCACGGAGGTTGGCAAAGCGTTGCCACTCGTCGCCGGGCATCTTATCGAGCAGCGCCCGCTTTCCGTGCACCACTTCATCGTGCGAGAGCACCAGGACGAAGTTTTCATTGAAGGCATAGAGGAGCCCAAACGTAATCTGATTCTGGTGAAAGAGGCGGTGGACGGGATCGTGGCCGAAGTAATCCAGCATGTCGTGCATCCAGCCCATGTTCCACTTGAATGTGAAGCCCAGTCCTCCGGCATAGGTGGGGCGTGAGACTCCCGGCCAGTGCGTGGATTCCTCGGCGATGGTCATGGCGCCAGGAAATCACGATGGACCAGGACATTCATGTCTTTCAGCAGCGTGACGGCTCCGAGGTTTTCAGTGCCCGCCGTACTGATTGGGAATCCATTCTCCCTCCTTCCGGCCGTAATCGAGATAGAGCATCGAGGCGACGGCATCCACGCGCAAGCCGTCGATATGGTAGCGATCCAGCCAAAAGAGCCCGCTGTTGAGAAGGAAGTTTCCGGACCTCGACGCGATCGTAATTGAAGATGCGGCTGTGCCAGTCCGGATGGTAGCCGAGCCGTGGGTCGGCATGGTCGTAAAGATGCGTGCCGTCAAACTGGGCGAGCCCATGCGGATCGTCTGGAAAGTGCGCGGGGTCCAGTCCATCAGCACACCGATTCCAGCCTGATGTGCCGTATCGACGAAGGCCATGAAGTCTTCGGGAGATCCGTGCCGGCTGGTGACGGCGAAATAGCCGGTGGTCTGATAGCCCCACGATCCGTCGAACGGGTGCTCGGTAATCGGTAACAGTTCAACATGGGTATAGCCCATATTCTTCACGTATGGGATGAGCTTTGTGGCAAGCTCTGAGTAGGTCAGCCAGCGATTCCCTTCCTCAGGGATACGCATCCAGGAGCCAAGATGGACCTCGTAAATTGAGAGGGCGCGGCGAGCGGGTTTTGCTGTGCCCGCGCCGTCATCCAGGACTGATCTTTCCAGCGGTAGGGAGAGAGTGCGCGAACGATCGAGGCGGTCTTGGGACGCAGCTCCGATGCGACCGCATAGGGATCGGCTTTCAGGAGCGGTGCCTCATGATGGCGCGACAGAATTTCATATTTGTAGAGTGTGCCGTCTGTGAGTTCGGGAATGAAGAGTTCCCAGAGGCCGGTTGCTCCGCGGTTCGTCATGGGATGGCGGCGGCCATCCCATTGGTTGAAGTCGCCCACGATACTCACTCGCGCAGCGTTCGGCGCCCAGACGACAAAATGGACTCCGGCGATACTCTGCACAGTCCGGAGATGGGCGCCCATCGTGTCGTAGGCTTTGAAGAAGGTTCCCTCGCCGAAGAGGTGCAGCTCAAAGTCGGTGAGGAGGGGGGAAAGCCATAGGGATCGTGCCGCTCCGAGACCTTTCCCGCATGGTTGGTTATGCGGAGACGATAGGGGCTGGTTCCGAGTGGCCCAGGAACGATCGGTTTCGAACAGACCGGCCTCATGGAGGCGCGTCATGGGAATGGGCTGTCGACCTCGCTCACTGAGAAGTAGGGCAACGGCGTTGGCTTCCGGCAAGAAACACCGAATCGTAACGGTAGGGGAACTGCCCTGGGCCATCGGATGGGCACCAAGAATTGCGAGGGGGTCCCAGTGTTGACCCTGGACGAGCTGTTCGAGTTGATCGAGCGGCAAATCTGACATAAGTGGAGACCCCTCAGAACGCTGGCCGTATCGTAAGAGGGGCGAGCCAGGAATGGAAGAGGAAAACGCATTAGTCTGCATAACTGGTTTATCCAAGTTGGCATTTGGTATATGGTCTGAGCCTTATTTTGTCTAAACGAGACCTCAAAGGACAGGTAGAAGGGAGACACAAGATGAACATCAGATTTCTGATCGCGTTGCTGGCGCTTGGGCTGCTCGTTGCCGGAGGCTGTACGGCGGGACCAAAAGTAATCACAGACTTCGATCCGTCCGTCGAATTCTCTGCGTTTCACACGTTTGCCTTTTCGGGGATCACAGACAGAGGACGCGAGATCGGAGCGTCTGACCATTCGCCCTTGAGGGGGCGGATCAAGCAGATGATCGATGAGCAACTCGCCGCCAAGGGAGTCCGGCAAGTCAGTTTGGAAGACAACCCCGATTTGCTGGTCCATATTTTCTTCGGCGTGATGGACGAGCAAAGTGTCGAGAGCACAAGCAGGATGCCGGGATTCTTTGGTCGCCAGTTGCAAGCCTACGAATATCACGAAGGCGGGTGGACACCGATCAATACTACTCGCGTGATTACCAATGATGATCATGAAGGCACCTTGATCGTGGATATGGCTCAGCCATCGAAAAAGGCATTGGTGGGGCGGGCTGTGATCAAGGCGGTATTGGGGGACAACCTGGAGGATAATTTTAAAATGGCCAACAAGGGGATCGCCGAGGCATTCAAAGACTATCCCTCGGCCAAATGAAGTGATTGGATTGTCTCGTCCGTCTCGCTTGAGTCAGGAATCGGCGATTTCAGCGGAAACGTTCTTGAAAAATGAGGGTACGCCTGTTTTTCTACATGAGAGCTCATAGATACGTAGGAGGGAGCCACAAAATGAACATCAGATTCCTGATCGCGTGGCTGGCGCTGGGGCTGCTCACTGCCGGAGGCTGCGCGCGGCCGTATGAGATCACGGTGCACACAGATTTCGTTCCGTCCGCCGAGTTCTCTGCGTTTCACACGTTTGCCTTTTCAGGGATGACGGACAGAGGCAGAAAGATAGAGACGTCTGACAAATCGCCCTTGAGGATGCGGATGAAAGAGATGGTCCACGAACAGCTCGTCGCCAAAGGGATCCAGCAAGTCGGCGTGGAAGACCGTCCCGACCTGCTGGTACATCTGTTATTCGGTGTTAATGAAACCCGTGAGTTTCAGGAAGCCACCTTGATCGTGGATCTGACTGAGTCCTCGAAAAAGGAGTTGGTGTGGCGGGCCGTGATCAGGGCAATATGTGGGGGACGACTTGGAGAAGAATTTTCAAATGGTCAACAAGGGAGTCGCCAAGGCATTCAAAGACTATCCCCTGCCAAATAGTAGTGATCGGATTGTCTGTTTGGTTTGTTTTGTTTATTTGGTTCATCTGGTTAGTTTCGTTCAACCAAAAAACGAGACAAACGAGACAGACCAGACAGACAGTCATCCTAATATACAAGAGGTGGGTATGCTGAAGAGATTGGTCCTGGCCATGGCGACGGTTGCGATAGTCTTGGCACTGGTAGAGGCCTCCGAAGCCGGCGGACTATTCCTGACTGAAATTGGAACGGAAGACGTGGCCCTTGCGGGAGCAGGCTGGGCGGCGCGTGCGCAGGATGCCTCCACCCTCTTCAAGAACCCGGCCGGCATGAGTCTCCTGGAAGGCAATCAATTCCAAGGCGGGTTGCAGGCCCTGTACTTTCAGAGCGGCGGGTTCAGCGGTACCAACACGCCGTTTGGCGGGAATGGTGGAGGGAATCCGGTCGGTGTGTTTCCTGCCGCAAGCGGCTTTGTGTGCACAGCCTTAACAAAGATTTTAAAGTCGGGCTCGGCATTGTGGGGAACTTCGGCCTCGGATTGAAATACGGACAAGGATTTGTCGGTCGTTACTATGCGAAGGAAGAGACGTTGATAGGGATCACGCTCTGCCCCGGTGGCGAGCTACCGGGTGAACGAACAGTTCTCCATCGGAGGCGGGCCCAACATTATGGTGGCCCAGCTGAAGTACACCTCGAATATCAACAACGTGCTGCCACCGGGCATCGGCGACGGGCAATTGGAGGTCAAGGATACCACCGCGGGAGTCGGTGGCCAGTTCGGTATTTTGTATGAACCGAAGAAAGGCAGCCGTGTCGGTGTCACCTATTACTCTCCCATCAAGTTGAATTTCTCCAGACACCCCGAGCTTCTCGAACTTGGGGACCATCGGGTCCGATTTGCAAAACAACGGGCACCTGAATCGCCGGCTCGATTTGGATATGACGGTGCCCCAGCATGTCGTCCTCAGCGGCTATCATGAACTCAGTGACGCATGGGCGATCATGGGCGACTTTGGGTGGGACAATTGGAGTCAGTTCGGCAAGGTGGATGTGGCAGTGGTCAGCAGCACCCACGAATGATCTGACGATCGACCTCGATTACAATGATACCTACCATGTGGGGGTCGGTACGCAATACCGGCTCAATCCCGAGTGGTTGCTCAACAGCGGGCTCTCCTACGATTCCGCGATGATCAGCGCGGCGAATCGGTCGGTGTCGGTGCCGCGGTCGGCGCGTTCTATAAGTTCGGCCTGGGCGCGGATTGGCTGATGAACCAGAAGATCAAATTGGGATTCAGCTATGAGGTGGCCTATAGCGGGGATCTGTCGATCTCGCAAAATCGCGGCCCGCTGGCTGGGCAGGTGACCGGCGAGTTTAAGAACGTGCTCAATCACTTCTTCGCCTTTACCCTGAACTGGGGCTCGCAAGGGGTGACCTTCGGTCCTGGCGGCTCGGAGTCGTGACGACAAGGGGATACAGTGCTATCGGCACCAACGGTGGAGCTCGACGGATAGTTGGCGGCCAACTCTTGTGTACTCAAAAGGAAAGAATGGTCATGATGCGAAGTCTAGTCGCTGCCATCAGCCTCGTGGGACTACTGCTGCCCCTGGGAGTTGGGTTTGAGGCCTTAGCAGAGGGAAAAGGTCCAGGAATCCGAAACAGTACTCGCCAAGAAAACCCAAAATCCCGTGGCCGACCTGACCAGTATTCCATTGCAGAACAATACAAATTTCGGGATCGGTCCGAACAACCGGATGCAGAACGTGCTGAATGTGCAGCCGGTCGTTCCGATTAGTTCTGAACTCGGAGTGGAACCTGATCACCAGCACCATCGTGCCGATTATAAGGGCCGACGGACAGCGTCGATCCAAGTGAGCCGAGGCGTGAAAAGAAAGTCCACTAGGGCGGGTCATTCCTCTGCACCGATCAGTATTGCGCGCGCTACATCGCGGGCGGGCGCGGCAAGGGCGAGCCGGATACAGGTACGAACCATGTCCGGATTCAGGCTGGTGCGTAGGCGCACTGATCGGCTGATTACACAGCCAAATGGCTGTCCTGAACAGCGTTGTGGACTGACTGGCTCCTTCGCTGCTGTTGCGACGCTTCAAGAATTGCAAAAAAGAAAGGTAATACGTATAGTCGGCGGGTTCCATCTCATCATAGGAGGTCAGTCATGAAATCCATTACGTGTTACTTATTCTGTGTATTGGCCTTGGCGGTGGCTGCCGGGTGTGCCCTCAACCAAGGTCGTTGGCCGCGAGGAATATAAGGGGGGAAGATTCCGCGTCCCGCCCACATCTGGGTCTAGCGACTTCGCCGCCACGCCCGCCGAAGTGCCGGCCAGAGTCCGCCCCTCTCCGGGGAGTATTCCGAACACCCCACGCCCCAAACCCCCGAACAGGTCGCGACTGGCCACCAATTGGGCGATACCATTGCGGCGCATCTGGTCCAGGAGATCAGCGACATGGGACTGCCGGCCGAGCGAGCCTCGAACTTCACAGCGCCGCAGATCAACGACCTGGTGATCAAGGGTTATCTCCTCTCGATCGACGAGGGCAGCGCGATCAAGCGCGTCACCATCGGGTTCGGCTACGGGGATCCCAATTGACGACGGCGGCCGAAGGCTTCCAGATGACGGCTCAGGGTCTGCGTAAACTCGGATCCGGCACCCTTGACTCCGGTGGAAGTAAAATGCCGGGCGGGGCGCTGGGGGCCACCGTTTTGATTGCGACGGGCAATCCGGTTGGACTCATCGTCGGCGTCGGGATGAAATCCTATGGGGAATTCAGCGGTAGCGCCAAGATCGGGGCCGGGGCAAGGAGACTGCGAAAGAAATCGCGGAGATGATCAAGCCCAAATTCCAGGAGCAGGGGTGGATCAACTAAATGGTACTCCCCATCTTAGTCATCAAGGTGTCATTGGATCAGGCCGTACGTGGATATATGAGCTGCTCGGGGTAACTAAGGAGATCAGACATAGTACGAAGTCATGAGCGAGCGGCTTCGCCACGTGGCGAGGAATCATCAAGAGGATGGGAAGGGAAGAGAGATAGTGAAACGACGTGCAAGGCATATCATCTGCACCATCCCGCTGATGGGGCTGTCAGCGGTGCTGGTGGTTGGAGCCGTTCCTGTCCAGGCGGCGGACAAGTTGGATCGGACGATGCTGCCGATTCCGGAACCGAAGCGGCCGCCCATCACGGAGTTCGACGCTCGCAAGGCGACGCCGCCGCCGCGGTTTGAGGTCAAGGCGCCGCCGGCGCGCCGAATGTCCTGCTCATCATGCTCGATGATATGGGCTTCGGCATGTCCAGCGCGTTCGGTGGGCCCATTCACATGCCGACGGTCGAGCGCCTCGCCGACAATGGATTGCGCTACAACCAATTTCATACGACCGCGCTCTGTTCTCCGACCCGTACCGCGTTGTTGAGTGGGCGCAACCACCATATGAACAACATGGGCGCAATCACGGAGATTGCCACCGCGTTTCCCGGCAACACTGGCCAACGCCCCAACAACGTCGCGCCGCTGGCCGAGATGTTGCGGCTCGAATGGCTACAGCACCGGCGTCTTCGGCAAGAACCACGAGACCGCAGCCTGGGAGGTCAGCCCCTCCGGCCCGACCGATCGCTGGCCGACCCGCTCCGGCTTCGACAAGTTCTATGGTTTCATCGGCGGCGAGACCAATCAGTGGGCGCTGCTGCTCTATGACGGATTGACGCAAGTGGAGTTGCGGAAGGATCCGAGCTATCATTTCATGACCGACATGACCAACCAGGCGATCGCACTGGATGCGCTACCAGAAGTCGCTCACGCCGGACAAGCCGTTCTTCCTCTACTTCGCTCCGGGGCCACCCACGCACCCCATCATGTGCCGAAGGAATGGATTGCCAAGTACAAGGGCCAGTTTGATGGAGGGTGGGACCAATTCCGCGAAGAGACTCTGGCCAGGCAAATCAAGCTAGGCGTCGTCCCAGAGGGCACGAAGCTCGCCCCCCAAACCGGAAGCCATCAAGGATTGGAACACACTCACGGACGACGAGAAGAAACTGTTTAGCCATCAAATGGAGATCTTCGCCGGCTTCGGCGAGTACATCGACCACGGAAATTGGCCGGCTGATCCAGGCCGTCGAGCAGACGTGGCCAAATGGACTAACACCCTGATCTTCTACATCCTGGGCGACAACGGCACGAGCGCCGAAGGCGGTATGAATGGCACTGTTCAACGAGATGACCTACTTCAATGGCGTCCAAGAAACCGTGCAGAGACATTCTGAAACATTACGACGACCTTGGTGGTCCGATGTCCTATCCGCACATGGCGGCCGGGTGGGCCGTCGCGGGGTCGATGCGCCCTTCACCTGGACCAAGCAGGTCGCCTCCAGTTTCGGCGGCACCCGCAACGGGATGGTGATTCATTGGCCCAAGCGCATCAAGGCCAAAGGCGAGGTCGCGCGCGCAGTTCCATCATGTCATCGACATTGCACCGACGATTCTGGAAGCTGCGGAGCTGCCGGAGCCGAAAGTCGTAAATGGCACGCCACAGGAGCCGATCGAAGGGGTGAGCATGGTCTACACGTTCGTCACTGCCAAGGCGACGAGCCGGCACTCATGTACAGTACTGCGAGATCATGGGCAACCGCGCTATTTATGCCGACGGCTGGTTGGCCGGTACCGTGCACCGGGCACCGTGGGAGGCGAAGCCACGCACAGCGCTCCTCGATGACAAGTGGGAGCTCTACGACACGCGTAGCGATTTCAGCCTAGCGAACAATCTGGCCGCCAAGAATCCGGCAAAGCTCGAGGGCTGCAGGACCTCTTTCTGAAGGAAGCGGTCAAGAACCATGTGCTGCCCATCGATGACCGAGTCTTTGAGGCGCATAATCCCTGCCATGGCCGGGCGGCCTGATCTCATGGGAAGTCGCACGATCTCTGACGGTCTACGAGGGGATGATCGGAATGTCGAGAGAACGTCTTCATCAACTTGAAGAACAAGTCGCATACGATTAGCGCCGATGATGGAGATTCCCCAGGGCGGCGCCAACGGTCTGATCCTCGCCCAGGCTGGCCGGTTTGGCGGCTGGAGCCTCTATGAAGGACGGCAAGCCGACCTATACCTACAACTTCCTCGGCTTGCAGCGGTTCAACGTGGCTGCGGCACGACCGCTTCCGGCCGGCAAGACGACGATTCGATACGAGTTCGACTCCTGATGGCCCTGGCATGCGGCAAGGGCGGCATCGGGACGATCTTCGTCAACGGCCAGAAAGTGGCCGAAGGGCGGATCGAGCAGACGCAATGTTGCTTTTTCTCGGCCGGATGAAGGCGCTGATGTGGGGATGGACGACGGGACGCCGGTGACGGAGGACTACAAAGACAGGCAACAACAAGTTCACCGGCACGATCTATAAGGTGATGATCGAGTTGAGAGGAAATGAAGGCGGCGAACGCCGAGATGGAGCAGCACGGGCTGCACGAGGCTCACGCCGCAAGCAGTTGGCCGACTGATCGAGGGTCGGCGAACCACTTGACGGCGCGCTCGTCATGACGGGCGCGCCGTCTCTTTTGAGGAAGAGAAGTGGTAACGATGTCGCTAAGACTCTTGCTGACCCTATCCGGCGGTCTTGAAATACTTCGCGGGGTCGGCGGCACTGATCACTCCGGCACTGGTAGTATCGTTGCTGCTTGAAGTACCGGTGGATGCGATCGCATCAGTCCTGGCTCGACTCTTCGGCGCGGGAGTCTTCGCACTTGGGCTGGCCTGGCCTGAAAGCCCGCGACGATGTCCGAGTCCTGCCGGTCTAGCGGTGAGTATTGGGATCACATCCTACAACGTGCTGGCAGCCGTGGTTCTTCTTTGGACTGCAGCAGGGTCGGGCCTCGGCGGCCTGTTGTTGTGTGGGAGGCGGGGATCGGGCCATGCCGCGCTTCGGCGCGTTGTTCGTCTCGGTATTCGTGACGGATAGACGTTAACCGAACCCTGTGCCCAGCTCCGTATTACAGGGGACATTCTTAAGTCTGAAACGTGCTCTCTTCTCGATCGGGCCGCTTCTTTCTCGCGATGCACGCAGTCCCTTACACGGTTTGGGGAAAACCCAGGCACACATCACCGGTGATTACTCGGTCGTCGCCGCTTGCTCCGTCTTGACCGGCCACAATAGGGTATCGGAGACGCTCCAGTGTCAACGTGGCCGTGCCGGCCATGCCTGTTCGCCAAGGTGGTTTCGGCGTCCGCTACCTGGTTCGTGAATGTCTCGATGGCGCTGATTCGTAATCGCTCGTTGATCTGAGCGTGCGAGACTCCGCGCGTAGGCGCGGATCGATTCCTCGACGGCGGTGCGAGAAACGAGAAGCCCGACCAGCCAAGCAGGACTCTGGAGGTCCAGGCGAGAAGTTTTTACCGCATGCCGCATGAGCGCTGCGAGATCGCCGGATCGGTCCTGCTCCAGCGAGAATGGTGAATGATGCGGTTGCGCCCTTGCCGCTGCCGGACAGGGCGATGCCGGTCGCCGGTGATCCCGGCCTGTGATCCGCTCGAGGTCGGGGACCTGTGTTTTTATCTCCTCCAATACGACGGCGAGATCGGCTTGAGAAAACCCGGATTCGTCTGGAAGAGCGGCGCGGGCCGGAGGTAGATCCCTTGTGCATGCTGGACGAAGGCAACGGGTCGAACGCAT
>ERZ1370068.10184-contig-8902_pt1 | contig 21745 bp, 43 predicted proteins | sample MGYA00561227_ERZ1370068 | MGnify/ENA primary metagenome ERZ1370068 (study PRJEB38410, sample SAMEA6850437) | metagenome | study: Metagenomic assessment of the ecological functions of the soil: analysis of the soil microbiota associated with the... | reverse complement strand
TTCGTTCAGTTGTATGCCGCTCGACCTCGCCGGTTTTCTCGCCGGTCTTCATGGTGATGACGCCTTTGCCTCCGCGGGACTGGCGGCGGTAATCATCAAATGGTGTCCGTTTGCCGATGCCATTCTCGCCGGCCACGAGCAACATGCGCGTTCAGATCGACAATCGCTATCGCGACGACGTGGTCCTTTTGCTCCGGCCGAATCCCCAGACGCCGACCGTGTTGCGGCCCTGATCGCGTAACTGCTCCTTCGTGAAGCGCGAGACTCATACCTTCTTTGGTGATGAGCACGATCTCGTTGTTGCCGTTGGTTAGTTTGGCGTCGATCAAGCGATCGCCCTCCTCGATCTGAATGGCGATAATGCCGCCTTTGCGAACATTTCGATAATCCGAGAAGATTGGACTTCTTGACGATCCCGGACTGCGTTGCGAAAACGATGTGGAGATTTTCGTCCCAGGTCTCGATCGACAACGTTCGGGCCGGTTCCGGATTTCTTCGGATTGAACACGGATCGTCGCGGCAATTTTCTCATCGGCAGCGGAGCTCGAGCAGGTTCGCGATTGAGCGGCCCTTGGCCGCACGGCCCATCTCCGGAATCTCGTAAACTTTCTTCGACATAAGCGCGTCCGGATTCGGTAAAGAAACATCAGGTAATCGTGCGTCGTCGCGGTAAAGAGATGCTCGACGAAATCGCCTTCCTCCTCTTCGGTTGCGCCTTCGCGGGTGTGACATGCCGATGACGCCTTTGCCGCCGCGGCGTTGCGCGCGGAATGCACTGACCGCTGTGCGTTTGATAAATCCGCCGTGGGTGATGCTGATGATGCGCCCTCGTTCGCGATGAGGTCCTCCATGTTGATCTCAGCCTTCGTCGGCGATGAATTCAGTTAGAGCGCGGCCGAGCCGTGTTTGTCGCGAACTTCGCGCAGCTCCTCTGATGATCGGTGAAAACGCGCGACTCTTTCGCGAGGATGTCGCGCAGGTCCTCGATCGCGTTAATTACTTCCTTGTATGCTTTGATCGATCTTGTCCCGTTCCAGCCCGGTCAGCTGATACAGGCGAAGATCGAGAATTTGATTCGTCTGGTGCTCGCTGAAGGCATAACGGCCTTCGACTAGCCGCGTTTCGTTGCGAATCAGGATGCCGATTTGTTCGACTTGCTTTCGGGTGAATTCGAAGGCGAGTAACTTCACTCGCGCTTCGTCTCGATTGGCAGATCCGCGGATGATTCGAATGAATTCATCGAGATTAGCCAGCGCGATCAGGTAACCTTCGAGCGTTTCGGCGCGCTCTTCCGCTTTGCGTAATTCAAACCGGGTGCGGCGCAGACGCGACCTCGCGGCGGTGCTCGATGTAGCAGGCGTTTGCTTCTTTGAGCGAAAGCAGTTTGGGCCGTCCGTGATCGATCGCGAAGCATGATCACCGCGAAGGAGCTTTCCATCGCCGTGTGTTTGTAAAGATTGTTGATAACGATCTTTGGATTCGCGTCGCGTTTCCAGCTCGATAACCACACGTGTATTTTCATCGGATTCATCGCGAATAGCGCTGATGTCCGTCAGCACTTTCGTTCACTCAGTTCCGCAATGCGCCCGACCAGCGTGGCGCGATTAACGTTGGACGGAATTTCGGTGATCACGATTTGTTCCCTACCGCCTTTGAGTTCTTCGACGCCGGCTTTGCCGCTGCACTTTCATGCTCCCGCGGCCGGTCTCGAGATATTGTCTGATTCCGGATGACACACGCAGATTGCGCAACCGGTCGGAAAATCCGGGCCCTTCACGTGTTTCATCAGCTCGTCGAGCGTGATGTCCGGGATCGTCGATTTGCGCGCAGATTCCATCGATCAACTTCAGCTGAGATTGTGCTGGCGGAATATTGGTCGCCATGCCAACCGCGATGCCAGTTCCGCCGTTGACAAGAAGATTCGGAAACGCGGCTGGAAAAACGGTCGGTTCGGTGCGCGTCTCATCGTAGTTCGGGACAAATCGACCGTGTCCTTCTCCATATCGGTCATGAGCGCGGCGCCGAATGCGCGTCATCCGCGCTTCGGTGTAACGCATGGCCGCCGGCGGATCGCCCTTCGACCGAGCCAAAGTTGCCCTGCCCATCGACCAGGCCATTCTCACGCATCGCCCACGGTTGCGCCATGTGGACGAGCGGTAGGGTAGATCACCGCTTCGCCGTGCGGATGATAATTACCGCTCGTGTCGCGCGCAGATCTTCGCGCACTTGCGATGCTGCCGCTTGGAAACAGCGATAAGTCGTCGCATCGCATAGAGAATCCTTCGCTGCGATGGTTTGAGCCGTCGCGCGCATCCGGCAACGCGCGCGAAATGATGACCGACATCGAGTAATCGAAGGGACGGCCTCGATAACCCTCGGCGACGTTGGTGTCCACCGTTTCGTTTTGGTTATACCAGAAACTAAGTTCGGACTAGGGCTGAAATCCAATTCGGATTTGCAGAGAGGATTGCCTCGACCTGGTAGCCCGGCGTGGCATGCAAACCGCCGCTCAACAGATTGCTGCTGAGCGGGACTTCAGTACTCGCATTCAGCGGGGGCGCAATCTTTGCAGCTGTCAGGTCGCAATGCGCTTGTGTCGCGAGACCGCGGAACTTCGCTGAAACAGGCGCCCATGGCCGTGCACGCTGGACGCGTCGCGGACAGTGGGGACGCCGCTTTCCAGAACGGTCCTCAGGCTCGCCGAAATTGGGGCGATTCCAGGTAGCCGGGAATCAGAGCGTGGTCGAAGCGGATCTTGATCAGCGCCGCGCAGCAGTGTCGAGGCCCGGATTGAATGGCCGCTTGCAGGTGGCGCATGATGACCTTCGTCGTGCAACCGAACGCCTTCGAGGCAATCGGCTTTGATAGCATTCCTGATATCGCCGTTCGCGATAGTCTGCTGAGTGTAGCCCTCCCCAGCTCTAGCGGATTGGCAGCCTGCGCCAGATCGCTGTTCGAGGCGAGGTCGAGGCGCGGGCTTCCAGCGCCGACTTCCGCGTGAACGAACTGCGAGATCTACTCGCCGGACAATCTTGCCGGAGGCCGGGCTCAAAGCGGTAGCGCAGCGCCGTGCTGCTGTGGCCCTGTCAGTTCAACTCCTGGATTGCGTCATCTGGCGTTGTTTTGCTGGTATGGCCAAACCTCGTGCCATAGGGTCGTCGGTTTCAGATAGCCAGAACGCCAACTCGACGACGTCGAGGTGCGCGCGTTCAGCATCGTCGCATTCTGAGAAAAGGAAATTTGGCGACGGCTGCGAACGCATTCATCGGGCCCGGCTCGGACGAGGGCTGAAACCCGCCAAACTTTCATGCGCGAAATCTCCTGAATTCCGCGAGGCACGCGTCTGGGGCCGAGGACGAGTGGGCGCCGTATCCTTCTTCGGTAGCCGTGCCGAACCCCTCCCGCCAGATGTGAACGATTTGTACGCAGCAGGAGGATACGTGAGCGAGTCGTAAGAATATGAACGTCGGGAACTGCGCCCCGCGACCGCGCTTTGCCGGATGGAGGAGCGGATTCCGAAAAGCACCGCCATATTGCCGAATACCGGATTTAGACGATCGAGGTTGCGCACGTTCGGCGCGGTGTCCTCGATGAATTCGTCGGCGGCGGCTCGACAACATTCCCCCATCAGAATCGTGAACATTTTGTCGGCATCGACGGCGTTATCGTCGTTCAAATCCACCTTCAGGAGCTTGCGTTTCTCCGGGTTCATCGTGGTCTCGAACAACTCCTTGGCGTTCATTTCACCGAGACCTTTGAAACGCTTGATCTGCACTCCGCGGCGGCCAATCTCCAAAATCTTCTCGAAGAATCTCCGGGATCGAAAACAGCGGATGCGAAACGGCCTTTTCGCCTTCGCCTTCGATCAACTCGAAGATCGGCCGGTCGCTGGCCGCGTAGTGGTCGACTTTCAAACCTTTGCGCGGCCAGCTCGGCAATGATTTTTGGATCGCAGCGGATTCGTGCAGCTCGACCAGCTTGCCGCGTCTGCGGCTGCCGTTCGCTCGCGCCGGCGCTTCGCCCAGCGGCAGCAATTCCTGACCAAGCTCGCGTATCGAACAAATTTAGATCGAGATTATCCTGATGAAATTGGCGGACCTGCCTTCTCGTCGTGAAAATAATGGACGGTCTCCTCGTTTCCCTCGCGCACTTTGACCAAATAGGTTGGAAGCTTGCCCGACTTGCGAATTCCGTTCCGCGAGATAAGTTTCGAAATCGCCGCCGTGACGGCGCACTGCTTCGCTAAGCTTGGCGAGTTTCTCGAGCGATTCGAGAATGTCCTTCAGTTGAGCCGCGGTGATTTCTTTGTCATCCGCCAGATTTTTCAATCGCACATCCTCTGCGCCCAGCGAAATCAGGATTTTGTTTAGACTGGACGTCGTCATCGACGTATTCTTCGCGTTTTTGCGCTTGATTTGATAAAGCGGCGGCTGCGCGATGTAAATCTTGCCCGGCGCGCACCAGCTCGGTCATCTGCCGAAAGAAGAAAGTGAGCAACAAGAGTGCGAATGTGCGAACCATCCACGTCTGCATCCGTCATGATGATGATGCGGCCGTAGCGCAGCTTGGTGATATCGAAGCGCCCTTCGTCTTTGCCGTTGCCATCCTCTTTCGGTTTGCCGATGCCCGGCGCCGATGGCCGTGATCATCGACTGGATCTCGTTGTTCTTGAGAAACTGGTCCTCGCGCGCTTTCTCGACGTTGATCAGTTTGCCGCGAATCGGCAGAATCGCCTGATAACGCCGATCGCGTCCCTGCTTAGCGGAACCGCCCGCTGAATCACCTTCGACGATGTAAAGCTCGGTCAATTCCGGATCGCGCTCGGAGCAATCCGCCAGTTTCCCAGGCAACCCGCCACCGGTGAGAGCGCCTTTGCGAATCGTTTCCCGCGCTTTTCGAGCCGCTTCGCGCGCGCGCGCCGCAGTCAGCACTTTGTCGAAAATGCGGCGCGCGACCGGCGGGTTCTTATCGAAGTAAGTCATCAACCCGTCGTAAACGACCGAGTTCACGATCGCCGTCGATCTCAGTGTTGACGAGCTTCACCTTGGTCTGCGATTCGAAGCGCGGATTAGGCAACTTGATGCTGAGCACGCAAATCAAACCTTCGCGCACATCGTCGCCGGAAATCGAAGGATCCTTCTCTTTGAGAAAGTTGCTTGATTTCGCGTACTGATTGACGGCCTTGGTGAGCGCTGTGCGGAAGCCGGTCAGATGCGTGCCGCCATCCGGATTCGGGATTGAATTGGCAAACGGCAAAATCTGGTCGTTGTAGCTGTCGTTGTATTGCAGCACCACATCGATAAAGACTTCATCGCGCTGTCGCGAGATCACGATCGGCTTGGGATGCAGGACCTGTTTGTTCTCGCCGAGCTGCTTTACAAATTCTTCGATGCCGTGCTTATAGAAAAATGTTTCCTTCTTCGCCGGATCGGCGCGCTCGTCCGTAAGCGTGATTTCGAGACCGGGATTGAGAAACGCCAGTTCGCGCAACCGCGTTGCCAGACCGCTCGAACTTAAACTCCGTCGTGATCGTGAAGATCGTCGGATCGGGCAGAAACGTGATGAGTGTGCCGGTGGTCTTTTTGTTTTTGACTTCGCCGATGACAGTGAGTTTGTCGGTCGTTTTGCCCTTGGCGAAAGCCATGTGATAGACCTTGCCGTCGCGCGACACTTCCGCTTTGAACCATTCCGAAAGCGCGTTCGTGCATTTCGCGCCGACGCCGTGCAAACCGCCGGAATATTTGTAGGCGCCTTGTCCAAATTTTCCGCCAGCGTGCAGATTTGTCAGCACCAGCTCGATCGCCGGCATCTTCCATTTCGGATGAATATCCACAGGAATGCCGCGGCCATTGTCCCGCACCGATACCGATCCATCGACATGAACGGTCACTTCAATTTTGGTGCAAAATCCGGCGAGATGTTCGTCGATTGAATTATCGAGCACCTCGAAAACCAAATGGTGCAGACCCCGCTCATCAGGGTCTCCGATGAACATTCCAGGCCGTTTCCGAACCGCCTCGAGGCCTTCCAATTTGTCGATTTGCGCGGCGTCATACTTTTGTGCTGCGCCGATTCCAGTCGCGCGATGTCGAGGCGATTTTTCGACCGGAATTTCTTCTTGAGCTTGCGGCATAGACAGGGCCGAAGCGACCCTCGTAAAGAGAATATCTAAAAATGCCTCGGAAACAACTAATAATCTCGTGGTTCTGAGCAGGTTATTTCCGCTACCGGTTGGAGGCGAAGCTGAGTCCAAAGCCCATGATATTGTGGTTCGGCTGCGGCCAGCGACCGGTTCGCAGATTTTTGCTGCCTTGACCGACGTCGTTTTGGACTCGGAAAATACGCAGCCCTAATGCGCCTTCAAACCCTCTCTGGAAGCACGCTGGATTTTTGCGATTTTAGCGCTGCTCGCCGTTGTCGCTTGGTTTGTTTCGCGCGTGGTTATCGCTGCTTTTTCTGCTGCTGTTTTTTTGCACGGTTGCGTTTTTCCGCGATCCAGATCGTCGCGGTGCCGGCAGATCCGAATCGTGATCGTGGCTGCGGCCGACGGAACGGTCACGGACATCGTCGAGCTGGATGAGAACGAAGTTCTCAAAACAAAAACGCGCCGTGTCGGAATTTTCTTGTCGATCTTCGATGTCCACACCAATCGCGCGCCGATCGATGGCCGGATCATTTACCGCCAGCATCGAGAAGGACTCTGTCTCGATGCGCGCCGTCCGGATTGCTCGGAGAAGAACGAATCGATGACGTGGGCGTTTGAAAATCCGCGCGTCACGATTGTGGTTCGCCAACTCACCGGCGCAATCGCGAGACGCATCGTGGCCTGGGCGGAAATTGGCGATGAATTGAAAAAGGCGAGCGCTTTGGAATGATTCGCTTCGGTTCGCGAACGGAAGTATATTTGCCGCTCGCCGCCGACCGTGCTGGTGAAAGTGGGCGATCACGTGCTCGGCGGATCGACAATCATTGCGCGACTGCCCGATCAATGAGCGAACAGAATCATCTCAAGATTTATCTGCTGCCGAATCTAATGACGGCAGGGAATTTGTTTTGCGGCTTTACCGCTACGCTCAAAATTCTTGAGGGCGCCTTGCTTCAAAGTTCCAATCCCGACGCCGCGGGTGATCTCTTTCACACCGCCATCTGGTTCGTTCTCGCCGCCTTGTTTTTGATCTGCTCGATGGTCGCCTCGCACGCCTCGGTGGACATGAGAGTCCGTTTGGTCGCGAGTTCGATTCTCTTGGCCGATATTGTTTCATTCGGCGTCGCGCCAGCGCTGATGGTTTATCGCGTCGTGCTGCAGGAATTTCCGCGCGCCTGCTGGATTATCGCGTTTATTTACCTGGCGTGCGGTGCGCTGCGTCTGGCCCGTTTCAATACCGCGGCTGCCAATGCACGAACGGACGACACTGATAACAAGAAAACTTTCACCGGCTTTCCCATTCCCGCCGCTGCCGGTCTCATTGCGTCGATCACACTGTTTCTGCTCTGGCTGGCCGAAGGCGAACATCACCTCGGCAACTGGAAATTCGTTCTGCCGCCGCTCATTGCTTTTTCTTTCCTTCATGATGTTCAGCCGGTTTCCAATATCCGAGCTTTAAGGCGGTTAATTGGAAGACGAAGAAATCGATCCCGCGTTTTCTTGTCATCAGTCTCATCCTCATCTTCACCGTCATGAATTACGAATGGATGCCGGCGGTGCTTTTCCTGGCTTATTTGCTCTACGGATTTCTGCGGCCCTGGCTGTCGCGCGAATGGCGGCGCGAAATCGAAGAAGAGATCGGCGAAGAACCGTCCGAGGAAGCTGCCGAGCAGCGCGCAGTAACAAGTGAGTGCAGGCGATGCACGCTTGCGAACACTGGATCACGCAAGTCGGAGCGCTTGCGCTACTTGCGCGATTCAATTGCGCCAGAATTTCGGGATCGCGCACATCGGCCCATTCGCCAGTCAAGCTCGAGCGCTTTCACTTTTTTGCCCGATTGCGCGAGGTCGCGAATCGCGTCGGTCAATTCGTACTCGCCGCGCGGTGACGGTTTCAACTTTGCCGTGAATTCGAAAATGCTCGGCCGAAATGCGTAAATGCCGGCGTTATACCACGGACTGGTTGCCTCGCCCGGTTTTGATTTTTCGCGAAGATCGACAAGTTCCATTTGCTCGTTCAGAAAAACCGCGCCGCCTTTGCTCACATCTTCGCCGCGCGTGACACGTAATAATCGCTTCGATATCGTCGGGAAGATCGACAAGTGCGTTTGTAATTTGCCGGATCGACCAGGATGTCGCCGTAGCTCAAAATGAACGGCGAATCGCCGGCGAAATTGCGCGCGAGATCGACAACGCGCCCGGTTCCATCCTGCACAACTCTGCGTCGCATATTGAATGTCGATGTTGTAACGAGAGCCGTCGCCGAAGAAATTCTGCACGGCATCGGCGCGGTAGCCGACAATAATCAGAAACTCCGCGTACGCCCGCGTCGCGCAATCCTTCGACGATGTGCTGCAAAACCGGTTTGCCGCGCACTTCGATCATCGGTTTGGGAAGATCGGCAGTGAGCTCGCGCATGCGCGTGCCGCGCCCGGCTGCGAGCAGAACCGCCTTGTCTGATCCTAGCCATGAATTAACTTCTGCGAGCTGACTATGGAGGCGCGAGCATCGCTGCGAAGCCGGCGTCGATGGTAACTACCAGCTATTCACATTCACGATCACGATTCACTCTTCTTCTGTCTGCGTGATGATCAGGCGCGGGCAAATTCGGCTTGTTTGATCAATTCGCTCACCTTCGGCAACATCCTCGTTCTTGAGCTGCGCCCATTTTTCAACTGCTCTTCCAGCTGGCTGCTCAACATTTGGAACACGTCGAGTTGCGGCTTGGTCGGCTCGGTGTCGCCGGCGCTCGATTGTGTGGCTGAACGTGTCAAACCGTTCGTTCAGCATGTTTGGGAAGCGAGGTTTCGCTTCCGAGCCTTTCATGTTTACCTGAATGAGCTTCTGCTCGACTTCGGACATTTTGTGATCGAGATCGTCGGCCGCAGCGAGCGCCGGCTTCAAGCGCTGATCGTCGCCGAAGCGTTTGTGCAGGTTTTGAATCTGCGATCTGAGATCGCGGATTTCGTTGACGGCCTGATGCAGTTGCGAAATGCGATCGTTCACCTGCATCGACTAAAGTGAATTGTTTTTGCAACGCGGCTTCCTGCTCCTTTCGTTCGCGGATCGATCGCCAGATGCAGCGGCGCAGTCTGCGATTTGCCGCCAACGGTCAGTTTCACCTGATAATCGCCCGGCAACGCGAGCGGGCCCTTCGGGCCCTGTCGCCAGAATAAAACGCGCCCGGAATTTGAATCGGATCATCGTAGCGCAGATCCCATGCGAACCGGTTCATTCCTTCGTTTGCTGGAATCGTTTTCGCGCGCTCGACGCGATCAGGCCATTCAGGCGGCTGCTCGCCTTCTTTTTTCTCTTGCTGGAAAGATGCCTGACGACTTTGCCCGAAGCATCGAGGATATCGAGCGAGACCTCATCTTTTGGCGCGGTCTTGAAATAATAATCGATGATTGCGCCGGGCGGCGGGTTATCGCCGACCGGCTGGCGCTTGTCGAATTCCTCCGGGTAATGCAAACGCAACGCGGTCTGCGGTTGATAGAGAATCACGTCTGCCTGAGCCGATTGCGCGTTCACCTGACGAAGCGGCGTCAAGTCATCGAGCACCCAGAACGAACGCCCATGCGTCGCCACCACCAGATCGTCATCTTTGACCACAAGATCGTGAATCGGCGAGACGCGGCAGATTCAACTGCAGCGGTTGCCAATGCGCGCCGTCATCGAACGAAACGAACACGCCGAGTCTCGGTTCCCGCGTAAAGCAAACCTTTGCGCTTCGGATCTTCGCGCACCGCGTGCACATATGCGCCATCGGGAATTCCGTTCACGATCGCGCTCCATGTTTTCCCCAGATCGGTCGTCTTGAAAATGTATGGCTTGAAGTCGTCGAGTTTATGTCGATCCACCGCGACGTAAGCGGTGTTGCCGTCGTGCGGCGACGGATCGATGAGATCGACCGTGCTCCACTCCGGCATTTTCGGCGTGACGTTTGACCAATGCTGGCCGTCATCGGTCGTGACTTGGACGAGTCCATCGTCCGTGCCGGCCCAGATCGTTCCTTTTTTACTGGCGATTCCGCGAGCGCGAACACGGTGTCGTAATATTCAACCGAAGTGATGTCGTTCGTCAGCGGACCGCCGCTTGGCTGCTGCTTTGATTTGTCGTTGCGCGTGAGATCGCCGCTGATTTGCGTCCAGCTTTGGCCGTGATCGGTCGATTTGAAAACGCATTCGGCCGCGGTGTAGAGCACGTCCGGGTTGTGCGGCGAAAGCATGAGCGGCGAGACCCATTGAAAGCGATGGGCAAGATCGGCAGCGCCATGTCCGGAGTTATCGAGCGGACCAGACGACTGACGTCCTGCACTTCCTCTTTATTCTTGTCGTAGCGAGTGATGTAGCCTTCGCTGTTTGAATAAATGATGTGCCAATCGCGCGGATCGGGCACGACGAAGCCGCACTCGCCGCCGCCGGCCACAAACCAATCTTCGCGGCCAATCACGCCGGAATCAGTGCGGCTGGCGATGCCGACGTTCGAGTTGTCCTGTTGCGCGCCGTAAATGTGATACGGGAACGCGTTGTCCACAGCGACGTGATAAAACTGCGCGGTCGGCTGGTTGTTTTGCGTCGTCCAGGTTTTGCCGCCGTCGGTTGAGATGCTGGCGCCGCCGTCATTCGCATTGCCGATTCGATTTGGATTTTGTCGGATCGATCCAAAGTCCGTGATGATCTCCGTGCCGCGCGGGCAAGAGATTGAAAGTCTTTCCGCCATCGACCGATCGAAAGAGCCCCGTGTTTAATAGATAAACCGTGTCCGGCAGATTTCGGATCGGCGTAAACTTTGCTGAAATACCAGGCGCGCTGACGAAATCGGCCGTCGTCGTTTACACGGGTCCAATGCTGGCCGGCATCATCGGAACGATAGAGGCCGCCTTCTTTCGCCTCGATGATTGCGTAAACGCGATTGGAATCGGCGCCGGAAACAGCGATGCCGATCTTGCCGAGAATTCCATCCGGGAAGTCCATTTCCTTCGAGATGTTTCCAGGTAACGCCATTATCTTCGGAGCGATAGAGTCCGCTGCCTGGGCCGCCGCTGGAGAAAAACCATGGCTGCCGGCGCGCCTGCCAAAGCGATGCGAAGACGATGTTCGGATTATGCGGATCGAAAACGACATCGATCCCGCCGGTGTTTTCGTCTTTCGATAAAACTTTCGTCCAGGTTTTGCCGCCGTCGGCGGTGCGAAAAATTCCGCGCTCCTGATTTGGCCCAAACGCGTGACCGAGCGCCGCCACCAAAACCACGTCTGCATTTCTTGGATCGACAATGAGCGCGCCGATTTGGCGGCTGTCTTTCAAGCCGACATTCTTCCAGGTCTTTCCCGCCGTCGATCGATTTGAAAACGCCGGTGCCGTAGCGTCGTGTTACCGCGAATGGCCGCTTCACCTGTGCCGGCGTAAATTACGTTGTGATCGGATGGCGCGACCGCGATCGCGCCGATCGACGAAATCGGTTCCTTGTCGAAAAGCGGAGTCCAGTTCGCGCCGCCATCTGTTGTCTTCCACACGCCGCCCGCGACCGCGCCGAAATAATAAGTGTCAGGCTCGCCTGGCACGCCTTCGATCGTCAGCGCGCGCCCGCCGCGAAACGGTCCGATCTGCCGCCATTGCATTCCCTTGAACAATTTTTCATCAATCGCCCCGGCGGCGTCGGGGTCAGGCGACGGCGTCGCAGCAAAACAGATTGAACCAGCGAAAATAAAACAGGCCAGAACAGTCTGGGCTGGCCAAGCAAAGACGTAAGGTGGACGTAATCATCGGGCTAAGGTGGGAGAGTTGTGTCACGGTTCAACTAGAATCGCGCGCGATTTGCAATCTCCAGCGCTGATGATGTTCAGCGCGATTGCGCAGTGGGCAACGAGGATATAGGCTAAGACCGCGTCGCGCTCAGTCGGTTTCAGACTCGCACGTCCCGCCATTTCATCGATGAGCCTTGGCCACTCCGTTGCGCTGTGCTGCGAAACTGCGGGCAGTGTGTGGCATTCAATGCAGCGCGATACAAAAAGTGCGCGACCTTCATGCAGTGTCGCGAGATCGACATGTTGACGCGCGCTCCGCGCGCGCCAATTCCGCTGTGACCGGCGGCGGTGCAAAAGCTTGTCGTTCCGCAACTGCTAAGATCGACAAGACAAATGATTGCTGCGGCAAAGATCGCTAGACGTTTCAATTTCATAAGCCGATGCCGAAAATTGTCCGCACCTGGAGATCCGGCTCATCTTCTGTAGCAGTCGCTTGCGCGAGAGCGTAACCGTAACAAACCAATTGCCGCGGCGATACGAAACGTTCGGGCCGACGAAGAGATTTCTTATCTTTTCTTCGTCGCGCCACTCTGGAAACACAAATTCGTGGAGCAGTTCTATTCCCACGGAGATGGGTGGCGAGATTTCATAGCTTGCCCCAAACGCCTGGCTGAATTCGCCTTCGCGCTGAGCCAAATCGTTTCCTTCCCATAGTGCTTCGAGCGTCGCGTTATAAGCGAGGATCAGTGGACCGAGATTTTTCTGCGCGATCAGCTTCGATTCCAGTTCAACCAGCCGATCACCCGCTTTGATCTCTCCATAAATCGACAATCCCGATCGGGTCGTCAACCGGATTGGTCAGGTTGTAGATCAACTCGATCGCCGAATCGGAATATGTAAAACCTGACCGCTCCACGATTGCTCTCGTAAAACCAGTCTGCCAAATAAATACTAACCTGGAATTTATCGGTCACGCCGTACTCGAGCTCGTGACGAAAATCGACTTCGCTCAGAGCGGTCTGGATCAGTAATGCGCTGCCATGTGACCCAGTTCTCCAACTCCAGGCTTCCCGGTGCAGAAGTGGGCGCTTCATACAAAAATGTGAAATGGCGGACTCCGCCGAAATGAGATCGATCGGCGAAAACGCCAGGATCAAAATGCAAGTAGACGACAGATTTTTCACGACGAAACGCGCAGCCGGCGAGATTATCGGTGCGAAACTGCGGGAACTGTTTCCAGTCGCTCGACGATGGCAGCTTTGGCCTCGACTCGCGCCTCTTGCACCGGTTCCGCGCTTTCGGGCGGCGCACCGCCGCCAAAGTGGCGCGCCGCATAATAAGAGCCAACGACCAACAGCGCGGCAATGAATTGAGCGATCAGCGTTTCGACAGTGGGAAAAACCGCGAACCACAGACCCATCCATGGCGGCACGTAATTTTTCAAAGAACTGATCTCGGTGGTTGGAATCCAATGCGCGAGCTGCATCTCCTGCGCTTGCTCGCCCACCATCACCAGCAACACGACGCCGAGTAGAATACCGGTCGTGATCAGCATCTTTCGATAAGGAAGACGCTGCTGAAGAACAAAGGTCAGGACGGCCACCATTCCGGTAAGAACCAGTCCGAGCAATGCGCCTTTCAGCACAACGCCGCCGCCCAGGCGCAGATGATAGCTTTGCAAAAAAGCACGACCTCGAACCCCTCGCGATAAAGCGACGTAAATCCCAGCAGGATCAATCCCCACCACAGGCGCGAGCGCGAGATTTCGTCGGCGCTCGCGTCCGCGAGCAAGTTCTTTCGGCGGCGATTGTGCGCCCGGATCCATCCGCCCCAATAAATTTTGTGAAAAAACCAGTTCATGATCACAAGCAACACGATCACGGCGAGGAGTCCGGTTGCGGCTTGCAAATCGAGCGCGGGAACACTTTCGCTCAGTTGCCCGACGATACGGACGGCAATGAACCAGGTGATCAATGTCGCGACGAAAGCGATGCCCGCGCCTGCCGCGACCGGCCGGCGATACGCGCGTTTCTTTCCGGTCATGCTCGCAGTGATTGCGGCGAGCACCAGAATGCATTCAAGTCCTTCGCGGAATACGAGAACACCAATGTCGAGAAACGCGACCGTCGGGCTGGTGTTCGGTTGCGTCGGGTCAGGCGCTCCATGGGCGGTCACACCTTGCCATACGATTACAGCGGCGACGCAAGTCGCGGCTGCGATAATGCCGATGCGCAACGCGAGCTTCATTGACGATGAAACCTATCACATCGGTTTTGCGACTGCTGCCGCTGGGTTGCTTTTTTAGCGGCTAGTTGCGCCGGTTTCCGAAGGCTAACCATGCGTGGGCGCTGACACAGTTGCCTGGTCTCCACGCGCAGTTTCGCGTCGATAGAACGTCAGGGTTACAGGCAAGATGCCTGATGGCCCACCACCTATCTACCTTGTGATTTATTGGGCGTCAGGTAACTTCGCCAATGCGACATTGGCGGGCGTTTACGCTGGTCGAGATTGTCCTCGCTGTTTTCATATTGATGTTGCTGGTTCTGCTGGCGGTGCCGAGTTTGAATGGCGTGCTGGCGGATAGGCGACTCCGGCGCTCGCTAGATAGCTTCAACAATCTTGTGCGCCAGGCGCAGGAGCGAAGCGTCGCGGAGCGTCGTTCCTACCTGATTGCCTGGGATAAAGATCATGTTTTTTGCGCCCGGAAACATTTGCAAAAGGCGAAGAGATCAAACCGGCCGCGGAATTTCACCTGGATCGCGGAGATACCTTGAAGCTAGCGCTGCCGGCAGCATTGACGAAGAATCCGGCAGCAGAATGGATTTTTTGGCCATCGGGGGCATGCGAGCCGGCGACTGTTCAATTCGATGGACCGGCTGGTTCGTGGAAGGCAGATTATTCGCCGTTGACGGCGCGGCCTGAAGTTACGAATTATGCCGCCAGATAGCTCTCTGCAAATTCGAAATTCGCCCAGCGGCCTTTGCGCTTTATGAAGTGCTTATCGGGTCACGATTTTCGCGGTAGGTGTGCTGGCGCTGGGCCGCGCAGTGGAAAATTGTTTGAACGCCAGCACGCTTGAACGCAGAAGAGGAGCGTGTGCGTCAAATATTGTCCAATCGTATGGCGGAAGTTCAGGCTGGGCCGGATATTCCTGACGCTACAAAGGAACTTAAAATCGATACCGGTTATGGGATCGTGAAATTGATTCAGAAAAATGTGCCGGCTGGTTTGACTGAACCCGGCAATATTCAGCTAAGTGGGATCAATCTCGTGACTTTAACCGCGCAATGGATGGGGGGTGGAATTACGCAGTCAAAAACAAATTAGTTTTATGTTTATCGGCCACGCTAATCGGAAAGCGATATTCGATTCAAGTAAACGGGTCGCTCGCAGAGACGGCTTCACGCTGCTAGAGATCACGCTGGCGGTGGCGATTCTCGCTATGATGTCGCTAGCGATCTATCGCTTCGTGCAATCGAATCTCACCGCGCTGCGCGCTTCCTCCGACGCAAGCGTGGCCGACGCGCGCTATAACGGTTTGCGCGATCTCTTGCAGGCGCAATGGCAAAGCTTGCCAGCAAGGCAGGGTGCGATGACAGGCGAACCGTTTAAATTGAACGATCGCCAGCGCGATGAGATCAAGTGGACCTGTAGCGCCGGACCTGGATTACTAACGCGCTATGCGCCCGGTAAATTTACAGTTCAAATGCGGCTGCAGCCTGAGAAGCGACAAGAGCGATCGGCTCGATCTCGGTTTTTGCGAAAACCACAGGACGATTCCGTTATTGGTCGTGAGACTTGGGTGCCTTTGATTAAGAATGTTAGCAGCCTCCAGATCCAGTATTTCGATCCTCAGTGTAAACAGTTGGGCAGATCAATGGACAAACCCGCTCCGGCTCCCGCCGCTTGTGAAGGTAACCGTGGGACGCACCGATGCCGCGGTGCCTTGGGAAGCGATCATTCCGCTAAAGCGGACCCCATTTTGACTATGCTGAACCATCCAATTCCGCTCAGAACGAAATTATGAAGACGTTGATCGTCATGCGATCGCGTGGGGCAGCCACTCATGTTATCGCTTTGGGCGCTGTTTTTACTCAGCGCGATGGTAATTTCCTGGGCGCTCGACATTGATTCTCGGCTCACGCTTTCCGGTAATGCAAACCGCGCTCTCGCAGCAGAGGCGATGGCGGCTTCTGGCGCGGAAATTGCCATGCATCCAAGCGTTAAGCCGAGCTCGCCAAACCTGCATCGAAAAATCGGTGACCGGGAAGGTTATGAAGTCCGCATTACCGGCGAAGGTGGCCGCTTGAACTTAAACTGGCTCACTGCTGGCGAAGATCCGGTCCGTCGTCGAAATTCTGCGAAGATATCTTGAGCTTAAGGGAGTCGATCTCAATGAGCGCGACCGGATGATGGATGCTCTGCTCGATTGGGTGGAACCAAACACCGGACTTCATCGTTTAAATGCACCGCCGGAAACGGCCGACTATCGTCCAGCGCACGCGCCGCTGACCTCGGTGGATGAACTTGAGAAAATTATTGGCTGGGGTGAATTCACTTCAAGGCCGGGTTGGGACGAATGATTTTACGATCAACAGTTCCGGCCCGATCGATCTCGCCTGGGCCTCGCGTGATGTGTTGCGCGCGCTGCCCGGGATGAAAGATGATTTGGTGGACCGGTTTTTGCAATTGCGGCGCGGGCCGGACGGAGTCGATGGAACTGCCGATGACACGCCATTCAAGGACTTGGCTGACATTCAATATGCACTGGGCTTTTCACCCGAACAATTCCAGCAGCTTGCCGGCTTGGTTGGATTCAACGACCAAGTATACCGTATCATGAGCGTGGGAAAATCAGGCGATAGCACGCGGGCTGTGCAGATGGTGGTGCGCAAAACGGCCAATGTTCCTCAAGTGATCGCCTGGAAGGAGCTTTGACATCGAGACTGCAGTCGACACTCTGTCTTTATAATTCCGACCGCGCACGGCTGGAATTTTCTGCGCTCAGGCGAGCGAAACGGTTCTTGGGACGTGCGCGATGCTTCAGAGTTTGGATGAGGCCGTGCCGCTGCTGAGGGCGACCGACGATTTTGTGCTTGGCCTGCCGGTTGCCGCCGTGCTCGCCGCAACGATTTCGTTTGCCCACTGTCGATCCAGCGGAGTTTCCAGAAATGATTCGAATCCAGATTGAGAAGGCGCTGCCGTTCTCGGCTGACGAAGTGACAACTGACTTTGAGGTGATCGAGCAAACCGAGAGCGGAAGTGTGGTATCTGCCGTCGCGATTAGAAACGAGCAGCTTGCCGAGATCGCCGCGCCGCTGCTGGAGCGCGGTTACATCCCGCGGCAAGTGACGGTATATGCCGCGCAACGCGCGAGCACTTATGCGCCGCAAGGAAATGCTCTGCTTATTTATCCCGAAGGCGAGACGCTTGTTTCCGCCGTGACCGAGAACGGCAAAGTTAGCCTTACCCGAACGCTTGAAGGCGCGAAGGCGGAACAATTGCAACTGGAATTGCCGCAAATGAGCCTTGAGCGCTGAGTTGCAAGGCATTAACGCGTCGTTTCCGAATGTGTTGCTGGACGAGACCTGCTATCAACTGCGTGACACCGTGCAAGGAATTCTGGCGAGCCCGACCGAGATCGTCGGTATCGAGCTGCCGCCGGCTTCGGTCAAACTAAACCTGTCTGCCGGAAAGCTGGCGACATCGCCGCTCACAACTAGCCAGACAAGTGGAATGGCGGAAGCGACTCATGTGGGCAGGGGCGCTTACGCGGGATTTCTCTTTGTGCTGCTGGCGTATCTCGCTTACGTACAGTCTGGAAATTGGACGGCTTGACGGGCGTATCGCCCACGATGCGCCTCAAACGGAGTTTGTCCGAGCGGCGGAAGCGAACTGGAAGGCGCTCGCACCGGCGGTTGATTCGCGTTATTACCCAGTCGAAATCTTGCTGCACCTCTTTCGAAAGTCTGCCGTCCTCCGATGCTGCGCATTACCGCCTACAATCAATCTGCACGTCAAATCTCAGTAGATGGAGAAGCCAATACCGCTGCGCTCGCTTATCAATTCATCGATAAGGTAAAGAAGAGTCCGGAGCTGCGAATCTTTCAATTCGAGATGGCTGCCCCCGCATTTTGCCGAACGATCATGCACAGTTTCGATTGGAGGGAAGACCGCGATGATTCCGGCTTGGTATGAGCGAATGAATCCACGCGAGCGCTCTGCTTGCGTGGATCGTCGCCGGCACCGCGATCGTGTTGCTCAACCTCGTGATCTTGAGCTGGCTCTTTGGCGCGGTGGGTCGCGCACGCACTGAGCTGGCCGCACGCAAAGCGGCTCGCGCAGAGCAGGCCATTTACGTAAAAGAGCAGGATCTCTGGATGAAACGCGACCAATGGATCCAGCAGCATCAACCAATGCTCAAGAATCCGGCGGAAGCCTCCGCTCCTGCTCGATCAGTTGAAACAAATGCGCCGGCTAAATACAATGTTTTGATCCAGAACCCCGCGATTGGTTCAGGCGAAACGACGCCCAATCATCAAACAGTTTTCGCTTCGATTGAAACTAAAAGCCCGTGGCCGCCGCTGGTTCATTTTCTTTACGACGTGCAACAACCGGACGCCTTTGTGGTATTTGAAAATGTCAATCTAGCAATCGATAGCAGTGATCCTACCGATGATGCGCTGGCAAGTTTAAGATCGCGCGCTGGTTTGCACCCGCCCAGCGCGCGAAATGATGAATGATGAGATACTCGTTCACATGCTGATGTCGATCTTCGCCCTGCTTCGGCACGATCACTGGCCAGGCGGACGACGTTCTTCCGCCACGTTTCAACTTCGATCGCTACTCAGCGATGGTGAATCACTCGCCGTTCGCAATTGCCACCGCAGTCGCGTTGCCTTCCGCGACACCCGATTTTGCGAAAGACCTTTACGTGGCCAATGCCGCACGTTCGCCGGAAGGGGACATGGTTACCATCGCTTCGAGTTCGGATCAGAATTTCAAAAATATCTTAGCACGCAGGGAACCGGTGGATGGCTATAGCATCGCCAGCATTGAATGGTCAGATCGTGTGGGCGCGACGAAAGTGACAATTAGCAAGGACGGAAAATTTGCGACGATCACCTTTAACGAGGCGCTTCTGTCGCAGCCTGCGCCGAATGCACCGCCTGTTCCGAACGCGCCTACGGCAGCCGTGCCAGCAGTGCCCGCCGTCCCTTCTCCCTTAGCGCCTTCAGTTCCACGGCAAGCCGCCCCGACCTCACGTGCGTGGGATGATTCAGCGAAATCCAAGAGGCAGTGCCATGCCCACGCCAAATCTCCAGCAGCCGCAGGTAGAACAATAGATTGCGATCAACCGCCGATCGGGCTTCAATCGTCGCCCCAATCGTCGTCCGTTGTGTCTGGTTTCCGATCGGGTCCTGCGGAAAACAGGTCGTAGCCGTTTGGGTTCTTGAGGCCCGGATTACGGTAAATGTAATCATTCTGCCAGGGATCTTTTGGCAGCTCCTTGATACAATTGATACCAGCGCGTCGGCCTCGGATCGGTATCTGGTTGGACCACGAGCGCCTGCAAACCTTGTTCGGTCGTCGGATAAAAACCGTTCATGCTTTCGTAAAGCTTAAGCTGGGTGTTGATTCCTTGGAGGTCAGCTGCAACTCGAACATGCCGCGAATATTCCACGTTGCCCGCTAGTTTGTAGATCGCGGTGCCAAGCAAGAGCGCAATGATCGTAACCACGAGCATGATCTCGAGAAGCGTAAAGCCCTGTTGATTCTCTTTTCATTGTTTCTCGAGCCGGACAAGGAACCTCTCATCATCGTCGCTGATTACGTCAGCTGGTATGTTGAGAATTTTCTAGTGACCGGTTTGCAGAAGATAATCCGATTTATCCCAAAGATACTTTAATTGGATCTGCGTAGCGCGGATTGCGGAAGGCCCAGCTGCCAGTCCCGTTCACGATAATCAGATCATTTGTTCCAACTTTCAGGTTCGTGACCGGCACAATTTTCTGCGCGCGCAGCCAGCCGGTATATTGGAAATGCATTTGCCTAACCAGCGATTCCATTTCGCCGCGGTAACCCGGGTCGGCCAGTTCCGGCAATGCTAGAGAAACCGGCCCGATGTCCTGGCCATTAAGATAAATCTGCGGTGGAGCGTCAATGCGCGGATTTGCGACTTCGAAAGTGAGCAACGCCGCCAGAGGTTGCGTCTCAATGCCAAATTGAAACGCGGCGCTTTCTTGAACGTTGCCGCCGATCGGGATTGTCTCTGCGGCAAGTGTTGCCGTGACAGTTCCGAAGTGTTCTTCGTCCTCGAGTGGGCGAATGCAACGGCGGCATCGATGAAAAGGGCTCCGGAATCACGTCACGGCGGTTCGGCGTTCTAGCGGATGAACCACATTGCTGCTCGTCATCCAATCGAGATACGCTGCCCGCACGGTTTTTCCATCTCCCGCAACTTCGATATCGATGGACGAAGCACCCGTCATCGGGATCATCACCGAATCCGAGCTCGGCAGATTAATTCCGAGCCAAGTGCGCCTGAGCGCAAAACGTGAGTGCCAGATTCGTCCCACGCGATCAACTCCGGCTGCTGACCTGGTTTGTCATCGAAGAACAGGCGGAAAAAGAGAACCTGATAATTTGTGCTCGGCTGCGCAACGCGGATACGAAAGACGCTCTTTGAAGTCATGTCGCCTGTCGATTGTGCCGGCAACAGTGTAACTGCCTCCACCCATTCCTGGTGCGTTTTGCGTTCTCGAATTGCGAGACGTGTTTTGACGCAAATCCAGCCATGCGCTTTCCGGCGTTGCCCGTCCCGGCTTCGCATCGAGCGAGGGCGGCAAAGTGTCGCTGAACGCTTCCTGCGCACAAACATGAGAAGTCGCGCTGAATAACAACCGCGAAAACCGCGACACGAAGAAACATCTGGCCGGCGAGATTATTTTAATGCGGCCGGAATTGCAAGCTATGTGTCATCTCAAATACCGCCGAAAGAATGCTGTAAACGACAAATCCAACCAGAACCGCGATCACCACGATAATGACCGGCGGAATCAGTTGCGAGATCACTGCAACCGTACGGTCAAGTTCGCGTTCATAAACATCCGCGATGGCTTGCATCGTCTCGGCGAAATGTCCCGTTTGTTCTCCTACCGCCATCATGTCGGTAAGCAAATCTGGAAATAATCTTTGCTCCTGCAATGCGGCGGACAACGTCGCGCCATCGATTACGGCTCTGACGGACCTCACCTAGCTTCAGTTCGAGAAATCGGTTGCCGGCAATTTCTGTTACCAGATCGAGCGAGCGGAAGCAGGGGAATTCCATTTTCCATCAATGTTCCCAGGGTGCGCGAGAACTGCGCATAATAACGATGGCGGATGATACGTCCGTAGCCGGGGATCACGAGACGAAAACGGTCCCACGCCGATTCGTCCTTCATCGCTGCGGACAAACGCGCGGAAACCAATGATCACGCCAACCGCGAGGAGCGCGCCGATCCACCAGTAGCCTGTGATCGCATGATGAATGTGCACGAGGATGCGAGTCGGTAATGGCAGCGCACCGCCGGTTTGCGACATAAAGCCGGTCAACTGCGGCACCATGAACGTGATGAAGATCGTAATCAGAATAGCGCCAGCGAGCGCCAGAAATGCCGGATAAATCAGCGCCTGCTGCACGCGATCTCGCAGGTCTTTTGCCTGCATCAAATGCTTCACCAAACGCAGCAGAATTTGCGGCAGCGCGCCGCTCGCCTCAGCCAGCGGCCACCATGTTTGACGTAAAGCGGCGGGAAAATTCGCGGAAACTCGCTCTAGCGCCTGCGAGAAACTGCGGCCGTCGATCAAGG
>ERZ1370068.9150-contig-7949_pt1 | contig 21748 bp, 30 predicted proteins | sample MGYA00561227_ERZ1370068 | MGnify/ENA primary metagenome ERZ1370068 (study PRJEB38410, sample SAMEA6850437) | metagenome | study: Metagenomic assessment of the ecological functions of the soil: analysis of the soil microbiota associated with the... | reverse complement strand
CTGTTCACGAGCGCGATGTAGTCGTGCTTGCCCGGGCAGAGGATGGTGCCCACGATCTGGGTCGCCCCCGTGCGGTCGCACTGCATGCCGATCACGATCTCGTGGTTCGCCGCCGCCGGCGCCGCGGGCGCTCCCGTCACGCCGATCAGAACCAGCAGAACGATCAGCCGAAGTCGCATGATAGTTGTCTCTTCCTCGCGTACCTCAGTACGCGAATGGCCAGATTCGGAAGTAGTTGCGGATGTTCCGCCACGAGCCGGTTCAGCCCCTCCGGCTCCACGACGAGGAAAAAGATGATGAGAGCGCCGAACATCATGAGGCGCAGGTTGGGGATGAGGTTCGATCACGGTCTGAGGCTCGAGGAACAGCCGCCGAAGGCCTCCATGCGCGGGCACGGATGACGATCGGCAGCAGGGTGACGAACATGGCGCCGAGAGACCGAGCCCAGAATCGAACCCAGCCCTCCGACGATGATCATGGCGAGGTAGTCGATGGAGACGTCGATCTGGAACTGCTCGTAGTTGGCGATGCCGAGGAAGTAGGTGTAGAGCACGCCGGTGCACGCCGGCATAGAACGACGAGATCGCGAACGGCCAGGAGCTTGTAGCGGAAGATGTCGATGCCGATGATCTCGGCGGCGATGTCCTGGTCGCGGATGGCGATGAAGGCGCGCCCCACCCGGCTGCGCACGAGGTTGAGCGTGCCGACGATGGCGAGCACCACGAAAGCCAGCAGGAAGAAGTACAGCTGCGCGCTGGCTGGCGAGGCGATGCTGCCCAGGCGCGGGCGCGGCACCTCGATGGAGGCCTGCACGCCGCCGCTGATGAAGGTCACGTGGTTGATGATCCACTCGATGATGAGCTGGCCTGGCCAGCGTCGCGATGGCCAGATAGAGCCCCTTGATGCGCAGGCGAGGGATGCCGACGATCGCCCCCACCGCCGCCGCCATGAGCCCGCCCGCGAGGATGATTCACCGGCCACGGCGAGTCGAGCCGCGTGGCCAGGTTGGCCGCCGTGTAGGCGCCCACCGACATGAAGGCCCCGTGGCTGATCGAGACCTGCCCGGTGTAGCCCACGAGGATGTTGAGGCCCAGCGCGCCGATGACCGCGATCCAGACGAGGTTGCCGATCGACAGGTAGTACTCGTGAAGCGTCAGCGGGAGGACCGACGAAGAACAGCACCGCGAGGCGCCGCCACCGTCCAGCGCGCGATGGGCAGCGGGTAGAGCGCCATGTCCGCTTCGTAGCTCGGTCTTGAGAACGCCGCACTCGCGATGAATCACGCTCAGATCCTTTCGATGATGCCGCTTGCCGAAGATGCCGTACGGCCGGATCATGAGGGCGATGATCATCAGCACGTAGGGCGCGAAGTCCTTGGTGCCGCCGCCCACGTAGGGGTCGACGTAGCCGGCGGCCACGTTCTCCACCATGCCCACGATGAGCCCGCCGACGATCGGCGCCGGGGATCGAGTCGAGGCCCCCGAGGATCACCACCGGGAAGACCTTGAAGCCGACCAGGGCGAGGTTCACGTCGACCCCGAGCATGCTGCCCCAGATGATACCGCCCAGCGCCGAGACGATGCCGGTCATCGCCCAGGCCAGCGCCGAAGTAGCGCTCGACGTTGATGCCCATAGCCATCGCCACCTGCTGGTTGTCGGCCACCGCCCGCATCGCGATGCCCTTGCGAGACTTGAGGAAGAACCAGCCGAAGCCGCCGATGAAGACCAGGCTCACCACCGCGCCGAGCACCTGGATGGGCGGATGAAGAGCGGGCCGACGATGAAAGGCTCGTCGCTGATGGGCAGCGCGCAGGCTCTTGGTCCCCGCCCCGAAGAAGGTCGGCCCGACCCCGCGCAGGATGGCGGCCAGGCCGATGGTGGCCATCACCACCGCGATGACGGGCCGCCCGATCAGCTTGCGGAGCACGACGCGCTCCAGCGCGAAGCCGAAGGCGATCATCGCCGCCGATCGCCGACGAGCGATGGCGACCCAGAGGGGCGCTCCGCCGGCAGCATGCTCAGGGCGACCGCGCGAGGCCCGCGATCATGACGAACTCGCCCTGGGCGAAGTTGACCGCGTCGGTGGCCTTGTAGACCAGCACGAAGCCCGAGCGCGATCAGCGAGTACATCAGGCCGATGCATGACGCCGTTGGACATGAGCAGCAGGAAGAAGCCGAGCGTCGTCAGACATGGGCGGGTCTCTCTCCACGTCCTCGATGTGGACGCGCGATCGAATGGCGGCCTGCCGGCCGTCCTCGTAGGTGATGCTCGTCGACAGCTCCACCTCGCCGGCACCGCCGTAGAAGGCCTCGATCACCGGCGCGTACTTCTCGGCCACGAACCGCCGGCGGACCTTCCGGGTCCGGGTCATCTCGGCGTCGTCGGCCTCGAGGTCCTTGGTGAGAAGGAGGCAGCCGGCGGATGCTGCGCGGACGCCGGCAGGGTCGCATTGGCCTTGGCGATCTCCTCCACGAGGAGGCTCCGGACCTCCGACTTCTGGGCGAGATCCATGGCAGCTCGTGTAGGGCGACGCCCGGCGCTCCGCCCAGCTCCCGACCGTGTTCATGTCGATGGCGACCATGGCCACGACGTAGGGCCGCTCGTTGCCGAAGCACACCGCCTCGCGGATGAACGGGCTGTACTTGAGCTTGTTCTCGATGAACTGCGGGGCGAAGGGGGTGCCGTCCTGCATGAGCGCCCGACATCCTTCGCGCGGTCGATGATGACCAGGTGCCCGCGCGGGTCGATGAAGCCGGCGTCACCGGTGTGAAACCAGCCCTCAGGCATCGATGACCTCGCGCGTGGCCTCCTCCGCTCTTGAAATAGCCCTTGAAGATCCCCGGGCTCTTGACGAGCACCTCGCCCCGTTCGCCGATGCGCACCTCGATCCCCGGGCAGGGCCGGCCCGCGTAGTTGGGATCGGCCTCCCCGTCCGGCTGCAGCGAGGCCAGCCCGGTGAGCTCCGTGGACCCGTAGATCTGCTTGAGGTTCACGCCGATGGAGCGGAAGAACCGGAAGGTGTCCGGCCCGAGCGGAGCGCCGCCGGTGAGGCACCACCGCGCGCTGAAGCAGGCCGAGCTGATCGCGCACCGGCCGGTAGACGAAGAACTCGCCCATCGCGTGCTTGAGGCGGAGCCCGAGCGGCAGCGGCTTGCCCTCGGCCGAAGAATCTCCGCCGCCTCTGCGACCCGTCGGAAGTAGTCGAAGACCCGGCGCTTGAGCGGAGTGGCGTCGGCGGCGCGAACCTGGACCCCGGTCAGCATGTTCTCCCAGATGCGCGGTGGGGCCAGGAGCGCGGTGGGGCCGAGCTCGCGCAGGTCGCGCTGCACCGTCTCCGGGCTCTCCGGGCAATTCATGCAGAAGCCCACCACCAGGCTCAGCACCATGCTGTACAGCGCGTCTCCCACCCACGCCATGGGGAGATAGGCGAGATAGTCGTCGGACGCGACGATCCTCTCCACGCTCACGAAGGCGCTCGCGCGACGGCGATCGCGTTGTCGTGGGTAAGCATGGCGCCCTTGGGGTTGCCGGTGGTGCCCGAGGTGTAGCAGATCGAGGGCCACGTCGTCCGCCTCGGCCGCGCTCCACCTCCGCCGCGAAGTGCGTCGGGCTGCGGGCCGCGCGCTCCCGACCCAGGGCCTGCACCTCCGCGAACGACTTCACCCAGTCCGCCTGGTAGTGGACCATCCCGCGCGGGTCGTCGTAGACCACGAGCCGGAGCTTCGGCAGCTGGTCCTTGAGGGCGAGGATCTTGTCCACCTGCTCCTGATCCTCCGGCCACCACCACGGTGACCTCGGCGTGGTCGAGGACGAAGGCCAGCTCCTTGGCGATCGCGTCCTGGTAGACGGGCACGGAGCGCCTCCGAGACTCATGCGCCGCCATCTGCGCCCAGTAGAGGCCGGGGCCGATTGTCGCCGATCACGCTGAGCGTCGTCGCCACGGGCAAAGCCGAGCGCATGCCAGGCCAAGCGCGAGGTCCCGCACCTGGTCGTGGTAGTTGCGCCAGGTATAGGTCTGCCAGATGCCCCGGTCCTTCTCGCGCAGCGCCGGACGGTCGGCGAGGTCGCGCGCGTTGCGCTGCATGAGGCGCGGCAGAGTGGATGCGAAGTCAGCCATGTCAGCGTCCTCCGTTGCGCGCGCGCCTTGGTGTCACCGAGGTAGGCCTTGATGACACGCGCGGCTTCGCGCGCACCTCCTCGGGCGTCCCGTCGGCGATCTTCTGCCCCATGTCGAGGACGGCCACCCGGTCGGAGATGTCCATGACCACGCCCATGTCGTGCTCGATCAAGATAACTGTCGTGCCCCACTCCTCGTTCACGTCGAGGATGAAGCGCGCCATGTCCTCCTTCTCCTCCTGGTTCATGCCGCCCATGGGCTCGTCGAGCAGCAGGACCTTGGGCTCGAGCGCCAGCGCCCGGCCCAGCTCCACCCGCTTCTGCAGCCCGTAGGCCAGGGAGCCGGTGGGCCGCCGCCGCAGGTCCTGGATCTTCAGGAAGTCGATGATCTCCTCGACGCGCCGTCGGTGCGCGACCTCCTCCTTCTGGGCGAAGCCCCAGTAGACGGACGGACGCGAGCACGCCCGCCCGCATGTGGACGTGCCGGCCGAGCATGAGGTTGTCGAGCACCGTCATGCCCCGGAACAGCGCGATGTTCTGGAAGGTGCGCGCCACCCCGCGCTCGGCGATCGCGGCTGGGGGCGAAGTCGGTGACGTCGGTTCCCTCCAGCACGATGCGGCCCGAGTCGGGATGGTAGAACCCGCTGATCATGTTGAGCAGCGAGGTCTTGCCCGCGCCGTTGGGCCCGATCACGGACAGCAGCTCGCCCTGCTGGACGTCGAGGCTCACCGTGGTGACGGCCTGCACGCCGCCGAACGACTTCGAGACGTCGCGGATCTCGAGCTGGGCGCTCACGAGAGCCACCGCTTGCGGCGCCGGTAGTGACTTGACATCCCGGTAACTCGCGACGCTGGCCGACCCCGGAGAGGCCCAGGTAGAACTCCTTGATGTCCTCGTTCTCGCTGATGGTACCGCGGTCGCCGTCCAGCACGATCCGCCCGTTCTCCATCACGTAGGCGTAGCGCGCGACGCGGAGCGCCACCGACGCGTTCTGCTCGGCCAGGAGCACCGCCACCTTCTCCTCGCGGTTCAGCCGCGCTCACGATCTCGATAGATCTCGGCCACCAGCATGGGCGCCAGCCCCATGGACGGCTCGTCCAGCAGCATGAGCCGGGGATGCGCCATGAGGGCGCGCCCGATGGCCAGCATCTGCTGCTCGCCGCCCGAGATATACCCCGGCTCACGCCCCGCCGGGCCACCAGGCGGGGAAAGTACGCATATACCACGCTCGAGGTCGCGCTTCATCGCGCCGCCCGTTGCGCCGGGTGTAGGCGCCGGTGAGCAGGTTCTCCTCCACGCTCAGGTGCTCGAACACGTGGCGACCCTCCATCACCTGGACGATCCCGCGGCGTACGACGTCGGCGGGGTCGTGGCGATGGATGGCCTCGCCGTCCAGCTCGATGCCGCCCTTGGTGACCTCGCCCCGCTCCGTCCGCAGCAGCCCCGAGATCGCCTTGAGCGTGGTGCTCTTGCCCGCGCCGTTGGCCCCGAGGAGGGCGACGATGCCCTCCTCGGGAACCTCCAGCGAGACGCCCTTCAACACGAGGATCACGTGATCGTAGATCACCTCGATATTGTTGACCGCCAGCAGCGGCCGGGCAAACGTCGGCTCACGCGCTACTTCTCCGCTCGCGCAGTCCCGCATGGTGTAGTTCAGCTTCTTGCCCTCCTCCACCGCCGCCTCCTCGAGCTTGGGCCGGACCACGTCGCGCATCGGCGCGACCCAGTCCGGACACCATGCGTCCACTTCTTGCCGTCCCACTGCTGGATGAGGACGGGGCCGTTGCCCTCGTGGTCCTCGCAGGTCACCTTCACCGGGTGGGTGAAGCCCTTCATCCCCAGCTGGTCCAGCCGCTGCTCGGTGAGGTTCAGGTTCTCGAAGCCCCAGCGCACCTGCTCGCGCGGTGAGCGACCTTGTTGCCGTGACTTGCCCATGGCGGTGCGGATGGCCTCCGCCGCGAACATCGCGTTGACGATGCCGCGGTTGTAGAGCGGCTCGCCCATGGCTTCCTTCTTGCCCGCGCCCTTCCCCTTGTCGTAGACGTGCTTGACGATCTCGGCATGCACCTTGAAGTTGCTGCCGGGGGCGTGGAAGGTGGCGCCCTTGTAGCCCTTGGCGCCGTCGCCGGCGGGCACCACGTCGGAGTCGTTGGCGCGACCACCAGTTGCCGATGAACCGGTCCATCTTGAAGCCGATGGCGGCCGCTTCCTTCACCGCCACCTGGTTCATCACGCCCCAGCCGGACATGAAGATCCAGTCGGGATTGAGCCGGCGCACCTGGAGCCAGGTGGACTTCTGCTCCTGGCCCGGGATGATCCACGGCGAGCTGGGTCAGCTCGAAGCCGTACTTCTTCGCCAGCTCCTCCAGCGTCGGGTTGGCTTCCTTGCCGTAGGGGCTGTTGTGGAAGATATGGGCGATCTTCTTCCCCTTCAGCTTGTCGAGCCCGCCCTCCTGCGCGCCGATGTAGCGGATGACCGCGGAGGCCTGGCTCCAGTACGTGGTGGGGAAGCCGAACACCCAGGGGAACCAGCGGCCGTCGGCGGCGGCGGTCATGCCGTAGCCCATGGAGAAGACCACCACCTTGTCCACCGGCGCCTTGGGGATGAGCTGGTAGGTGATGCCGGTGGAGTACGGGTTCACCAGCACGGGGCTCTTCCCCTTCAGGCGCTCGTAGCACTCGACGCCCTGCTTGGTGTCGTACTGGGTCTCGCACTCCTCCCAGGCGATCTTGACCCCGTTGATGCCGCCGTCACGCTCGTTGACGAGGTTGAAGTAGTCGACGAAGCCGTTGGCGATGGGGATGCCGCTCGGCGCGTAGGGGCCGGTGCGGTAGACGAGCAGCGGGATGAAGATGCTATTGCCCTGGGCGAGCAAGAGCGCCCGCCAGGGGCCGACGGCGATGGCGGCAGCGAGGATGAAGATCAGCAGGATCCGGTTCCGCATACGACTCTCCTCCTATGGGTTAGTGCGGGAACGGCCAGAGCCGCAGCTTCTCCTTCGTGATCTGCCAGAGCCGGGCGAGGCCGTTGGGCTCCACGATCAGGAAGAAGAGGATGAGGCCGCCGAAGACCATGAGCTCGAGCTGCTTCTGCAGCGCCACGGGCATGTGCAGCCCCAGCGCGTGCGGCGCGTTGACCAGGAAGATGGGGACCATGACGATGAAGGCCGCCCCCAGGAACGAGCCGAGCACGCTGCCCAGCCCGCCGATGATGACCATGAACAGCACGAGGAACGAGAGGTTGATGTCGAAGGCCTGCGGTCTCCGCGCTGCCGAGGTAGAGGAACACGTACTCGGCGCCGGCGATGCCGCAGAGGAACGAGGAGATCCCGAAGGCGAGGAGCTTGGTGCGCAGCGGCCGCACCTCGATGATCTCGGCGGCGATGTCGCGGTCCCGGATGGCCATCCACGCCCGCCCCACCCGGCCCCGGACGAGGTTCTTGACCAGGAGCGGCGAAGACCATGGCCACCCCGATGGCCATCAGCGTACCGGGCCTCGGGCGACGCTGCCGGGCCCGTCACCATCACGCCGAACAGGGTGCGCGCGGGCGCGGTGATGGTGCCCGAGGGCGCGTAGTTGGAGAACCACGCCACCTTGTTGAAGAGCCAGATCAGGAAGAACTGCGAGGCCAGCGTCGCCACCGCGAGATAGAAGCCCTTGATCCTGAGGCTCGGGATGCCGAAGACGAGCCCCACCGCGGCGGCGGCGAGGCCGGACAGGGACGAAGACCACGAGGATATTGAGGCCGGGAACGCGGTGGCGAACTTGAAGGCCGCATAGCCGCCCACCGCCATGAAACCGCCGGTGCCGAGAGAGAGCTGTCCCGCGTAGCCGGTGAGGACATTGAGCCCAGCGCGGCCAGGCGCGTAGATCAGGAACGGGATCAGGATGGCCTGCAGCCAGTAGTCGCTGCCGAGCGCGGTGGGCACCACCACCGCCGCCGCGAGCAGCGCCAGCACCACCCAGCGATCCTGGACGATCGGGAAGATCGCCTGGTCGCTGGCGTAGCTGCTCTTGAACTGCCCCGCCTCCCGGTAAATCACGGGCTAGACGCGCTCTATTATCCGCTCGCCGAACAGGCCCTGGGGCCGGAAGACGAGGAAGACGAGCGCCAGCATGTAGGCGAACCAGTTCTCGATGGCCCCGCCCACCAGCGGGCCCCAGTACACCTCGCCGAGCTTCTCGCCCGTGCCCACGATGAGCCCGCCCACGATGGCGCCCGGCACCGAGGTGAAGCCGCCCAGGATGAGCACCGGCAGCGCCTTGAGCGCGATCAGCGACAGGCTGAACTGCACGCCGCTCTTCGCCCCCACATGATGCCGGTGGCGAGGGCCACCAGCCCCGCCACCGACCACACCACCACCCAGATGGTCTTGAGCGGGATGCCGATGGACAGCGCCGCCTCGTGGTCGTCGGCCACCGCGCGGAGCGCGCGGCCGATCGCGCGTGCGCTGGAAGAACACCGCCAGGACGGCCACCAGGACCGCGGCGGTCCCGGCCGCGGTCAGCTCGAGCTTGTTGAGCAGGATGCCCGCCACCTTGAAGGACTCGTCGGGGATGCCCACGTCGAGCTTCTTGACGTTGGCGCCCCAGACCATCTCGCCGAAGCCCTCGAGGAAGAAGTTGAGCCCGATGGTGGCCATGAAGAGGATGATCGCGCGGCTGGTTCACGAGCGGCCGCAGCACCACGCGCTCGATGCCGAAGGCCAGCGCCACCATCACCGCCACCGTGGCCAGGAGCGCCACCACCACCGGGAGCCCCTTCTCCATGAGCCCCACCAGGGTGAGGGCGGCGAACAGCACCATCACGCCCTGGGCGAAGTTGAACACGCCCGAGGCCTTGAAGATGAGGACGAAGCCCAGCGCCACCAGCGAGTACATGAGCCCGGCTGCGATGCCGCCGATGAGCACCTCGGCGAGAAAGGTCGGCGACCCCGCCATGTCGAGGAAGGGGGCCACGAACACCGCGTGGAGGAGGCTAAGCATGCGCCACCCGCAGGTAGGCGTCGATCACCGCCTGGTCGTTCCGCACGTGGTCCGGCGTCCCGTCGGCGATCTTGCGCCCGTAGTCCAGGGCCACCACGTGGGCGGAGATGTCCATCACCACGCTCATGTCGTGCTCGATGAGGGCGATGGTGGTCCCGAACTCGTCGTTCACGCCGAGGATGAACCGGCACATGTCCTCCTTCTCCTCGACGTTCATGCCCGCCATGGGCTCGTCGAGGAGGAGGAGGGTGGGCTCGGCGGCGAGCGCGCGGGCCAGCTCCACCCGCTTCTGCAGGCCGTAGGGCAGCCGCCCGGCGGGCGTCTTGCGGATGGCCTGGATCTCGAGGAAGTCGATGAGGCGCTCCACGAACTCCCGGTGCTCGAGCTCCTGGCGGCGGGCCGGTCCCCAGTACAGCGGCCTCGAGGAGAAAGGAGCCGTGCATCTTGAGCAGCCGCCCGGTCATGATGTTGTCGAGCACGCTCATGCCCTTGAACAGCGCCACGTTCTGGAAGGTCCGGGCGATCCCGAGCGTGGCCACGTCGTAGGGCTTGAGGTGGGTGCGGTCCGCGCCGGCGAAGCGGATGCGCGCCCTCGTTCGGGTGATAGAAGCCGCTGATGACGTTGAGCAGGCGTGGTCTTCCCGCCCCGTTGGGCCCGATGATGGCGGCGATCTCCCCGCGCGCGACCTCGAGGCTCACCCGGTCCAGCGCCTGCACCGCGCCGAAGCGCACGCTGATCCCGTCCACCTCGAGCAGCGGCACCGGCCGCCCGCCATCGCTCATCGTGCCACCCCGCGCCCACCACCTCGGCCTCCGCGATGCGGATGTCCGCCCGCACCATGCCCACCCGGCCGTCCTCGTACGTGACCTGGGCCTCCACGTTCACGTGGTCCACGCCGGAGTAGAGGCCCTCGATGAGGGGCGCGTACTTCTGGGCCGACGAAGCCGCGCCGCACCTTTCGGGTGCGGGTGATCTCCTGGTCGTCCGCGTCGAGCTCCTTGTGCAGGAGCAGGAATTTCCGGATCTGGGCGCCGGCCAGATCGCCCGCCTCCCCCAGGCTCCGGTTCACCCGGTTGAGCTCCTGCCGGACCAGCTCGTAGACCTCCGGCTTCTGGGCGAGGTCGGCGTAGGACCCGTAGGCGATATTGTGCCGCTCCGCCCAGTTGCCCACCGCGGCGAGGTCGATGTTCAGCAGCGCGACCACGTACGGCCGCCGGTCCCCACGCACACCGCCTCCTTCACGAACGGCGAGAACTTGACCTTGTTCTCGAGGTACTTGGGGGCGAAGAGGGTGCCGTCGGACAGCCGGCCCACGTCGCGGGCGCGGTCGATGATCTTGAGATGGCCGTCGCGATCGAAGACCCCCGCGTCACCGGTGTGGATCCAGCCGTCGGCCAGGGATCTGCCGCGTCGCCTCGGGGTTCTTGAAGTAGCCCTGGAAGACCCCGGGCTGCGGACGATCACCTCGCCGCTCTCGGTGATCCGCACCTCCACCCCGGGCAGCGGGGGCCCACGGTGTCGAGCTTCACGTCGCCGTCCTGCTGGATGCAGATCAGCGCGCTCGACTCCGTCATCCCGTACAGCTGCTTCACGTTGATCCCGAGCGAGCGGTAGAACTCGAAGAGCTCGGGGCCGATGGCCTCCCCGGCGGTATAGGCCACGCGGATGCGTCGCATCCCCAGGTTGTCGCGCAGGGGGCCATACACCAGCACGCGCCCCAGCGCGTAGAGGAGACGATCGGCCAGCGCCGGCGCCCGGTGCGCCAGCCGCGCGCGCTCCGTCCGGCGCGCCAGGTCCAGAAAGAAGCGGATCATGGCCCGCTTCGGCGCCCACGCGTCGTCCACGCGGATCATCACCGCGGTGAGGATGTTCTCCCAGATGCGGGGCGGCGCGAAGAAGTAGGTGGGGCCGATCTCCTTGAGGTCGGCGAGCACCGTGGCCGCGCTCTCCGGGCAATTGGTGGCGAAGCCCGCCACCACCGACTGGCTGAAGGAGAACATGTGATCGCCCACCCAGGCCATGGGGAGATAGGCCACCACCTCGTCGGACTCGCGCAGGCCCTCGCGCTCGATCGCGTTGCGCGCGGTGACGATGAGGTTCCGGTGCGAGAGCATGGCGCCCTTGGGCTGGCCGGTGGTGCCGGAGGTATAGCAGATCACCGCCAGGTCGTCCCCGGCGCCCTTGGCGACCTCCGCCTCGAACCAGCCCGGATTGTCGGCGGCGAACTTGGCCCCGCGCTCCTTGAGCTCGGCGAGGCTCAGGAGGAACGGCTCCTGGTAGTGCCGCAGGCCCCGGGGATCCTCGTAGACGATGTACTCGAGCCGCGGGCACTCCGCGCGCACGTGCAGGAGCTTGTCCACCTGCTCCTGGTCCTCCACCACCGCGAAGCGGGCTTCGGCGTGGTCAGGATGAACTGCATCTCCGTCTCGATGGAGTCCTGGTAGAGCGGAACCGGCACGCCGCCCAGCGCCTGGGTGGCCAGCATGGCCCAGTACAACGGCGGGCGATTGTCGCCGATCACGGCGGTCCGGTCGCCACGGGCGAAGCCCAGCGCGGCGAGACCCAGCGCGATCAGCCGCGACTCGGCAAGGTACTGGCTCCACGTATGCGCCTGCCAGATGCCGAGGTGCTTCTCACGGATCGCGACCTTGTCGGGAAGGCGCGTGGCGTTCGCGACGACCAGCTTGGGAAAGGTGTCCCGGGCGGGGTCCAGCGAGCCGGCCGCGCGTACGTTCGCGCCCGCGGTCGTCGCTTGTGTCATTCGTCTGCGCCGTTGGAGAGCGTGTCCTTCACCGTGGGCCCGTGAGGCGTCGAGTTGACCAGACTGTCGAAGGTTGCGCGAGTCTAGCCGAGGCCCCAGGGGCTGTCAAGGCTTTGGTCGGTTTAATAGGGGTTTACGGGGACCTCAGCCCCAGCTTGGGTCAGCCAGTCCCGGTCCCTGGCCGAGGGCCGCCGCTCCAGCCGGCGGCGCAGGATCAGCCGCCGCTTGCGCCCCCGATTGGTGCGCAAGTAAGCCTGGATCAGAGTTTCCTCGAAGATGTCGCGCTGGGCATGGCTGCCTCCCAGGCGGGTCACCTCGCCGGCTACCGGCTCGATCCGGCGGACGGCGCCCTCGTAGTCACCGGCCGCGAAGGCCCCCAGGCCGTTGGCCAGCTCGGCCACGCCGGGGCCGGCGGGCAGGCGCCCCGCTCGGTCCGCCTCCCGGAAGGCCTCCACCAGCTGCGCAAGGGCGGAGGCGTCGCCCAGCCCGGCCCATACCAGCGCGCAGTGGATATCCGCGAAGGCCAGCCCGGGCCGCGGGAAGGCCCGCGCGGCGAAGTCGCCCACCGGGGCCCAGCGCTCCGCGCCCACGGGCTCGCTATAGAGAGCGAGCCGCCAGAGAAAGGCGGCGGAGTCGGACAGCGTATTGAGCGGCGGCGCCTGCGAGGCGCCGGGCGCGATGCTGTCCTCGTAGACAGCGGAGCGCCGCGTCCGTCCGTCCCCGCCCCAGCTCGAAGAGGGCCAGGTGCCAGGACAGGTGGCAGTGCAGCGCCGACGCCCGCTCGTACTCGGGAAGCCAGCCCTCGAGATAGCGCGCGCCGCCCTCGACGTCGCCCGTCTCGTAGGCGATGTGGGCGAGGCCATGCGCGACATTGGCGCTGCGCGGCTGCCGCTCCCGCGCCTGCTCCATCAGGCGGCGGGCTTCGTCGTTGGCGCCGCGCCTCGTTGTACGCCCAGCCATGCGCGAAGGGGGAACCACCAATCGCCCGCATAGTGCGGCGCCAGGCCGTCGAGCAGCTCCAGCAGTAGCGCGTCGTGATCGAGCCGGCCGCTGAAGCTGATGAGACCGAAGGCGCCCACGGCCAGGCTCAGCACGAGGGCGTCTCGGGGAAACTCGGCCGTATGCGCCCGGACGGCGGCCAGCGCCCCGGACGCATTGCCATCGAGCAGGATGCCGATGGCCTCCACGTGCTGCCGCTCGCGCCGCGACACCCCGCCCGCGAGCGCGCGCGCCTGCGTGATGGCGGCCTTCGCATCCGGGATGCGCCCGTGGATCTGATGCGCGCGGGCGAGCCCGGCGGCGGCCAGCGCGAAGCCGGGGTCGACGGCGAGCGCCTCGCCGAACGCGCGGTCGGCCCCCGGCGTGGCGCGCAGGAGGTGGTCCACGCCCTCGCGATACGCCGCCACCGCACGGTCGGAGGCGGAAGTCAGCGGGAGACCGTACCGGTCCTCGGGCATCACCGCAAGGATAGCGTGGGTGGCCGGCGCCGCGCGCGTTTCCGCTTGACAGCTTTCACCACGCGGGCCGATCTCGCGACGTCATCCCTTGGCGATTCCTCGTCCAGCGGGTCCCAGTGGCCCGCCGACGCGTGAACGACGCCGACACGGTCAAAAATCATTTCTCTTCCCGCGATCGTTCGTCTCGGGCGCTTCCCGAATGAGCACAAATCGGGGTGTATGTTTTCTCCGAACAGGGAGGACTCGCCATGGGATTTCATGCATCCGCTGTGCTGGCTACGCCACTACCCACTGCCGAGCTGGACCGTCTCGGCGACGAGATCGCCGGAGCTGTCCGCGCACCTCGATCGCCGCCACCGCGCGGCTCTGCTCGCGCTGATCCGCGAGTTCGACGCGCGGGGCGGATGGAATACGGGCTTCCGCTCCTGCGCCGAGTGGCTCGGCTGGCGGGTGGGGCTGGACAAGGGCGCGGCGCGGGAGTGGGTCCGTGTCGCGCGCGCCCTCGGAACGCTGCCCCGGTTGACCGAGGCCCTGAGCCGCGGGGAACTGTCCTATTCCAAGGTCCGGGCGCTGACGCGCGTGGCGACGCCGGAGACGGAAGCGCGGCTGCTCGCGGTGGGGCGGGCCGGCACGGCCGAGCATGTCGAGCGCATCGTGCAGGGCTGGCGGCAAGTGGATCGCCGGGCCGAGGCGCGGAAGGCCGTCCGTCAGCACGAAGGCCGCGGGCTCCAGGTCTATGAGGACGAGGACGGGATGATGGTGGTAAGGGGCGGCTCACGCCGGAGGCGGGGGCGCTCCTGCGGCGCGGCGCTTGAGGCCGGGCGCGAGGCGCTCTATGAGAAGGCGCTGAGGGCACCGCGCGCCGGGGCAGTGACGGTGGAGCCGGAGGTAGCGCGCCCGACCATGGCCCAGCAACAGGCGGATGCGCTGGCCCTGGTAGCGGAGTCGGCACTGCACCATGCGTTGGATCCCGGCGCCCCGGGCGAGCGCTACCAGGTGGTCGTCCACGTCGACGCGGCGGTGCTGGCCGATCCGGAGCAGCCGGGCCAGTCCGTCCTCGAGGACGGCGCCCACGTTCCCGCGGGAACGTCCCGTCGCCTGGCGTGCGACGCGAGCCGGATCGTGATGCGGCACGACAAGAGAGGGCGCGTCGTGGAGATCAGGCGCGCGGACGCGGACCATTCCGCCCGCGCCTGCGGCGCGCGCTCCAGCATCGGGACCGGGGCTGTCGCTTCCCGGGCTGCGGCGTTCGCGTCGCCGAGGGACATCATCTCCACCACTGGGCGCAAGGTGGCCCGACGACGCTCTCGAACCTCGCGCTTCTCTGTCGCCGGCACCACCGCGCGGTGCACGAGGAGGGCTATCAAGCTTCGCGCGAGCCGGACGGCACTCTTCGGTTCCGGCGACCGGACGGCCGCGTCGTTGCCCGAAGCGCCGCCATCTCCTGGAATAGTCGGGGATCCCGTCACGGGCCTCCGGGCGCGTCACGACGCCGAGGGCCTTCATCTCGACGCGCACACGGCCCACCCTGACTGGCTCGGGGAGCGCCTGGATCATGGGCTGGGCCATCGACGTGCTGCACCCGATGGGCCAATCCGCTCGGCCGAGAAGTCTGAATCAGGCTGCGCGGACGGGGGCGCGACTGCGCAAGGCTTGTCGGATCGCCCGCGCCGCCGGTACCGCCACCGCGGCCAGCGCGAGCAGGGTGAGCACAGCGGCGATGGGCCGGGTGAGGAAGATGGCGGGTCCCGAGTCCGAGATGATGAGCGACTGGCGGAGCGCGCGCTCGGCGAGCGGCCCGAGCACCAGCGCGAGCACCAGCGGCGGCGGGCGAGTAGTCGAGCTTCTTCATCGCATAGCCGAGCACGCCGAAGACCAGCATCCGCCCGACGTCCCAGACGCTTGTTCTTCAGCGAATAGGCGCCGGTGACGCAGAAAACGATGATGAGCGGCATCAGGATGCTGTAGGGGATGCGCAGCGCGCGCACGAACAGCGGGATGAACGCGGTGCTGAGCGATCAGCAGCATGACGTTGGCGATGTACTGCGAGGCGATCAGGCCCCAGACGAACTGCGGGTTCTTCTCGAACAGCATCGGCCCGGGCCGCAGGCCCCACATCATCAGCCCGCCGAGCATGATCGCGGTGGTGGCCGAGCCCGGGATGCCGAGCGTGCAGCATCGGCACCATGGCCGCGGTGGCGGCGGCATTGTTCGCCGACTCGGGGCGGCGCCACGCCTTCGATCGCGCCCTTGCCGAACTGCTCCGGGTGCTTCGACACCTTCTTCTCCACGCGTGTAGGCGAGGAACGACGCGACGGTCGGCCCCGCGCCCGGCAGCACGCCGACCAGGAAGCCCGAGCACCGTGCCGCGCGCGATCGCCCAGCTTGGCTGCGCGCGCCAGTCGGCCGAGGCTCGGCAGCACGTCGCGCAGCCGTAGGCTGCGCTTGCAGGCTGCGCACGCCGGCATCCTGCTCCGCGCCGACCAGCACCTCGCCCAGGCCGAAGAGGCCGATCGCCACCGGCAGGAAGTCCATGCCGTCCATCATCTCGGCGATGCCGAAGCCGTAGCGCGCGTCGCCCGAGATGATGTCGAAGCCGACCATCGCCAGCATCAGCCCGAGCACCATGCTGATGTAGCCCTTGAGCGCATCGTCGCCGGCGAGCAGCGGTCACGGTGGTGAGCCCGAGCAGCATCAGCGCGAAGGTCTCCGGCGGGCCGAAGGAGAGTGCCCAGCGCGCGAGCAGCGGCGACACCAGCATGCAGCAGCACCACGCCCACCGTGCCGGCGACGAACGAGCCGATGGCGGCGATGCCGAGCGCCGGCCCCGCCCGCCCTGCAGCGCCATCTGGTAGCCGTCGAGGCAGGTGACCACCGAGGCCGACTCGCCCGGCGTGTTGATCAGCACCGCAGGTGATGGTGCCGCCGTACATCGTGCCCGGCGTACAGCGCCGGCGAGCATGATGATCCCGGACGTCGGGCTCCATGCCGAAGGTGAGCGGCAGCAGCATCGCCACGCCCGGAGGCGGGCCCGACGCCGGGCAGCGCGCCGATCAGCGATGCCGATCAGTCACGCCCGCCACCGCCATCACGAGGTTGAACGGCGTGAAGCGCGATGCCGAACCCGAGCTCGCGAGGTTGGCCAGGAAGTCCATCAAGCCCAGCATTCGCCTCGGGCATCGGCACGCGCAGCCAGTGGAGCGAAGACCAGCCAGTTGAACGCGGCGGCGCTGACGGCGATCGCCGCGTGGCACCCACCAGCGCATGCCGGCCGAGGTAGCGCACCAGGATCGCGCGCAGGAAGAGCGCGGTGCCGACGACCATGCCGATGACGTTGAGCAGCGCGCGACGAGACGCCGCGGTCACGCCGAGCACCACCAGCAGCGTCGCAGCTGTCGCCCTCGGGCAGCCAGCGCGCGCCGGGCTCACGCACTCCGACAGGCTTCCGATCAGCAGCATCGCGGCAGAGCAGCGCCATGACGAGCCCAGCCAGAACGGCAGGAAGCCGGGAGCCCGGGCCGCTCGGGCCCCACCACTGGTAGTACTTCGAGCGCCGCCGGCCGAGAACGCCGCGCCGAGACGCGAGCAGCAGCGCCGCGGCGACCACGGTCCGCGCTGCGCACGTCGGCTACGACTATCATTCTTCGAGCGCGCCTTCAGCCCGCTTGACGCCTGCTCGTACTTGGCGTTGCAGGCTGTCGAGGTACTTGAGCTGCCTCGCTCGCCGGTCCAGGCGGTCGGCGTCAGGAGGTTGCGCTTGATGTAGTGCTCCTGCCACTTCTTGCGTCTGCGTCACCTTCTTCAGCGTGTCCTGCCACCACTTCACCGCCTCGGGCGGCATGTTGGCCGGCCCGACCACGCCGCGCATCTGCTCCCAGTAGAACTCGTAGCCGCGCTCGGCGAAGGTGGGCACGTCGGGCGCGTCGGCGAGGCGCTTGCTTGCTGGCCACCGCCAGGTTCTGCGCCTTCTCGGCCTCGATCTGCGCCACGATCTCGTTCGGGTTCATCGACCGCCGGCGTCGATGTGGCCGCCCATCAGCGCGGTGGTGACCTCGCCGCCGGAGTTGAACGGCACGTACTTCACCTGTGATCTTGGCCGCCTGCTCGAAGAGGTAGGTGAAGATGTGGTCCTCGGTGAGCGTGGCGGTGCCGCCGACGGTGAGGCCGCCGGGCTTGGCGCGCGCCGCCTTGACGAAGTCGTCGATCGTCTTGTAGGGCGACTCGGTGCGCACGGAGAGCATCAGCTCGTCGATCGCCACGATCATCAGGATCGGTCATCGCGTCGCGGTGGTTGCCCGGCAGGCGCCCTCGATCTTGCCCGAGACGATCATCGGCGTGGCGCCCGCGATCACGTGCGAGTCGCCCTTCTTGTTGATCAGGTAGTTGAAGCCCACCGCGCCGCTGCCGCCGGCGCGGTTGTTGACGTTGAGCGGCACCGGCGACCACTTGTTCTCGTCGATGATGCCGGTGATCATGCGCATCAGGTTGTCGGTGCCGCCGCCCGGGCGCGTAGGGCACCACCACCTCGACCATCTTGGCGGGGTACTTCGCTGGGCCGCCGCGGAGGCCGGCAGACCGGGAACGAGCAGGGCATAGGCCATCGCGGCGGCGGGGATCCAGGTGATCATCGGGCTGTTCTCCTCCGGTTTGCGGTCAGGATTTCGGCCAGCGTTGAACGACGCCCTTGGCCTCGAGCCCTCGGCGCTCGGCCTCGGCATAGCCCAGCTCGACCAGGATCTCCTCGGTATGCTGGCCGAGGGCGGCGCCGCACGATCCACCGCGCCCGGCGTCTCCGAGAGCTTCACCGGCACGCCGAGCGCCTTGATGGGACCCGCCCCGGGTGCACGAGGTCCACCACCATCCTGCGCGCGCGAGCGTGTGGGGGTCCGCGAGGCTTCCGCGTAGTTGTTGATGGGCCCCGCAGGCGCACCTTCCTTGTCGAGGCGCTCCAGCCAGAAGGCGCGGGCCTCGGTCGCGGTGGTGCGCTCGATCTCGGCGATCAGCGCCTTCCGGTTCTCGTGCCGAGTCTTGCCGGCGGCGAAGCGCGCGTCGCCGGCGAGCTCGGCCTCGGCCGATGGCGCGGCACAGCCCCTCGAAGAGCCGGTCGTTGTTGGCGCCCACCGTGAAGTAGCCGTCGGCGGCGCGCAGCGCCTGATAGGGCGCGGAGAGGCGATGGGCGGAGCCCAGCGCGCGCGGCGCCTGGCCCGTCACCCAGTACTCGGCCGACTCCCAGATGGTCAGCGCCATGGCCGCTTCCAGGAGTGAGGTGTCCACGAGCTGCCCCTCGCCGGTGCGGTCACGATGCTCCAGGGCGCAGAGGATGCCGTAGGCGGAGAAGAAGCGCCCGCGGAGAGGTCGGACAGCGGCACGCCCGATTTCGCCGGCGCCCCGTCCTCGTCGCCGGTCACGCTCATGATGCCCGACATGCCCTGGGCGATGAGGTCGTAGCCGCCGCGGGGCGCATAGGGGCCGGTGCCGCCGAAGCCGGACACCGCGCAGTACACCAGCCGCGGGTTCACGCGGGACAGCGCGTCCAGCCCAGCCCGAGCCGCTCGGCCACGCCGGGGCGGTAGTTCTGGACGAACACGTCGGCGGTCCGGGTCAGCCGCTTGACGATCTCCACGCCCTCGGGCTGCTTGAGGTCCACCGCCAGGCCACGCTTGCCGCGGTTCATGGTCATGAAGGTGGCACTGTGGCCCCGCTTCTGCGCGGCGCCGAGCTGGCGGGTGGGCTCGCCCTCGCCCGGCGGCTCGAGCTTGATCACGTCCGCGCCCATGTCGGCCAGGTTCATCGTGCAATAGGGCGCCGCCATGGCCTGGGTGAAGTCGATGACGCGGGTGCCGTGCGGTGGCTTCATGCTTTTTCTGATCCCTGAGTGTCCCACGTGCCTCTGTAGTCCCTATGCCAGAGGTCGAGGTATTCGACGGCATTGCGGCGGATGTCGGCCAGCTCCTCGTCCGACATCTTGCGCACGGGCTTGGCGGGCACGCCCATGACGAACCAGCCCGCGGGCACCACCTTGCCCTGCGGCACCACCGCGCCCGCACCGACCTGGGCGTTCTCCTCCACCACAGCGCCGGTGAGCACCACCGCCCCGATGCCGATGCGCACGTTGTCCATGATGGTGCAGGCATGCACCACGCAGCGGTGGCCGATGGTCACCCCGGCTCCCACGATGCACGGGAACTCGGGCGTGACGTGGAGCACCGAGTTGTCCTGCACGTTGGAGTTGCGGCCCAGGCGCACGTAGTTGTCCTGGTCGCCGCGCAGGATGCTGAAGGGCCACACGCTGGCGCCCTCCTCGATGGTGACGTCGCCGATCACCTGGGCCGCGATGTCCACGAAGGCGCCGGGATGCACCTTCGGCGTGCGGCCGGGCACCGAGCGGATCACGCGGCTCAGACCACCTTCCGGGCGCGCAGGCCCGCGATGTCGTGCGCCCGAGTAGCCGAGCCCGCCAGCACCGCGTCGGTGTCGGCGCCGAGCACAGGCGCGGCCGTGCGCAGGACGGCGGGCGAGCGCGACAGCTTCACCGGGTTGCCCAGCACCTTCACCCGCCCGGCCTGCGGGTGCTCCAGCGTCTCCACCATGCGGCGCGACTGCGCGTGCGCCGTCGGCATGCGCCTCGGGCACCGTGTAGATCGGCCCGGCGGGGATGCCCGCCTCCTCGCACTTGGCCAGCCAGTACGCGCGCGTCTCCGTGCTGGTCGCCTTCTCGAGCTCCGCCTCGAGCTCCGCGCGATTCTTCACGCGATTCCCCACGCCCGGAAGCGGGGATCGCGCGTGAGGTGCTCGAGCCCCAGGAGCTTAGCGAACATGGGCCAAAGAGCTTCTCGTTGGCGGCGCCTACGCGTGAAGTACCCGTCGCTGGCGCGGAAGGCCTGATACGGCGCGTTCAACCGATGGGCGGTGCCGAGGCGCTTCGGGATCTGTCCGGTGTACCAGTACTCGGTGGCCTCCCAGGCGGAGAGTGCCAGCGCCGCCTCGTAGAGCGAGGTGTCCACCCGCTGGCCGCGCCCGGTGAGCCGGCGCGCCCGCAGGGCGCAGAGAATTCCCAGCACGGCGAAGAGGCCGGCGCCCAGGTCGGCGATGGGCACGCCCACCTTCACCGGCGGCCCGTCCTCGCTGCCGGTGGCGCTCATGATGCCGGCCATCCCCTGCGCGATGAGATCGTAGCCGCCCCGCGGCGGCGTAGGGACCGGTCTGGCCGAAGCCGGAGACGGAGCAGTAGATGAGCCTCGGGTTGATGGCGGCGAGCGTCTCGTAGTCCACCCCGAGCCGCTTGGCCACGCCGGGCGGTAGTTCTCGACCAGCACGTCGGCGGTCGCCGACCAGGCGCTTGAGCACCGCCACGCCCTCGGGCTGCTTGAGGTCGAGGGTGAGCCCTTTCTTCCCGCGATTGACGGCGAGGAAGGAGGCGGCGACGCCGGGCGCGGCCTGCAGTCCCGACGTGGCGCGAGTGCTCGCCGTCGGGCGGCTCCACCTTGATCACCTCGGCCCCCATGTCGGCGAGAAGCATGCTCGCGAAGGGGCCGGCCATCACCTGGGTCTGATCGACAATGCGAATGCCATCGAGGGCGCTCGCCATAGGGGGCTAGGCTGGCACGATTCCTCGGCCGGATGGTATCCTCCGCCCGCCAATTCCCGCGAGGAGGCACCCGTGGAGCCACCCTTGGAAGTACCAGTCAACACCCCGACGCGCTCGTCACCCGTGACGGACCGATCACGACGCTCACCTTCAATCGTCCGCAGACGCGCAATGCGATGACCTGGGTCATGTACGAGCGGCTGCTCAGGTCTGCGAGGAGGTGGACGCGGACGACTCCGTGCGCGTCCTCGTCTTGCGCGGCGCCGGCGGCAAGGCCTTCGTGGCCGGCACCGACATCAGCCAGTTCGAAGGTGTTCGAGACGCCGAGGACGGCCTCGCCTACGAGCGCGACGGCGCCGCCCGCTCCGCCCGGCTCGAGCGCGTGAAGAAGCCCGGTGATCGCGCAGATCCAGGGCTTCGCGGTGGGGGGTGGCTTCAACATCACCGCCTGCTGCGACATCCGCATCGCCACGCCGGACGCCAAGTTCGGGCGCGCCCATCGCGCGCACCCTGGGCAATTGCCTCTCCATGGAGACCTATGCGCGCTTCGTGGACCTGCTGGGCCCCTCCATCGTCAGGACGTGATCTTCCGCGCGCGGTTCCTCACCGCCCAGGAGGCGCTGGGAGCCGGCTACGTCCACGGATCGTGTCCCCGGACGAAATCGACGCCCGCGTGAAGGCGATCGCCCTGGAGATCGCCGAGCACGCCCCCATCACCATCCAGGTCACCAAGAGTCCCTGCGCCGGATCCGTGACCACCGCGGCCTCCCGACGGCGACGACCTCATCGCGCGGACTTATACCAGCGCGGACTTCCGCGGTGAGCAATGCATGGCT